>Ga0209057_1001414_pt1 | contig 19375 bp, 20 predicted proteins | sample GraSoiAngelo_146_FD_185903 | JGI IMG/M metagenome (GOLD analysis project Ga0209057, IMG submission 185903) | Grasslands soil microbial communities from the Angelo Coastal Reserve, California, USA - 14_1009_05_30cm (SPAdes) (version 2) | ecosystem: Environmental > Terrestrial > Soil > Grasslands ... | reverse complement strand
AGGCAAAGGCGCGCGGCAACTATCGCGGCATCGGCATCTCGAGCTATGTCGAGATCTGCGGGCTCGCGCCGTCGAAGGCCAACGCGGCGCTGGGCGTGGGCTGGGGTGGCTACGAAAGCGCGCGCATCCGCGTACACGCAACGGGCGCCGTCCAGGTGTTCACCGGAACATCTCCGCACGGGCAGGGCCACGAGACCTCCTGGGCGCAGATCGCGGCCGACGCGCTCGGCGTGAGCCCGAACGACATCGAGGTGCGTCACGGGGACACGTTCGAATCGCCGGGCATGGGCGTCGGAACGTTCGGCAGCCGAAGCCTGGCCGTGGGCGGCATCGCCGTCCATAAGGCTGCCGAGAAGGTCCGCGAGAAGGTCGTGCAGATCGGCGCGCACCTTCTCGAAGCATCACCTGCTGACGTCGTCGTCGAGGGCGGCAAGGTCTTCGTGAAAGGCGTCCCGGAGAAGGCCAAGAGCTTCGGCGACATCTCGATGGCGGCGTACCTCGCCAACAACCTGCCGGAGGGGATGGAGCCGGGGCTCGAGGCGACGGTCTACTACGACCCGCCGAACTTCACGTTCCCGTTCGGCACGCACATCGCGGAGGTGGAGATCGATGGCGAGACGGGTGCCGTCCAGATCATCAAGTACTCGGCGTGCGACGACTGCGGACGGCAGATCAACCCGATGATCGTCGAGGGCCAGCTCCACGGCGGCATCACCCAGGGCATCGGCCAGGCACTGTACGAGGGCGCCGTCTACGACAACGACGGCCAACTCCTGTCCGGAAGCATGATGGAGTACCACGTCCCATCGGCCGAGGATGTGCCCGCGTTCGATCTGGACAACACCGTGACTCTCACGAACACCAACCCGCTCGGCGTCAAGGGCATCGGCGAGGCGGGCACGATCGGTTCGACGCCCGCAGCCGTCAACGCGGTGATCGACGCGCTCTCACCGCTCGGAATCAAACACATCGACATGCCGCTCGGGTCCGAGAAGATCTGGCGGGCGATGCGCGCCGCCGGAGAGGGACGGCGATGATCACCCATCCGTTCACCTATCAAGCACCGTCGACGATCGAGGAGGCCGTCCGAGAGCTCGGCCGGAACGGCGAGTCGAAGGTCATCGCCGGGGGCCACAGCCTCCTGCCACTCATGAAGCTCGGGCTCGCGCAGCCCGAAGCGCTCATCGATCTGCGTCGCATCGCCTCCCTCCGCGAGATCCGCATCGAGGACGACGGCATCATCGCGATCGGAGCGCTCACGACGCACCGCGACATCGCGCATGATCCGACGGTGCGCGCGAAGCTCGCGGCCCTCGCCGAGGCGGCGAGCGCTGTAGGCGACCTGCAGGTCCGCGCACGCGGCACGATCGGCGGCAGCCTCGCGCACGCCGACCCGGCTGCCGACGAGCCCGCGCCCGCGCTGGCTTTCGATGCGACCATCCGGGCGATCGGGCCGCAGGGCCGCCGCGACATCAAAGCGACGGAGTACTTCAAAGGAACGTTTGAGACGGCGCTCGCCGAGAACGAGATCATTACCGAGGTCCGGTTCCCGGCACCGGCCGGCCGGACCGGTAGCGCGTATGCGAAATTCGCCCATCCCGCCTCGGGCTTCGCGGTCACCGGCGTTGCGGCTGTTGTCACGGTGAAGGCCGACGGCAGCGTCGAACGCGTCGCGATCGGGGTGACTGGAGCCGCCGCGGCGGCGTATCGCGCGACCGCCGCGGAGAAGGCCCTCGCCGGGACAAACGGCGACGCGAAGGCCATCGCGGCGGCGGCAGCCAAGGCAACGGACGCGATCACCGCCCTCTCCGACCTCGCCGCCTCATCCGAATACCGCAAGCATCTCGTCACCGTTTACGCAAAACGGGCGATCGAGCGCGCGCTGAGCCGCGCGAAGGCCTGACCCAAGCGATTCATGTACCTGCGCCGGCGCCTAAGGCGCCGGCGCAACCTGGTCGGCGGCGCTCGTAGCATCGGAGGCGTATGGCTCCACTAGTCATGGCGACGGTCGAAGATGTCGCCGGCGCGCTCGAGCGCGAGCGATACGTCGCCGATCGCTCGCTCGCCGTGACCCTCTTTCTCGCGTTGCGTTTGGGAAAGCCGCTCTTCGTCGAGGGCGAAGCCGGCGTGGGCAAGACCGAGATCGCGAAAGCGCTCGCCTCAGCGCTCGGCCGGAGGCTGATCCGCCTCCAGTGCTATGAGGGTCTCGACGTCGCGACCGCCGTCTACGACTGGGACTACCCGCGGCAGATCCTCGAGATCCGCCTGGCCGAGGGCGAAGGCCACCCCAGCGACGCCCGCGAACGGATCTACAGCGAGCGCTTTCTCATAAAGCGCCCGCTCCTCGAGGCGATCGCGGGCGACGGTCCCCCACCGGTGTTGCTCATCGACGAGATCGATAGGGCCGACGAGGAATTCGAGGCGTACCTGCTCGAGCTCCTCTCAGACTTTCAGATCACCGTCCCCGAGCTCGGCACGTTTCGCGCCGCCGTCCCGCCGCCGGTGATCATCACGTCGAATCGGACGCGCGAGATCCACGACGCGCTCAAGCGTCGCTGTCTGTATCAGTGGATCGACTATCCGACCGTCGAGCGCGAGCTCGCGATCGTCGCCCGGCGGCTGCCCGAAGTGCCCGAGCGGCTCGCGCGGAGCGTCGTCGCGGTCGTCCAGGCCCTGCGTCGTGACGACCTCTTCAAGCGGCCCGGCGTCGCTGAGACGCTCGACTGGGCGATGGCGCTTTCGGCGCTTGGCACCGGCGAGCTCGACGAGGCGGCCATCGAGGGAACACTTGGCGTCGTCCTGAAATACGAAGAGGACGTAACGCGTGTCCGCGCAGATCTGCTTCCGCAGCTCGCGGCGGAGGCCGCGCGGGCCGGCTGACCCCTTGGCGCTACCGAATCGGATATCACCGGCGTCGCAGCTTCCTTGGTACACGGCCTGCGTTCGCTGCACGCGTGGAACGAAACGTATCCGACACAGCACTGTCCGCGTTGCGGCGTGAGTGTTGGGCCGTGAGCCCGAGGAGCTTCATGTAGCCATGGATGCCAACGCCGCCCTCGACGCGATCCTCGCGCTCCGCGCGATCTGGGAACAGAAGCGCGGACGCGTGACGCTTGCTGACCTCGAGATCTTGGTGCGCCGCTGTGTCCGGAGCCGTGGGGCTGCGGCCCTTCCGCCCGAGCGATGGCGCGGTCGGCCCTGGCGCGCGACGACCCGGCACGAGGTCGTGTTCGAAGCCTGAGCTCTCGCGGGCGTTTTCGGCCTCGCACGGGTGGAACAATGGTTAGGTGATCCGAGTCGCTCTGAGAGCCGCGGTCCTCGTAGCGCTTATAGCCGCGTGCTCTGCGCCCACGGCGATCTCCTCGTCCCCGCCGTCGGTTTCCGCAACACCGGGGACCGCGCCGGCATCGTCGGCTCCGACTACGAAGGTCGTCCTGCCGACCGCGGCGTCCGCCGTCCCCCAGCACCTCTTCGTGATCGTCATGGAGAACACGTCGCTGGCGACGGCGCTGCGGGCACCCTCGATCTCGTCCCTCGCGAGTACGTACACGCTCGCGACGAACTACCACGCGGTCTCGTCACCCAGTCTCCCGAACTACCTCGCTCTGACGTCCGGAAGCACCTGGGGGATCACCGACGATGGTTACCACGCGCTACCGGCCGGTGGTCTCGGAGCGCAGCTCACCGCAGCCGGTGTCAGCTGGCGCGCGTACATGGAGGGCCTGACGTCTGCAGGTTGCATGCGCAGCCCATACCCCTACGCGCTGAAGCACAACCCGTTCGCGTACTACGGCGGGTCCTGCCCCGACAATGTCGTTTCGCTGGATGCGCTCGACGCCGATCTCGCGCACGACACGCCGCGATTCGTATGGATCACGCCCGGGCTCTGCCACGATGGCCACGACTGCGCGCTCGCCGAGTCTGGGCCCTGGCTTGAAAGTCTCGTCGCCAAGATCGTCGCGTCGTCCGCCTGGCGCGATGGCGGTGCGCTCTTCATCGTGTGGGATGAAGGTGACGGTCGATCCAGCATCGTGCCGCTGATCGTGGCGACCCACGATCTCGCGGGGCGCCGTGTCGACGCCTCCTACGACCACTACTCGCTGCTGGCCGCGATCGAAGACGCATTCGGTCTGCCCCGGCTCGGGGCAGCGCGGGACGCGCGTCCTCTTACCGATCTGCTACCCGCCGCGACCCGCTAGTCAGCCCTCGCGCGTACGGCCGGTGCCGACCATTCCACTGAGCCAGAGCAACGCGGCGGCACCTGCGACCAGCGCCGCTCCGATGACGGCCCACTCACTGCGTCCGGTCATGAACGAGCCCGGAATGACCCCGATGCCTTGGAAGAAGAACACCACTCCCGCGAGCAGAGCGAGCAATGCGACGATCCGGACCGCGAGGCGCATTCGGGGCAAGTGTGCGGACTATCATTTGTCGTGTCCATGTACCCCGACCTGGCTTTTCTGATTCTGCGAGTCGTCATAGGCGGGGTGGTGATTCCGCACGGACTCCTGAAGCTCGGCGTGGTCGGCAAGGGCGGATCGATCGCCGGGGTCGCAGGGTGGTTCAACTCGATGGGACTTCGCCCCGGAATCTTTTGGGCATACGTGGCGACGCTCGCTGAAGCCGGCGGGGGTCTGCTCACGGTGCTCGGGCTCGGCGGACCGATTGGGCCCGGCATCATGGCCGCGGATCTTGTCGTCGTGACCGCAGTCGCGCACTGGCCGCAGGGCTTCTGGGCCGGTGGCGGAAAGGTCGGCTGGGAGTTCCCGCTTCCGCTCGCGGCCGGCGCCCTCGCAATCGCCCTCGCCGGTAATGGCGCGTGGTCGCTCGATCGGCTTCTCGGCTTGACCTATCCGGATTGGCTCTTGCCTGTCTGGCTCGTGCTCATGGCCATCGGCGCGGCGCTGGCCCTGGGCGTGCGCTCCATCCGAGCTCCAAAGGCCGCCTAGCTCCCCAGCTGCCGCGCAAGAGGCGAAAAAGGGATTCATATGGTGATTTCAGGGCGCTCTTAGGCCGGGCTTAGGTGCGCGAGAGAGGCTATAGGCATGTTCGAAGGTGATCCGACCGCCACCACGCCGATGAGCCCCATCGCACCGCCGCCGCCCCCCGTCCGAAACAGCGGCGTTCCGGCGGGGCGCCTCGTCGCCGTTGGTCTTCTCGCGTTCGCGCTTGCGGCGTTCAGCGGGCGGCTCGATCTCGGCGCCCTCCTCACGACTGCGCGGTCGTACGTCGATCAAGGCTCACCCGCGGCGCAGACGACCACGAACTCGAGCGACTCCGCGGCCACCGCCGCCGTGAAGGACGTGATCACGCGCGCAAACCAAGCCCAGGCGCAGGCGTACGCGCGCAACGACCCAACGCTCATGCGCGCGACCGCGACCGACTCCTATTACCAGGAGCTCGTCCAGACCAACCAGGGGATCCAGAGCAGTGGCGCGCGCTCGATCGCACTCGTGAGCCTCGACTGGGTCGACGTGACCATCACCGGCACGACGGCGCAGGCCTCGACGAACGAGACCTGGCGGACGACGTACACCGATGGGTCCGTCGCGGAAAGCACCGATCGGAACGACTACACGCTCGTGCTTCAGTCCGGTGCGTGGAAGATCTCGGCCGACGTGCAGCCCACGACACAGATCATCAACCCGAGCACTGGCACCTCGCCAACCGTGACGCAGCCGGGCACCCCGGCCTCGGTGACGAGCAGCTCGAGCAACTGGTCCGGCTACGCGGCGAGCGGTGGGACGTTCACCTCGGTCACCGCGACATGGACCGTGCCGACCGTCTCAGCGAATTCGACCGGAGCCGACGCGACCTGGGTCGGCATCGGCGGGCTCTCGAGCCGCGATCTCCTCCAGGCCGGGACGCAGGCGATGGTCGACGGTAGCGGGGTCACTTACACGTCGTGGATCGAGATGCTGCCCCAGTCTTCGCGCGACGTACCGCTTTCCATCAGCGCAGGCGACTCCGTCACCGTTTCGATCACCCAGCAGAGCGGCAACGACTGGCTGATTGCGATGAAGAACAACACCACCGGCGGGACGTACAACGTGACCGTGCAGTACAGCTCCTCGAACTCATCCGCCGAGTGGGTCCAGGAGGCGCCGAGCGTCGGCCGCGGTCTCGTCTCGCTCGACCAGTTCGGCGCCGTGCAGTTCAGCGGCGCGAGCGCGGTCCGAGACGGCAAGGCGATGTCGCTATCGGCCCTGGGTGCCAAGGCGATCACCATGATCAACGGACAAGGTCAGCCGATCGCGCAACCGTCGACGCTGTCGAGTGATGGATCGAGCTTCACGATCGCGCGGACCGACGCCACGAGCACGCCGCAGACCGGTGGCCGGGGTCGCCGGCCCTAGGAGAAGAGCTCTAGCTCGCGGAGTGCGCTTGGCGCCGCAAGAGCATCGCGATGGTCTCGGGGTCCCCGTTCTCTACCGCTGATACGAGCTGATCGGCGTACTCCCCGAGGCGCTCGTGGTCCGCAGGCAAGGCTTCGTCCTTCTCCGAGGGGTCTATCGGGAGTCGTGCGGTCTCGCGGATTGCCATCGCCATCATGCGGACGGCGTTCCAGGTCTCACGGTCCACGCCGGCCCGGTCCCAAGGTCCGCCCGCCACCTGCTTCACGCTCCGCACTTTGCGCCGCGCCAAGCCAGTTGAGAACACCGTACGGGGTGGGAGATTTCGGCTACCCCGATCGGGGGACCGTCCGGGATTCGGCTATTTTTGTTCTGTGCCGAACGAGGGAAAGATGCTCGATCCGGTCTGCGACATGATCGTGGACCTCGCGGAGCAGCGCGATCAGGGGCTAACAATCGAGCGACCCGAGCGCGAATACGCGTTCTGTGGCCCGGGATGTCTCGAAAGATTCGCAAAGGACCCGAAACGCTACATACCCAAGGTCGAGCGCTGGCTCGCAACCGGAGAGTCCGCCCCGCCGCGGATGTGACGGCGTCATTACCGCGGCGCTCGGCCGAGGTGATGCTCGCGCTCGGGGAAGTGAACGGATGAGAGCAGTTGTCTACGACCGGTACGGGCCCCCGGAGGTTCTGCGACTCGAGGACGTCCCGCAACCCGTTCCCAACGAAGACGAGGTGCTCATCAAGATTCACGCGACGACGGTCACTCGGTCTGACTGCGGAATTCGTGCAGCCAACGCGAGCTCTGGTCTCTTCGTCTCCTTTCTCAGCCGGCTCTACTCGGGCGTCCGTCGGCCGAAGCGGCGGATCCTCGGCGCCGAGCTCGCGGGCGAGGTGGCAGCGGTCGGCGCGACGGCCAGCGAGTTCGCGGTCGGTGACCGCGTCTTCGGCACCAGTGCGGGCCGGTTCGGCGCCCACGCCGAGTTCATCTGCATGCGCGAGAGCGCAGCCCTGGCACACAAGCCGGCCGCTATGACGTTCGAAGAGGCCGCGGCGGTCTGCGACGGAGCGATGCTGGCCCTCGGGTGCCTGAGACAGGCCGATCTCCGGAAAGGACGCAGGATCCTCGTCTACGGCGCATCCGGATCCATCGGGACGGCTGGCGTGCAGCTGGCGAAATACTTCGGAGCCGACGTCACGGCGGTGTGCAGCACCAAGAATGCCGAGCTCGCGAGATCGCTTGGAGCCGACAGGGTGATCGACTACACGCAGCAAGACTTCACCAAGAGCGGTGAGACGTACGACGTGATCTTCGACGCGGTCGGCAAGCTGTCGTTCGGCCGGTGCAGAAATTCACTGAGGCCCGGCGGCATCTACCTTCCGACCGACGGTCTCTGGAACCTGATTCTGGTGCCGCTGACCTCAATCGTCGGAGACAAGAAGGTGCGCTTCGCGATTCCACCCCGATTCGCGAAGAAGGACGTCCTCTTCCTCAAGGAGCTGATCGAGGCCGGGAAATACCGAGCGGTCATCGATCGGTCTTACCCACTCGAGGACGTTGTCGAGGCGACTCGCTACGTCGAGACCGAGCGCAAGACCGGAAACGTCGTCCTCACAGTTAGCTCCTGATCCCAACCGAGCGCTGGTTGCATCGGACCGGCGAGCCGACGCGGGCGTCCCTCGAGCGAGCGGCCCCTAGCAGGCGGTGCATCGCGATCCCACCGGGGCCGAGCGAGAGGGACGCCCGCGGCGGATCGCACGCTTCGCCGGTCTCTACCTGATGTCGGTCGGGTCTCCGGCGTCTGTCTTTCGCAGCTTGATCGTGAAGACTCCGGTTTCTGTCTGGGCGCTGATGGTGTAGCCGCCTCGAGGACGTGTCGGCGCGACTCCGTCGAAGTTCGAACCGAACGGCGAGATGACCATGGGCGAGCTTTCGCTCCCACGCGGGCCGCTCACCGTGAGCGTGATCGTCGAAGCGGGCGGGAACCCGTAGACGAGATAGCTCGTCGAGGCGACTGGGATGAGGCCTTGTCCCGCCGGGACTGCGGCGCGCATGCGATCGGGAAGCCCCGCCACGAAGTCGTTAAACGATCGATCGGTAAGCGCGGCGTACGCCTGCGCCAGGTTCTGGCCGCTTCGAAGCCTCTCGTACACGCGCGCGATCGGCGCAGTGCCGCCGACGTCCTCACGAAGCAGTTCGACCGCGCGCGCCGATTCCTGATATTTGAAGTACCCGGCCCAATCCGTGAGGGCGTTCCATGAAAGCTGCGAGACGAGGGTGTTGAGCGGAATGAGAGTTCCCGTCGCGGCCATGGACGCCGCCTCGTACCGGACGCGCACGAGACGCCACTCCCCGCCAGGCACTTGCGCCTCGGCGAGCCGCGCCTGTCCCTCATTGAGCCACGCGGGGACGAGGTCGCATCGTGGCGAGCACGCATCGAGCGTCAGCAGATGCGTGAGCTCGTGCCGGATCGCGGCCACCGGGCGGCGGTCGCCCACCGCCGCCCAGTTCACGGCGATGAGTCGAAGCGAAGGCTCGAAGAAGGAGACGGAGTTCTCCGCGACAAATGTGGCCGTTGCGCGTGAGTAGCCGAAGATACGCACGAACCCTTCGGTGTAGCTCTCCGTGCCGGCGAAGACGTAGATAGTGGGCCGCACGGTGAAGTTCCTTTGAAACTCGGCCTCGACCGCTGCCATGTCGGTTGCGACGGTCGTGTAAACGACCTCGGTGTCGTCGCGCGAAAGGCTCGCATCGATGCGTAGGTCGCTCCGTCCGCGAATGAACGCGAATTGCATTCCCGCGATTTCGCCGGCGTCGAGCGGCGGTGCGGCCGACGGAACGAAGGTGGGGTTTGCGATCCCGGGAGGGCCGCCGATGCTCAAGGTTGGAATGGGTGTGGGCAGGCCTGGCTCCGGCGGCGATGGTTGGACCTGGACTGGAACCGATGACGGTGTGTCGCGCGGCGCAGCCGCGGGGCCACAAGCGGCTACCGAAAGCAGAAACACCGCGAGGAAGCCCGTCCTCACGACCCAAGCGTACCGACGAAGAGGCCGTGTGGTCCGGATTTTGCGGTCGCACGGACGAAGAGATACGAAATTCGTGGAGGTGCGCACATGCCACCACGCGGTGTGAAGAGCGCAAAGCGCAAGCGGCAGTACGAGGACATCAAGCGGAGCGAGACGGCGCGCGGACGCTCGAACAAGGTCGCGGAGCGGATCGCGGCGGCGACGACCAACAAGACGCGCCGCGAGAAGGGCGAGATCAAGGGGTCGCGCAAGAAGACGAGTACCCGGCGGCGACGCTCGTAGCTCGGCTCTGCGCCGTGGCGTCGGACGGTGCACGGGCGGTGCTCGCTGTTTAGAGTGAAGCGAGCACCCAGGGGAGGACCAGCCGTGTCCGTTGCGACCAGCCGTCAGCCGCGCATACCGCTTGACGAGCTCTGCCGCCTGCCGTCGTTCTTCTTCCCGCAGGTCTCGTGGAAGGGCGACGAAGTGGCGTTCTACTGGGATAAGTCGGGGCGGATCGAGCTCTATGTGATGGACCTCGCGACAAAGGCGGTGCGCCAGGTCAGCCACGGCGAGGTGCCGCGCGCGATGCGCACCGGATTCGCGTGGAGCCGCGACGATCGCTTCATCGCGTTCGGAAAGGACACCGGCGGGAACGAGCAGCACGATCTCTACAAGATCGACGTCGAAACTGGGAAGGTCACCCAGCTGACGAACGATCCCGGCGCCGAGGAGCACGCCGTCCAATTCAGCCCCGATAACGAATGGCTCACGGTCGACACGAACAAGCGATTTCCCGAAAGCCCTGAACGGCCCGGTCAGCTCAACATCTGGAAGATCCGGCCGGACGGCTCGGACTACACGCCCCTGACGCGCCACGCGTTCCCGGCCTTTGGCGGGCTCTGGTCCGATGACGGCAAATGGGTCAGCTACGTCACCAACGAGGACCTGATGAACCTCAAGAATCGCGACGGCTACATCGTCGCTCCGGACGGGTCAGGCGCGCGCAAGGTTTTCAGCATCCGAGGGGGCGCTCAGGACACGCTCGGCGACTGGCACCCGGACAGCCGGCGCATCGCGGCGACGAGCGACGCCTCGGGTCAGAACCGCGCCGGGATCGTGGACATCGAGACCGGCGACGTTCGCTGGTATTCGCCGGAAGGGATCGAGGAGCACGCCCTCCGTTTCTCGAAGAACGGCAAATGGCTGGTCACGATCCGAAACGAGGAATCCGAGGTTCGGCCGATCCTCTACGACGTCGAGACAGGCCAGGCGAGCGACCTTGTGTTGCCGGCTGGATTCGCACAGGGCGCTCAGTTCTTCGCGAACGACACGAAGCTTCTCCTCAACTACTCCACGGATGTGAGGCGTACCGCGCTCGTTGCCTACGACCTCGCGACAGACACCTCCGAGACGCTCATCGAGCCCGAATACGGGTCGATCGACCAAAAGGTCTTCGTGAATGCTGAGCATGTCTGGTACGAGACCTTCGATGGCAAGAAGGTGCCAGCTCTTCTGTACCGGCCAAAGGACATCGCCCCGGGCGAGAAGCTGCCGGCGCTGGTACACGTCCACGGCGGACCGACCGCGCAATGGTTCCGCGGATTCGATCCGTTCGCGCAGTTCCTCGTGGACCGCGGGCTCGTCGTGCTCGAGCCGAACATCCGCGGATCGACCGGCTACGGCGTCGACTTTCGCGACGCGGCGCTCAGGGACTGGGGCGGCGCCGATCTCGAGGACGTCGCGGCCGGCGCGGAGTATCTCGCGTCGTTGCCATATGTTGACGCTGACCGGCTCGTGGTGTTCGGTGGAAGCTATGGCGGGTTCATGACTTTCATCGCGGCCACGAAGAAGCCGGCGCTCTGGCGTGCCGCCGTTTCGTGGGTCGGCATCAGCGACCTGCACCGGATGTGGGACGAGAGCAAGGAGCATTTCCGGTATTTCCTTCGCGAGCAGATGGGCGATCCGGAGAAGGACCGCGAGCTGTGGCGCGACCGCAGCGCGATCGAGTTCGCCGATCGCCTGGAGGCAAAGCTCCTCATGGTCCATGGGGTGAACGATCCGCGCTGCCCGGTTTCGCAGTCGCGCATCTTCCGCGACAAGCTCGTTGCGCTGGGGAAGCGAGAAGGCGACGACTTCGAGTACGTCGAGCTCGCCGACGAGGGTCACGGGAGCGCCGACATTCAGCAGAAGATCCGCACGTTCACGATCCTCGCCGACTACCTGGAGCGGGTCCTCTAGAGACGTCCGGCTTCGGTGGCTGGCTGGCGCGCGCGGCGGACGAGCTGCGACGCGCCGGCAAAACCGAATAGCGCGAGACCGGCGACGTCAGCGGTGATGCCCGGGGCGAGCAGCAGCAAACCGCCGGCGATCAGAAGCGCCCGCTCGAGGAGATCGGTCGGGCCGAGCAGGAATCCGCCGACGCCGGCGACCAGAGCGATGATCCCGACCGCGGCCGAGACCGACGCGAGGATCGCGTCCGGGATGGTCGATCCGGTCCACAGGATCGCGAGGCCGTCGGGCTGCGTGAACATGAAGGGCACGAGGAAACAGGGCAGGGCGTACTTCCAGGTGAGCATCATCGTCTTGTAGGGGTTGCCTCCAGTGATCGCGGCGGCCGCGAATGGCGAGAGCGCGACCGGCGGTGACACCTCGGAGAGGACTGCGTAGTAGAAGACGAACATGTGCGCCGCGGGCGGCGCTACTCCGAGCGTGATCAACGCGGGGACGACCGTTGGTACCGCGACGAGGTACGTGGCCGTGATCGGAAGCGATAGGCCGAGCACCCAGAGGACGATCGCGGAGACAACGAGTGTCAGGACGAGGTTGCCAAGCCCAAGATCGAGGATGAGACGCGAGATCTTCAGGCCGAGCCCGGTCTGCAGAAGGATGCCCACCGCGATCCCGGCCACCGCGGTCGTCGCGCCGACGGGAAGTACCTGTTTCGTGCCGGCGGCGAGCGCCTTCACCAGCCTGCTCGGGGAGAGCGACGTCTCGCGCCGGATGTACGAGACGAGTATCGCCACAATGATCGACCAGAAGACCGCCGTGATCGTGGAGAAGCCCGCGACGAGGAAGACGATGATCGCGAACAGCGACGTGTACTGGTACCAGTATCGCTTCGTGAGCTCCCAGAAGCCCGGCGCGTCGAGTGCGATGGCGCGCGCACCGAGCCGGCGGGCGTCGATCTCGATCGTCAGCAGGATGCCGAGGTAGTAGAGGATCGTCGGCATCATGGCCATGACCACGACCTGCAGGTAGCTGATGCCAAGGATCTCCGCCATGAGGAACGCGGCTGGTCCGAGCACCGGCGGTGAGATGACCGCGCCGATACCGCCGGCTGAGAGGATCGCGCCGCTCGACTCCCGGTCGTGTCCCGCCTTTTTCAGCATCGGATAGGCGATGGACCCGAGCGTCACCGTCGTGGCGACGCCTGATCCCGAGACCGTGCCGAGGAGGAACGACGCGACCGTGACGGTGCGGGCCGCCCCCGTCGGGCGTTTCCCGGTCAAGGCGAACGCGAGATCGACGTAGAACTTCCCCGCGCCGGTGTAATCGAGGATCGCGCCGTAGATCGTGAACAGGATGATGAACGTCGCCGCGACCTGGAGCGGTGTGCCGAGCATTCCATCAAGGCCGAGGTACTGATTCGAAACGATGTAGTCGAGATCCTTCGGCGGTCCACGGAAGGGACCCGGCATGAAGTCGGCGAAGTACGCGTACGCGATCGCGGCGATGCCAATCGCGGGCAGATGCCAACCGATGGTGCGACGCCCGGCCTCGAGTACCGTGACGATCGCGATGACCCCGAAGGCGAAGTCCAACGCGTTCGGGTTGTTGACGCGGTAGATGACCGTCTCGAAGTTCAAAAAGACGTACCCCGTTATCGCGATCGAAGCACCGACGAGCGCAAGATCCACGACGTTCACGCGCTTGATGAACCGCGGATGCATCGGGTAGAGAAGGAACGTCAGGACGAGGATCGCCGTCAGAAAGATCATTTCGTAGATCTGCGGGGTCGTGATCGTCTGACCGAGGATTCGGAATGAGGGAACAAGCACGACACCCGTGAACGGGATCTCTGCGCCCGCCGCGGCGTAGTAGAGCGCGAAGAGCGTCGTCGCGACGGCGAGCCCCGTGACCAGGCGGTCCCACCAGCCGGTGAATGTGCGCGTCCTCGCCTCGGCTTCGTATTCCTCGATGAGCTCTTTGGTCTTGTCGTCGGCGAGGACCGCCTCGAGATCGGGGCGCGCGATGACCTCCGGCTCGATCGTCGGCCCGGTCATCGGGCGCCCGCGAGCACGGCGAGGAGCCAGGGACGGTCCTGCGCGCGAACGCGGATCACGGTCTCACCGAACTCAGGCTTCAGGACCACCCGCCAGCGCGACGTCGAAAGTGCCTGCTCCCCGGCGGGTGTGATCCGGATGACGAGCTCGGTGTCGGCAGCGACCGACCGCGGGGAGTCCTCGGTCCACAGTCCGTTCAACTGGGCGGGCTCGCCCTTCCAGCCGAAGTACTCGATCGACCGAATGTCGCTCGATCGGACCCGCTGAATCCGGAGCGCGTTCCCCTCGCGTGCAAGCTCCTCGACGACGGTCACCTGGTAGATCGACTGGCGGTACGAGTACTGAAGCGGCTCGGCGTGATCGAGCGCACGCACGAACTCGGTCGTCCCGTCGCTCAGGGTCAGGACGGGCACGGGAGTGGCGAGTGCCACCCCCGCGGCCGTTACGACCGCCGCGACGAGCGCGACCAGAGCGTTATTTCTTCCAGACACCCTTCGACTTCGGTCTGCGCAGTGCCGCCGCCCTACGGGCGGTCTGCGCAGCAAGCCAAAAGGCTTCCCAACTGAAGCACCTACTTTTTCCACACGCCTTTTGACTTGTAGAAATCGATCGCGCCCTGGTGGTAGTCGATCGGCGAACCGACGACCGCCGATTCCAGGATGAGGTCGTTCGCGGCGGCGTGGACCTTCACCAGATCGGCCTTGTTGTCGAACATCGTCGCGAGGATCGCTTGGGCCAGCGCCGGATCGAAGCTCGACGGCACGACCAAAAGATTGGCGACTCCCGATACGGTCACGTCGGCCGCCGTGTTGTATGTGGTCTTCGGGATCTTGATCGGGAAGTAGAAGTTTCCGTATTTCGTCGACATCTTTTGGATGCTGTCCGCCAGATCCAGCATCTTGATCTTCGTACCGGTCGCGAGGTCCAGCACCGCAGGGACCGGCAGACCTCCGGAGAAGAAGAACGCGTCGATCTTCCCGTCCCGCAGCCTGTCCGCCGAATCCTGGGCACCCAGTCTCTCGCGAAAGATGTCGTTCGCGGGGTCCATCCCGTATGCCTCGAGGGTGCGGTTCGCGATGATCTCGGTACCGCTGCCGGCCGATCCCATCGACACGCGCTTCCCCTTGAGATCGGTCACCGTGTTGATGCCGCCCGACTCCTTTACGACAAGGTGCGTCAGGTTCGAGTAGAGGACCGCCAGCACCTTGGCATCGGCGGGCTTCTCAGGCGAAGCGAACGAACCCTTGCCGTTCACCGCGTCGAACGCCGTGTCCGCGAGCGTGAACGCGACGTCGGCCTTGCCGTCACGGATCAGCTTCATGTTGTCGACCGAGGCAGTGGTGGACTGCGCGCTCGCGGCTGTGCCCAGCTTCCGGTTCAAGAGGTCGGCGAGCCCCGCGCCGTACACGATGTAGACCGCGCCGGTGCCGCCGGTAACGATGTTGAGCGTCTTTCCCGTGAAGTTCGGCGTCCCGGTCGCCGATGGGGTCGGCGTCGATGCGGCGCGGGGCGCGCTGCACGCGACGGCCACGATCAAAGCGGCGACGAACAGGGTCACGAAGCGAATGGCATTTCGCATGTGCACCTCCCAGCGGTAGGAGCGGCAGTCTAGGACGTTCGGGGTCGCTGCAGCCGTGATGAGCGCCGAGCCTCGGCAGCCTTCATGCGCCGACGCTCCTCCTCTGTCTCGGCGAGCAGAGGGGGGAGGGAGACCGGTTGGCCCTGCTCGTTGGTCGCCACGAACACGAGGTACGCCGAGGCGACGTGGACGACGTTTCCGGTGAGCATGTCCTCCGCCTCCACGCGCACGCCGACTTCCATGCTGGTCCGGCCGACGTGATTCACGGACGCCTTCGCGGTGACGAGATGTCCCACGTAGACCGGGGCGAGGAACGAGAGCTGATCGATGCGCGCCGTGACCACGCGCGCTCGAGCGTGTCTGGTCGCTGCGGCTCCGGCGACCGCGTCGATGAGCTTCATGACCTCACCGCCGTGGACGTTGCCGTACGGGTTGGCGTCCGACGGAAGCATCGTCCGCGACATCACGGTCTTCGAGCCGGCCACGGTCTTCGCGTTCGGGGGCACGGCGCGATTCTGTCATCCGCGCCCCATTAGCATCGCCCGGTGACCGTTCTCTCTCGCGAAGAGCTCCGTGTGGCGCTGGCCGCCACGCCGCCGCTCATCGAGGACGCCGACATCCACCTCCAGCTGCAGCCGAACGGGGTGGATCTCCGCGTCGAGCGCGTGCAGCGACTGACCTCTCCCGGCTTGCTCGGCGCGGCGGACAACGTCCGCGAACCGGCGGCGCGTGAGGACGTCGAAGCGGACAAGGACGGCTGGTGGGATCTCCACCGGGGCGCGTACGTGATCACGTACCGCGAGAAGGTGAACCTTCCGACGGACCTTATGGCGCTCTCTCGCCCGCGATCGAGCCTGCTCCGCTCCGGCGTCGCGATCCACGGCGCGGTCTGGGACGCGGGCTATTCCGGTCGCGGTGAGGGCCTTATGGCGGTCCTGAACTCGCGCGGCTATCGCCTCCAGCGCGGCGCGCGCGTGGCGCAGCTCGTTTTCTTCCGACTCTCGGCCGCTACCGCGGAGGGATACAAGGGCAAGTACCACGGCGAGAACGTCTGACGGTATTTGACCCTCGCGCGCGACCCGAACCGTTCGCGAGCCGCCGTAGCCTGTAGCCCGATGGGTCAGCCGACGCCGGACCAGCCGTGATGCGTGGCCGCGTCGTCTGGTCCGCCGGCGTCGTCATGGCTGTGCTCGCGCTAGGTGCCGCGGTCGTCGTTGCCAGCGCGCTTCCGGCCGGATACGACTTCCGCGCGTACTGGCTCGCCGGGCAGCATCTCCTGAACGGCGCGCCGCTTTATCCCGGCCCCGACACGATCCTCGGCCTGCCCGACGAGTTCCGCTATCTGCCGATCGTCGCTCTCCTCTTCATTCCGTTCGCGGTTCTGCCCTACTCGATCGCGCTCGCGATCTGGACCGCCCTGCAAGTCGCGACCGCCGCCGCGGTGGGGATCGCGCTCATCCGCCAGCTTCCGCCGCTCTGGCGCCCGTGGGCCGCTGCGGGCTACGTCTTCTTTCTCGGCCTCGTACTCGAGGTGACCCTCGGCAACGTGAATCTCCTCTCGCTCGGCCTCGCGCTCGCCGCGTGGCGCTTCCGCGACCGTGCGCTTCCGGCGGGACTGCTCCTGGCCGCGGCCGTCGGCCTCAAGTTCCTGCCGCTCACGCTTCTCCTCTTCTATGTCGCGTCTGGCCGTTGGCGCCCAGTCGTGACCGGAGGTCTGATCGGAACCGCGGCACTCGCCGTCGGCGCCCTCCTGATGCCCGACCGCACCGCGGAGTACGTCCGCTTCGCTCCTCGGCTCCTCGAGCAGGATTGGGTCTACGCGCACATCGCGCGACCGGGACCGCCGGAGCTCGCTGGCTTGTTCTGGTCGGATTGGTTCCCGCTCGCGCTCGCCATCGGAGCCGTGCTTTTCGCGATCGCGGCGGGTATCGCCGCACGACGCGACCGCTGGAACGAGAACGCGTGGCACACGCTTACGCTGGCGACCGCGGGATACCTCGCGCCGTTCGGCTATTTCTGGACGACGTTCCTCATCCTGTCGCTGCCGCTGGCTGCGGAGACGCTGCGTCGCGCCGCAACGCGACCTGCGGGCGAGCGTGTGCCGATCGTCGCGCTCGTTGTCTGCTCGTGGGTCCTTATGGAGCCGCAGCAGACCGGAACGCTCGTGCCGATCCTCCTGCATCTGCTCGGGGTCGCGGTCCTCTTCGTGGTCGCGATCGTGACGGTGCTGCGTCCTGCGCCGTCGATCGTCGGACTCAGGCTACCCAGTACCACAGCGCGTACATCGCAGTGAAGATCACGCTGATCGTGGCACCGACCGCGACGTAGGCGAGGCCGGTCCAGCCTCGTGCGACGAGCGCCAGCACCATGAAGGCCGGGAAGACCGAGAGGTAGTACCGCGGCGACGAAGTGAGGGAGCCCGTCGCGACGGAGATCAGAAAGACGACCGTCGCGTAAGCCGCGAGGCTCGGCCGGAGGAAACGCCACGACAGAATCACCAGCGCCCCGATGAACAGGGTGAAGCCGAGAACGAAGTAGGGGAAGCCGTACACCTTCGGGTCGAAGAGATCGGTGAACGCTTCGAACGGCACCGACGGCCCCACACCCCAGTTCGCCTCGGCTGTCAGGATGGCCTTCGGGTCTCCGGTGATGCGCCAGAGCACGACGAGCCAGCCGACGAGCGCGACGGCAGCGGGTGCAGCGGCAGCGAGCGCGGCTCGCAGCCCCGACCGGCGGTACGCCTCGATCGCAAGGGGAAGCGCGACGGCGGCACCGATGAAGGGCCTCGTCAAAGCGGCGAGCGCACCCAGGGCCGCGGCCGGTAACCACTGGCCTCGACGCGCGTGATAGACCGCGCCGATCGAGAGCGCGATCAGGAGCGACTCGGGGTAGACGACCGCGAGGAACACGCTCGTCGGGAAGACGAGTAGGTACAGTGCCGCGCGCGTCCCCGCCGCGGCGTCGTGATCGATCGCCACAAGGCTCGCGAGATAGATGAGCGCGACGAGAAGGGCGACATTGGAGATCAGCACGCCGGCGGCGAAGTACGCATCACCGCTGCCGCCGAAGATCGTCGCCAGAACGCGAATCAGGAACGGATAGAGCGGGAAGTACGCGTTGTTCGCTGGCACGGCGCCGTAGCCATCGTGCGCAATGTCGACGTAGGCCTTCGCATCCCATCGCGTCGCCGCGTCGAGGAGGGGATTCGTTGATGGGTGGCACACGTCAGGGCAGGTCGTCGGCGAGGAGAAGAGCGTGACCGCGGCGAGCGCGACGATCGCCGTGAGGACTCGCGTCAGCAGGAATGGCGCGAGCACGCTGCGCGCGGCGAACACCGCCGCGATGCTAGGTGCTGGGGAGGTCGATCCGGTTCCGTCGCGCGAATTCGATCGCGTCCGGATACCCCGCGTCGGCGTGTCGCATCACGCCGGTCCCCGGGTCTGCCGTCAGGACGCGCTGGAGCTTCTCGCGCCCGAGCGGCGTCCCATCCGCGACGACAACCATTCCGGCGTGGATCGAGTTCCCGATCCCCACACCGCCGCCGTGGTGCACCGAGACCCACGTCGCGCCGGATGACGTGTTCACAAGCGCGTTCAGGATTGGCCAGTCCGCGATGGCGTCGCTTCCGTCGCGCATGTCCTCGGTCTCGCGGAACGGTGAAGCGACCGAACCCGAGTCGAGGTGATCGCGACCAATGACGATCGGCGCTTTGAGTGCGCCGTTTGCGACGAGGTCGTCGATCCGCTCGCCAAACGCGGCGCGCTCGCCGTATCCGAGCCAGCAGACCCGCGCCGGTAGTCCCTGGAAGGGCACCCGATCTCGGGCCAACCGTATCCATCGCGCGAGCGTGCGGTCCTCGGGGAAGAGCTCGAGCACGAGGTCGTCGGTGCGATGGATGTCCGCGGCATCGCCGGAGAGCGCGACCCAACGGAACGGGCCTCGTCCCTCGGAGAAGAGCGGGCGGATGTACTCGGGCACGAAACCGGGGTAGCTGAAAGCGTCCGCTAAGCCCGCGGCCTGCGCTTCGCCGCGCAGGTTGTTGCCGTAGTCGAACGCGACCGTCCCGCGCGCGGCCAGCGCGACGATCGCCTCAACGTGGCGCACGATCGACGCTCGCGAGCGCCGGACATACTCCTCGGGATCGTCTCGTC
>Ga0209057_1001411_pt1 | contig 19406 bp, 19 predicted proteins | sample GraSoiAngelo_146_FD_185903 | JGI IMG/M metagenome (GOLD analysis project Ga0209057, IMG submission 185903) | Grasslands soil microbial communities from the Angelo Coastal Reserve, California, USA - 14_1009_05_30cm (SPAdes) (version 2) | ecosystem: Environmental > Terrestrial > Soil > Grasslands ... | reverse complement strand
GGGAGCGCGAGCCTTTCAGGCGAGCGGGAGTCAGCCGGGAGCGCGAGCCTTTCAGGCGAGCGGGAGTCAACCGGTAGCGCGAGCCTTTCAGGCGAGCGGGAGTCAGCCGGTAGCGCGAGCCTTTCAGGCGAGCGGGAGTCAGCCGGGAGCGCGAGCCTTTCAGGCGAGCGGGAGTCAGCCGGGAGCGCGAGCCTTTCAGGCGAGCGGGAGTCAAGCGGTAGCGCGAGCCTTTCAGGCGAGCGGGAGTCAGCCGGTAGCGCGAGCCTTTCAGGCGAGCGGGAGTCAACCGGGAGCGCGAGCCTTTCAGGCGAGCGGGGGAGAACATGATGCGTTGGGTACTCGCATTCAGCATGATCGCCGTCGCCGCGCTGTCGGCGCAGCCGGCCCGGTCGACAATGAAGGGCGGCTACATCGTCGAGCACGATGCCGACGTCGCGAAGCAGGAGCCGGGCACGCACAACGGCGGCGGCCAGACCGTCGGCTATTCGTTCTTCGACAAGACGCCGAACATGCATTTCGTCTTCCGCAAGCGTGCGCTGAAGCCCGGATCGGGCATCGGCTACCACGAGCAGCGCGAAGACGAGGTCTACTACGTCCTCAGCGGCCGCGGCGTGATGACGCTCGACGACAAGCCCTTTGACGTCGGACCCGGGACGGCGATTCTCACGAGGCCCGGAAGCTCACACGGTCTGAGACAAACCGGCAGCGAGGATCTCGTCGTCCTCATCGCGTACGAGATCAAATGATCGCGACGGGACGAGAGCGCGCGCCGCGCGATCTGCTGCGGCACATCGACCGCGTGTTCGAGCTCTCCGCCCGCAAGATTCGATCGATCGAGCGCAGCTGGAATCCTGACGACGGCGCGCCGGTCTTCACCGTCGACGGCCAGTATCGCGCGCGCGGCTGGACCGAGTGGACCCAGGGCTTTCAGTTCGGATCGGCGCTCCTGCAGTTCGACGCCACCGGCGACCGCGAGTTCCTCGACCTCGGACGCTCGCGCACGATCGGACGCATGGCGCCGCACCTGACGCACACCGGCGTTCACGATCACGGGTTCAACAACGTCAGCACGTACGGAAATCTGTGGCGGCTCGCGCGCGAGCGGCGCTTCGATGCCGGCGAGTGGGAGCTGCGCTTCTACGAGCTGGCGCTGATGGTGAGCGGCGCCGTTCAGGCGCGGCGCTGGACGCCGATTCCCGGCGGCGGCTTCATCCACTCGTTCAACGGCGCGCACTCATTGTTCGCCGATACGATCCGCTCGCTCCGGGCGCTGGCGCTCGCCGACCGGCTCGGTCATCGGCTCCTCGAGGAACAGGACGCCCGCGTCGGCCTGCTCGATCGCCTGATTCAGCACGCGCGCGCGACCGCCGAGTTCTCCGTGTATTACGGCCGCGGACGCGACGGCTACGACGTACGCGGGCGCGTCGCGCACGAAAGCCTTTTCAACGCGTCCAACGGATCATATCGGGGCCCGAACAGCCAGCAGGGATACTCGCCGTTCACCACATGGACGCGCGGTCTCGCCTGGGCGATGCTCGGCTTCGCCGAACAGCTGGAGTTTCTCGACACCGTCGACGACGACTCGCTGACATCGCACGGCGGCCGCGCGGCCGTCGAGCAGTGGATGCTCGATGCCGCGTGCGCGACGAGCGACTACTACATGGAGATCGCGGCGTCGGACGGCATTCCGTACTGGGATTCGGGTGCACCGAACCTCTCATCGCTCGGCGACTGGAGTCATCGTCCTGCCGATCCGTTCAATGAGTTCGAGCCGGTCGACAGCTCGGCCGCCGCGATTGCTGCGCAAGGCCTGTTGCGGCTCGGTCGGTATCTTGCGCAGCGCCGCGATGACGGAGCGCGCTATGCGCAGGCTGGACTGCTGATCCTCGACACGCTCTTCGATCCGAGCGGCCCGTACCTGAGCGTATCGGATCGGCATCAGGGTCTGCTGCTGCACTCGGTTTACCATCGGCCCGCCGGCTGGGATCACGTGCCGGCCGGCGCGCGCACGCCGCGCGGCGAGTCGAGCCAGTGGGGCGACTACCACGCACGCGAAGCCGCGCTCTACGTGCAGCGTCTGGCCTGCGACGGGCCGTACCTCGCGTTCTTCGGCGGCGATCGCGTGCGGGCGGCGGCATGACCGCCGAACGGTCCCGGCCGGTCGCGATCGTCACCGGCGGCACGCGCGGCATCGGTCTCGGCATCGCGCGCGCGCTGGCTCGCGACGGCTGGGACCTGGCGTTGTGCGGTCTCCGTTCGGAAGAAACCGTCGGCGAGATCCTCGATCAGCTCCGCGCCGGCGGCGCCGGCGTCATGTACCGCACGCTGGACGTCTCACGGACCGCCGATCATCCGAGATTCGTTGGCGCTGTGCGCGAGCGGTGGAGCCGTATCAACGCGCTCGTCAACAACGCAGGCCGCGGGCCGCGTGTCCGCGCCGATCTCCTCGACGCGACCGAAGAGAGCTTCGATGAAATTCTGCGCACGAATCTGCAGGGTCCGTACTTCCTCACGCAGCATGTCGCGAGGCTTCTTGTGACGCAGCGCCGCGAGCAGACCGATGCGCCCGCCGCGATCGTGTTCGTCACGTCGGTCTCGGCCGTCCTGGCGTCGACGAACAGAGGAGAGTACTGCGTGAGCAAGGCCGGCCTGTCGATGGCGGCGCGGCTGTTCGCCCTCAGGCTGGCCGATCACGGCATCCCGGTCTACGAAGTCCGGCCGGGGATCATCGCCACCGACATGACCGCTCCGGTTCGCGAGGCCTATGACACGCGGATAGCCGACGGCCTCGTGCCGGCACGGCGGTGGGGGACCCCTGAAGACGTCGGCCGGGTCGTCTCGGCGCTGCTGCGCGGCGACTTTCCTTATGCCAGCGGCTCGGTCATCGACGTCGACGGCGGCCTCTCGATTCCGAAGCTGTAAGTGCAGCCCTAAAGTCGCCGCATCTGTCTGCTCGGGTAGCGCAGGCCTTCAGGCCTGCCACGGTCTAAAGTCGCGCCGGTGGCTCGCCGATATCCCCCGTGAAGGTCGGTTTCAATGTCCACTCTCGTCGGTCTTGCCGCTCTTGCCGTCAGCGCCGCCGTTCCGCTCGGGACCGCTCGCCTCGTCCTCGGCCTCGTGCTGCAGCTGGTCAAGACCCGCGGCCAGAACTAGTCCGGTCGGCCGCCACTGCCTGCATGACGGGCAGCGCGAACTGAAGCAGTCCGCGCGCCTCCAGGAGAAACGACGGCGCGTCGCCGACCCGCCCGCCGCTGTTGCCCGTCTGCGCCAGATACGCGTCCACGATCTGCGCGAAGAAGCGATCCGGCCAGCCCGGGTGGGCGCCGCGATCGGACGTATCGACTTCCGCCATTTCACGCCACACGCGAGTCCCGTTCTCCTCGATCGGTACCTTGAATCTCGCCACGCGTTTGCCGTCGATGTCGACGATGTGCTCCGCGTAGTGCAGAAACGTGACGGTATCGTGATCGCAGCCGAGGAGGAGGATTTTTCCGCCGAGGGCGACGAACCGATCGAGCAGCGAAGCGCGACCGAACGCGTAGTCCCATGGCTGCGGCGCGATCAGATGGCCGCTCTGCCGTCCCCACACGACGAACCGCGCCACGTGGGGATTGACGACTGAGCCGGGATACGTTCGAAAGAGCTCGACCAGCGCGCCGTTTTCGCGCTGCGATCTTGCCGTGAACGGATCGAACGCCGGCAACTTCTCGACGAGCTCGCGCTCCTGTTCCGCATCCAGATGCCCGCGTCCGACTTCGTCCACGTATTCGGGACAGCTCGCGTACATGATGAGCGTCCCGTCCGGCGTCAGCGCGTCCTTGAGCGCGAGGTGAATCTGATCGGGCCCGCCGGCGACCGGGCCCACGGCGCGTATCGACGCGTGCAGCATGACGGTGTCCGCGGCGGCGACGCCGATCGCTCGAAACGCGGATGCGAGCTCCGCCCTTGAATACATCGGCTGACCGATTATAGTGAGGAGCCGTGCCGGTGGCCTCGAACGTCAGTTCGCAATCGTGAAGCTCGCGCACCTGCCGTATCGCGCGGCGCTCGCGGAATACGACGCGCAGGCTCGCGCGCTCGTCGACGCGTGGCGCGAAGGCGACCCGGATGCGGTTCGCATCATCAGACACAACCATCCGCGCTTTCTGGACGCCGAAATCACATGGCTGCCGCGGAAGATGTCGGACGCCGAGGCGCGGAGCGTCACGTTCGATCTGTCGGATGCACAACTCACGATCGCGCGCTGGTACGACTTCGGCGGCTGGCCGCAGCTTGCCGAATACGCCGACGCCGTGACGCGCGACGATTCTCCGATCTCGCGCTTTGAATCAGCCGTCGAAGCGGTGATCAATGGAGACGAGGCGTTGCTGGCGTCGCTGCTCGGCGCGCATCCAGACCTCGTTCGGGCCCGTTCGGCGCGCGTCACGAAATTCGATCCGCCGCGCCACCGGGCGACCCTGCTGCACTACATCGCGGCGAACGGCGTCGAAGGCTACCGTCAGAAATCTCCGGCCAATGCCGTGGCCATCGCGACGATGCTGTTGAAGGCCGGCGCCGAGGTCGACGCTCTTGCGGACATGTATGGCGGCGAATGCACGACGCTGAGCATGCTCGTGTCGAGCACGCCTCCGTCGCAGGCAGGCGTGCAGTCGGCGCTCGTCGACGTGCTCGTCGATTTCGGCGCCTCGCTCGAACCGAAAGGCGCCGGCGCGTGGACGTCGCCCTTGATGACGGCGCTGGCGTTTGGTTTCCGCGACGCGGCCGAGGCGCTCGTCCGCGGCGGCGCGCGCGTAGACCACGTCGCCGCGGCCGCCGGACTGGGCCGTTTCGACCAGACGCGTCAGCTGCTCACCGGTGCGACCGGCGAGGACCGCCATCGGGCGCTCGCTCTGGCCGCGCAGCACGGTCACGTGGACATCGTCGGCATGCTGCTCGACGCCGGAGAGGATCCCAACCGGTACAATCCGAAGGGCAACCACGCGCACTCGACGCCGTTGCATCAGGCTGTTGCGGCTGGTCATGAGGCCGTCGTCCGACTGCTGATCGAGCGCGGCGCGAGACTGGACATGAAGGACACGATCTATCAGGGCACGCCGCTCGGCTGGGCCGTATACTGCGGTCAGCCTGCAATCGCCGATCGCCTTCGCGCGCACGGCGCCGCCTGAGACCGCCGTCGACCGGCCATTGCGCCGACGGCTGACCTGCCCGTGAACAAATCACACGTGAACGACACCTGCTGAAATCGGCGCGTTGACCTGGTATCGCGCTTGTAAGGTTCCGCGCCGAGGTACACACACATGGCAGGGCGACGTGGCGTCTCGCGCAGAAAATTTCTCGAATCGGCGGCGATCGGAACCGGAGCGATCGCGCTCGGCCGCCACGCTGCGCTGGCCGAACGGATCGGCGCAGCGGCGCGACCGAACCCCGCCCGATCGGGCATCGATCACGTCGTCGTCGTGATGATGGAGAATCGCTCGTTCGACCACATGCTCGGCTGGCTGCCAGGCGCCGACGGCAAGCAGGCCGGACTTACGTACGTCGATCGCGCCGGGATTGCGCACGCGACGCATTCGCTCGCGCCCGACTATCAAGGCTGCGCGCATCCGGATCCGGATCACTCCTACGACGGCGCGCGTGTCGAGTACGACGGCGGCGCGTGCGACGGCTGGCTGCGCGCCGGCAGCAACGACGAGTACGCGATTGGATATTACGAGGCGGGCGACGCGCCGTTCTTTGCGCGCGCGGCGACCGACTGGACGGCGTGCGATCGGTACTTCGCGGCGTTCATGGGACCGACGTTTCCGAATCGCATGTACCAACACGCCGCCGAGACCGATCGCATCAGCAATACCTTCGAGCCGAGCACGCTGCCGACGATCTGGGATCGGATCGCGGAGGCAGGCCTCACCGGGCGCTACTACTTTCAGGATGCGCCGTTTCTCGCGTTGTGGGGCGCGAAGTACGTGCCGATCGCGCGCCCCTATCGCGCGTTCCTGCTCGCGTGCGCGACGGGGCTGCTTCCGCACGTGTCGTTCGTCGATCCACGGTTCATCGAAGAGCTGACCGGAACGACGAGCGATGACCATCCGCATGCGGACATTCGGAACGGTCAGGCCTTTCTGAATCAGGTGTACAGCGCCGTGACGACGAGCCCGGCCTGGCCGCGGACGCTGCTCGTGATCAACTACGACGAGTGGGGCGGCTTCTTCGAGCACGTGCCGCCGGACACGGCGCCGACTCCGCCGGCGGCGCAGGTGGCAGGCGATCAGGATGGACGCCGCGGCTTCCGCGTACCGTGTCTGCTCATCTCGCCGGTGGCGCGGCGCGCCTTCGTGGCGCACGACGTCTTCGATCACACGTCGGTGCTGCGCTTCATCGAGTGGCGATGGGGGCTCGAGCCGCTGACGGCGCGCGACGCGGGAGCCAACAACCTCGCCGATGCGCTCGACTTCACTCGCAGAAACCGCCGGACGACGCAATACGCGGTGCCGCCCGGACCGTTCGGCGCGCCGTGCCCGTCATCCGAAGCGAACCCGTTCGTCATCCTTCGCGATCTGGCGGCGGGCTTGGGATTTCAGCTGCCCACCTCGTAGATGTACAGCGTCGACGTGTCGTTCAATATCGACCCTCGTCGCGGCGACGACAGCCAGTCAGCCGGACGCAGTCAGCCGGTCGTTGACTCCCGTTCGGCGAACACGAGCATGTAGCCGTTCGGATCGCTGATGACGAATTCCGTTTCGCCGTATGGCTGGACCTGCGAGCGGCTTCGCTTCGGACACGTTACGTTCCTTCGATGTCCTGCCCGAAGCACAAGCGGTACCCGTTGCAGTCCTCGACGTCGAAGTCGCGGCAGCCGTACGGCTGATCGCAGACGTCGCGCGTGATCTTCACACCTTTCGACTTGAACTCGGCGTTGAGCGCGTCGGCATCGTGTATCCAGATGTACGCGTCCCAGGCTCCGCCCTCAGGATCGGCGAAGCGATTGGGCCGCATGACGCCGGTTCGTTCGAGCTGCGCGAGCATGATCACGATGCCGCTGCGCCGGACCATGCAGAAAGACGGCGGATCGCCCCAGAAGCGTTCGTAACCGAAGCCGAGCCTGTCGCGGTAATAATTCGCGGTCGCGACGACGTCGTCGACGATGAAGCAGGGTGCGATGCCCCAACGCTCGCGACCTTCACGATTGGTGTCCGCCATCAGTCCGTGCGGCGCAAGACCGCCAGCGCGGTCGCTACGTGCGCATTCATAGTCGCACGGCGCCATCGAGTTTGCCGAGATCGTGGTCGAATGTTCCGAGCGGTCCGTGCCCGGCTTTCCGGGTGACCGCGACCATCAGGCAATCCGAAAAGCCGACCGACGGCCGTCGCCGGAAATGCTCGACGGCCGCGACAACCGCATCCGCGTCCTGCAATGTGAGGTGTTCGTGGTTCAGCAGCATGTCGACGGCGGTGGCAATTGCCTCCGGACCGCGATTGTAGACGGATGCAAGCACCCACGTGGCCTCAACGAGCGCCAGATGTGGAACCCATGCTGCATGGGCGACGAACGCTTCGGCCGCGGCAACCTGTTTCGTATCGTCTCGCGTGACGAGCCGGACGAGCACACTGGTATCAACGGCTCGCATGGCGCCGTTTGATGTACCGGCGAATGCCGGCCTTCATCTCCGCAGCGGTTCGACCTCTGGGAGTCTTCGAAAAGAGGGACCTGTGAATATCCTCGGATGTAAAGCGACCCGCCTTGCGAACGACGACTCTATCGCCCTCATCGTCCCATTCCAGAACCGAACCCGGGCCGACGCCAAGCCTCTGACGGACCTTGGCCGGAACGGAAATCTGACCCTGTGCGGTGAGTTTCGAATGAGCGAGGGGCACGACGGACATATTACCATGGTAATGGGCCGATATCGTCGACGCGAAAATCAGCTGGCGGATCATGTACCACATCGCAGGCGACGCGATAGCGATCCTCGACGTGTTCCGCAAACAGACTGAGGCGACTCCGAAGGTCGTCGTCACGGCGTGTCGCCGCCGTTTGAACGAATACCATCGGCTCACAGCATCGCAGAAGGATCGGCAACATGCGAAAAGATAAGCGCCGGCGGCTGGAGCGCGCCGGATGGGTCATCGGCGATGCCGGCGACTTCCTGAACCTGTCCGACGACGAGCGCCGATTCATCGAAACCAAACTCGCATTGGCGGCCGGTCTGCGACAGTGGCGTGAACATCTGGGCTTGACCCAGACGGAGGTCGCGGAACGATTCGGATCCAGCCAATCACGCGTCGCGAAAATGGAAGCCGCAGACCGGACCGTCAGTACAGATTTGCTGCTGCGTTCGCTGTTTCGCCTTGGCGCCAGTCGTCGAGATGTTGCCCGCCTCTTGAGCCAAAGGTCGCGAAGACGCGCGGCTTAGCGATCATCGCTGAGCCGCAGCTCGCTTCTTGGAACAGATTGAGCATCCTGTTGCGGCTAAGTCATCTGCGGAACGACGCCGAGCTGCTGGAGCAGGCTGAGGCCGTCGAATTCGACCCACTCTTCGGCGATTCGCCCGTTGACGAAGCGAGTGATGCCGTGTTTGCCGGCTGGCGATGAAGCTCTGTTCACAGTGCCTCCTTTGCCATGCGCTCGGCTGAAAGCCTCGCGCTACAACCGGAACGGCGCCCCAGCCCCAGTAACCAGCCCCCAGCAACCAGCCCCCAGCAACCAGCCCCCCGGCAACCGGCAACCAGCAACCAGAAGAATCTATCGATGCTCCGGAAGCGCAAACGCGTATAACGACGCCCCACCGGCAACGAGCATGTACTGACGGCCGTCGAGCTCGTACGTGATCGGCGAGTTGCCGACGCGGCCGATGCCGGAGTGCCACAGCGTCGCGCCGTCGCTCGTGCGAAGCGCGATGACGTTGCCGGCGGTGTCGCCGGTGAACGTCAGGCCCGATTCGGTCGTGAGCACGCCAGCGGCCGAGGCGCCTTCGCCGAGGTCGTGGCTCCAGCGAATTTTGCCGGTCTGATAATCGATCGCCCGCAGGATGCTCTTGCCGAACACGCCATAGTCGGCGCCTGCCCACCCGTACGCGCCGTGATCCGATCGGAAGAAATAAATGCCGTACGCGTCGTGGGCGCTGACGACGAGCACGCCAGTCTTCGGATCGAAGCTCGCCGCTCTCGTCGGGCCCGACCAGACGTCCGTCCCGCGCCGGTTCCTTCGCGGGATTCGGAATCGGACGCCCGTCCTGATCGATCCCCGTCGCCCAGTTGGCCGTCGCGAACGTCGTCGTCAGCAGGCTGCGTCCCGTCGTGCGATCGAGCACGTAGAAGTAGCCGTTCCGCGATGCCTGCATCAGCAGCTTCGCTGGCGTTCCGTTGAACGAGCCGTCGACGAGAACCGGCACTTCGGCCGCGTCCCAGTCGTGCGTGTCGTGGCGCGTCGCCTGAAATCCCCACGCGAGCCTGCCCGTATCCGGATTGAGCGCGAGGATGCTGTCGGTCCACCGATTGTCGCCGGCGCGCACCGGACCGTTCAGAACCGGCGTGGGGTTGCCGGTGCCGACGAACAGGAGGTTCGATTCGGGATCGTAGGTGCCGGTCATCCACATCTGACCGCCGGTGGCGCCGTCGCTCGGATTGCCCGCAGTGCCCGGCGGCGGCGTGCTGTAGAACGTCCACTGCGTTTTTCCAGTCTCCGGATCGACCGACGTGAGGATGCCCGGCAGATTGTCGAAGTCGCCGGAGACGCCGACGAGCAGGTGATCGCGAATCAGCAGCGGCGCGTTCGTCGACCAGTAGCCCTTCTTCGCATCGGCAATCGTGACGTTCCACTTCACCTTGCCGTCCTTCGCGTCGAGCGCGATCAGATGCGAGTCGGGCGTGGTCAGGAAGACCGAGTCGTTGTAGATCGCCATTCCGCGGTGGCCAATGTGGAAGCCTTCGTTGGCCGGATACGTGTAGTGCCACAGCTGATGCGCCGACCGCGCGTCGATCGCCCACGCGTGATCGGGCGCCGAAATGTAGATGACGCCGTTGGCGAGGATCGGCGTCGCCTTGATCGACTGCGTCTGGCCGGTCGCGAACGCCCATGCCAGCGTGAGCTGATGAACGTTCGCAGGCGTCATCTGCGTGAGGCTGCTGTGACGGCGGCCGCTGTAATCGCCGTGGTACGTCGTCCAGCTGTCCTTTGCGTCCTGCGCCGCGAGGACGCCGACGATAGCGAGCGACGAGAGGGCCCACGCCGCGCATCGCTGCAGCGCGGCGCTAACGGAGCGTCTGCAGATACGCCAGGACGTTGTGCATGTCGTCATCGGTGTACCTTCCAAGCTGATCGGCGTGCGCCTCGAGCGGGTTGTCGACGGTGAACGTCACCCGACCGGCCGGCCACGATCGGTATCGTCCTTCCGCGTCGGTGAGCGCGACGGTGAACTCGTCGCGATAGGCAAGCGCGCCGGCGACCAATTCGCCCGATGGCAATCTCACCGCGACCGTCGCGCCGCGCGCTCTCGACGGATACAGCATCCGCTGCAGCAGCTCCAGTCCCTGCAGCCGCTTCGCGACGCCGGCGAGATCGCCGGTGGGCGAGTGGCACGTCGCGCAGCGGCCGGCGCCGTTGAAGTACTGTCGGCCGGCGTCGGCGTTGCCCGTTTGAAGATCCGCGGCGTTCACCGACCGTCGCGCGCCCGGCGACTCCGATTTGATCTTCTGATCGTGGATGAACGCGACGATCGCCGCGAGGTCGGCGTCGCTCAGTCGAAACGGCGGCATCCCCTTGTCGGCGCGGCCGTCGCGGATGACGGGACCGATCTTGTCTCCGCCGACGTCGTCGGCGACGATCGCCGAGCGCGTCAGGTTCGGACCGGTCTCGCCGCCCATCGCGTCGCGTCCGTGACAGAAGCCGCACTGTGCGGCGAAGGCGCGTTGCCCCGCCTGCAGCTGCTCGGGCGACCGAGGCTGCGGCGAGGCGGCCTGAAGGACAACGACAACGCCGATTAATTCTGTTAGATTCTGCAATCGTTTGCCCATCGATCGCGGAATCTATCATGGCTGACGCGTTCGTACCGCGCCCCGAGCACAAGTTCTCGTTCGGCCTCTGGACGGTCGGCAACCGCGGACGCGATCCGTTCGGCGACGCCGTCCGCGACCCGCTGCCGCCCGAGGAGGCCGTCGCGCTGCTCGCCGAGGCGGGCGCGTGGGGCGTGAACCTGCACGACAACGACCTCGTGCCCATCGACGCGTCGGCGTCGGACCGCGACCGCATCGTCCGCGGCTTCAGGAGCGCCTGCGAGCGGCACGCGATCGTCGTGCCGATGGCCACCGTCAACCTGTTCTACGATCCGGTGTTTCGCGACGGCGCGTTCACCGCCAACGATCCCCGCGTGCGCGCCTACGCCGTGCAGAAGACGATGCGCGCGATGGACCTGGGTGCGGAGCTCGGTGCGCGCATCTTCGTGTTGTGGGGAGGACGGGAAGGCACCGAAACCGACGCGTGCCGCCGGCCGGACGAGGCGATCAAGCGGCTCCGCGAAGCGGTGAATTACCTGTGCGAGTACTCCATCGACCGCGAGTACGGGTTCAAGTTCGCGCTCGAAGCGAAGCCGAACGAGCCGCGCGGCGACATCTACATGGCGACAACCGGCGCGTACCTCGGCTTCATCCCGACGCTCGATCATCCGGAGATGGTCGGCGTGAATCCGGAAGTCGCGCACGAGCACATGGCCGGCCTGAACTTCCTGCATGCGGTCGCGCAGGCGTGGGAAGCGGGAAAGCTGTTTCACGTCGACCTGAACGATCAGTTTCCCGGCCGCTACGATCAGGACTTCCGATTCGGTTCGGCGAACGTGAAGTCGGCGTTCTGTCTGGTGAAGTTTCTCGAGGACGTCGGCTACGACGGCCCTCGCCATTTCGATGCGCACGCCTACCGCACCGAGGATTATCGGGGCGTGCTCGAGTTCGCGCGCGGGTGCATGCGCACCTACCTGATCCTTCGCGAGCGGGCGAAGCAGTGGCACGCCGACGCCGAGATTCAGGCGCTCGTCGCGTCGGTCGGCGACGCGCACGACGCGCCGAACTTCTCCAGATATTCGCAGCGGAACCGCGACGCGCTGCTCGCGTCGACGTTCGACCGCGCCGGGCTCGCGAAGCGCGGGCTCGCGTACGAGCGTCTCGATCAGCTGACGATGGAAGTGCTGCTTGGTGTCAGATGATCTGACAACGGTAGCGCAGGCCTTCGGGCCTGCCGTCGCGGGAGCGGCCCTGAAGGGCTGCGCTACCATTCAGCACACGAGCCGGGTCACCTTGCGAGCAGGAGCAGATTGATGAAACGAGCAGTCTCCGCATGCGTCGGAGCGGTGCTGATCGCCGTCGCCGTGACGCCGCGCGCCGCAGCGCCGGGCCGCGTCATGATCCTCGACGGCGAAAGCGGCGGGCCTTATCACCGGTGGCAGGTGATGACGCCGGTGCTGAAGAAGATCCTCGTCGAAACCGCTCTGTTTACCGTCGACGTCGTGACGGCGCCGCCGCCTGGCGCAGACTTCAGCGCGTTCGAGCCAGCCTTTGCACAGTACGCCGCCGTCGTGATGAACTACGACGCGCCAGACGACCGATGGCCGGCGAGCGTGAAAAGCGCCTTCGAACAGTACGTGCAGAACGGCGGCGGACTCGTCGTCGTGCACGCGGCCGACAACGCGTTTCCCGGGTGGAAGGCGTACAACGAGATGATCGGCGTCGGCGGCTGGCGCAATCGCAACGAGAGCGCCGGACCGCGGTGGTTCGTCAAGGACGGCGCGCTGACGTCCGACAACTCGCCGGGCCCCGCCGGGAGCCACGGAACGCGTCTGCCTTTCGTGATCGCCGTTCAGGACGCGAATCACCCGATCACGAGAGGGTTGCCGAAGGCGTGGATGCACCAGGGCGACGAGCTCTATGCGTCGCTGCGCGGACCCGGACGCAACATGTCGGTGCTCGCGACGGCCCATTCCGATCCGGCCAATCACGGCACCGGACGCGACGAGCCGCAGCTCATCGTCGTCCGGTACGGACGCGGGCGCGTCTTTCACACGACGCTCGGACACGACGTGAACGGCGCGAGCTCGGTCGACTTCGTCGTGACGCTTCAGCGCGGCACGGAATGGGCGGCGACCGGCGCCGTCACGCAGACAGTGCCGGCGACCTTTCCGACGGCGGACACGGTGAGCTATCGCGCCGATCTGGCGGCGATGGATCCGATTTACCGGAACGGGTTGAATCCGCTCGACGCGCCGCGGCAGTGAGCCTCTATCTCGGCCTCGATTCCAGCACGCAAAGCCTGACGGCGATCGTTCTCGACGTCGACGGCAATCGGACGGAGGCCGTCTTTGAATCGTCGCTGCAATTCGACGACGCCCTGCCGCAGTACGGCACGCGGCACGGCGTGCTGCCACGGAGTGAACCGTCGGTAGCCGTCTCGTCGCCGCCGCTGTGGGCGGACGCGCTGGACGTGATGATGGCTCGAATCGCGGCGAGCGGTCTGGACCTGCAGCGGCTCGAAGCGATTGCCGGCTCCGCTCAGCAGCACGGCAGCGTGTACTTCAACGCGAATGCCGCTTCATTGCTCGCGCAGCTCGATCCCGCCCATCGCCCGGGCGCGCAACTCGCACCGGCGCTGTCGCGGCTGGTCGCCCCGATCTGGATGGACTCGAGCACGTCGGCCGAGTGCGCGGAGCTCACGGCCGCGCTCGGCGGATCGACGACGCTCGCCGAGCGTACCGGCTCGCGCGCGTTCGAGCGGTTCACGGGACCGCAAATCAGAAAGTTTTTCAAAACGGATCCGGCGGCATACGCGGCGACCGCTCGAATTCATCTCGTCAGCTCGTTTCTGGCATCGCTGCTCGCCGGGCACGACGCGCCGATCGATCCTGGCGACGCGTCCGGCACCAATCTGATGGATCTCGCCACGGCGCAGTGGTGGCCGGCCGCGCTCGAGGCGACCTCGCCGTCGCTCGGGCGCAAGCTGCCGCGAATCGCGCCGTCGTGGACGATCGCCGGCACGCTCTCGCGGTACTGGCAACGGCGTCATCGTTTGCCGCCGGCGCGGGTCGTGTCGTGGTCCGGCGACAACCCGTGCAGCCTGATCGGGACGGGCCTCGTGCGCGAAGGGGTCGCGGCGATTTCACTGGGCACGAGCGACACGATCTTCGGGCTCATGCGCGCGCCCCGGATCGATCCGACGCTCACCGGACACGTGTTCGGCGCGCCGACCGGCGACTACATGGGGCTGACATGTTTTGCGAACGGTTCGCTCGCGCGCGAGCGCGTCCGCGACATGTTCGGCCTCACGTGGAGCGGCTTCTCGCAGGCGCTCGCCGCGACGCCGCCGGGCAACAATGGACGCGTGCTTCTGCCGTGGTTCGATCCCGAAATCACGCCGCCGGTGCTCGTCGCGGGGGCGCGCCGCTACGGTCTGGCGGAGGACGATGGACCTGGCCACGTGCGCGGGGTGGTGGAAGGACAGATGCTGTCGATCGCGCGTCATTCGAAATGGATGGGCGTGGAGTTCGACGACATCCGCGCGACCGGCGGCGCGGCCGCGAACCGCGAGATCCTGCAGGTGATGGCCGATGTGTTCGGCGCGGAGGTGCATCGATTCGCCGTTGGAAATTCGGCATGCCTCGGCGCGGCGCTCCGCGCGCGGCACGCGCACGCGGTCGCTGCCGGCGATGATGTCTCGTGGGACGACATCGTGCGAAACGTGGCGGCGACGGTCGATCCGGTCCAGCCGGATCCGTCGCGCCATGCGATCTACCAGGAGCTCATGAGCGTGCATGCGGCGTGCGAAGCGCACGCGCTCGGCCGCGGACCGGCGCGGGCGATGTAGCGCAGGCCTTCAGGTCTGCGTCCGGCGCCTTTCGGCAGCCCTGAAGGGCTGCGCGACGCTTCAGGCGAGTATGTCGGTATCGGAACGGACATGGATCACAGCCGGTTTGCCGTCCGGCGCATACGAGGCGCTGACCCGCGAGCTGCCGGCCTCGCGCCTCTGGTCGCTGCTCCTCGAAGTCGTCGACGCGCGCGCCGCCGCGCGGCGGCCGGCGTCGTTGATGGAGCAGTGGGATCGCGATCGGTTCGTGGGCCTGGCCGCCGTCGATCAGCGGGCGCAGCTGGAGGTCGATCGCCATCTGCTCGACGCGGCGTCGGCCTTCGAATCGATTGAGCTGTCGCCGGTCGCGCCGCTCGGCGTCTGCTCATCGATGGGCCGCGCGAGTCAGAACAAAGTGCTTTCGGCGCTGCGCGGCACGGAAGTCGTCGCCGATCCGACCAACGTCATGGCGCTGGAGTGTGCGCGCCGCCTTCGCCGCGACCCGCAGGCGGTCGTCCGCCTCGCGACGTCGCATCGGTGCGTTCGCGCGCAGGAGATTCCCAAGGTACGCGGGTTCACGGCGCATTTCCGCATGTTCTGTCTCGCCGGCGCCGGCGTGGAGCGCGGGAATCACGCGTTCGTGGTGGGAGCGATCGCCGAGCAGATCTCGGTCATGATCGACGCGCTGGAGCGTCTCGAACGGCACGGCTTCGCGTTTCCGGAAAAGCGCATCACCGTGCTGGCATCGGAGGCCAAGGCGGCGCTCGGCGACCGCATCGCGGAAAAAGTCGGACGGCCGCGGATCGCTCGCGGCGTCCTCGATCATCAGTACTACGACGGACTGCGGTTTCAAATCGCCGCGCGGTCCACCGATGGTGTCGACGTGCCACTCATCGACGGCGGCGCATTCGACTGGGTGGCAAGGCTCGCATCGAACAACAAGGCCGTATTCATCGCGACGGGCGCCGGCTCGCAGCTCGTCCCGCTGCTGTTCCGTCAATCAGGCTCCGACTCGTAGAGCCATCGTCTTCACGTTGCCACGAGCGACGCGCCCGGTATCGCGCCTTGTCTTTTTGCCGATCATCTGCTACGTGTAGTGGTTTCCGAGGACGGACGACATGAGCGATGCGATCAATCCCGTGGATTGGTTCGAGATTCCGGTCAACGATATCGCGCGGGCGACGGCCTTCTATCAACGGGCGCTCGGCGTGACGCTGAAGCCGATGGAACAGGGACCGATGAAGATGGCCTGGTTCACCGGCCAGCCTGGGGGGTCCGGCGCAAACGGCATGCTCGTGCAGGGGCCGGGACGCACGCCGTCGAAAACAGGCACCCTCGTCTATTTCACGGTGCCTGAGATCGACGCCGCGCTCGCGAGCGTCGAGCGCGCCGGCGGCAAGGTCGTGCTGCCGAAGGCGAGCGGCGACTACGGATCGATCGCGCACTTCGAGGATTCCGACGGAAACCTCGTCGCGCTGCACCAGCCGCCGAAATGAGATTGTCTTCGCCGAATCGGTACCGCGGCGGCATGGCCACGAAACACACGAAATCACCAGACACGTGAAAACTGTGAAATATTTCGCAGGTCTCGTGTTTTCGTGATTTTCGTGACAGATGCCACGGGTCGCGATTTGGCGCGGACGCGCGGCTAGAGCCTCGCGCTCCCTTTCCTCGCCTGTGATCGAAGACTCGTTGTGAGGCAGAATGCGCTCGTGCTGCGTCGTCTGACCGACCGTAAGGAGTGGAAGTTCTTCGCCGTCCTGCCGAAGGCCGATCCTCCGCTGGCCGCGGCATGGTGGACGGTTCTCCTGCTGCGCGGCGTCCTGCCCGCGGCGTTCGCGATCGCGATGGGCGTGCTCGTCGGCGCCGTGCAGGGCGGCCATTCGCTCGCGGCCCCGCTCGCGTTTGCCGGCGCCGTCTTCGTCCTCCTTCAGGTCCTGAGTCCGATTCATCAGGCGATCAGCTCGAACCTTGGCGACCGCACCGCCGCGTGGCTGTACGACCGCCTCACCGAGGCATGCGTGCGCCCGCCCGGAATCGGACACCTCGAGGATCCGACGCTGACGAGCGACCTGACGGTCGCGCGCGACTTCGATCTCGGCATGACCGGCCCGCCGCTGTCGATCTCGATGGACTTCATCGCGAACGGCATGGTCGAGATGATCGGCGGCGTCGCGTCCGCGGCGATTCTCGTCCGCTATGCGTGGTGGGCGCCGCTCCTGCTGGCCGGCGCGTGGCTGGCGACGCACTGGCTGCTGCGCGAGAGCGCGATCTGGCGCGACCGCAATACCGAAGAAGTGCGCGGCGCACAGCGCGACGCGGACTACGCGTACCGGCTGGCGGTGGATCCGCCGGCGAGCAAGGAGCTGCGTCTGTTCGGCCTCGGCGGCTGGACGATCGATCGCTTTACGGTCAGACGCACGCGCCTGCACGAGCTCCAGTACGCCGCCACGCGTCTGCGCGAGCGGCCCGTCGTCTGGAGCGTGCTGCTCGTCGTCTCCGCCAACGTCGTCGTGTTCTGGCTGCTGGCGCGCGCCGCCGGCGAGGGTCGCATCGGTCTTGGAGAAGCAGTCGTCTACGTGCAGAGCGCCGTCGGCGTGTCGATGATCGCGTTCGGTGGATTCAGCTGGGCGCTCGACGGCGCCGCCGCGCCGGTGGCCGCGGTGCTGCGCCTCGAGCCGGCGATGCGGCCGGCCGGCGCGCTGCGCTCCGGCAGTCGACGCGCCGACCCGGCGCCTGCACGCGAGATCCGCCTGCGCGACGTCACGTTCGCGTATCCCTCGACTTCGCTCGGGACAGGCGCCGCGGGCGCAGCCGTTCTCGAGCATTTCGATCTGACGATCCCCGCCGGCTCCTCGCTGGCGATCGTCGGTCAGAACGGCGCCGGCAAGACGACGATCGCCAAGCTGTTGTGCCGGCTGTACGATCCGCAGTCGGGCGCGATTGAGATCGACGGCGTCGACGTCCGCGATTTCGATCTCGCGTCGTGGCGGTCACGCGTGGCGGCGGTGTTCCAGGATTTCATGCGGCTCGAGCTGCCGCTGCGCGACAACGTGGCGCCGGCCGGCGCGCCCGACGAGATCGTTCGCGGCGCGCTCGTGTCGGCCGGGGCGGCGAACCTGGCCGCGCTGGACACGGTCCTCGCGCGCGCGTACGACGGCGGCACGGATCTGTCCGGCGGACAATGGCAGCGCGTCGCGCTTGCGCGGGCGCTGGCCGCCGTTGCGCTCGGCGCCGGCGTCGTGCTGCTCGACGAGCCGACCGCGCAGCTCGACGTCCGCGGCGAAGCCGAGATCTTCGATCGTTTGCTCGCCGAGACGCGACACTGCACGACCATCCTCATCTCGCATCGCTTTTCGACCGTGCGCCACGCGGATCGCATCTGCGTCCTCGAGCACGGGCGCGTCGTCGAGCTCGGCACGCACGACGAGCTGATGGCGCTCGGCGGACGTTACCGGACCATGTTCGATCTCCAAGCGCAGCGCTTCAACGTTCCGGAAGAGGAGGCGGGCACGACGTATGACGTCCTCTCCTGATCGCAGTCGCGCGTCCGCGGCGATCGAGCCTCTCCCGCCGGCGCTGTCGTCGATGTGGCGGCTGTGCAAGCTGGGGTACCGCCACGAGCCGCGGCTGATGGTCGTGTCGTTCGTCTTGTCGCAACTCGCCGCGCTGCCCGATGCGCTGCTCGCGCTGTGGCTCATGCTGCTCGGCAAAGGCGTCCTCGAGCGCAGGCCCGGTCTGGCGCAGGGCGCCGCGATCGGTCTCGCCGTGTCGACGGCTGCGACGTGGTTTCTCCGCACGGTCAGCACGCGCGTGCAGCGCCGCTTCCGCGACAAGGTGACGATCGCCCTCGAGTCGCACGTCGCGCGCCTGCAGGCGTCGATCGCCACGATCGCGCACCAGGAGCGGCCGGAGTATCTCGATCGCCTCTCGATGCTCCGCAATCAGGTGTTCGTGCTCGATCACATGTACATGTCGCTGTTTTCCACGCTCGGGTGGATCCTGCGGCTCGTCGTGACGATCGCGCTGCTCGCGTCGATTCATCCCGCGCTCATCCTGCTCGCGGTGTTCGCCGTTCCGACCGTGCTCACGTCGACGTGGCGACCCGGAGTCGAGAGATCGGCGCAGGAACGAGGAGCGCAAGCCGGTCGGCTGGCGCGTCACCTGTTCAGCGTCGCGACGACCGCGCCGCCGGGCAAGGAAGTGCGCGTGACCGGCATTGGCGATCGCCTCGTGAAAGAGCGCCGGGCCGCGTGGGAGCGCTGGTACGGACCGGTCGCGGTCGCGCGGCGCGGCTCGGCCTCGTGGCATGCGCTTGCGTGGGCAGTATTCGGCTTCGCGTACGTCGGCGCCGTGGTGTTCGTGTCATCGGGCCTCGGTGCGCCGGCGAGCGCGGTTCTGCTCGTGCTCGCCGCTGGCGCGCGGTTGTCCCTGTACATCGGCGCCACCGTCGGCGAGATCGGATTCCTTCGCGGTTTCTGGATGGACGGGTCGCGGCGCCTTGCGTGGCTGGAGGACTACGCCGCGTCGGTGGCCGCGTCGGGCGATCTGCCGGTTCCCGCGACGCTGGGCCGTGGCATCCGGCTCGA
>Ga0209057_1001408_pt1 | contig 19443 bp, 18 predicted proteins | sample GraSoiAngelo_146_FD_185903 | JGI IMG/M metagenome (GOLD analysis project Ga0209057, IMG submission 185903) | Grasslands soil microbial communities from the Angelo Coastal Reserve, California, USA - 14_1009_05_30cm (SPAdes) (version 2) | ecosystem: Environmental > Terrestrial > Soil > Grasslands ... | reverse complement strand
CCGCGGTACCACCCGAGTTGACGCGGCCGGCCGCGTCCACTCTGTTGCGACGTCTGGGGGCTGGGGGGCGAAGCCCCCAACGCTTCGACGTCCGCGGTTGCTAACGGAGTGCCGCTCCGGCCGGGTCTAGTCGCCGCTTGTCGCGGCTTTCTTCCGGCGGCTCGGGGTCGATCGCCCCTCGAACGCCTTTCAAGACGAAGTCTAGCGCCTGGACAGAGCGAGGCCCCGCGAGCATGCCACTGTTGACATACAGCGGGCAAACATATATATGTTAGAGCGATATATGTTCACGATATGGAGGCGCATATGGCGGTGCGAGTGGTGAGGCGTACGACGGAGGCTGCGGCGAAGGCCTCGGCGACGCGGTTCGGCGACGCGCTCGAGAAGGCCCTCGGGTCGGAGGGCGGCGCATCGCTCCTTCTTATCGACCTCGACAACCTCATGGTCTTGAACCAGGACGGCGGGCGTGCCGTGGGCGACAAGGCGATCGATGTCGCGACGAAGGTCCTCGCCGCGGCGGGAAAGGCGGAGGGCTGGACGTTCGGCCGGATCGGTGGGGACGAGTTCGCGCTGCTCGCGCCCGGTGTGCCCCTCGAGTCGGCGTTCCTGCGCGCCGCCCGTCTTCGGGAGGAGCTCGCGGCCGCACTGCGCAAGGCGGTGCCCAGCCGCTTCACCGCGACGGCCACGATCGGCGTCGCGAACGCCCCGCGCGACGCCAAGACCGCGGAGCAGCTCATGCGCAAGGCGGACCTCGCGCTCTACGCGGCGAAGGAGCAGGGCGGCAACGCGGTGGGATTGCCGCCGGGTGAGGACATGGTCCTCAAGTCCTCGTACTACAGCTCCGCGCAGCTCGGCCGGCTCCGCTCTCTCGCCGAGCGTCTCAAGAAGAAGGAGGCGGTCCTCCTCCGCGAGGGCCTCGACGACCTGCTCCGCAAGTACGAGCGCGCCTGAGCGCGTCCCTCAGCGGAGCGCGGCGAGCTCCTCGCGGATCCGCTGGGCCGCGCGGGAGTGCAGCCGAAGCGACTCGCGCGTCCGCGCGACGACCTCGCGGCTCTCGGGCTCGGCCACCGCGGCGAGGAACGTGTCCGCCTCCCGGGCGAGCGTCGGCGGGGAAAGCTGCCCCATGCTGCTCAGCACCGCGTTGCGCACGAGCCCCTCCAGCGGGGCGATCCGCGGTGCGTACCGCTCGCGGAGCGCGCGCCAGTAGGCCTCGCGCGCGGCGACGTTCCGAAGCCCCTCGAAGAAGATGCCGGGGAGGTCCTGGTCGCGGATCGTCCCGTCGTCGACGGCCGCGATCGTCGCCGCCGTCGCCGCCTCGTCGCGAAAGACGGGCAGCGCCTCGCGGAACCGCTCCTCCTCCTGCGGCTCGCGACCCGCGGTCTCCCGGACGCGCGCGAGATAACGCCCGTGAAGCGCGGCGTCTCCGTCGGTCGCCGCGACCGCGGCGCATGCCGCGACGAGGTTGCGGTCTTGGCGCTCGCCCGCCAGGTGCGAGCGGATGCGCTTGGCCGCCTCGTCGCGGACGTCGGGGGCGCGCGCGAGCTCACCGAGCGCGCGAATGGCGAGCGGCCGCAGCTCCTGATCCTCCTCGCTATCGCTGGCGCCCGGCTCCCACGCCAGCCGGCTCAGCGCGGGCCGGAACAGGCCCTCAACGAGAGCGGCGAACGTGCGCTCGGCGCGGGGCGTCAGGGCATGGACCGCGATCCAGCGCAGCTGCTCGGCCGCGACGGCGAGCACCGCGCGGTCGCGCTCGCGCGCGAGCGCGCGCAGCAGCGCGACGTAGTCTGACGCGCGCAGCATGCCCGCGCGCGTGAGCGCCCAGTCGTTGTCGAGCAGGAGGAGCCGCTCGGACGCGTCGAGCTCGTCGACGTGATCGAGCAGGCGCGTGCGCAGATCCCCGTCCAGTGAGAACCGGTAGAAGCCCGCGGCCCGCGCATTCGGGTGGATCCACGCGGCGGCAGCGAGCTCGAGCGATCCCGTGGGGGCGTCGAGCAGCGCGCGCGTCTCGCCCGACGGCGTTCGCACGAGGAGCGGGATCGGCCAGCGCTGATCGGAAGCGGGCGCGTCGGGATCGAGGAAGAAGCGCCGCTGCCGCAGCGCGACGCGGCCATCCTTGTCCCGCGCCAGTTCGACGAGCGGATGGCCCGGTTCGGTGATCCAGGTCTGCGCGACGCGCGTCACGTCCCGACCCGAGGCGTCGTCCAGCGCCCGCCAGAAATCAGCGGCGACGGCGCTCGATTCGCGGAAGCGCTCGAGGTAGAGACGGACGCCGTCGCGGAAGGTCTCCGCGCCGAGATAGCTCTCGATCATGCGAAGGACGGCCGCGCCCTTCTGATAGGTGATCGGGTCGACACGCTGGACCGCCGCCTCGGCCGTGGCGGCCGCGGCGTGGATCGGATGCGTCGAGGCAAGGGAGTCGAGCGCGAAGCCTCGGGTCGTCCCGGCGACGAAGTCGCGCCAGATCCCCCACTCCGGATGCAGCGCGTCCTCGGTCTTGTTGCCGACGAACGTCGCGAACGACTCGCTGAGCCAGAGGTCGTCCCACCAGGCGAGCGTGACGAGGTCGCCCCACCACATGTGCGTGAGCTCGTGCGCCGCGACGCCCACGCAGGACTTGAGCGCGCGGACGCTCGCCTTCGCGGGGTCGGTCGCCACGAGCTCGAGGCGGTACGTGACGGCCCCCGGGTTCTCCATCGCGCCCGCCGGGAAGTCGGGCACGCCGAGGCCCTCGACCTTGTCGTACGGATACGCCACGCCGGTGTACCCCTCGAGCCACTCGATGCACCGGCGCTGCGCGTCTCGCGCGTAGACGCCGTCGGCGGCGAGCCCTCGGGGCAGCCAGATGCGGACCGGGATGCCGGTCGTCGTCGAGACGACCTCCGTGCCTTCGAACGGACCGACCGCGAACGCGAGGAGGTACGGCGAGAGCGGCGGCGTCTCGCCAAAGCGCCAGCGCGTCCGGCCCCCGCCGTCGTCGCTCGTCTCGAGGAGGCGCGCGTTCGCGATGGCCACGAGACCGTGCGGCGCGGTGAGCTCGAGCGCGAAGCGCGCCTTGAAGGATGGCTCGTCGAAGCAGGGAAAGAGCCGGCGCGACTCCGCCGGCCAGAGCGTGGTGATCGCGTACCGCTCGTCGCCCCGCGTCGAGCGGTAGAGCGCCTTCAGGTCCGGCCGGATCGGCCCCGCGAAATCGAGCTCGACCGTCACCGGTCCCGGGCCGACCGGCTCGGCGAAGCGCAGCACGACCGCGTGCGCCGCCGCTTCGGGCGTGACCTCGAGGGGCCGCGCGCCGGCGGCCGCACGCGCGATCTCGATGTCGCGCGCGTGGAGGACGATCTCGCGCCGCGGGTGATCGGTCACCAGCTCGAGCCGCTCGTGCCCCTGGAAGCGCCACGCCTCGAGATCGAGGTCGAAGCGGAGCGCATAGCGGACCGGGCGGACGTCGGTCGGAAGCCGGAACGCGTTCCCCAGCGGCACCGCGGCAGCCTAACCGAGCGTCCTCGCGACACTACGATCGCCGGCGTGTACCAGGGTCCCTTCGCGACCGCGGACCGCGACCTCACTGCCGCGATGCGCGCCGAGATCACGACCCTGTCGCGCCGTCTCGGCCCCCCGCTCGAGCGCGAGGTGGCGCTCGACGACGTCGCGTTCGATCCGGTCGGCGCGCCCGACCGGATCGCCGAGGTCTGCATGGTCGTCCGCCGGCCGTCGGGGAAGCTGCTCCTCGCCATCAAGGACTTCTACCCACGCGGCGCGTTCCGCCTGCCGACCGGCGGCATCCATCACGGCGAGGCGATCTTCGACGCCCTGCGTCGCGAGGCGGAGGAGGAGACCGGGCTCAGCCTCGCGGTCCGGCGCTTCCTCGCGGCCATCACGTATCGCGACGGGCCGGCGGGCGCGCCCGTCTTCCACACGTTCGCCTTCCTCCTCGACGAGACCGGCGGCACGCTCGGCGCACGCGACCCCGCCGAGCGGATCGCGACCTGGCGGGAGATCCCGCCCTCGGAGCTGGCCGGTGTCGCCGCGACGCTCGAGGCCGTCCCGAACGACGCGAACGCCGAGATCCCGAACTGGCGTTCGTGGGGGCGCTTTCGGGCGCACGTGCACCGCGCGGTGCACGACGCGCTGGCTAGCTCGTCTGGAACTTGAAGAAGCGGACCGCGAGAAGGAAGCCGACGATCGACCAGACCGCCAGTCCGAGGACATCGCCGCGCACGTCCCACAGCGTCGCTCCCTGCGTGCTCACCTCGCGGACCGCGTCGTTGAGGTACGTGAGGGGAGCGTGCTCCGAGATCGGCTTCAGCAACGGAGGCACGACGTCGGTCGGGAAGAACACGCCCGAGAGGAAGAACTGCGGCACCTGGTTGACGGTCTCGGCCCAGCCCGCCAGCGTGAACCCCACCGTGAGGAACGCGATCGACCCCAGCGTCGTGAGCACGAGCAGGTCGAGCACGCTCCCGACGACCTGGACCTTGAAGACGAGCAGGGCGACTCCGAGCAGGATGAGAATCTGGATCACGGAGAGGACGAGCCGCAGGAGCACCTGAGAGGTGAGGAAGCGGATCGGCCGGAAGGGCGTCGCCATGATCCGGCGGAGCACCCCGCGCTGCTTGTCCGCGACCAGCGCGAACGCGACCGAGAAGATCGCCAGCTGCATGACGTTCATCCCGAGGATGCCCGGCACCAGGAAGTCGACGTAGCGCAGGCGCACGGCCGACACCTGCTCCTGCGTCAGCTGGACGACCGGAGAGGTGCGCGTCACCGCGAAAGAGGTCTCAGCGATCAGCTGCTGGAGGATCGCCCGGCCCACCGCGACCTGCTGGGCTCGTCCGTCGTTCGCGTACACGAGCAGGGTCGGGACGCTCGCGCCCGGCTGCGGGGGCGCGAGGCGGAAGTCGGCCGGGATGGCCACGACCATGTCTCGCTCGCTGCGTGAGAGCCGCGCCTTCTCGTCGTCGAGCGCGCCCTCCCGGACCGTGAGCTCGCCGATCCCCGCGAGCTGGTCGACGAACCGCCGGCTGTCCGCGTTCCGCGCTTCGTCGACGATCCCCATCGTCACGTGGCCGAACGCGCCCAGGTTGAGCGCTCCGAAGATGAGCATGAACATGAGCGGCAGCAGGAGGCTGAAGAACACCGCGCTCCGGTCGCGCACGTACGCGCGCAGGAGCATCGCCGTGTAGCGCACGACCTGGCGCATCAGTCCTCCCGGAGCTCGTGCCCCGTGAGGTCGAGGAAGACGTCTTCGAGGTTGGCCTGCTGCTGGAGCACAGGCTTGGTGAAGCCCCGCCCCAGGAGATCCGCGATGAGCGTGCGCGGCGGGGCGAGCGCCACGATCCGCCCCTCGTCGATGATGGCGACCCGATCGCACAGCACCTCGGCCTCGTCGAGGTAGTGCGTGGTGAGCAACACGGTGATGCCGCGGTCGCGGATGCTCTGGACGAGCGCCCAGAGGTTGCGGCGCGCCTGCGGGTCGAGACCCGTTGTCGGCTCGTCGAGAAAGATGACGCGCGGCTCGTTCACGAGCGCGACGGCGATCGAGAGCCGCTGACGCTGGCCGCCGGAGAGCTTCTCCTGACGCTGGCTCGCCCGGTCCGCGAGGTCCACCTGCCGGAGAAGCGCCAGCGCGTCGACCGTGCGGTCGTAGAAGATCCCGAAGAGCTCGACGACCTCCTTCGTCGTGTAGTGCTCGGGGAACGCGCTCGCCTGGAGCTGCACGCCGATACGGCGCTTGACCCCGGTCGGATCGCGGGCCACGTCGATGCCGGCGACCGAGGCGGTACCGGAGTCCGCGTTGCGCAACCCTTCGAGGATCTCGACCGTCGTCGTCTTCCCAGCCCCGTTCGGACCGAGGAGCCCGAAGACCTCGCCTTCCGCCACCGTGAAGCTGATGCCGCGGACGGCCTCGATCTCACCGTACCGCTTGCGAAGGTCGGTCACGGAGATGATCGGCGTCGTCAATGCACGAAGGCGCCGTAGGCCACGTCATAGAGAAGGAGCGCGAACGGGAGGAGCACGACTGCCGCGACCACGATCCGCACGACGACCGGATGCGGCCGGCGCAGCCGCATGTACGTCACGACCAGGACGGCAGTGATCCCGGCGAGGAGCGGGACCTGGACGACCCAGTGGAGCGGGTCGGCGTGGTCGACGAGCAGCGTGTAGACGTTGGCCGCGCCGAGGAAGCCGGTCGCGAGCCCGACGACGGCGAAGACGCCGGCGTTGCGCGACGGGTCCCGCAGCGCGAGGAGCAGGCCGAGCCCGAACGCGAGCAGGAGCGCACCCAGCATCCGCTCGTACACGCGGTGATATGGCGGATAGAAGAACGCCGACGGGAACGCCAGCGACAGGATGACCGGTAGGAAGAAGAGGGCGGCGCAGACGATCCCGACCGCGCGAGCGCCGCGCAGCGTCGCCCGGTCGAGCTGGAGCGGCCGTTCGATGGCGCGGCGAGTCTCGTACCCTATCCGCTCGATGTCGAATCGGGGAGTCGGCATGAGGCGCGCACACGCCGTTCGCGTCCGCCAAGGACTCCCTCCGCCGAAAGCGGCAGGCTCACCCGGCTTCGCCGCCGTCCTGTCGGGACTCCTTCCAGGCCTTGGCCAGGCCTATCAGGGCCGCTGGGTCCGCGGGATCCTCATGGTCCTGCTCCCGATCTTCGCGGTCCTGCTGGCCGGCACCTTCATCGCGATCGCGGACCCGCTCACCTCGCTCGTATTGCGGAACGCGCCCGCCTTCACGTTCGTCGTGGCGGCGTGCCTCCTCACGTACCACCTCTACGTGGTCGTGGACGCGTTCGCGGGCAAGCTCCGCGGCATCGGCGCGCTCCGCGGGCGCCGGCTCGCCGAGTACCTTGCGCTCGCCGTCGTATGCGCGTCGCTTGTCGCCTTCTACGGCACGCTGTACCGCGGCTCGGCACCGTGGGCCTCGCTCGCGGCGAAGATCTTCGAGCCGATCGCGCGCCAGCCCCTCATCGCGAACGCGCAGGAGCCGCTCGTGTCGTGGAGCGGCACGGAGCGCCTCAACGTGCTGCTCCTCGGCGTCGACGCCCGCGGCGACGGGTCGACCACCGACAACACCGACACGATGATCGTGCTGTCGCTCGACCCCGTGAACAAGACCGCGGCGATGCTCTCGCTCCCGCGGGACATCTGGATCAACAAGCCGGGTGTCTTCGTCGACAAGATCAACGCGGCCTACGCGTTCGGCGGGCCGGACCTCACGAAGAAGGTCGTCGAGGACCTCCTCCGGATCAAGCTGCACGCCTACGCCCTGGTCGATTTCGAGGCGTTCACGAGGATCGTCGATTCCGTTGGCGGCGTGGTGGTCGACGTGCAGCGGCCCGTGCGCGATGAGTCGTACCCCACGGCGGACTACGGGATCGAGCGGATCGAGATCCTCTCCGGGCCGCAGCTCATGAGCGGGGCCACCGCGCTCCATTACGCGCGATCCCGGCATGACAGCAACGACTACAGCCGCGCGAGCCGACAGCAGGCGGTCCTCACCGCGCTGCGGGCGCGGATCGCCCAGGGCGATCTCCTGCGGCAGCTCCCGGGCATCGTGGACCGCGTCGGGAGCTTCGTGAAGACGAACTTCGACCCCGCGAACATCCTGCCGCTCGCGCGGTTCGGTACGGGCATCGACGGCTCGGCGATCCGCAGCGAGGTCCTCTACCCGTGCGGCGGCGACTACCCGCACTGCGAGCTCCAGTACACCGGCGGCGACGACGGCTTCTTCCTCGTTCCGGACGTCGCGAAGGTCCGCGAGCTCGCAGCGCAGCTCTTCTACGATCCGCAGGTGAAGGCCGAGGGCGCCTCGGTCGAGGTCCGCGCCGCGGGCGTCGCGCGGGGGGTCGGGCAGAGTGTCGCCGATCGGCTCGGCGCGCGGGCCTTCACGGTCACAAGCGTGTCGAGCGGGCAGGCGGCGCGCTCGGCGGTGTTCGTGCGTACCGGCGCGAAGCGCTACACCGCCAACGAGATCGCCCGCGAGCTCGGTGGGTTGCCGGTGGATCAGCTGCCGGTCGGCGAGCAGACCTCCGCCGACATCCTCGTCCGCGTCGGCACCGATTTCCGCGGTCTGGCGACCGACACCGCGCGCTAGCCGACCGCGGTCTCCACGACCGCGGGGTGCCTCGCGGCGCAGCGGGACTCGCCCCCCGCAAGCCGGCCGTCAGGGCGCTCTCGGCCATCCGATAGGACGGGGCGAAGGGACCCGCGAGCACGCGAGGCACCCGAGATCGGAAGCAGACCTCAGCGAGCCGAGGCCTCGACGGCGCGGGGTGTCTCGCGGCGCAGCGGGACTCGCCCCCCGCAAGCCGGCCGTCAGGGGATAGCGCGCCATCCGACAGGACGGGGCGAAGGGACCCGCGAGCACGCGAGGCAGCCCGAGACGGAGAGACCTCGGCTAGGGCGCGCTCTTCCTCTTCTTCGCTCTCTCGATCCGCTCGCGGTCGGCGAGCGCCTGCTGCACGGTCTTGAAGCGCGAGAGCGTGGACCGGCGGTCCTTCGTCACCGCCCTGCGGAACTCCGGATCGGTCGCCTGGCGGCGCGCCGCCTGGCCGTCGGCGAGCGCGGCGTCCACGACGCGCGCGATACGTCCGATGGCGTTCGGGGGCCGGGGGGCGGAGCCCCCCGAGCGCTCCTTCTTCTTGGCGGTCACGTACGCGGCCCCGTGTACACGGGCGTCACCCAGCCGCGATAGCGGGCCACCTTCCCGCGGACCGCCTCGAAGTAGATGCGCCGGATGCGCTCGGTGATCGGCCCGAGCGTGCCCTCACCGAGCGGGCGGTTGTCGATCTTCGTGATGAAGTTGATCTGCGTCCCCGTGCCGCACAGGAACGCCTCGTCGGCGATGTAGAGCTCGGTCCGGTCGATCTGACGGACCAGCGTCGGGATCTTCTCGTCGGCGGCGATCTGAAGGATGCTCGCGCGGACGATGCCCTCGAGGATGTTGTCGCTTCCCGGCGGCGTGACGAGGACGCCGTCGCGGACGATGAACAGGTTCTCCGCGCTGCCCTCGGAGACGTGGCCGTCCTGGTTCAGCACGATCGCCTCGTCGAAGCCGGCTTCGGCCGCTTCGGTCTTCGCGAGGGCGGCGTTCACGTACGCGCCGGTGATCTTGCTCCGCGCGGGGATCGCATTGTCGTCCGTCCGCCGCCACGACGAGACGGCGCACGAGATGCCCCGGTCGATGTCGAGGTAGGTGCCGAACGGGATGGCGAAGACGGTGAAGCCGTCCTCGAGGTCGTGAAGGCGCACCCCGATGAGGGGACTGGACTTGTACGCGATCGGCCGGATGTAGGCGTCCTCCCGGTAACCGCATTTCCGCAGCAGGTCGACCGTGATCCCGACGAGCTCGTCGATCGTGTGCGGCAGGGCAATGCGCATGATCCGGCAGGAGCGGTGGAGCCGGGCGTAGTGCTCCTTCAGATGGAGGCCGTACAGCTGTTCGTCCTGAGCGTTCCAGTACGCCCGGATGCCCTCGAAAACGCCGGTCCCGTAGTTGAAGGCGTGCGTCATGACGCTGATCCTCGCGTCACGGATGGGCACGAGCTCGCCGTCGAGGAATGCCCAGGCGTGCTCCGGGGCGGTCCCGCGCCGGAGGCTCGGCGCCGGTCTGGCCAGCTCCTTCACCATGCGCACGCTCCTTGTATGCATGCGGGGAGCCGAGACCTCTGGGGCCGGTGGGCGCAGCCCCCCGACAGGCGACCCGCTTCTTCGATTGTGACACGATACCTGTGGTCAGACCGCCGGCATGACCCCGCGCAGGGGCCCCTGCGTAATGACCTCATGAGGAGGTGGCGTCGATGACGCTAAGGTCCACTCGCGTCCTTTCGCTGCTCGCCGCCGGAATGCTGGTGGCCGTCGCATGCGGCGGCGGTGGCGGTGGGACTCCGGCCTCGTCGCAACCCGCCGCGGCGTCCGGGACCACTCAGCCCACGGGCGTCGCCGCGATCAGTCCGACGCGGCCCGTGGAATTCGTGATCAGTACCGCCCCGGGTGGCGGGTCCGACATCTACGCGCGCTTCATGCAAGGGGTGATCGAGAAGCAGAAGCTCTCGCCGCAGCCGGTCCAGCCGGTCAACAAGGAGGGTGCGTCCGGGGCGGTCGCGTTCACCTACGTCTTCGAGAAGAGGGGTGACATGCACTACATCATGATCACCCTCAACTCGTTCTTCACCACGATCATCACGCAGAAGCTTCCCTACAAGGCGACGGACTTCACGCCGATCGCGAACCTCGCACTCGACCCGTTCTTCCTCTGGGTGAACGAGGACAGTCCGTGGAAGACCGCGCCGGACTTCGTCAAGGCGGCGCAGGACAAGTCGATCGTGGTCGCGGGCACCGGCTCGAAGCAGGAGGATGAGGCGCTCTTCCGCCGCATCCAGTCCACGGCCAACACCAAGCCGTTCACGTTCGTTCCGCAGACCTCCGGCGCGACGGTCGCGGCCGCGCTCGCCGGCCACCAGGGCGGCGTCGACGCGACGGTGAACAACCCCAGCGAGGGCATCGGCCTGTATCAGGCGACCCCGCGCAAGCTGCGCCCGCTGTGCGCCTTCACGCCGGACAGCCCGGCGGCCGGCGCGTACAAGGGCCTCGCGACGTGCAAGTCGCAGGGCCTCGACATCACCGACTACTACATCATGCGAGCGGTCATGGCACCGCCCAGCTTGAGCGCCGGCCAGCAGAAGTTCTGGGTCGACGTGTTCAAGGGCGTCTTCGACTCGGCGGACTGGAAGAAGTTCATGGACGACAACGCGCTCGACCCGAAGTTCCTCTCGGGCGCGGACTTCACCAAGTTCATCGCGGACTATCAGAAGCTGCACGAGGACATCGCGGCAAAGAACAACTGGGTCCAGTAGCCTCTCCCGCGACGTGAGGCCGTATCAGATCGGGACGGCGGCGGCGATCGTGCTGATCGCCGCCGTCGCCATGTTCGACCGGCGCGACATCTTCCGGTTCGTCGTGGGCACCGCGCCCGGTGACGTCGGCGCGAGCTGGTATCCGTTCTGGGCGGCGGGGATCATGGGGCTGGCGGCCGTCGGCATCGCGATCCGCGCGGCGACGACGCCGCAGCCCACGGAGGGCGCGTTCACGGGACGCGAGAGCGTCCTTGCGGTCGTCCGCCTCGTCGTCCCGATGATCCTGTACGCGGCGTCGTTCTCGGTGCTGGGCTTTTACATCGCCACCGGCGTCTACATGGGCTTCTTCGCGTGGTACCTCGGCCGCTACAAGGTCCACTGGATACTGACGACCGCTCTCGTTACGCCCCTCCTCATCTACCTCGCGTTCGAAGTGGGCTTCAAGCTGCTTCTGCCGAAGAGCTTCCTCTATCAGCTCATCCCGGGGTTCCCGCTCTAGATGGAGGTCTTGGGACTGCTCGCGGGCGGCTTCGGCACGGCGCTCCAGCCGATCAACGTGGGGTTCCTCATGGTCGGGGTCCTGCTCGGCCTCGTCATCGGGGTCCTGCCCGGGCTGGGGGGCACGAGCGGCGTCGCGATCCTCCTGCCCATCAGCGTCGTCATCGCGCGGGGCGACATCGCCGGCGCGAACTCGACGACCGCGGTCATCCTCCTCGCGGGCATCTACTGGGGGGCCCTCTTCGGTGGCGTCATCACGTCCATCCTTTTCAACATCCCCGGAGAGCCGTGGTCCGTGGTGCTCCTTTTCGATGGATTTCCGCTCGCGAAGCGCAAGGGAAAGCCGGGTCTCGCTCTGACGTCGTCATTTGTCTCCTCGTTCGTTGGGGCCCTCATCGCGACGCTCCTCTTCACCTTCCTGGCGAAGGAGATCTCGGATCGCGCACTCGCGTTCGGTCCACCTGAGCTCTTCGGCGTGTTCGTGCTCTCCTTCGCCACGCTGATCGGCCTCGGCGCGGAGTCGCCCCTCAAGTCCATCGCGATGCTCGCGCTCGGCCTCCTCCTCGCGGCGGTGGGCTTCGACACGATCACCGGCGCGCAGCGGCTCAACTTCGGCTCGATCGAGCTCCTGGCGGGCATCGGATTCGTGCCGGTGACGATCGGCCTCTTCGGCATCGGCGAGATCCTGGCCTCGGCCGAGGAACAGGGCATCGGTTACATGGAGAAGATCAGCGCGCGCCTCGGCTTCAGCGACCTCCTCGAGGCTCTCGCCGCCCTCTGGAGCAGAAAGTGGCTCGTTGTCTCGAACTCGGTCATCGGCTTCTTCTTCGGCGTGCTGCCCGGACATGGCGCGACGGCGGCGTCGTTCCTTGGCTACGGCCTCGCACGCCAGTACGCGAAGAACAAGGAGGACTTCGGGAAGGGCGAGATCAGCGGGATCATGGGGCCCCAGTGCACGGCCGACGCCGCGGGCGTCGCGTCGCTCGTGCCGATGATCACGCTCGGCGTACCGGGCTCACCGACCTCGGCGGTCATCATGGCCGGCCTCTTCGTCTGGGGGCTCCAGCCCGGTCCCCTCCTGTTCATCCAGCACCAGGACTTCGTGTGGGGCCTCATCGCGAGCATCTACGTGGGGCACTTCCTCACGTTCCTCCTGTGCCTGCTGCTGGTGCCCGTGCTCGCGATGATCATGCGCGTGCCCTATGCGATCATCACGCCGTTCATCGTCGTCATCTCGATCATCGGCTCGTACTCGCTGAACAACTCGCTCCTCGACGTCTCCATCACCATCGTGTTCGGCCTCATCGGCTACTGGCTCCGGAAGATGAAGTACCCGCTCGCGCCGCTCGTGGTCGCGCTCGTGCTCGGCGACTCGACCGAGCGGGAGCTTCGCAAGAGCCTCATCGCGGGCGCGGGCAACCCGGGGATCTTCTTCTCGAGCCCGCTCTCGAGCGTCATCATGATCCTCGCGGTCGTGCTCCTGCTGTACCCGCTCGCGAAGACGATCCGCGGCCGACTGCGCCCGGCGCCGGCGTCGGCCGCCGAGCGCAAGCACGCCGCATGACGGAGGCGTGAGCGCCCTCGACGTCGCGCTGATCGTCGGCGCCTTCGCCCTGATCCTCGCGGGCGCGGAAGTCTTCACGAACGGCGTCGAGTGGCTCGGCGTCAAGCTGAAGCTGAGCCAGGGCGCGACGGGCAGCATCCTCGCCGCGTTCGGCACGGCGACGCCGGAGACGCTCATCCCCATCGTCGCGATCGTGTTCACGAACACCGCCGAAGGGGACGAGATCGGCGTCGGCGCGATCCTCGGCGCGCCGTTCATGCTCGGCACGCTCGTCATGCTCCTCATCGGCCTTACCGCGTATCTCCTGAGGGCGCGCCGGAAGCGGACGACGCTCCACGTCGATGCCGCGCACGCCAAGCGCGACCTGTCGTTCTTCCTCGTCATGTACACGCTCGCCCTCCTCCTCGCGATCGCGCCGCGCGAGCTGCACTTCCTCAAGAGCTACCTCGGCTGGATCTTCCTGCCCGCGTACTTCGTCTACCTCTTCGTCGTGCTGCGCACGCCCGCCAGGGGCCCCGAGGACATCGAGGAAGCGAAGGAGGAGGCCGAGGCCTTCGACGAGCTCACGTTCGCGACGTACCTCCGCCGCGCCGTCGCGTCGATCCGCCCGAAGGCGCCGCCGCTCTGGCTCGTCCTCGCGCAGACGCTCATCGCGTTCGCCGCGATCTTCGTCGGAGCGCGATTCTTCGCGGACTTCGTGGGGGACGTCTCACACGCGCTGGGCTTCAATCCGCTCCTGCTGTCGCTGATCCTCGCCCCGCTCGCGACCGAGCTGCCCGAGGCCGCGAACAGCCTCATCTGGACGCGCGACAACAAGGACGTCATCGCGCTCGGGAACGTCGCGGGCGCGATGGTCTTCCAGTCGACCATCCCGGTGACGGTCGGCGTGCTCCTCACGCCGTGGGACCTCGGGCCATCGTCGGCGAGCTGGCCGTTCGGCGTCATGACGGCGGTCTTCGCGCTGCTCTCGGGTCTGGTCATCTACATCCAGCTCCGCGTCCGCACGCGCGAGAACTCGCTGCCGCTCTCCTCACTCATGCTCGGCGGCAGCCTCTACGTCGTGTTCATCGCCTACGTCCTCTGGAGCGTTCTGGGGTAAGCGGCGGGGGTCCGCGGGGACGGAGGCGCCGCGACCCTAGAATCCTCGGACGCGCTCGGCCGTCGGGGGGCTCCGCGCCCCCCGGCCCTCTGCTGCGCGCGGAGAGGGAGGTAATAGAGCGCATGAAGCGTCTGCTTGCGTTGGGTCTCGCCTTCGGGCTGGTCGTCGCCGGCTGCGGCGGCGCCGGACTACCCGGCGGCGGCGGCGGCCTCAAGGTCGGCATGGTCACCGACATCGGCCAGCTCGAGGACAAGTCGTTCAACGAGTTCTCGTGGAAGGGCGTCCAGGACGGCGCGAGCGCCGTCGGAGGCAGCGCCAAGAACATCGTCACCAAGGACATCGCGGACTACAAGCAGAACATCCAGAGCTTCGTCGACCAGAAGTACGACATCATCGTGACGGTCGGGTTCCTCATCGGGACCGACACGCTCGCCGCGGCGAAGGCGAACCCGAGCATCCAGTTCTTCGGCATCGACCAGTTCATCTGCGTCGCGAAGGACGCCAGCGACAAGGAGTGCAAGGGCGACGTCCCCGCGAACTACCAGGGACTCATCTTCAACGAGGCCCAGGCCGGCTACCTCGCCGGGATCGTCGCGGGCACGATCACGAAGAGCAACAAGATCGGGGCGGTCGGCGGGCGCTCGGACGTCCCGCCCGTCGTGAGCTACATCAAGGGCTACGAGAACGCCGCGAAGACCGTGAAGCCCGGGGTCCAGGTCCTCATCAACTACGTGGAGGACTTCAACGCTCCCGACAAGGGCGAGGCCTCGGCGAAGACGATGATCGGCCAGGGCGCCGACGTGATCTTCCAGGTGGCCGGCCTCACCGGCGCGGGGGCCCTGCGCGCGGCGTGCAACGCGAAGATCTGGGGCATCGGCGTCGACGTCGACCAGTACCTGTCCCTGCCGGACTCGAAGGCCTGCATCGTCACGAGCGCCGAGAAGCACCTGCAGAACGCGGCGCGTGACGCGATCAAGCGCTTCAAGGACAAGGGCAAGCAGACCGGCAATTACGTGAACGACGCGACCAACGGCGGCGTCGGCGCGTCGCCCATCCGCAACCTCAACCCCGTGCCCGCCGGGCTCGAGGACAAGCTCAAGCAGGCGACCGCGGACATGGCCTCCGGGAAGCTCAAGCCCGTCCCGTAATCGCGCCAGCAGCGAGCGAGAGCGAGCGGGCCGGCCTCAGGGTCGGCCCGCTCGTCGCATGAGGAGCCCATGAGCGACGTACCGCCCGTCCTGGAGATGCGGGGCATCACGAAGCGCTTCCCGACCGGGACGCTCGCGAACGACGCGGTCGACCTCGACCTCCGCGAAGGCGAGATCCACGCGCTGCTCGGCGAGAACGGCGCGGGCAAGTCGACGCTCATGAACATCCTCTACGGCCTCGTCACGCCGGACGAAGGCGAGGTCCGCATCGACGGCCGGCCCGTTACGATCCGCGACCCCGCCGACGCGATCGCACGCGGGATCGGCATGGTGCACCAGCACTTCATGCTGGTCCCGGTCCTCTCGGTCGCCGAGAACGTCGTTCTCGGACAGGAGATCGTTCGCGTCGGCCAGGTCCTCGACCTCGCCGAGGCGGCGAAGCGGATCCGGCTGCTCGCGAAGAAGCTGGGGTTCGATATCGAGCCCGCGACCCGCGTCGATCAGCTCTCCGTCGGCCAACAGCAACGCGTTGAGATCCTTAAGGCGATCTACCGCAACGCGCGGATCCTCGTCCTCGACGAGCCGACCGCCGTCCTCACGCCGCAGGAGACGCGCGAGATCTTCGGCGTGCTCCGGAAGCTTCGCGCGGAGGGCGCGAGCATCATCTTCATCAGCCACAAGCTCGACGAGGTCCTCGAGATCGCGGATCGCATCACCGTGATCCGGCGCGGAAGGGTCGCCGGCAGCCGCACTCCGGCGAACTGCACCAAGGGCGAGCTCGCGGAGCTCATGGTCGGTCGAGCCGTCAGCCTCCGCGTCGATCGCGGCCGGTCGCACCCCGGCGACGTGATCCTCGAGGTCTCGGCGCTGCGCGTGAACGACGACCGCGGGCACGAGGCCGTGCGAGGCGTGGACCTATCGGTCCGGGCGGGTGAGATCGTCGGCATCGCCGGCGTGGCCGGCAACGGCCAGGACGAGCTCGTGGAGTCGCTCATCGGGCTGCGACGTGCGGCCGCCGGAGCCATCCGCCTCGCCGGCCGAGACCTGAGCCACGCGTCGGTCGACGAGCGGCGCGACCGCGGCATGGCCTTCGTCCCAGCGGACCGTCAACGCTTCGGTCTCGTGCTCGCGTATCCGCTCGCGGACAACCTCAGCCTCACGAGGTACGCCGAGACCCCGTTCGCGACCGGGTTCGCCCACGTCGTGCGAAGTCTGCGCGCGATCCTCGCGAACGCCGTGCGGCTCATCCAGGAGTTCGACGTGCGCGCGTCGTCCCCGCTGGTCGCGGCGGGAACGCTGTCGGGCGGGAATCAGCAGAAGGTCGTCGTCGCCCGTGAGTTCCGTCACGATCTCAAGGCGCTCGTGCTCGATCAGCCCACGAGAGGGCTCGATGTGGGAAGCATCGAGTTCATCCACAAGCAGGTCATCGCACGCCGGGACAAGGGCGTCGCCATCCTGCTCGTATCGGCGGAGCTGGACGAGGTCCTCGACCTCTCGGACCGGGTGCTCGTCATGTTCCGTGGAAGCATCGTCGGCAGCTTCGCCGCCGAAGAGGCGCGGCGAGAGCAGGTCGGGCTCCTGATGGCGACCGGCGGAGCTCGCGTGTGATCCGGCTGCGCGGCGTCGCCCGCCGAATCTGGCGCGTCGCCTCGATCCCGTTGCTCGCGATCGCCCTCGCGTTCGTCGTGGCCGCCGTCGTGATCGTCGTCTCGAGCGCCTTCACGTCGACGGGCTTCGACCTGTTCCTGCCGATCGGCGCGTATTCGAGCCTTCTCGCGGGCGCCTTCGGCAGCGGGAACGGCATCACGAACACGCTCGTCGCCGCGGCGCCGCTCATCTTCGGTGGCCTGGCGGTGGGGCTCGGATTCAAGGGCGGGCTCTTCAACATCGGCGTCGCCGGCCAGTTCCTCGTCGGCGCGTTCGCGGCGGCGATCGTGGGCTCGGCGCTCGCGGGTGCGCCCACGGCGGTCGGCGCGACGTTAGCGATGTTCGCCGGCGCGCTCGGTGGCGCCGCCTTCGGATTCATCCCTGGCTTCCTCAAAGCGCGAACGGGAGCGCACGAGGTCGTCACCACCATCATGCTCAACAACGCCGCCGTTCTCTTGCTGACGTGGGCCGTGAACGACCTCGTGCGCGCCCCCGGCTTCTCGTTCCCGCGGACCGGCGACATCGGCAACAGCGCGCTCCCCATCCTGCTTGGCCGCAATCTTCACCTCGGGATCCCCCTCGCCGTCGCGACCGCGTTCGCCGTGCGCTGGCTCCTCGACCGAACGACGATCGGCTTCGAGATCAGGACCGTGGGGCAGAACCCGAACGCGGCGCGCTACGCCGGCATGCGCCCGGTCGTCATGACCGCGCTGACCATGACGCTCTCCGGCCTCCTCGGCGGAGTGGCCGGCGCGATCCAGATGCTCGGCGTCATCGGCTTCTACGCGCCCGGCATCACCGCGTCGGTCGGATTCGACTCGATCGCGGTCGCCCTCCTCGGCCGATCCGATCCGATCGGCATCCTCTTCGCGGCGGTCCTCTTCGGCGCGTTCCGCGCGGGCGCTCCGCTCATGCAGATCGAGACGAGTGTCCCGATCGAGGTGATCGACATCATCCAGGCGCTCGTCATCCTCTTCCTCGCCGCCGACCTCATCGTGCGGCGCGTCTTCCGCCTCCGCGCGGCGAAAGCCGGGATCACCGAGCTCAAGACGGTCACCCAGAGCTGGGCCGGCGGCGCCGGACCGGCCGCGGGGCAGGGCTCCTGATGGACGCGGTCGGCACCTTCTTCCGCCTGGTCTGGGAGCTCGGCGTCTATCTCTTCGTCGTGCTCCCCGATCTGCTCCCGATCATCCTCGCCCTCGCCACACCGCTCGCCCTCGGTGCGCTCTGCGGGGTGGTGTGCGAGCGCTCCGGCGTGGTGAACATCGGCATCGAGGGCATCATGCTCATGGCCGCGTTCTTCGGATACCTGACCGGCTTCGCGCTCCACGACACGGTAGGCAGCGGGCAGTCGCTCGCGCTCGGGGTCGTCGTCGCGGTCGCGGTCGGCGGGCTCCTGGGGCTGCTCCACTCGTGGCTGACGGTGTCGGTGCGGGCCGATCAGATCATCGCCGGCACGATGATGAACATCGCTGCTTTCGGCATGACCGGCTACCTCAACCGCCTGATCATCACGCCGTCGGGTCGCGGCGGCGCCGGCATCTTCACTCCGTTCCATCTCTCCGGCACGATCGCCGGTGTCCCGCTCGTCGGGCCGGTCTTCGCGATGTTCGTCGACCAGGGTCCCATCGCGATGAGCGTCATCGTGATCGTGATCGCCCTCCAGCTCGCGCTGTTCCGTACGCGCTGGGGGTTACGCACGCGAGCGGTCGGCGAGCACCCCAAGGCCGCGGACACGGTCGGCATCGACGTCGTCCGCCAGCGCTACCTCAACGTCGTCTTCGGGTGCGCGCTCGCGGGCCTGGCCGGCGCGTTCCTCACGCTCGAGTCGACCGGATCGTTCCAGAACGGGATGACCGGTGGCCGGGGGTTCATCGCGCTGGCGGCGATGATCTTCGGCCGGTGGACGCCGGTAGGCGCGTTCGGCGGGGCGCTGCTGTTCGGCACGGCGACCGCGCTCGGGGTCGTCGTGAACGTCCGCGTACCCGAAGGCGACCTCGGGACCCTCATGAAGTCGATCCCGACCTTCTGGTACGCCGCGCTTCCGTATCTCATGACGATCGTCATCCTGGCGGGCGTCGTGGGACGCTCCACGCCGCCCGCCGCGGATGGCGTGCCCTACGTGAAGGAGGGCAAGGCGTAGGTCTAGCGGGCCGACATCGCCGGCGCCTGCACCGGCACCTCGGCGATCACCTCGTAGCGCTCGACGCCCGTGATCTTCGCGCCGCTCGCCGTCGCGGCGTCCGAGCGCAGCTTCGCCGACGCATCCTCGCTCGCGCGCAGCGCTGACTCGCTCTCGAACAGCGTGACGCTGAACCCCTTGCCGCTCGCGCGGTCGATGAGCCAGTAGCCGCCCTTAAACCCCGCGATCTTCTTCGCACCTGGAATGACCTGCTCGTTGATGGCCTTGATCGCCGTCTCGAGGTGCTGCGGATTCCCTTCGTACCTCGTGACCCGTGCGTGCATGGTTTGCCTCCCCTTTTTCGCTCCGCCAGCCTACTGCTGGGCGATGCGAAGCGAGCCCAGAAAGCCGGAGCCGAAGGCGGAGGTCACGCCTGAGGTGAATGCAAGCGCGAGCGCGCGCGCGCGCACGTTCGCTGGGCGATCGCGCACGCAGCCTAGACTGCCGACC
>Ga0209057_1001405_pt1 | contig 19455 bp, 25 predicted proteins | sample GraSoiAngelo_146_FD_185903 | JGI IMG/M metagenome (GOLD analysis project Ga0209057, IMG submission 185903) | Grasslands soil microbial communities from the Angelo Coastal Reserve, California, USA - 14_1009_05_30cm (SPAdes) (version 2) | ecosystem: Environmental > Terrestrial > Soil > Grasslands ... | reverse complement strand
GCATCGGCGGCGGTCAGGGGATCGCGGCGGTCATCGAGCGGGTGTCCTGACCGATGTGCAAATACTTCACGGCGACCGACGAATTCGCAGTACCGACGACACAGGACATGGACCCGGAACATCGCGGAACTCGTTTCATGCCGGGCGTGATGAAGGCATTTGTCACGATCTACGAGCCGAACGATGATGCACACCCGTCTCTGCCGACCCTTCGGGAATTCCTGGCGAAGAACACCGACCCAAAATCCGGCCTCGTGAGCTACGCCGTTCTGGGGCCGAGGCTGACGATCGACCCTGCCCCTTTGCTCCAGCTTCCACCCGAGTATCTCGACTACCGCGTCGGGCCCGGCGCGAGCTTTGTCAGTGACGAAGCTCTGGCGTGGTCACGGTCGCTGAGTGACCAAACCGCGTAGCGAGGCGCCGCGGCCAGAGCGGTCTAGCGCACCGGGGAGAGAAACGTCGCGGCGAAGCGCTCGATCTCGCTGACCTGCCGTTCGTCGTAGCGGCGCCCGATCACCATAAGGTCGACGCCGGCTTTTACCATCGCTTCGACCTGCCCATCCCAGAGCCGCTCATCCTGCGAAGTCCACACGCACGCCGCGAGCGGCGCGCCCGGGCGCAGCGCGCGCAGGCTGCGTCCGTACTCGGCGACCCGCGCCGGGGTCTGAAGCCAGATGAAGAGACCCGCGCCATGCGCGGCGGCGATGCGCACGGCCTCGTCGCCCTGGCCGCCGATCCAGAGCGGCAACCGCTCGCCCTGCGGCGGCTGCGGGTGCACGCCGACCTCGGGAATCTTCACGAAGCGACCCTCGTACGAAAACGTTGGTCGTGTCCACGCGAGCCGGAGGACGTCGATCGTCTCCTCGAGTCGCGCCTGGCGATGATCGGTAGGATGACCGAGAGCCTTTCCCTCCTCCACGAGCCAACCTGCGCCGATGCCGAGCTCGAAGCGCCCGTTCGAAAAAACATCGATCGTTGCGGCCTGCTTTGCCAGCGTGATCGGATCGGTGATGATCAGGGGCACGACCGCGACACCCAGGCGCACACGCTCGGTCGCGGCCGCGACGAAGCCAAGCGTGATCATCGCGTCGGCCCACGCGGTCTTCGCGTTCCACGACGGGAGGCCGTCCTCGCTGTACGGATACCGTGGTTTGAACGAGGCGGGCACGACGGTGTGCGAGTTCGTCCACACGGAATCGAATCCAAGTCGCTCCGCGGTCCGCGCCACCCCGAGCACCGTTTCGCGGCTCGGCCGGATGTAGGAAGGCAACATCACGCCGAAGCGCACGGCGCGGAGTTTAGAGAGTCGTCCGGATGGGCGGTGCGGTCAGCGAACGGGTGTAGCGCCGCTCACCACGAGGACCACAAACAAGACCGAGGCGCTGATCGCGAAGATGCCAAGCAGCAGCACCGCGAAGACGAGCGTCCCGTCACGTGTGCCGAGATCGACAGGGCGTTTCTCCATATACGGCCGCGAAGTCTACCGATGAGCGAGGACGGGAGGGCGACCGCAGTCGCCCGGACGGACGAGCGAGTCGGACCCGCGGAGCGGGTACTGATGCGGGCGGCAAGCACCCAAAGGTCCTAGTACGGCCGTCCTGTCACCCGATCGGGGGCTAACCACCAGGGAGTGGCCCCGTTAGGAACTTGTGCACAGGAGGTGCATATGTTTCGCACCATGGCTGACCGCACGACGCGTGTGTTTGCGGCCGGCGCACTCATCCTCTCTCTAACCGCGACAAGCTTCGCGGGCAGCGCGAACGCCGCACCGCTCGCGGATGACAAGACGGACTGCAGCACTGCGGCACACGCCCGCAACGACGCTGTCCATCTCCTCCACACGGCGTGGAAGGCATTCGACGGCGACCTGAAGGATCTTGCGCGCGACGCTCGCAAGCTTCAGCACGAGTCTGAGAAGGAAAGCGCTGTCCTGACGACCGACGCTCGTGGCCTTGTCGCAAGCGCGAAGGCCGAGCTCAAGGGCATCGCAAGCCAGGCGCACTCGGACATTCAGGCGGCGGTCGAGCTCGGTGCCACATGCTCGGACGCCGAAGACAGCACAACCCCTACCACGACCACGACCACGACCACGACGACCAACACGACGATCACAACTAGCGTGACCGCGCCGAGCGACGCGACGGCTCCGGCCGACACGACCGACGGCGCGCGCACGTTCGACACGAGCGGTCTTGACTCGAAGTACAAGGACATCGTCGACCAGGCGATCAAGGACATGCAGGCGGTCGTCGACGACGCTCGCAAGGCGGTCCTTGACATGACGAAGGCAGCCGAGTCGACCGAGACGACGGCGACCGACGTCGAGAAGGTCAAGCACGAAGTCGAGACAGCCAAGGCAGACCGTGAGGAAGCGAAGGCTGCCGCCAAGGACAAGTCGAAGGACAAGTCCAACGCGAAGTCGAGCCACTCCGGTAAGGGCAAGGGTCGCAAGTAGCGCCCTAAACCCGAACCATTCGAACAGCCCGCGGGGAAACCCGCGGGCTGTTTCTTTATGCGCGGCGCGCGATAGGCGCGGGGTGCACGATGGACCGCAGCCGCTCCAGATTCGCGGTGCGTCTCGCGGCGAAGCTCCGGCGAAGCGCCGGAAGGCGCCATCCGGTGAGGACCGCGTTCAGCCGGGAGAGCTGGTGCCGACCCGAGTACGTGACCAGCGAGCCGCGGGGATCGGGTTGGACCTCGAAGTGATCGAAGAGCTCAGCGTGCCGGACGATGACCTGGAGCACGAGCCGCTCGTACGGGACGAGGTCGACCACGACAAGCTTCGCGATGAGATCCTGTCCGGAGACCCGAAGCGTCTGCCTGATGACGCTGCCTTTCCGCAGCAGGCCGGGCGTCTCGAGCACCGTGCGCACGATCGAGTCCATCCACCGCGGTTGCTCCGAGATGTCGAACATCACGGCGGCGACGGCTTCCGGCGGCGCCTCGAAGACCGATTGCACGGCGACGTCGAAACGCCGGTGCTCGGCGGGTAGCCACCAAAGCGTCCAGAGAATCGCGAGGATCGCGAGGATGGCCCCGAGGAGTGGCGTACCGACAAGGAACTCGACGATCACCAGGACGAACGCCGCAACGGTGAGGCGCTGCGACAGCACCGCGCGTTCCTCGAACACGAGGTAGTCGCGGCCATGCACCCCCGATCGGTCGACGAGAAGCGCTCCGATCAGGAGTCCGACGACCACGAAGAAAAGCGCGGCCTGGATGAGCAGCAGGATCACGCGCGCGCGAGTCTAGACTCGGCGGGCGTGGGGCAGTACGTCGTTTCGAGCGACACGCGACACGTCGACCGCGACCTCGTGTGGCGCTTCCTTCACGACGAGTCGTACTGGGCGGCGGGCGTGCCGCGGGACGTGATGGATCGCGCTATCGACGGATCGCTCTGCTTCTCGGTCTTCGACGGCGACCCGGCTCGAGGTGCACCGCAGGTCGCCTTCGCGCGCGTGGTGACGGATCGCGCGACGTTCGGCTGGCTCTGCGACGTCTTCGTTCTCGAGGCGCACCGCGGAATGGGAGCCGGGAAGACGCTCATGGATGCGGTCATGTCGTACCCCGAGCTGCAGGGACTGCGCAATGTGCTCCTGGCGACGCGAGACGCGCATGGGCTCTACGCGAAGTACGGCTTCGCGCCGCTGGTCGAGCCCGCGCGGTGGATGGCGATCCGCCGCTCGTATCGTCCCTAAACTCGACCACCGTGGACTTCGACCTCTCCCCCGAGCAGCAATCCATCCGCAAGCTCGCGAAAGATTTCGCGGACAAGGAGATCGCGCCGGGCGCGCGGGAGCGCGATCGCGGCGAGACCTTCCCGAAGGACGTGCTGCGGAAGATGGCGCCGCTCGGGCTGCTCGGCGGACCGGTGCCCGAGAAGTACGGCGGCATCGGGCTCGACTTCGTCTCGCACGCGCTCGTGACCGAGGAGGTCGGGCGCGCCGACTCGTCTGTGCGCACGACCCTGTCCGTCCAGATCTCGCTCGTCGAGATGACCATCCTGAAGTTCGGAACGGAGGAGCAAAAGCAGCGCTGGCTCCCTTCCCTCTGCAAGGGCGAGATCATCGGATGCTTCGGCCTGACCGAGCCCGAGGTCGGCAGCGACGCCACAAAGCTCCGCACGACCGCCAAGCGCGATGGCGATTCATGGGTGCTCCGTGGCCGAAAGATGTGGATCTCGAACGGCTCCGTCTCGAAGCTCGCCCTTGTATTCGCGCAGGGCGATCCATCGAAGGAAGCCAAGGGCATAACCGCGTTCGTTCTGGAGCGCGATCGCCACTCCTACGGCAGCCAGGCACTCCACGGCAAGCTGGGACTGCGCTCATCGGATTCGAGCGAGCTCATTCTCGACGACGTACGCGTTCCCGACGCGAACCGCCTCGGCGAGATCGGCGACGGCTTCAAGGTCGCGATGACCGCGCTCGACTCGGGGCGCTACTCGGTGGCGGCTGGGGCCGTCGGCGTAGCGCAGGCCTGCATCGACGCATCGGTGCAGTACGCGACGACGCGCAAGACATTCGGAAAGCCGATCGCGGGACATCAGCTCGTGCAGGAGCTGATCGCCGACATGGTCGTCGAGACCGAGGCAGCGCGGCTCCTGGTGTGGCGCGCGGGCGATCTCAAGGACAAGGGACGGCCAAACACCCGCGAGACGAGCATCGCCAAGCTCTACGCGTCCGAGGCCGCGCAACGCGCCGCTGACAACGCCATCCAGATCCACGGCGGCTACGGCTTCTCCGACGAGTTTCCGGTGGAGCGCTATTGGCGAGATGCGCGCGTGAACCGGCTCTATGAAGGCACGACGCAGATCCAGAAGCTCATCATCGGCCGCTTCGCGACCGGCATCGACGCGATCGGGTGATGGAGTGGGATGAGTCCGCGGAGGGCGTCCTCGTGACCCTTTGCCGAATGGTGCCGGACACGATCCGCGAGCTCGCACGGGCGGCCGCGCGCGACCAGGCCGAGTCCGTGGCAGGAGACCGCGGTTCCGCGAGCGTGAGCGTCGACGACGTCATCCGCGGCTGGATCCGCACGACGCCGCCCGAGCAGCGCAACGGCCTGGTCGCGGTGATCGAACAGCTCGGACTCGAGCCGGAGATCTACGAGAACGAGCTGCAATCCGACGAGGGTTGGGAGGAAGAACCCGAAGACTCGGGCATGTGATGTTCCAGCTCGACGAGAAGATCGCGATCGTGACCGGGGGCGCGCGCGGGATCGGCGCCGAGACGGCGCGGGTGTTCCGCGACGCGGGCGCCACCGTCGTGACGTGGGACGTGGCCGACGGCGCCGACGTCCGGATCGACGTCACCGATGTTGCGGCAGTGGCGAAGGCGGCCGCGGCTGTGGCGAAAGAGCACGGACGCATCGACATCCTCGTGAATAACGCGGGGATCCTGCGCGACGGGCAGCTCGTGAAGGCGAAGGGCGACGAGATCACAAGCATGATGAGCGAAGCCGACTTCGATGCGGTCATCTCAGTGAACCTGCGCGGCGTTTTCGCGTGCACGCAGGCGGTGGCGCCGACGATGATCCGGCAGCACGCCGGCCGGATCCTGAATGCGTCCTCGGTCGTCGGCCTCTACGGAAACTTCGGGCAGACGAACTACGTGGCGACGAAGGCCGCCGTCATCGGCATGACGAAGGTCTGGGCGCGCGAGCTCGGTCCGAAGGGCATCACCGTGAACGCCGTCGCGCCCGGATTCATCGGGACCGAGATGGTCCGTCAGATGCCGGAGAAAATACTTGCTGCCATGGTCGAGCGCACGCCGATCCGGCGGCTCGGCGAAACGAAAGATGTCGCATACGCGTATCTCTTTCTCGCGTCGGATGAAGCATCTTTCATAAACGGTGCGGTTCTCTCGGTGGATGGCGGAGTTGTTGTCGGAACCTAGCGCGACTTCACCGAATCATCACCCTACCGGCACTTCGCCGCGCCCAATTGCGATGCCGAAGGCCGCACTATCAAATGCATGGGAGCACCTCTCCGCGCCGCGCTGATCGCTCACGACGCGACGAAGATCGAAATGCTCGAGTGGGCGCGATGGAATCGCGAACTGCTCTCACGGGCGCAGCTCTTCGCGACCAAGCACACCGGCGAGCTGGTCGCGGGCGACACCGGCCTCCGCATCGAGCTTCTCCTCAGCGGACCGCAGGGCGGCGATGCCCAGATCTCGGCGATGATCGCCCGCCGCGAGATCGATCTCGTGGTGTTCTTCTGGGACCCGCTCTCCACGCAGCCGCATGAGACCGACGTGCGCTCTTTGATCCGGCTCGCCGTGCTCCACGATGTCGCCATCGCGTGCAACCGCCGCTCGGCTGATCTGATGGTCAGCTCGCCGCTCTTGCGCGCGATTCCGGTCGCCTCTTAGCTCCCGTCCTCCAGAAGGACGAGGCGCGCCTGCTCGGCGATCCAGGTTTCTCCGTCGCCCTTATCGCTCTCGGCGTCGTCGTCGGTAGTCACGTCATCGGCATCCATCGTCAGACCGCCTTCTCGGCGACTTCGCCGTCGAACGTGCCGAGACGCGATGCCCCCATCGTCTGGCCCAGGACCTGGTGGTACGGCACTCCCGTGAAAAGGTGGTGGCTCTTCGTCGGGATGTCGTCGTCGGCCGCCCACTCCTTGCGCTGGAGCGCGATGTACGCGCGCTCCTGCTCCTCCGAGAGACCCTGGAGGAGCTTCGAGAACGCGAACCCCATGGCGTGCTGCGCGGCGAGGGTGATGAACAAGAACTTGTACCCGAGCTCTCCGAGCTCGGCGAAAGAGATCGGGTTGGGGTCGTTGAACCACTTGAACGAGCTCGACCAGTTGAAGGCGAGCTTCGCGTCGGGAAACCGGCGCCGCACCTGCTCAGCGAAGCGCTCCGTCGGCTCGCGGTCGGAGTTCGGGAATTCGCACCAGACCAGATCGGGCGCGCCGCTGTCGAGATAACGGAGCGCGCGCTCGATCGCGAGGTCGAGCCCGCGCGTCTTCTCCGGCGCGTCGATCGCCGACACGGCGTCGGTGCGCGCGATGATGACGAAATCGTCGCGGCCGAGGTCCTCGGCGACCGCGCGCGCCATGCGCAGCTTGCCGACCATCTCATCCGCGGAGATGAGCGCCTTGCCGGCGATATGCCCGCAGCGCTTGGGGAGCACCTGGTCCTCGATGTGCGCGCCAGCGACGCCCGCATTCACGTAGAGCTCGGCAACGCGCTGCACGTTGAAGAGGTTGCCGTAGCCGCCGTCCATGTCGACGACGACCGGAGGGATCTCGAGATGCGTTGGGGCGACGCCCTTCTCGGGGTCGCCGGTGGCCATCGTGAGCTGGAACTTCCGGAGCGCCGAGACGGTGCGGCGCGCCCCGTCGGCGATCTCCGGGCCCGAGTAAAGATCCATGTCGGTCGTGCCGAGGTGCCCGATCGCGAACGAGTACCCCGAGAAGTAGATCGCGGTGGCGCGGTGGTACATCGCGATCTGGGCGCCGTGCGGGTCGTAGATGCCCGGCGCGAACACGTATGGCTCGTCGTCGAGCAGCTCTCGCAGTCGTGTCGCCGGATCGGTCCAGCGCGATGCCGGCACGGTGAAGCCCGGCGGCAGAAGCGCCGTCTCAGTCAGGGTCTTGGCGCGACCGGTAGTGGCCATGCGGTCCCCTCCGTACGGATCAATTGCCGTGGTCGAGCTGGCAGAGCTCAGGGCAGCAGCACTCCGTTTGCTGCGACTCGCTCCCCTTGTCGGTCGCGGCGACGCGAAGGATCGGCCGGTACTCGGCCGGCGTGGTCTCGGTGCGATCGAAGCTGTTCATGGTCGCCATGACAGGGCATCCTGCGTGCCGGAAATGCCATAAGACAAATCGTTTATTTGGATAGATGCGATCAATTGCGTTTATGATCGCGCGATGCTTCTGGCGCAGCTCGAGGCATTTAGCGAAGTCGCGCGTCTCGGCAACGTGAGTCGCGCGGCCGAGACCCTCAGCGTGACCCAGCCGGCTCTTACCGCGCGTTTACAGGGCCTCGAGCGGGAGCTCGGCGTCGATCTTTTCGTACGGGCCGCTCGCGGAATGGCGCTGACCGACGCGGGGCGTGCATTACTTCCCTACGCGCAACGCGCGATCGCGCAGGTGCTCGAGGGGCAGAAGGCCGTTGACGATCTGCGCCTGGGAAAGGTCGGCGAGCTCTTCATCGCCGCGGCGCCCGCGGTGAGCACCTATGTCCTGCCCACGCTTCTCAAGTCATTCCAGGCGACACACCCGCAGGTCCGCATGGGCGTCCGCACCGGACACACCGAAGAGGTGCTCGAGATGGTCCTCCGGCGCGAGGTCGATCTCGGGGTCGGCCGACCGATCCAGCATCCGGAAGCCGAGCTCATCCCCGTCTTCGACGACGAGCTCGTCCTCGTGGTGAGCCGCCATCACCCGTTCGCGCGGCGCGACCGCATCCGTCTGCAAGAGCTCGCCGACGATCGCCTCATCCTGTTCGATCGCGCGTCCAGCTACTACGAGCTCACGAGCTCACTCATCCGCCAGGCCGGGGTCGTCCCTGAGAGCGTCATCGAGATGGACAACGTCGAGGCCGCGAAGAAGATGGTGATCGAGGGCCTCGGCGTCGCGTTGCTGCCGCGCATGGCGCTGCTCGCCGAGCTCCGCGCGCGGGCGCTCCGGCCGGTCCGTGTCATCGGCGCACCGCCGGTGCGCCGGCCCATCGTGGCGATCAGGCGGACCGATGCCGGCATGCCGATGGGACCGGTAGCCGATTTTCTCGCGCTGCTCCGGAGGTCGCGCGCGACCGGCTAGAGCTGCAGATTCGCGCGCTCACGCTGGGCGAGCGCGGCACCGATCGATTCGGGTGATGCAGCCATGCCGAGCGCGAACGTGGCGCGGGCGTCGTCGATGAGGCCGGCTTCTCTCAGCGCGACCCCGCCCAGGTAACCGAGGAACGCACGGTCGCCGGGCCGGAGCTGCGACGCGCTCGTCTCGGCAGCGCGTAGCTTCGCGCGAACGGCGTCACGATCTCCTGCGCGTCCGGAGACGATCGCATCGAGCGCCCGATGCATCGCGACGCGCTCGGGCGAGCGCGCGAGCTGCGGATCACTCGCGATCTCCGCGACGAGGGCGGATCCGCGATTCGGGTCGCCACCGAGCGCGGCAAGCTCGGACCACGCCAGCGCGAGTCGCACGTCGACGTTCTCCGGCAGGAGCGCGGCGGAACGACGGGCATCGCCCGCGCGGTTGAGCGCGGCGTAGGACGCGACCAGACCGACGGCAACCACTCGGTCGCCTGTGAGCTTCTTCGCCACCTGCTCGAAGAGCGACGCCGCGGAGAGCGGATCGCCCGACGCGTAGAGAACCTCAGCCGCGATCTTGCGGACGAGCGTGACCGTTCCGAAGCGGTCGAGGAGCGGCGCCACGAGCGTCCGGGCGACCACCAGATCGCCGCGGTCCAGGGCCTTCCGGGCCCGCCAAACGGCCAGGGGCACGCGCCAAACATCAGCGATGGACGCTCGGGGTACAGGGGGTTTGTCCACAGAAACGGCCCCCGGAGGGCCTTTATCCACCGTATTCATGGGGTTATCCACATCTGACGCCAGAAATGGTGCTAGCTGTCCGCAAGTAGCCCCTGCGCAATAACCAGTCGCTGTATCTCGCTCGTGCCCTCGTAAATCCGGTAGATACGGGCGTCGCGGTAGGCCCGCTCGATCCACAGCTCGCGCATGTATCCCATCCCGCCGTGGATCTGCACCGCCGCGTCGGCGATCCGGCCGAGGGCCTCCGTGGCGAAGAGCTTCGCCTTGGACGCTCGGTCGGTAACCCGCTCGCCGCGGTCGGCGCGTGACGCCGCGTCATAGACCATCAGCCGAGCGGCGTGGATGTCGATGGCCGCGTCGGCCAGCGGCCACTGGATCGCCTGATTCGTACCGATCGGCCGTCCGAACTGGGTGCGCGTCTTGGCGTGGGCGACGCAGGCCTCCAAGAGGCGCTGCGCCGCCCCGACCGCGTGCGCCGCGAGCCCCATGCGGCCGTAGTCGAGGGTGGCAAGGGCGATCGCGAATCCTTTGCCGTCTTCGCCGACGCGCTGCGACACGGCCACGCGCATGTCGCGGAAGTAGAGCTGCGCGGTCGTCGAACCGTGCAACCCCATCTTCGCGTCGTTTCGGCCCACCTCGAGACCGGCGGCGGACCGCTCGACGACGAATGCGGTGATCGCCTTCGAGCCGAGCTTCGGGTCGAGCGTCGCGAAGACCACGAAGACGTCGGCGATCGGAGCATTCGTGATGAAGGTCTTCGCGCCATCGATGACGTAGGAGTCGCCATCGCGGCGGGCGATGGTCTTGAGTCCGCCCGCGTCGCTGCCCGCACCGGGCTCAGAAAGGCCGTACGCGCCGATCTTCCGCGCGGAGAGCAGATCGGGAAGGTAACGCGAGCGCAGCGCATCGGGTCCGCCGATGTCGATGGCGGTCCCGCAGAGACCGGCGGAACCGCCGATGACGTTCCAGAGCGAAGCGTTCGCGCGCGCGAGCTGCTCGACGGCGACGCAGTAGCCGAGCTTTCCGAAACCCTGGCCGCCGATCTTCTCACTGAAACCAAGCCCGAAGAGGCCCATGCCTGCCATCGCCTCGATCAAAGATCGCGGGATCTCGTCCTTCTCCTCTATGTCCCGCTCGAGCGGCACGAGCCGCTTCTCGACGAACTCACGAACGGAGCGCTGCAGCATCACGAGCTCCTCGGGAAGGGTCGGGTCCATCAGGCTTCCTTCGCGCGCTCGAGAGTCTTTCGGAGCGCCTCGGGTATCCGGGTCGCACGGCCACTCTTTCGATCGAGCATCACCTGGATCGTCGAAGCGTCGACGCAATGCGTCCCATCGGCGCGGTCGATCGCGTACTCGAAGGTCCACGACGAGTGGCGAATATCACCAACACGGACTTTGATGTCGTATTCATCGTCGAAGCGAAGGGGCGCGTGATAACGCAGGCGCGCCTCGCCGATGGTGAAGTCGAGGCCCTGCGCGACCAGATCGCGCTCATACACGATGCCGAGCGACCGTAAAAAAGCGATGCGGCCAACCTCCGCGAACACCAGGTAATTCGCGTAGTAGACGACCGCCTGCAGGTCAGTCTCACCGAAGCGCACCCGCTGGCGATGCGCGAATGGAAAATCCACGCCGCTTGGCAGGTTAACGATTTGGCATGCCACCTGCTGCCCCCTCCGATATGGCTACATCAGCACCACGCGATCACGACACGACCGAGCGAGTCGATCGCTACGAGCGCGAACGCATCGTTGAGCGCCCCGCACGCACGGCACCCGGGGCATCGAACGTGAACGTCGGGCCGATGGCGGCCGTCGCGCGCAACGACGTGGTGTGGACGGTGACCCGCGTCGTCACGCTCCTCTTCACCGTCCTCGAGACGTTGCTGCTGCTCCGGTTCATTCTGAAGCTCTTCGGCGCGAACGCGAACCAGCCGCTTGTTTCCGGTCTCTACCGGATCACCGAGCCGCTGGTCCGTCCGTTCCAGGGCATCTTCCCGGAGCCGTCGGGCCCGCCGGCGCTCGATCTGGCCGCGCTTCTCGCGGTCGCGTTCTTCTTCCTCATCGCCGCTCTGATCGTCGCGCTCGTGCGCGCGATCACCGCGAACCGAGGCGGACTCAACCCGTAACGCGTAGGGGAGCGACCGCCTTGGTGCGGTCGCTCCCGGTGTACTCAGGCCCTGGTGAGCGCTCGCAGCTCGTCGATCGCGGACGGGTTCTCGAGCGAGCTCAAGTCGCCGAGGTCGTCCTTGCCGAGGTACGCGCCGCGGATGACGCGGCGAAGTATTTTGCCGTTGCGCGTCCTGGGCAGCTGGGTCACGAAGCGCACAGCCTCGGGCCGCAGTGGCCTGCCAAGTATTTCAGCGACCTTGTCCTGTATCGACCGCGCGAGCTCGGGTGTCGGCGCGTGCAGCGGCCGCGGGATGACGAAGACGACGATCGCCTCGCCCTTTATCTCATGGGGCACGCCGATCGCCGCCGCTTCCGAGACCGCGGGATGCGCGACCGCGGCCGATTCGACCTCCGCGGGACCGACGCGCTTGCCCGCGATCTTGAGGGTGTCGTCGCTGCGTCCCTCGATGTACCAGTACCCCTCGTCGTCAATGCGGGCCCAATCGCCGTGGACCCAGGTGTTCGGCAACCGAGACCAGTACGTCTGGAAGTAGCGGCCCTCCTCGGTGGGCGGATCGCGCCAGAAACCGCGTGTCATGCCCGGCCAGGGCTTGCGAATGACGAGCTCGCCCACGGCGCCGCGCACCGAACGGCCCCTGTCGTCCACGACGTCCGCGTCCATCCCGGGGCACGGCCCGATGAACGAGCCGGGCTGGATCGGCGTCCAGGTGGTGCAGCCGACGATGCCGCCCGAGATCTCCGTCCCACCGGAGTAGTTGACGATCGGGCAGCGCGAATCACCGACATTTCGGAAGTACCACCACCACGGGTCCGGGTTCCACGGCTCGCCGGTCGATCCGAGGACGAAGAGCGACGACCGGTCCTTCGCCCGGACGGCATCCTCACCGGATCGCATCAGCCCGCGGATCGCGGTCGGGGAGATGCCGAGATGCGTCACGCGGTGACGCTCGACGAGGGACCACATTCGCGACGCGTCGGGGAAATCCGGTGTCCCGTCGTACAGGACGATTGTCGCGCCGAGCATGAGCCCGCCCGCGATGAGCCACGGACCCATCATCCAGCCGATATCGGTCGACCAGAGGATCACGTCGCGCTCCTGGAGGTCGAAGCAGTGCGCGAGATCCTGCGCGGCCTTTATTGGAAACCCGCCGTGCACGTGTTGCGCGCCCTTCGGTTTGCCGGTCGTGCCCGAGGTGTAGATGACCATGAACGGGTCCTCGGCGGAGGTGTCGGCGATGTCGAGCACCGCCCCGGAATGCGTGACGGCCGACCAGGAAACGTCGCGGCCGCGCTTGGGAAACGAGCGGCCCACGCGATCGACGACGACCACGGTGCTTACGGATGGTGCGCCGTCCGCCGCCTCGTCCGCGACCTCCTTCATCTTCACGACCTGCCCGCGTCGATAGAAGCCATCGGCGCAGATGAGGACCTTCGCCTCGGCGTCGCGCAGCCGGCCGGCGATGGCCTCCGCGCCGTATCCCGAGAAAATCGGGATGAAGACAGCGCCGATCGCGCCGATCGCGAGGACCGCCACCGCGCACTCCACGGTCAATGGAAGGAAGACCGCGACGCGGTCGCCATGCTTCACCCCAAGGGAGCGCAGCCCGGCGGCGAAGCTCGCGACCTGATCGGAGAGCTCGCCGTACGTGAGCGTGCGGACCGTGCCCTCCTCGGCCTCGGCGATGACCGCGACGCGATCGCCGTCGTGACGCAGGGCGGTCGCGACATAGTTCATCCGGCCGCCGGTCCACCACGTCGTCCACGGCACACCGCGGGAGGTGTCCAGCACGTGCGTGTACGGCGTGCGCCAGGCGATATGCAGGTCGCGCTCGGTCGCGGCCCAGAAGCCTTCGAGGTCTTCCGTCGACCAACGGAGCAGCGCGGCGTAATCAGCGCAACCGTTCTTTATCGCGAACGCGCGCAACCGGCTGCGCTCGAGATATGCGGAACTCGGCGTCCACGCTGCCGGCATGGTCGTCACGTTAGCGTGGCTTCGCGACCGAAGAAACGGCCGATCCGGGCCGCCTCCGCCTCGGCAGCCCGTCGTTGCTGCGAGCTCAGCTTGACGGCCGACTCGATGCCGATCTCGATCCGTCCGCCACGGTCGCGACGCTCCCACACACCGCGCACGACCCCGTCGACCAGGAGCACCGGAACACCGACCGCTCCTTCCCACTGACCACGCTTGTATGACCGGATCCGGGTTTGCGCAGCTTCGTCGACGATCGTGTCACGCGGGTGTGAGCCGATGACGTAGCAGTCGTATTGCGCCAGGAGGCGCACCGACGAAGCGCGTCGCCGCGCCGCGCTCCGCTCGCGAGAGAGCGTCCACGCCTTGCGCCCTTCGATGGTGACCGCCCCCGCTTCTGGCTCGAGCGATCGCAGAAGCGGGAGAAGGGTCGCGGGTTTCATCCCGAACCACCGCGCGATGCCGTCGAGCGTCGTAGGCCCATAGGTCCGGAGAAAGCGGCGGACGAGCTCGCGCTGAGCTTCCTCCGGATCCAGGCGCGGCCACTTCCGGACCCACCTGTCCGCGCGAACGAAGGTCACGTTCGGGCCGACGCTCGGGCCGAAGCACATCTTGCCCATGTACATGAGCGGCGCCAGCAGCTGACCCCACCCGGAGCTGATCTTCGGCCGGAACTTGGCGCCAAGCCGAGTCACGACGGCGTCGACGATCTCGGCACGTGTGGATCCGTCGCCGAGGGCCGCATGGACCGTGTCGAAGATGGCCGTCGCCTCCTTCGCGGTAAGCCGCTCGCGCTCCAGCCACTCCTTCGATTCCCAGTACCGGCGGGTGCCGAGTGCGCTCACCCAGAGCGGGAGGTCATCCGCGGGGATGACGTGGATCGTTCCGCGGACGGTCCAGGCGCGAACGAGCGTCTTCTTGACCCAGAGCGCGTCCCTCACGTCCTCCTGCGTCACACCGGCGACGCGCGCAGAAAGGGCGAGCTCGGCGGCCGAGAGGAGCTGGGCCTGGAGACCGCACACGTCGCGGACGGCATCGACGAGCCGCGCCTTGGGCATCGGCGTCACGAGGTGACTGCGCGCGAGGCGCCGCTCGCGCGCGTCGGCCCACGTCAGCCCGGTCACGTCGTCGGGACCGGGTCGATCAGCCAGTCGAGATGCAGCCAGACCACGCGCGAGTAGCGCCAGACGAACGGGACGACCGCAAGAAAGAGGACGTCCGCCACGACGAGTGCCAGGACGATGTCCCACCCCGTACCGAGCCACACCGCAAGGACGAGGAGTGCGAGCACCGGGATGCCGAGCGCATAGCTCGCGACCATCGCGCCCGTCCAGTACCCCGTCTCGCGTTCGAAGCGCATGCCGCAGACCGGGCACGGCTCGTTCATCGTGAACATGCCGCGCCACACGCGCCCGGAAAGGCACCTCGGGCAGCGGCACCGCGCGATGGCCCACACCCGGCGCACGCCTAGAAGTACTGCAGGATGGCCGCCGCCACCACGATCACGACGAGCAGTACCGCGATGAGGATGAGCGGGAGCAGGTAGAACGCGAGACCGCCGATCAGGAAGATCGCGAGTGCCTGGTCCCCGGGTACCCCGTAGTGCAGCCCGATCGCGCGATGCACCACAAGCGCGAACCACACGAGCATCACGACGCTCACCGCATCGGCGATCCCGGTGAACGCTCCCCCCGCGAAGGCGATCCCAGCAAGCGACGTTGGCGCCTGGTAGACGAGCTCGGCGTAGCCGAAGAGCACGAGGAGCGGCAGATACGGCCGGCCGCGGACCCCGCGAAACCGCGCGGCGGCGTGGATGGCGCTGGAGCCGAGGAGCCAGAGAAAGATCGGCGTGACCGCCGCCGCGACGACGAGCGCGTCGAACGATCGCTGCAGCACGTACACCAGCACGGCCGTGCGCTCGACGCCGATGGCCAGGAGAAGCGTCTCGACGATCGCGCTGCGCGTCGGGCCGAACACGATGTCGTCGACGTGGACGGTCTGCGAGAGCCGGTACGCGGAGAGGGTCGAGAACACCATCGCGATCGGGACGCACGCGAGGCCCCAGAACGTCCCCGCGCCGAGCGCCCACGCCGCGAAAGCTTTCGGTCGCCAGCGATCGGCGACCGTCGCGATCACGTGAATGCGGCGGCGAGCGCCTCGTTCGTGGCCTGATCGGTCGCGGCATCCACCGCGGTCCGCGCACGGCCGCCGAGAACGGGCGGATCGTCATCGTGCAGCGCTTCGGGCACGGGAGCGCCCAGCATGATGAGGTACTCCATCGACCACGTCCGGCGCACGGCATCGAGGTCGTACCCGCCCCCACCCATCGCGATCCAGGGATACGGCGTCGAGGCGAACCAGCGCACGACGTGCTCGCGTGCGTGCGTGGAGAGCTGGAGATCGGTTTGTGGGTCGGTGAAATGCGGGTCGATGCCCTGCTGAGTCACGAGGATGTCCGGCCGGAACCGTTCGAGAAGGATCGGGACGACCTCATCGAACGCGCGCATGTACGCGAGGTCGTCGGTGTACGGCGGGAGCGCGACGTTGATGCTGTACCCGGCGCCTTTGCCTGCGCCGCGCTCGTCCGCGGCGCCCGTGCCCGGGAAGAACGGCCGGCCGAGCCGCGGGATCATGCCGTACTCGTGCAGCGAGATGGTCAGCACCTGGTCGCTCTCGTAGAACGCGGCCTGCACGCCGTCGCCGTGGTGCGCGTCGATGTCGACGTAAGCGACCTTGATCCCACGGTCGGCGAGGAGGCCACACACGACGGCGGGGTCGTTGTAGATGCAGAAGCCCGAGGCGTTGCGGCGCATCGCGTGGTGCAGCCCGCCCGCACCGTTGAACGCGACCCGCGCCCTACCTGCGATCACCTCCTCCATCGCGACGATCGACGCGCCGGTGGTGAGAAGCGAAGCCTCGTGCATGCCGGCGAAAGGCGGCGTGTCGCCCCACGCGGAGAGACCCCAGGCCGAATAATCGCGGTCGGGATCGGCCGAGGCCTGCGCGATCGCGTCCACGTACGCCGGGTCGTGGATGCGCTCGAGCTCGTCACGCGTCGCGAGCCTCGGCTGGAGCAGCCGGGCATTCGGCAGAGCGAATGCGCCGAGGCGCTCGAGCGTGTCATGCACGCCCAAAAGGCGCCAGGGCTTGAGCGGATGATCCGAGCGGTAGACATGCGAAGCGAGACGCGGATCCCAGACGAACCCGGCGGCGGCGGTGCTCACCGGACGCGCTCGAGGGTGATCCAAGAGAACGCGAAAAGGTGGCGCGCGTCCGCTGGATGCGCGCGCCGATCGACCTCACGCCACTCGCGCGGATCGAGCGGGGGGAAATATGTATCGCCCGCCGCCTCGGTGTCGACCTCGGTGAGATAGATGCGATCGGTGCGCGGTAGGAAGTAACTGAATACTCCCGCGCCGCCGAACACGATGATCTCCGGCGCGTCGCCGGCGAGCGCGACCGCCTCGTCGGGCGTGCGCGCCACGAGGCAGCCGTCGCAGCGGAAAGCCTCATCGCGCGTCAGGACGATGCTCACGCGATCCGGCAGGGGCCGGCCGATCGAGTCGAAGGTGCGCCGCCCCATGATGAGCGGCTTCCCCACGGTCAGCTCGCGGACGTGCCTCATGTCGTCGGGGAGCCGCCACGGAAGCCGGCCGTCTTTGCCGATGACTCCGTGGCGATCGCGCGCCACAACGAATGCGATGCGGCTCAAACCGCCATTTTCGCTTTGATCGGCGGATGGTGCTGGTAGTTCTCAAGCTTCGCGAACCCGTCGAGCAGCGGACCTGGCGCTTCCCCGCGCTTTGCGCGCGCGACGATCTCGCGATAGCGCGCCACCGCGTCGTCGACGCCGCGTAGCTCGGGGTCGAGCCACAGCGCAGGCGCCGGGTACGGCTCACGCAGAAGCTGCTCGCGCGCCGCGTCGACGTGATCGCGGTAGATGTGGGCGTCCGCCAGGACGTGGACGAATTCGTACGGCTCGAGATCGACCTCGCGGGCCACCAGATGCAGCAACAGGGCGTACTCGGCCATGTTGAAGGGCACACCAAGTACCAGGTCGCAGGAGCGTTGGTACATCATGAGCGAAAGCTTTCCACCGGCGACGAAGAACTGAAAGAGCGCGTGGCAGGCCGGCAGCGAAGTCTGCTCGAGCTCTCCCGGGTTCCACGCGACCACGAGCATTCGCCGGCTCGCCGGCTGCTCGCGGATGAGCCGGATCGTGTCGCGCAGCTGATCGATATGCCGCCCGTCGGGAGCGATCCAGTCGCGCCACTGCTGCCCGTAGTTGCGTCCGGCGTCGCCGGAAAAGCGCGCGCGAGGCCGCCAGTATTCGGCGAACGCGTTGCCGTCCCAGATGCGAACGCCGAGCGCGTGCAGGTCGTTCACATCCGAGCTTCCGGCGAGGAACCAGAGAAGCTCGGCGACGACCGACCGGAAAGCGAGCCGCTTCGTCGTCACCGCCGGGAAGCCCGCGGATAAGTCGAACCGCATCATCTCGCCGAAGACCGCGCGCGTGCCGATACCTGTGCGGTCGGCGCGCTCGTCGCCCTCTTCGAGGGCTTTGCCGAGTATGTCGAGATATTGGCGCACCGCTACGCGTCGACGCGCCGGTGAACGCGGCCGCCGGTGCGTAGCCAGCGGACCGCTCCGGTCTCGTCGCGTATGACCTCGCCGCGAACGTCCTTCAACGGACCTTCCAGACACACGAAGCGATCCTCGCCGGTGAACGCGACCGGAGAGGGCGGAGGGTCGGTCGGCGCGGGCGTGATGCCAAGGATGTTGTGGTAGATCGAGCGGTACAGCAGCACGCCCTCGCCTCCCGCGCGGAGCTCGACGTCGGCTCCGGCCGCGGTGTAGCGCGCGACCAGCTCGTCCCGGCGCGTCTTGGTCATGCGCACGTGCTGGGGCTCCGGCTCGTCCACTCCGACGAAGGTCTTGAGGGCCCACTTGGTGATCGCCTGATGCAGCAGCGCTCCGCGGGTCGAGTTTGCCTGCACCGCGATCGCGAAGCCACGTTCCGGCGCGAGCATCAGGACACCCTGCTGGCCGATGGCGGACCCGTTGTGCTGCTGCAGCGTCACTCCGCCGACCTCGCGCAGGAACCACGCGACACCGACCCCGCGGTCGTTGTCCGCCGGCGCGAGCCGCGTCCGCATGAGCTCGAGCGAGCCGACCGACAGGAGGCGGCCGCCGTCCGGGGTACGCCCATCACCGAGATGGAATCGCGCGTAGGCCAAGAGGTCCCGCACGCTCGAGATCACGCCGCCGACCGGCGTGGTCGCGCGGGGGAAGGCGTACGGCCGCACGACGCGCGGCTGCTCGTCGACGATGGAGTGCCCCGCTGCTACGCGATGCGTGATCGCCTCGTCCGCGTTGAAGCAGCTTCGGGCCATTCCGAGCGGGATGAAGAGGAGCTCGCGCACCGCGGCCTCGTACGTCTTCCCCGTGACGACCTCGATGAGGCGGCCGAGGACGGCGAAGCTCGAATTCGAGTAATGCCATATCTCGCCGAGCGGGGTGAGCTGCTCGAGCTCGGCCATTGCCGCAACGTAGCGAGCGAGGGCGTCGTCTCCCTTGCCGAAGTCCGCGAAACAGTCGCCGAGCCAGCCGCCGGTGTGGGTGACAAGGTGCCGGAGCGTCGCGCGCTTGGCGACGTCGTCGTCGCGGAGGTTGAATTCGGGCAGGTAGCGCCGGATCGGCGCGTCGAGATCCAGCGCACCCCGCTCGACGAGGCGCATAACGACGGTCGCCGTCATCGTCTTGGTGATCGACGCGATCTGGAAGAGAGTGTCGGCGTCTACAGGGAGGGGGTGCTCGAGGTTCGTGACCCCGTACGCGGCGATGTCCTCGT
>Ga0209057_1001403_pt1 | contig 19467 bp, 16 predicted proteins | sample GraSoiAngelo_146_FD_185903 | JGI IMG/M metagenome (GOLD analysis project Ga0209057, IMG submission 185903) | Grasslands soil microbial communities from the Angelo Coastal Reserve, California, USA - 14_1009_05_30cm (SPAdes) (version 2) | ecosystem: Environmental > Terrestrial > Soil > Grasslands ... | reverse complement strand
TAGGCCCACCGCAAAAAGTCTCATTAAAGAAGCGCTCCGCGTCTACGGCGCTGCGGAAGAAGCTCTGACGGAAGCGGGTGAGCAATTCGAAGACCTAGTGTCTGAGGCCCGTGCTGAGATGAAAAAGGCCCAGCCATCAAGACGTGACAATAGGCACAAGGGCAAGTCCTAAATTTCATCCCGACGACCTGTCCCTGGTAGCGTCTCGCGTCACGAGAATTAGAGCTGGATCATGGCAATCCAATCCACAATGGCGGAGCTGAATCGGCTGCGCGAAATCATCCGGGTCTTCAGCATTGCCGGCTTCGGGGATCTGTTCAAACATATGGGTCTTGAAGCCGCGGCTGAACGAACCGGCAAGATCATGGGATGGAAGCACGCAGATGAGATCGCGCACCTTGAACATCCCCAACGTGTACGCCGGGTTTTAGAATTCCTCGGGCCGACCTTTATCAAGCTTGGCCAGATTCTTGCGACTCGCCCTGACCTGTTCGGACCCGAGTGGCTCGCTGAATTCGAAAAACTCCAATGGCACGCCCCCCTTCTGGATTTCGCTGAGCTTCGTCCTCAGGTCGAGGAAGATCTGGGCGCACCGCTCGAAGAGATCTTCGAGGAGGTCGATGCCACTCCACTCGCTGCCGCTTCCTTGGCGCAGGTTCATCGGGCGACCTTGAAGGACGGAACGAAAGTGGTGCTCAAGATTCAACGCCCCGGGATCCGACCAATAATTGAATCAGATATGCGTCTCTTAGCCCATCTGGCGTCGTTGGCCGAAAAGCATATGCCTGAACTGGCTGCCTATCACCCTCAACAGGTCGTACGGCAGTTCGTGAAGTCGCTCCAGAACGAGCTCAACTTCATGACGGAAGGACACCATGCCGATCAGGTCGCGGCCAATTTTGAAGGCAACGACCAGATCGTCATTCCCAAAATCTATTGGGAATGGACGAGGCAACGGATTAATGTCCAGGAATTTGTGGATGGAATCCCTGGAGTGGACATTCGAGCCATCGATGCGGCCGGAATGGACCGGACACGCATCGCCAAAACAGGGGCGAGTGCGGTGCTCAAAATGATCATGATAGACGGGCTGTTCCATGCCGATCCGCACCCGGGGAATTTCATTATCTTGCCTGGTGAACGCATTGCCTTCATCGACTTTGGCATGATCGGACGCGTCTCTGAGGTCAGACGGCGACAGATTATGACGCTGCTGCAGGCGTTGCTGGACAACGACGCCGAGGGACTGTCCATGGTTCTTTTGGCATGGTCCGGCAGAGAAGGAGACGACTCGGGGGACCTGTCAGAAGCCGTTGAGGAGTTTCTCAGCAAATATGCCGGAAAATCGATGGCCCTCATGGATTTGTCGGCCATGGTTGGGGACTTGTTGAGTTTGGTCCGAGACAACAAGCTCACGATGCCCCCGGATCAAGCCATGCTGCTCAAAGTGTTTGTCTCACTGGACGGCGCATTCAAGAAGCTCGACCCGGGTTTTGACGTCATGGTCGCGATGCAACCCATCCTTCATGAGGTTGTCATCGACAAGTTATCTCCGCAAGCCTTAGGGAAACGCGGACTGAAAATTCTCACGCAATATCTGGAGTTATTCGCCGACCTGCCCAAGGAGATACGCCGCGGAATCTATGCGGCGAAGACCGGGAATCTGAAAATTCGCGTAGAACTGAGCCAGCTCGATGAACTCCAACATCTGGTCATGCGCGCCAGCCTCCTGCGGGCCGCGGCCGGCATCACGGCAGCCTTGCTGATCGGCGGTTCTATTCTTATGGCTTTCCTGAAGTGACTTCAACTCTCGCAGCCTGTCTTCCTACCAAGCTACTGTGCTCATTTTGTGCTCAACGCCACCTCACTCCAGCTCATTCCAGCCTACTCCAGCCAAAGTTCGGATTTCGCGCAACCCTTGGTTGGAATGGGCCTGAGTGAGTTGGAATAGGCTGGAGGAGGGTCGTGGAAACGGTTTCCTAAACCGTTGTTCCTACGACTCGGCCTGTCCACCAATCATCTGGTTTGTGACCACGTCTGCACCTCCTCACACTCGCTGATCTAATGCCCCCTTCGCGCACGAGAATCCGACACCATTTGTAGACGGGCTCCTCCCGATGCAGCCGTTTTTTTGTGGCAGCATCGCGCGAAGTTCGTGCTTCATGCTCAACAACGTGCCGAGCACGTTGGTATCGAACGTTGCCGCCTAGCTGTCCGCAGTTTGCTCCGTTATAGGGCCGGGCACGCCTTCCGTACCGGCAGTGTTTACAGCGACATCCAGACGGCCAAATCGTTCCACGGTCTTGTCGATCAAGTTACGTACGTCTTCCTCGTGGCGCACATCGGCGCGGATGAACTCCGCTTCCGCACCAGCCTTACGGATTTCACTGACGAGCTGTTGGCCTTCTTCGTCGCGCCGACCGGAAACAACAACCTGAGCACCCTCCTTGGCAAACGCGAGTGCCGTCGCCCGTCCGATGCCTGTCAGTTCTCCTGTAATCAAAACAACTTGGGTATTCATTGAATTTCTCCCTGAAAATTTTCCCCGCCCAATTCCGAATCCGAACCTGCATGCAACGATTTATTGGCTTGTTTATTGAGCCCTGACACTGGTTTCCGCAGTTGCGCCGTACCCGGCGCGAAAGCGATTGGCTTCGAAGACGAAGTCCTCGTGATTCTGATACCACCCTTCCTCCACTTAATATGTATTGCGTGTTGATCCACATGGCGAGAACGTGGGGCGACCAAGCCGTCGTGCATGGGACTCGACATCATCCTCGCACTTCGCGCCATCGAGGCGGCCTTCCCCGTCCTGCAGAATCACCTTGCCGAGATGGCCGTTCCCGCTTCATCGTCGATTAAACTTGCGGTCAGGCGTTGGTGCCGCCGTCGACTGTCAGGTTCGCACCGTTGATGTATGACGACTCCGGACCGGCGACGAACGCTACAAGCGCTGCGACCTCGTCGGTGTGTCCATACCGATCCAGCGGAACGACCGCCTTCTGGCCTACGGCCCACTCGCCTGAAGCGGGGTTCAGATCCGTGTCGATTGGCCCCGGCTGGACATTGTTGACCGTAATGCCGCGCGCTCCGAGCTCACGCGCCAGCCCTTGCGTAAACATTTTGATGGCCCCTTTGGTTGCCGAGTAGGGCGCCATGCCGGGAAGGAAGACGCGCTCGCCTAAGACCGAGCCAATCATGATGATTCGTCCGCCGCTCTTAATATGTTTGAGCGCTGCCTGAGTAGCGACGAAGGCACCGCGGACGTTGACCGCAAAAACGCGGTCGAAGTCGGCAAGCGTCGTCTCTTCGACTTTCATCGGAATGGCCGTGCCGGCGTTGTTCACCAGCACGTCTAGCCGGCCAAATGTCGTGACCGTCCTTTCGACGGCGTTTCTGACTGCATCGGCGTCGGCGGCATCCGCCTGGATCGCGACCGCCTTTCCGCCGGCGCGCTCGATGGCTTCGACGACAGACGCGGCGGCGTCCGCGCCTTTGGAGTAAGTTACAGCGACGCTCGCTCCGTCCGCGGCCAGGCGCTCAGCGATCGCAGCACCGATGCCACGTGAACCGCCAGTGACGAGCGCGACCTTGCCTGCCAGTTCTCTTTCATGTTTGTTGCTCATGTTTTGCCCTTTCTTTGTTTGCGGTTGTTGTTTGAGCGGAATGTTCCACATTTCGTAATTTGCAACGAGGTCAGAGCAAAGCATGTGCCAGTTTCGATTCGATAGCTGGGATCTTTGAAACTAGGAGGATTATCCCGAATGTTGCAGCTCGGCTACCGGCGGATGTGTCGAGATGTGCTGCCGAGTTATCGGCAACTGACGAAATGTCGGCTCTAATTTATCGTCACTTGCATCATGATAGTGACTGGAGTACATTGTCTCTATGCAACGTAAAAGTTTTGGCAATATGGCCTGTCCCATTGCTCGCAGCCTTGAGCGCGTCGGCGAGTGGTGGAGTATCCTGATTATTCGCGACGCCTTGCTCGGGTTCACGCGCTTTGACGAATTCCAGAAGAGCCTGAACATCGCGCCCAACATGCTGACCCGCCGCTTGAGCGCCTTGCTTGATGCCGGTCTCTTGCAGCGCCGCCGATACAGCAAACGGCCGCCGCGCTACGAATATATTCCCACCGAGATGGGCCGCGATTTTCGCCCGGTCATCGTGGCGATGTTCGCCTGGGGCAACAGGCACTTCGCTCCCGAGGGCGCGAGCGTATTGCTCGTCGACAAAAAGACCAAGGCAGCGGCTGATCCCGTGCTAGTCGACCGGAGGAGCGGAAGACCGCTCAACGAGTGTGACTTTGTCTTTAGTGTCGGTCCTGCCGCCAGCGAGCGCACACGCCGCCGCTACGCCGTCATCAAAGAGAAACAATTCGCGGCGCAGCAGTCGTCGAGACCGGTGCGCAGCAGCCTCGAAGGCAGAAAGCGTAGGGCGTCATGATCACCGCTGCACGACGTATTGTCTTGGCGATTACCGGAAAATGTTCCGAACGAAAGGGGTATTCTTATGCGGCAGTTGTGACCGCTATAGCGCGAGTGAACGCCTGGTCAGCTTCCGTTTCAGCATGACAGGAGTGGACTTCCAGCTTCGTAGGAGAACACGAACCTGAAGATCAACCTACCGTGCTAAATTTGTGCTAAAAATCTGCACACAGGGAAGAATTCCTGGAATCCCATCGAATCAGTAGAAACGGAGAAACGCCTTGATTCTGCTAGAAAAACGGAGAAACCGTCGCAAAACCAAGCCCCTGTGTGAATCCATCTTTTCGAGCTTTTAAGGCGAGGGCCATAGCCCGGACTATTCAGGGAGGCCGTCGCGAGACAGTTGAGGCCGAAGTCCGCCGGGGCTGCTCGGAAGCGAGGGCGACGGAGGCGTACCCTGTGGTACGTCGAGGAGACCGAGCGAGAACAGCCCCGCCGGGCGAGAGCATCGGCTGTCGCAGCAGGCATCCCTGAATAGTCCGGGCTCAGTTCGAATCCCAGGCGGCTCACCATACCAACCTTCGGTTGAACCGCCCGCTTCGACCCGTCGAGAGCCTCTGGGTCGAACGATCACATGCGGGCGGAGAGGTCCTTTGCCACCAGGAGGCTGAGATTCTTCATCCCAAGCTTCGCTTGAACCGCGGCGTTCGATCAAGTCGCCGCGGAGAGTTCTTTTGCCACCAGTGTTCTTCCCCATCTATCGCGGGCGGAGGGGTACGTCGCCTTATTCCCCACGCGACCCCTTTCCGTATCCCTCACGCTTTCTGAAAACCTTTGTAATGCCCTTCCGTCTGTGTTTTCATTCCTACAGGCTTAGGATTCAAGATGGATCTCAACGTGCTCATCGTGGGCGGGGGCATTCATGGCGCCGGACTCTTGCACGATCTGGCTACCCGCAATCTCCGGGGAATCCATCTGGTCGAACAGAACCAGCTGGCGTCAGGCACCTCCAGCCGGACCACCAAGCTCGTCCACGGTGGCCTCCGGTACCTCGAGCATCCCTCGCAATGGGGACTGGTCCGGGAAGCCCTGAGGGAGCGCGGGATCCTGTTACGGAACCTTCCGGGGATTGTGCGGCCGATGCCGTTCGTGCTCCCCAATTTCCGAGGAGGACGGCCTCCCTGGCTCGTCCAGACGGGCCTCACCCTCTATGACCTGCTCGACCGTGTGAGCGGATTGCCGAGTGCACGCCGTCTCACCCACGCGGAACTGGCTCAGATGGCTCCCTACCTCAGACCGGAGCGCATCGCTCAGGAAACGGGGTCAGCCTTCCTGTTCTACGACGCACAGATGCAGGACGACGTGATCGTTCGGCTCGCCGTGCGGGCGGCCACTCGCCTGGATGCCACCTACCAGGAAGAGACCCGCGTGGAAGATGTCATCAGGGAAGGAACGGGGTTTTGCGTCAAGCTGGCTTCGTCCAGGGGTCGCCAGGAGGTGACTGCCCGAGTCATCGTGAATGCCGCGGGGGCCTGGTGTAACGCCAACCTGTTACGATGGGGCGTGACCCCTCGGGTGCCCTGCCTCCTGGATGTGGGCTCGCATCTTCTTTTTCGATCACAGGCCGTCCCCGCCCGTCCCGAAGACTGTGCGGCCACGCTGTTGCAGCACGAAGATGGGCGCGTGGTCTTTTTCATCCCCTGGGAGGGGAGATGGCTTCTCGGCACGACGGAATCCGCGCTCACAGGCACGCCGGACCACTGGGAGTGCCCCGCCGGCGATCGGGACTATCTGCTCAAGGTAGCGGCGGTGAACCTGGACCTTGCGGAGGCCGAGCGACACATCGAGGAATTCTTTTGCGGGATCAGGACCTTCCCCCTCCGCGCATCGGCGCCCGCGCAGGCCGGCCAACCGGCCCCCGGCATCTGGCGCGAGAATCCCTTTGCCTCGCCCTTCTACAAGCGGCGGCTGGAGAAGGATGTGTCAAGCTTGTCGCGAGAAGCGGTCGTGGACGAGGTCGTGCCGAACCTCATCACGATCTACGGGGGCAAGTTCACCACCTACCGCGCGCTCTGTGAGGGGGTCGGCGACCGCATCGCCGACCGGTTGAAGTGCGCCCGCAGAAGCGGAACACGAGAACAGGAGAGCTGGTTCCTCGACGAACTGCGGGAGACCGAGCCGGGGTTGTTTCATTCTTATTCCGACCTTCGACATGGATAGGGCCCAGTGTCGGCAATGTTACAATAGCAGCCGTCGGTAGGGGATCGCGGCAGCATGGATGACCCTGGAGCGTCAGCGAAACGATCGCAACGGGTGAGCTGGGTGCCATTCGGGCTCCACCAGCAGCATCCGAACAATTACAAAGATATTCTCGAGGCGGTCTGGCACAACCGCGACAACCTCGGGTACGCCTACCGCATTCTGCGTGACGGCTGCTGTGACGGGTGCTCGCTCGGCACGACGGGGATGCACGACTGGACGATGAAGGACATCCACTTGTGCTGGGTGCGATTGCAATTACTGCGGCTGAACACGATGCCGGCCATGAACTGGCATCGGCTCGAGGATGTGGCCCCGCTGCGCCGCATGAAGGGGAAAGCGCTCCGGAAGCTCGGGCGCCTGTGCGTCCCGATGGTCCGGCGCCGGGGAGACCCGGGCTTCCGGCGGGTCACCTGGGAGGAGGCCGTCGCGCTCATCGCCGAGCGGATTCGCGCCACCGACCCTCATCGCATCGGCTGGTACGTCACGGCCCGCGGCTTGACCAATGAAGCCTACTACGCCCATCAGAAGGTGGCCCGCTTCATCGGCACCAATCACGTGGATACCAGCGCACGCGTCTGCCATGCCCCGAGCACTGCGGCGTTGAAAGAAACCGTGGGCTGCGCGGCGACGACCTGTTCGTACACGGATTGGATCGGCAGCGACCTCTTGATCTTCGTGGGCACCAACCCCGCCAACAACCAGCCGGTCACGCTCAAGTACCTCTACTATGCGAAGAAAGCCGGCACCAAGATCTTCGCGGTCAATCCCTTTGTCGAGCCCGGGATGGAGCGGTATTGGATTCCCTCGGTGGCCGAGAGCGCCCTGTTCGGGACGAAGCTGGCCGACGACTTCTTTCACATTCATGTCGGGGGCGACATCCCGTTCTTCTACGGAGTCCTCAAGCATCTGGTCGAGAACAACTGGACCGATCATGGGTTCATCGCCGCCCGGACCGCCGGCTGGGAAGCGCTCGAAACCAAAGTGCGGGCGTTATCCTGGGAGAGCCTCGAACGCGGGGCGGGGGTCACACGCGGCGACATGTACCGCTTCGCGGAGGTCTTCGGCCGAGCCCGCCATGCGATCGTCGTCTGGAGCATGGGCGTCACCCAGCATCGCTACGGCTCGGACAACGTCAAGGCGATCGTCAACCTCCAGTTAGCCCGCGGGAACGTGGGCCGGCCGCATACCGGGCTCATGCCGATCCGCGGACACAGCGGGGTGCAGGGCGGCGCCGAGATGGGCGCGATGCCTGGCGCCTTCACGGCTGATCACCCCGTCAACGAACTGAACGCGGCGCGGTTCGGCACGCCGGAATTCTGGGGCTTTCAGCCGCCCTCGTGGAAAGGCCTGGGGGCCGCCCACATGATCCTGGCTGCCGAACAGGGACCGCGTGCGCCGGGCGCTGAGCCATATCGGTCTGCGGATCCATCAGGACATCGTCGTCAGCTCCACCATGCTTGAGGATCCGGCCGACCTGGTGGTCCTGCTGCCGTCCCGCACGCGCTACGAGCAACGCGGGGGCGGCACCGAGACGAGCAGCGAGCGCCGGATCATCTATAGCCCGGAGATTCCGGGGCCGCGCCCTGGCGAGGCGCGGGACGAATGGGAAATTCCCGTCCTGGTGGCGCGTGCGCTCGATCCGGCGCGCGCGGGACAGGTATTCTCGTGGCGTGACACGCAGGACATTCGGGATGAGATTGACCGGATCTGCCCGACCTACAAGGGGATCGCCGAGCTCCGCAAGAAGGGTGACAACATCCAGTACGGCGGACCTCGCCTGCTGGCGAACCGGTTCGGGACACCCGACCACAAAGGCCATTTCACCCCGATCGACCTGCCGGAGGAGACGATCCCGGCAGGGCGATTCTCTCTCACCACCAGGCGGGGCAAGCAATTCAATACCATGGTCGGTGCCGAGGTGGATCCGTTGATCGGCGCCGCCCGCAACAGTGTGCTGATGGCCGCCGAGGACGCCGCCCGCCTGCGACTGGAGGCCGGCGATGTCGTCGTCCTGCGCAACGAGCTCGGGCAGTATCGCGGCCGGGTGGTCCTAGCCCGCGTGAAACCGGGGTCCTTGCAGGTCTACTGGCCGGAAGCGAACGCGCTGATTCCGGCGGGGCGACTCGATCCCAGCGGTATGCCGGATTACAACGCCACCGTTGAAGTGATCCCGGCCTGCGGGTGAGGGACCGTAGGGCGTAAGGCGTCGCGCGACCCAGAGGCTCTCGACCCTTCGGCAGAGCTCAGGGTCGAGCCCGAGCCGGGTCGTGGGCTCGACGGGTGAGGCGAAAACGCGGAAAAATGGGAATGGTTAAACAGCGCTCCCGCAAGAAGAGTCGCGCGACGAAGCCCCGGAAGAGCTTGCGTCCGCTCGCAGGGACGCCTGCACGTTCAATAGACTTGACCCAGGTGACCGAGTGGCAGGCTGGCGCGGTTTCTCGGGTTGACGACTACCTCGTCGGAGAGGAGCCGCTCGAAATTCGCCTCGGTAACCGGCCGATCAGCGTGACGATGCGCACACCAGGACACGACCTCGAATTGGCCGCGGGGTTTCTGTTGACCGAGGGCGTCATCACCGGGGGGGACCAGATCGCAAGCCTGCGGCAGGGGGCCACGCGGGGCCATAAGTCCAATGTCGTCCGCGTGGATCTGCGTGCCGGCGTGAAGATCGACGCCGTGCGTCTCAAACGCAACTTCGCCGCGACGTCCAGTTGCGGGCTGTGCGGGAAAGCGTCGATCGATGCGGTTCGGGTCCGCGGCATCGCCCGTCCCCATCCGGCCTTGCGCGTCTCGCCGGATGTTCTCTGCCTTCTACCTGAGACACTTCGGTCGGCCCAGACCCTGTTCGGCCGGACCGGGGGACCTCACGCAGCAGGCCTCTTTGACCCCATGGGCAAGCTGATCGCGTTGCGGGAGGACGTGGGTCGCCACAATGCCGTCGATAAGCTGATCGGCTGGGCCCTGATGGAACAGCGCCTCCCACTCAAGGATTGTCTGTTGCTCGTGAGCGGCCGCGGGAGCTTTGAAATCGTCCAGAAAGCCCTGGTCGCCGGCCTCCCCATCGTGGCGTGCATCTCGGCCCCCTCGAGCCTGGCCGTCCAGCTTGCCTGGGAATTCGGGCTCACACTCATCGGCTTTCTGCGCGGCAAGCGGTTTGTCTGCTACTCCGGGGACGACCGCGTGCGGCTCGGGGTCATCCGAGGTGCGGGGTTGAGGAGCCACTCTGCTGTCCACCTTGCGGAAGAGAAAGGGTGACAGGCGGGTTCGCGAGTAGGGGTGAGAGGCAAGGCATGGGGGGTCTTGTCTCGATACCGGGGAGTCGGAGGAAGGAAGGCGCGTCGCCTAGGCCCTGCGCCCGACGGAGGCGGTCTTGAGTCTGGATTTCTTGATCGCCATGAGCCCGCGCTGGGTCTCCGTAGGATCGTAGGGCCGGGTCCTGCCTTCACGCGGATAGCGCTCTTCAAATTCCTGGACCAGCGCCAGGGCTTCGTCCGTCCGACTCATATTCACCAGGACCTCCGCCAGTCGGAGGTAGGCCGGCACCACGAGTGGGAGATCGTGAACCTCCTTGGCCTCGCGAATGGCCAACCGGTAGGCGTTGATCGCGGCTTCGGGATTCTTTTTCTCGCCGCTCAAGGCCGCCAGCATGAGCACGGCTAGGCGGTCCGTCGCGGCGCTCACACTCTGTTCCCAGTTTCCTTTGAGCAGCTCCGACAGCTCCTGAGCCGATAGCTTTAGAGAACCCGTTCTCCCGGCTGCCCGGAGCCGGTGGACCACGTTTCTCGCCTCGAGCCAGGCACCATACATCCCCGCCATCACGATCGTGCACCGGCCCGAGTTGGCACATGAGCTGCCACGAGGTACGAAGTCCTTATTCGCCACCTGGCTGGGCAGGTAGACCATGCCGTTGGCCTCCCAGCAGGCTTTGCAGATCTGGCCGTCATCCGGCGTGGCGAATACGTACATCCGGATGCCGGAGCGATCGAAAATATCAATGGACTGGATACGACCGGTGAGGACCTGCTTTTGGTGGTACTGCCAGAGGAGGAGCAGCGCGAGGATCCCGCACAGGTAGGGCAGTATGTTGGAAATCACGAACGCTGAGCTGCCGGACACGGGAGACCTCCCTGATCGTCGGGGACAAGTATATCAAACATTCGCGCAGTGCCAAGCAAATACCTGTTTTCTGATTTCTGTCATCATCCGCAAGGAACACGAGGTGAGCTTGACTCATCACTTGACTTCTCTTTGACTTCTCGGTAAGCGAGGTGCGGACAGACGGCTCATCTCGTGAGAAGGGAGGTGCAGTCATGCCCAAGGGTTTGGACGATCGCCACCTATGCGGTCACCTACTCGGCGGCCGCCTCGCGGGCCCGCGTCAAGTACGCCCCGGCGGTCATCCGGTTGTACGGGTGGCCCCAGGAACGATGGTGACGCGTGCGGGCAAGACCCTCGCCCCTCTGTAAACGGGGTTTCGAGGCGACATTCTTGAATCTCCGAGCGCTTATGGTAGAGTTGCCGTCCCATGCGGATCTTCGTCCTCGGGACCGGAGCCACCGGCTCATTGCTCGCGCGACTCCTCGTACGCCAGGGCTACCAGGTCTCGTGTGGGGATAAGGATCCCGATCGCGCCCATCGTTTTCTCGGTGAGCAGGATCAGATTCCTGTTCAGCAGGTGAACGCCCGCAACCTGTGGAGCATCGTCAAGGCTGCCAGGGGCCACCACCTGATCGTCAACGCGGCCCCGGCCGTCTTCAACGAGATCATTCTGCGCGCCGCCCTCCGCCTGCGCTCGCACTATCTCGACACCTCCTCGCACCTGACGCGCCATCCGTTCAAGGCCGAGCAGCTCCGCTTCGACCGGCGCTTCCTGGAGAAACACCGCGCCGCCGTGATCAACGCCGGCGCAGCTCCAGGCCTCACCAATCTGTTAGTGGCCCGCAGCGCGGAGATGCTCGACGCCATCGAGGCTGTCCAGGTGCGGCTCTACGAGAGCACCACAAGCGACGACCCGGTTTCACAGTGGTCCCATGAAGGGTCATTTGACGAAGCCGTGGCGCGGCCCCGCATCTACCGCGATGGCCGCTTCCACTTCGGCAAGCGGTTTGGGGAGCGGGAGGTGTTCCGCTTCCCCCCTCCTATCGGTCGAGTCGCCGTCGTGCTGGCGGCGCAGGATGAAGTCGGCACGCTCCCTCACTTCCTTCGCATGCGCGAGCTGGATGTGAAGATCGGGGGGAACGAGATCGAGCGGTTGCGCCGCTGGCACCGGGAGGGCAAGCTCGTGAAGTCACGCGGCCTGGTGGCGAAACGCTTCCCCAAGACTCCGTCCCCGCGCCTGGTGGCCAAGCTGATCCGCCGCGGCGTGCTGCGGAGCGCGCGCTTCGCCGCGGCGGTGCTGGTTCAAGGCCTGCAAGACGGCCAGCGCACGGTGATCCGGTGGGATGCCACCTTCCCCACGCTCTCCCAGATCCGCCGCCGCGGGATGCCTGCCTCACCGATCTCCTGGGCCACCGCTCACCTGGCTGCGCTCTTCGTCAAGCATCTTCCGCGCGAACTGGCCGGGGTCCATCCACCGGAAGCGTTGCCGGCCAAGACGCGCCAAGCCATCCTGGCCGACGCCCGAGCCAGCGGCATCCGCCTCGTCAAGCGGATCACCCGCCTGAAGCGACCGGACGACGAGCATGATGTGGAGTAGGGACGAGAACAAGGCTCGCGAAGCGGGCCAGGGCTTGACAGACCTGAAGGAGCGTCGTGTCGTTCTCTCGCGGTGCGGTCAGGTCGTCGGCTCGCAGGGCCCGGCCAAACGCTTCCAGGGCCTCCGAGTGCGAGCTCGTGATGCGCGCGAGAAACGGATCCTAATGCGCTGGGCCCGATGCGCTTCATCGCGTCAAAGACGCTCAGTCGAACTGATTGGTTGTCACCGTTGGCGTACGCCTTGATCAGTCCTGCGACGGCCGGCTCACCGGCGGCCGCCAAAATCTCCACCACCTGCGTGCGCCGGTCCTTGTCCGAGCTGTGGAGATCCGCCAGGAGCTGCTCGATCGTGTCTTTCGACGCCGCGAGTTGGGAGAGCTGCCCGGCGAGTTCCGAGAAGACCGTCGGTGCGCCCGGGACTTGCCACTGTTCGTTCGTGGCCCGCAGGATTTTTGCGACTGTTCCGTAGGCGCCCCGGCGCAGCAGCTCCGGCACAACGCGCTGCACGGTTTCCACGAGCTCCCTCCCGTCTCCATCTGCCGTGAGTCAGCGAAGGGCCGTCACGTGCTCGTCTTCACGGGCCAGCACGCTGTCTGCGAGTCTTCGCGTCTCCACATTCTGCCGGACCTCAGGCGGCAGGTCTTCCAGGGACAGCGCTTGGTGCTTGAAGAGTGATTCCAGCAGCTCATGGCCGGGGGTGCTGCCCTTGCGGCACACGTGGTCGGCGATCTGGCGGAGCACGTCCATCCGCCGGGTCGCTTCCACGGAAGTCCCTTCGGCCGGCGTCTGGCCGGGCGTCATCTGCGACTGCTCCAGGTCTTTGACGAGATCCCAGGTGGTCTGCACGAGCCTCTCTTCGGGCAGGCTGGTCAGGATTGCCTCCTGGACCTGGCGCTCATCCATCAAATCCACGTCTGCTGCGACGAGGTCACAGTTGACCAGGAAATCTTTGACAAACCCGGCTTGGCGTATGGGGCGGACGACATCATCAATGATCTGCGTCTTGATCCGCTGGATCTCCTCCGGACTGGCTCCCTTGTAGAGCGGCAGCATGCGGAGATCGCGCCGCAACCGGCTCAACGCCATCTTCAGCCGCCAGGGAAGGCGCCGTTCCTTGCCCACGATGTCGTCGTTGAGCACGGTGGAGACATGGATGATGTGCTGATCCAGGAACGCCTGCGTCAGGCGTTTGGCTGCGTCGGTGGTCCCTTGGCTGGCTTCCGGTGGCTGACTCATCAGGACGAGAAACGTGTGAAATTCCTCCGGGCTGATCGTGGCTTTGAGGGAAAAGCTCAGGAGGTTCCACCGGTCGAAAAACTCGAGAAACTTCGGGACGAACAGGGACGTCGCGTCCTGCTTCATCACGCGCTCCAGGGGCAGCGGCGCGTCATCGTACCCGTCGATGGTAATGGCCCGATCGTCCGCGGTGACCGTGACCATATACGTCAGTTCGGCCCGGTCCCCCATGAGCAGGACAAATTCCGAGTGCAGGTCCGTGAGACCTTTCTTAGCCTCAGGATGTCCCGGGGCGTAATAACTGGCTCGGAGCATGGTCTTGATCAAGGCGAGCGTAAATCGCACCAAGGCGGGGTGGGCCTCGCTCCGTGGTGCTTCGGATGAAAGCGGGGCACCTGTCGCGGGGTCAGTCTTCGTGGCGGCATGCTCGCTGGTGGAACGTGATGCCGAGCTAGAGATGCCAACAGAACCGATGGGCAGGGTCCGTACCCGACCAGGTGACCCTGCTCATACCACGGGCAAGAACTGCTCGAAGGGGCCTTTGTCCATTGATTATATACCTGAGAAACCCGAGGTAAATGAGGTCTTGAGCCCGAAACCGGATGACCGAGGCGTCTTTTCAACAGGTTATGGTCGTCTATACTATTTTTATGAAGTCAGATTGCTACAACCCTCAACGGTCGAGAACCTTGGGACCAGCTGGCAAGCTCCCGTCGGGAGGCAGCGGCTGCGGTGGAAGCCAGAGCCTGGCCATCCGGGTTTTGAAGAGTGCGGGGTGGATGGTCCTGGCGGCGGCTATCGCTGCCCCGGCGGCCGAGGCCAAACACATCCGGCCGGACCTTCCATGGCGAGAACAACTGGTTCGGATTCTTGGCACAACCCTTAACCAGGACCAGAATCCCGTCGGGGTGGTGGCCGAAATCGTCGTGACGTTCGTCAAACGGAACGATCGGCGGGGGATCGAGATCACCTTTGATACTGAGCCGGGTCGCTTCTCATACACGTCTCAGGCGGCGGTCCTGCTCGCCATCGACCGTACGGCTCGAGCCGCTCACCTAGAGAGCGACTCCTGGAGTGTCTTCGTGGCGGTTCCATCCCCCGGCGTGACGGTGTACGGGGAGAGTCTGTCAGCCATGGTGGGAATCACGGTGGTGGCCCTTGCCAAAGGCGACTTCATTCCGTCCGATCGGGTGATTACAGGGACCGTGACCCGCGACGGCCGCATCGGGACCGTCGGCGGAGTGCCCCTCAAGGTGGAGGCGGCGCATGAGGCACATATGCATCGTGTCCTCGTCCCGGAAGAGCAGCACATCGCTGACGGTGACTGGCAGACCCCGTTCCTCATGCAGGTGTCAGCGGTCGGCACGGTCAGCGAGGCCTACAAGGCTCTGACAGGTCAACCCCTCCAAGGTGATGACCACGGGGACTCGTTGGGACAGTGAAGAGGACCAGCAGCCGCCCGCGCAGTCCGGCATGAGCCCTCCGACCGCCCCCTGAAACCCGGAGCCCCTACGTAAAGTCTCGCGTCGAGTCTCACCCCCGGTTTGACTCCCGATCAGCCCTCTGTTAAAATCCCGCTTCCGTCACGCTTCAAGCCAGCACAACATTTCGATGTTCGTCCCCATCGTCTAGCCTGGCCTAGGACGCCGGCCTTTCAAGCCGGCAACACGGGTTCAAATCCCGTTGGGGACGCCATTTTCTGGTTGATCTCCTGCGATGACACGAGTACAGAACCTGGGCCTGCTAGGCGGATTGGTCGTGTCCACCCTTCTGACTGTGGGGGCGGATCAACCGCCGGCGGGATCAGCGGCGCCAGTGGGGAAGGACGGCGCGCCGATGGTGCTGATCCCCGAGGGCCCGTTTCCGATGGGGAGCAATGACGGGATTGGGAACGAACGTCCCGTCCACACGGTGTCGGTGCCTGCCTACGCGATCGACCAATTCGAGGTGACGATCGGGTTGTACGCCAAGTTCCTGCAAGCCACCGGACACAGCCCCCCTCCCACCTGGGATGAGGATTCGGTGACGATGGCATCAGACCGGCCCGTGGTGGGATTGACCTGGTATGACGCCGAGGCGTATTGCAAGTGGGCGGGAAAACGGCTGCCCACGGAGGCCGAGTGGGAAAAGGCGGCCCACGGGACCGACGGCCGACGCTATCCCTGGGGGCACATGCAGCCGTTTGTTGATATCGCGAACTATAATCGCGGCGTGTGGGTGAGCAATGCCATCACCTTGGCTCCGGTCAGCAGCGGTGTTGAAGGCATGAGCGTTCGACATGGAACCAAAGAGGGAGGCAAAAGTCCATACGGCCTCTTTCACATGGCCGGCAATGCAGCTGAATGGGTCGCGGACTGGTACGACCGGGAGTATTACCAGAAAAGCCCTGAGAAGAGCCCCACCGGTCCGAAGGAAGGGGAACGACGCGTGATTCGGGGAGGGTCGTGGAACGACCCTCCAGTCGGCATCCGGACCACGGCCCGAGTTGCGGCTGAGCCGCAGTACCAGGACCGCACCCTCGGTGTTCGCTGCGCGATGGATGTCTCAAAGGAGGGAAAGCAGACCGCGGGAGTGCAACCATGAGCGAGACCGGGATGCCCCTCAACGGGTTGCGCGAGGCTGAGCGGGGGAGCGTGGGGAGTTAGGCTTTGCGCGCGGGACTGCCCGTCGTACCCTTAATCTGAAAGCCGCCTGCCTGCTCGTCCTTTCTCAGAGGCTTGGCCAGTGTTTCTTCGGCCTTCATGCCTGCCAGCTTGATCTTCAGGCGCAGGTTGTTGGCACTGTCCGCATTGATCAGGGCTTGATCGAGGCTGATCTTTCCTGCCTTGTACAGGCTGAACAGGATATAATCGAAGGTCTGGCAGCCTTCCTGCACCCCCTGCTCCATGGCGTCTTTGAGCTCGTCGATGGCCCCTTTCTTGATGAGATCCTTGGCGCGAGGGGTATCCATGAGAATTTCCAAGGCGGCGACGCGTCTGCCGTCCACGCTCGGGATCAGACGTTGGGAGATGATCGCTCGAAGATTCATGGATAGCTGCAGGTAAATCTGGGTATGGCGCTCAGTAGGAAAGAAATTCATGATCCGCTCGATCGCCTGGTTCGCGTTATTGGCGTGGAGCGTGGACAGGCAGAGGTGGCCGGTTTCGGCAAAGGTGATCGCCGCTTCCATGGTCTCAGCGTCGCGGATCTCCCCGATGAGGATCACGTCGGGAGCTTGACGCAGGGTGTTTTTCAGCGCCGCCTCGTAGGTATGGGTGTCGAACCCGATCTCGCGCTGGGTGATCACGGATTTTTTATGGCGGTGGACGAACTCGATCGGATCCTCGACGCTGACGATATGACCGGGAGCGTTCGCGTTCCGATGGTCGATAATGGCCGCCAGCGAGGTTGATTTCCCCGACCCCGTGGCCCCGGTGAAGAGGACGAGGCCTCTCTTGGTCAACGCGATGTCCTTGACGATGGGAGGCAGGCCGAGCTTGTCGATGGGCACGATTTCAACTTTGATCTGGCGGATGACAAACCCGACGTTGCCCCGCTGGCGAAAGATGTTGACGCGGAAGCGGCCTAGCTCCGGGTAGTACAGGGCCAGGTTCATCTCCATCTTTTCTTCGAACTCCTTCCGCTGCTTCTCCCGCATGATGTCATTGGCCAGCTTCTCGAGCTGTTCATTCGTGGACGCCGTGTCCCCGATGGGATGGGTGATCCCCTGGATGCGATAGATCGGGGGAAGGTCCACCGTCAGGTAGATGTCCGAGGCATCCCGTTCCACCATCACTCTCAGGAGGTAACGAATGTCCATAGATATCCTCCGAGCATGACACCAGGTCGTGACCGGGTCACTCGGTCTTTCTTCTCCCCTAGGAGGTCACCCCGACAGCCGCCGCGCCGGCACCGGCCACTTTGCTTGTAGGAGGGCCGAACAGATTGGGCGTCATGCTCCTGGATTGGGCCTCCCCCCTGGCCACGAGTCCCCGCGTGACCAGCTCGACTAAGGCCATATCCATCGTCTGCATCCCGTCCTTTTTGCTCGCCTGCATGATGCCAGGGATCTGGTGAAGCTTCGTCTCGCGGATGAGGTTGCGCACCGCGGTGGTGCCGACCATGATCTCCAGGGCAGCCACCCTGCCGCCCCCTTTTCTCTTGACGAGGGTCTGGGTGATAACCCCTTCGATGGATTCGGCTAACTGGGCCCGGATCTGGGACTGCTGGTTCGGTGGGAACACGTCGATGACACGGTCCACGGTCTTTGGTGCGCTGGACGTATGCAGGGTCCCAAAGACCAGGTGCCCGGTCTCCGCTGCCGTCAGAGCCAGTTGGATCGTGTCCAGGTCGCGCATCTCCCCGACCAGGATAAAGTCCGGGTCCTCACGCAGGGCTGACTTCAAGGCATTGGCGAATGAATGGGTATGGGCCCCCAACTCCCGCTGGTTGACGAGACATTTCTTGGATTTGTGCACGAACTCGATCGGGTCCTCGATGGTGAGGATATGACCTTCGAAGGTTTCGTTCAGATAGTCGAGCATGGCGGCCAGCGTGGTGGATTTTCCGCATCCCGTCGGCCCGGTCACCAGGACGAGGCCCTTCTCCTTGTCGCACAGCTGCCGCAGCACGGGGGGCATTCCCAGTTGCTCGAGCGGAATGATCTTCGTGGGGATGGTCCGGAACACGGCCCCTTCGCCTCGGCGGTGCACGAACACATTCACGCGGAAGCGGGCGATGTCTCCCATTTCGAAGGAGAAGTCGCACTCGTGGTGCTCTTGAAAGACCTTTCGCTGGACGTCGTTCATCATGTCGAAGATCATGTTGTGGACTTCATCCCTCGACAAGACCGGGTGGTCCAGCTTTTTCAATTCCCCACTGACGCGGAGCATGGGGGGCTCGCCCGAACTGAGGTGGCAATCCGAGGCCCCCTGCTGGACGCCGAACGACAGCAGTTGGGTCATGTCCATACCTGTCTCCTTTCTCGTGCGTCTCGCCGGTCCGTCTCGGTCGAATCAGGCCGACAATCGTCGCGGGAATGAGTTCTTCAGTTTCTTTCGTGGCATAATGCGTTGGTTTTGATATGTGGGAGGCACTATACCACAGGTTTTCAAGATGGGCTATCTCGGAGCCCAATTCGAAAACCGCGGTGGTCTCGGCCGGGGTGAGGACGCCTCAGCGGGCAACTCCGGCCAGCTCGTCGGAGAGTGGAAAGTCGTAAGGTGATATGCGAGCCATGGTCCTGACGCGGTGCGGGCCGGTGGAGAAGGCTCCGTTGTCCCTGGAGCAGCGGGCGGTGCCGCAGCCCGGCGCCGGGGAGGTGCGGGTACGGGTGCAGGCCTGCGGCGTCTGCAGGACTGATTTGCATATCGTGGAGGGCGAACTGGAGGCCGTGAGGCTTCCGATCGTGCCGGGACATCAGGTGGTGGGCCGAGTGGATGCGGTCGGCCCCGGAGTGACGCTGGTCGCCAAAGGGGATCGGGTCGGCGTGGCATGGCTCCGAGGGGTGTGCGGGGAGTGTGGGTTCTGCCGGAGCGGACGCGAAAACCTGTGCGAGTCGGCGCAATTCACGGGGCTCCACGTGGACGGCGGGTATGCGGAGTATGCGGTGGTCCCCGAATCGTTCGCCTATCGCGTCCCGGAGGTCTTTGGAGATCAGGAAGCGACCCCGTTGCTCTGTGCCGGCATGATCGGCTACCGGGCGCTCAAGCTCAGCGGCGTCCGGCCCGGCGAGCGTCTCGGCCTGTATGGCTTCGGCGGGTCGGCCCACATCGCCATTCAGGTGGCCCGGCACTGGGGATGCGAAGTCTATGTCTGCACGCGGGAGGCCTCCCACCGAGCGCTCGCGCGAGAACTAGGCGCGGCCTGG
>Ga0209057_1001400_pt1 | contig 19476 bp, 15 predicted proteins | sample GraSoiAngelo_146_FD_185903 | JGI IMG/M metagenome (GOLD analysis project Ga0209057, IMG submission 185903) | Grasslands soil microbial communities from the Angelo Coastal Reserve, California, USA - 14_1009_05_30cm (SPAdes) (version 2) | ecosystem: Environmental > Terrestrial > Soil > Grasslands ... | reverse complement strand
CTCGGACCGCTCATGAAGCGCGCCGGCTTGGCCTAACTCGCTGCGGCTTCCGAGGGGTCTGTCGTGCTCGGGGGGCCCTCCCTCGACCACGTAGGGTCTCGGGTCCCCCTGCGCGCGCCAGGCCCCTCGTCGCCGCCATCGTCTTCGCCCTCAGCGCTCAGCGCACGGTCACGTCCACGTAAGCGCCCACATCCTCCAGCCATTCGACCCCGTCAATCACCGGCCTCAGATGGAGGCGATACATGCCTGGCGCCGTCGGAGCTTGGAGTTGGATTCGAAACCAGGCTTGCTGTCCCGCGCCGACCCACGTGGTCGTCTGTTCAGCCGGTCGATTTGCCGCGATCCAGGCCGGCGTGGCGAGCATGCTCGGCGCGTCCTGTGGACTCCACGTTCCAAGACGTGCCGCGGTCGCCTTGCTCAAATCCCAACTGGTGTTCCCGGTATTCGTGAAAGCGATGACCCATTCGCCGGTCTGGCCCGGGGCGACGGTCGGGAACGGCGACTCGGCGTAGAACGCGGCGTGGTAGTCGGGCGCGGCGTACACCGCGTCGACGACCGATCCGAAGGTGACGACCCAGACACAAGGAAAAGCGCCGCTGCACGCGACGCCCAGGCCGGCGGCGCGATATCGGCCATCGTTGAGCTCGGCTCGGTGCGGCGGCGAGTTGAGCCAGAGCCGCATCGCGCCGTCAACCCCCGACGCGCCCCACGCGATGATCTCGCTCGTGAACGCCTCGCCGACCGGATAACCCGCGTCGGTCATGCGCTGCCTGGCCGTGCGTCCGTCGGTCGAGCGATGCGGGATCACGGGCGGACCGTGCTGCGCGACGTCGTCCGCCATGAACTGTGCGGCGGCCTGGAGCGTCGGGCTCGCAACGACTGTCGCGAGCCCTCGCGAGGCGCGATACGCGTTCACCGCCGCAAGGAGCGAGTCGTGCAGCGGCTCAGCGTTCACGGCCGTCGATTGCGCGGCGAGCGCGAAAAGGACCGCGGCCAAGCAGAGGCCGCGAGATAGCAATCTCACAAAGAGTTCCCTTCCCCGTGCGCCCCATGCGGGCCGACCGACTCTGCCACACCAGACCCAACAACTCAGGAGATAAGGCCCTCGCTCGACGGCTACCTGGTCGAGGCGGCTCCCCTCTTCGCGCGAACCTGGGCAACGACCTTCGGGATGCGCGCCGCACGAGTCTCCGCGCGCTTGGCGGATGTGATCCAGTCCACGAATTCCTTGCGATGCGAAAAAGAAAACGCATCAAAACCGGACCGCAGCTTCGCTGCCGCGAGCGCGCCGGCGAGGTCGGCGGGAACCTTGACAGTCCGCGGGGCGGCATCGACCTCGAGCGAGACACGCGCCCGGCCGCCCGGCACGAGCTTCGCCTTCTCGCAGATCTCCTTGCGTGCGGGGAGGTAGTAACGGCCGCCGTATATAGCGATCGTGGAGCGATAGTCCACGCCGTTGAGTACCACACGAACCGGCACGCGCTTTCCCGCCTCCAATTTCGCGACCACCGACTCAGGGACCTCGATCAGAACGAGGGCCCGCGGATTCGGCTGCGCGATCGTGGTGAAGGAGACCGCGGTCATGAGCGAGCCGGGGTGGGAGTCTTCACGGATTCCGCGGCGAATGCCGGGACCGGACGCGTGAATCCTTTGAGCGAGAGGTCGCCGACCGCCCTCGTCTCCGCGTCGCCCTCGACCGCCGCGTGCACGCGCTGGCTCAGCAGGATCTGGCCACCCTTCGCCTCGGCCGACAGACGCTGCGCGAGGATCACGACGTTTCCGATCGCGCCGTAGTCGTAGCGGCCCTCGAATCCGATCCGGCCGAGCGTCGCGTAGCCGGTCGCGATGCCAACACCGAATCCGAGCTCGTAGCCGCGCTTCCGCCACCCGCGCGCCAACTCGTCGAAGCGCGCGCGCATGGCGAAGGCCATGCGCACCGCCTGCAGCTCGTGCCGCTCGACGGGCAGCGGATCGTTGAAGAAGATCATCATCCCGTCGCCCGCGAAGTGTTCGAGCGTCCCCCGATGCTCGACGATGAGCTCGCCCATTGTGCGGTGGTATTCACGCAGGACTCCGAGAACCTCCTCGGGCTCGGCGGATTCGGCGAAGGCGGTGAAGCTTCGGAGGTCGCAGAAGACGACCGTGATAGGGCGACGGTGCCCTTCAAGAAGCTTTGCGCCATCTTCGCTGGTGACGAGCTCCGCGACCTGAGGCGAGAGGAAACGCGAAAGCTCCTGACGCTGACGTCGGACGGTCTGAAAGAGCTCGACGTTCGCGATCGCGATCACCGCTTGGTCAGCGAACGTCTCGAGGAGCTCGATCTCCTTCGAGGTGAAGGGTTGGACTTCCATGCGACGGATCGCGATGCCACCGATCCCGACGCCATTCCGAATGAGCGGCACCGAGAGAGTGGTGCGGTATCCCCATCGTCGCTGCAACTGGACGCTGATCGGGTACTCAGCCGGATCGAGGTCGGCGGCGTTTCGCAGGTGAATCGCGTGGCGATCGAGGATGCAGCGACCGATAAGCGATCCGCGGCTCAGCGGGAGCGTCTCGCCTTCGTTGAGTCCAGGGATCGGCCCGAAGTGAGCCCACTGCCTTAGGACATCTTTCTCGACCCGATAAACGTGCACGTCGCTCGCGCCACATACCCGCGCCGCGCTCTCGGCGATCGCGTCAAGGACCGGTTGAACCTCGGTTGGCGAGCCGGCGATCACGCGGAGAATCTCGCTCGTTGCCGTCTGTCGCTCTAGGGCTTCTTTCGTCTCGTTGAACAAGCGAACGTTCTCTATCGCGATCGAGGCTTGGTCGGCGAACGTTTCGAGGAGACTGATCTGCTCGGGCGTGAATGCGTTTGGTTCAACTCGTCTCAGGATGAGAACGCCGACGATGTCGTTGCCGCGTTTCAGAGGGACTCCGATGAGCGATCGGACGTCGAAGATACCGGCGCCGGCGTCGTATTCGGGGTCCGCGCGGGCATCCACGATCGCGGTCGTTCTTCTATCCATCAGGACTCTGCCCGTCAGGCTGCGCCGGTCCGCGTCGATCGGCTGATTGCCCCAGTTCCGGTCCATGCTGTCTGGATCGATATCACCGACGTTCGCGACCAGCCGCCAGCCGTCGGCCTTCAGCTGCGCGATCGATCCGTTGTCCGCGGCGCACAACCGGACCGCATTCATCGCGACGCTCTCCAGAACTCGCTCCAAATCGAAAACCGAGTGGCTCATGTCCTTCAGGACTTCGGAGATCGCCGTCTGACGGTCGAGAGCGTCGGTTGTCCCTTTGAGCAGGCGGGCATTCTCCACGGCGACGACCGCCTGGTCCGCGAACGCGCGAACGAGCGCGATCTCTCGATCGGTGAACGGGCGCACCTCGTTCCGAGTGAGGACGAACACGCCTGCGACGGTCGCGCCACGGAAGAGCGGGACGCCGAGCATCGTCCGGTAACCAGCGAGCCGCTGCAGGTCCTTCGCTGCGTACTCGCGGTCGCCCAGGACATCAGGAATGTGGACGACCGCGCGATCCAGCGCGGTGCGGCCGATGAGCGTTTCGCGGCTGGGCTTGCGCGTCGTGTCGTAGGCCACGCGCTCGTACTCGGGGTTCGGCGGCCCCCAGAACGCAGCGGTCCGGTAGGCGTCGCCGTCGAGCAGGTGGATCGACGCACGCTCGGCGTCGCACAGGCCGGCCGCGCGGTCGAGGACGGCTTCGAGTACGACGGAAAGCTCGCCCGGGGCGCTCCGCATGAGGCCGAGCACTTCCGCGAGCGCGGCCTCGCGAGCCCGCGATTCCGCGAGCTCCCGTTCGATGTCCGTCGGTCCGCCCAACTCCCCGCCTCCCGGTGCGGTCATCCTAGTGATAATCCCGGCGTGAGCGTCCACATATCCCGCCACGTCGACGATGTGCTCGAGAACCTCGCCAGCCGCACGGACGCGACGATCCTCGCCGGCGGGACCGACCTGTTGGTGGAGATCAACTTCGGAAGGCAGCGCCCGACGCACATCGTCGCGATCGATCGCGTCGAGGAGCTGAAGGACCACTCCCGCAACGGCCACGTCCGGATGGGCGCACTCGTCACATACACGCGGATGCTGGAGACCGACGTTGGTTCCCCCGCGCTCGTGGAAGCGGCGCGCACGATCGGGTCGCCGCAGATCCGCAACGCTGCGACGATCGGCGGAAATCTCGGGACGTGCTCGCCGGCCGGCGACACGTTGCCGGTGCTCGCGGCCCTCGAGGCGACCGTCGTCCTCAGATCCAAGAAGGGCGAGCGCCGTGTGAGCTTCGCGGATTTCATGACCGGGCCGAAGAGGTCGGTTCGCCGCCCCGACGAGCTCATCGTCGCGGCCGAATGGGAAGACGCCGGCGGCGCGCAGACGTACATGTTCGCCGCGACACGCAACGCGATGGCGATCTCGATCTCGGGCCTCGCGCTCGTGGTCGACCGGGCCCGCCACCGCGTTGGCGTTGGCCTCGGTTCGTGCGGACCGACGATCATCCGCGCGACCCAAGCCGAGGGCTTCGCGGGTGGTCTGTTCGATGAGGCGGGCTGGGAGAAGCCGCACCGGCCAAGCGAAGCCGCCGCGAAAGAGTTCGGCCGGCTCGCGGCGGCGTCGGCGAAGCCGATCGATGACGTCCGCGGCACGGCCGCCTATCGGCGGCACGTGCTCGCGGTCATGGGAGCGCGTGCCCTCGCGCGCGTCGCGGCGATCCCTTGAGGATCAAGCTCACGGTGAACGGCGACGAGCGCGAGACCGAAGCGGCGGACCACGAGAGCCTGCTGACCGTCCTTCGCGACAACCTCGGCCTTCCCGGGAGCAAGAATGCGTGCGAGCAGGGCGAATGTGGGTCGTGCTCGGTCATCATGGACGGCGACCTCGTGTGCGCGTGCCTAGTGCTCGGCGCCGCCGCAGCCGGACGGAGCGTTCAGACCGTCGAGTCGTTCACCGATGGCGACCGGCTTCATCCGATCCAGCGCGCATTCGTGGACGCGGGTGCGGTGCAATGCGGGTTCTGCACGCCGGGGCTCATCGTGGCGACGTACTCGCTGCTCAAACGGAACCCCGAGCCGAGCGAACAGGAAGTACGCGAAGCGCTTTCCGGGAATATCTGCCGCTGCACCGGCTACGGGAAAATACTCGAGGCCGTGGATCGCGCATCGAGCGCGATGTACCGCCGATGAGGAGCGCCGCGCCACGCACGAAGGTCCGCGGTGGTGTCGGCGAGTCGGTCGAGCGACCTGACAGCGCGCCCAAGGTGAAGGGCGAGTTCCAGTACGGCAGCGATCTCCGACGCGAAGGCATGCTGTTCGGCGCGACGCTTCGGAGCCCGCACCCGCATGCGCGCATCGCCGGGATCGACACCGCCGCCGCGAAGAAGATGAGCGGCGTGAAGGCGATCATCACCTCCGCAGAGCTGCCGACGCGCGAGCTCTTCGGTCTCATGAAGCTCGACCAGCCCGTCCTCGCGAGCGGCAAGGTTCGCTACGTCGGGGAACCGGTCGCGATCGTCGCGGCGGAGACCGCCGAGGAGGCCCGCCTTGCGGCACGCGCGATCGCCGTTCGGTACGAGCCGCTCGCACCGATCACCGATCCCGTCGCGGCGTTGCAGCCGAACGCCGCGACGCTGCACCAGAAAGGTAACGTGATCGAGGACGTTCTCGTCGAACACGGCGATCCGGACGCGAAGGCCGACGTCGTCGTCGAAGGCGAGTACGAACTCGGGATGCAGGATCAGGCGGCGCTCGGCCCGGAGGCGGGCCTGGCCATCCCACGGCAGGACGGCGGCATCGAGCTCCACATCGCGACGCAGTGGCTGCACGAGGACCTGCGTCAGATCGCGCCGTGCCTCGGCCTCGCGGAATCGAAGGTGCACCTCGTGCTGGCCGGGGTGGGCGGGGCGTTCGGCGCGCGCGAGGACGTGACGCTGCAGATCCACACCTGCCTCCTGGCGCTCGCGACCAGACGGCCTGTACGGATGACCTACGGGCGGGAAGAGTCGTTTTACGGACACGTCCATCGGCATCCGGCCAAGCTTTGGTACCGGCACGGGGCGACGAGGAGCGGCGAGCTCGTGTTCGTCCGCGCGACGATCGTGCTCGACGGCGGGGCGTACGCATCGTCGACCCCGGCCGTGGTCGCGAATGCGGCGTGCTTCGGAGCCGGGCCCTATCGCGTCCCCAACGCGCGGATCCACGCGGTGGGCGCGTACACCAACAACCCGCCGACCGGAGCGATGCGCGGCTTCGGAGCTGTGCAGTCCTGTTTCGCGTACGAATCGCAGATGGACAAGCTGGCCGCGGCGCTCGACATGGATCCGGTCGTACTCCGCCAAAAAAATGCGTTGCGCAACGGCGATCGGATCATCACAAGTCAACCGGTGGAGGGAAGCGCTCCCGTCGCTGACATCGTCCGTAAGTGCGCCGACATCCCGATGCCCGAAGGGGACATACCGACTGACCCGATCGCGCTTCCGGGCGGTCTCGGCAACCTCACGCGCGGCGAGGGCGTACGCCGCGGCGTCGGCTATGCGGCGGGAATGAAGAACGTCTGCTACTCGCACGGCTTCGACGACTTCTCGACCGCGCGCGTGCGGCTTTCGCGTGACTCGCGCGGGCCGATCGTGCATGTGCACACCGCCGCGGCGGAGGTGGGGCAGGGGATCGTGACCGTCTGCGCCCAGATCGCGCGCAGCGAGCTTGGGGTCGAGCGGGTCGAGGTCGATCGTCCCGACACGACCATCGGCTCGGCCGGCTCGTCGTCGGCGTCGCGCCAGACCTGGATGACCGGCGGGGCCGTGCTCGCGGCGTGCCGCGAGGTGAAGGCCGAGCTGCTCGCGCGGGGGCGCAAGGCCGGGCGCTCACCCGACGATCTGACCGCCCTTCTGGACGAGCCGATCGATCGGACGGTCACACACCGCCATCGCGACACCGAGCCGCGCGATGCGAAGACGCAGAATCAGGGCCACGTCGCGTTCCTGTTCGCCGCGCACCGCGCGGTGGTCGACGTCGATGTCGACACCGGCTTGGTGAAAGTCGTTCAGGTCGCGACCGCGCAGGACGTCGGCAAGGCGATCAACCCTGTCGCGGTGGTCGGCCAGATCGAGGGCGGGATCGCGCAGGGTCTCGGCCTTGCGGTGATGGAGGAAGTTCAGCTTCGCGACGGACACGTGCGCAACGCCTCGTTCACCGATTACCTGCTGCCGACCACGCTCGACATGCCGCCCGTCGTCTCGGTGCTCATCGAGCATCCACACCCCGACGCTCCGTACGGCGCCAAGGGGGTGGGCGAGCCGCCGACCATATCGAGCACGCCGGCGATCGTGGCGGCGATCCGTGCCGCGACCGGGAGGGAGCTCAACCGCGTGCCGGTGAGCCCGGATGACATCGTCTTCGGCGCGCCCTATCGGTCGGGCTGGCACGTCGCACCCGGCGACGATCCGCGCCGCGCGGTCCGTCGTGCGTAAAGAAAGGGCGATGCCCTCGTCTCCGCCAGACGACGCGCGCCGCATTTTCAGCGGGATCGGGGCTACTTATGAAAGGGCTGGCGCCCTTCTCTCGTTCGGACAAGACGCGCGCTGGCGCGCGCGCCTGGTCGACTCGGTGCGCGCCGCGCCCGGCGATGTCGTCCTCGACGTGGCGACGGGAACGGGACTCGTCGCGCGCGCGGTCAGTGAGCGCTATGGATGCGAGGTCGTTGGACTTGACCCTAGCGGCGACATGCTTTCAGCGGCGGTCGCGCGCAATGGACACATTCCTCTCGTTCGCGCGCGCGCCGAGTCGCTGCCATTCCCGGACGAATCCTTCGATCACCTGACCTTCACGTACCTCTTGCGCTACGTCGACGATCCCGCTGCGACGATGCGCGAGCTCGCGCGGGTCGTTCGACCCGGAGGCTCCATCGTCGCGCTCGACTTTGGCGTGCCGACGAATCCGATTCTCCGAATGCTGTGGCGCGTGCATACGTCGATCGGATTGCCGACGATCGGCCGCGCGATCTCACCGCAATGGGCGAGCGTCGGCGCATTCCTTAAGGGGAGCATCGAGCGCTTCAACGCCGCGCACCCGCAGCACACACTCGAGCGCCACTGGCGTGAGGCGGGGCTGGTCGACGTCCAAGTCGCGCAGATGAGCTTCGGGGCGGGTGTCGTAATGACCGGTGTGAAGGATGGCGCCACCGAGGAGGCTTCGCTTCACGGAGCCGGCACCACCGAAACCCTCTCTACGCGACGGGGTCCCCCCGGCCCCGGTTCCCAGGGCCGGCGCCCCATCGCGCGGGGGCCCTCGGTGGTGCCGGCACCTGCTTTCTACGCGCTTGCTCCTGGCGGATGGCGCGACTACTGGACGTTGCTACATCCCCCGTACACGCTGTGGCATCTCTCTTATGTTTTGCTAGGTGCTGCATTGGCTCCGATGCCGGATCCGCGGATTGTCGCCGGCGCTCTGATCGCGTTTTTCTTGGCCGTCGGCGTCGCGTCGCACGCATTCGACGAGCTTCAAGGAAGGCCTCTCGGCACTCGGATTCCGTCGAGCGTTCTCCTCGCATTAGGTTCGCTTGCGCTCATCGGCGCGGTCGCGCTCGGTATCGCCGCCGCGGCGATGCTCGGTCCGTGGTTTCTTGCCATCGTCGTAATTGGCGCGCTTCTCGTGGTCTCCTACGGGCTCGAAATTCCGATCGTGCATTCGGACATCGGATTCGCGCTCGCGTGGGGCGGATTCCCGGTCCTCGCGAGTGCCGCGGCCAACGGTGCGGCGCCACTGCCGACGATCGTGGCGGCGGTCGGGGCAACGCTTCTTTCGCTGGCTCAGCGGCGGCTCTCCACCCCGGTCCGGCGGATCCGCCGCAAAGCCCTCGAGGTGTCGGGAACCGTACGTTTCCGCGACGGCACGACCGAGCGCCTCGATCGAGGAGCGCTCATCGCGGGTCCTGAGGCTGGACTCCGCCTCCTTTGGCTCGCGATGGTCGCGCTCTCGATCGGTGCCCTCGCGGCTCGCTGGTCGGGCTAGGCGTCAGCCCTTCGTCGCGACCGCGTGCTCCGTATGCCCAGCACGGCCGAAAACATCCACCGTGTCGCGCATGTCAGTCCACGCGGCCCATACCGAACCGTCCGGCGAGATCGCGATGTTCGTGTAGTCGCCGATGAAACGGGTGTTGTAGTTACCCGTGACCGGGAAGTTGGTGAACCATCGCGCGTCCGACGCGACGCTCGCCCCCGTGTCGAGGCGTTTCGTGGCGAAGCTGGTCGCCGTGAGGTCGCTCGCTGTGGCTAGCGTGTAGCCGTAGACGCACATCTGGCCGCGGGGCGCGCTCCGTGCCCGATCGACGAAACCGACGCGCACTTTCCCATCGAGGCCGACGTCGGCCCACGGGAAGATCTGGTCGTACCGGCTGCTCTTCACAAGGGCCGGGGTGGACCAGCTGGCGCCGCCGTCAACGGAGGTTGTCGCCATGATGTTCGTGCGCGCCGTCGCCCCGGGGTCGAGGTTCTCCGCGTACACGTAGTACAGCTGGCCAGTGTTCGCAGCCGCGGTCGACATCACGAGGTTACCCGCGGCAAAGATGCGGAACTGGCATCCGGTCAGAGTCGAGTCGCTGCGCCAGTTCACGGGATAGTCGCCGGTGCCGTCGTGGATCAGCCCGACCACTTGCCGCGGGGCGCTCCAGCGGTCCCCACCGTCGGTCGAGCTGACGAGCAGCACCTGGTCGCGGAGCGTGCCGCCTTGAGCCTGGTGATTCAAGAACGCGACGTAGATCGTCCCGTCGGGCGCGACGATGGGCGAAGAGAATCCGGCGTCGTTCTGATCGCAGCGTGTCGTCGGACCGGTCGGCCCGCGCCCCGAGCACAGTGGGCTCGAGCCGCTGATCTCGGCGCCGGAGGTCCACGTTGCGCCGCCGTCGCGCGAACGGACGAAGTAGATCGGTGACTCGGTCTGCACGTCTTTTCGGTACTGCTGTCGTGCCCAGGTCACGTAGACGCTGCCGCGATAGCCGCTCGTTCCGCGATCGACGGCGATCCAGTCCTTGTCGTTGAACTGGACGTTCGACCCGCCATTGCTGATCGTGCCGTTGCCCGCGGCCACGGTCACCGGGTCCGTCCAGGTGATCCCGCCGTCGTCGGATCGCTCCACGATCACGCCGACGTCGCTGAACGCGCCTGCGACGCTGTCGTGCGAGGCGACGTTCGACCAGTAGAGGTGTCCATCCGCGTCGAACGCGAGCGCGGGGTCCGTGAGAAAGCGATAGCTCCCGTGCGGCGGATGAACGTTCGTCCAGCTCTGCCCGCCGTCCTTGGACACATAGGCCTCGGTGAAGATCCGCAGCAGAGCGAGCGCGCTCTGCTTGTCGAGGTTGTACAGGTATGTGTGCGAGGCCGCAACGATATTGGCGGCGTTTGTCGGATTCACGGCGATCGTCGTCTCGTTGTGCGGGCCCACGCTGTCGCAGTCGAGCAGCGCGTTGCCAGCGAACGAGGCGGGCTGCGTGGTCGCCGATGACGTGCAGGCCACACCGGAAATACCCCCGCCGCCCGGTCCATTCGTGCCGCTCCCGGCGCTCTCGGTGAAGCTGATCAGATCGTTGTCGAGCCGCTCCTTCGCGGAACCTGCGAGCGCGGTCGTCGCTCCGACGATCAAGACGGCGATGACGATTCCGGATGCAAAGACCCGTCCCATCACTGGGTCCCTCCCATGCGAACTGCGCGGATAACCTACGCGCGCGGTCGCGGAAGAAGAAGAGATTTCTTCACACCGCATGCTCGCTCGACGCACAGCAAGGCGTATCGTTTCGCCGATCGTGATTCCGCTCGAGACGCTTCGCGCGGCCCCGAAGGTCCTCCTCCACGACCACCTCGATGGCGGATTGCGCCCCACCACGGTCGTCGAGCTGGCGCGCGATCAGCGCTACGCGGGGCTGCCCACGACGGACGCGGACGAGCTCGGAAGGTGGTTCCACGCGAGTGCGGCGTCGGGTTCGCTCTCCCTCTATCTACGCGGATTCGCGCACACGATCGCCGTCATGCAGACAGAGGAGGCCCTCGAGCGCGTCGCCTACGAATGCGGCGAGGACCTCGCGCGGGACGGGATCGTCTACGCCGAAATCCGGTACGCGCCGGTATTCCACACCGCACGCGGGCTAAACCTCGAGCAGATCGTCCAGAGCGTGGCGCGCGGGTTCGAGCGCGCGGAACGCGCCCACCGCATCACGCTGCGCCAGCTTATCTGCGCCATGCGCGACCGCACCGACTCGCTCGAGATGGCCGAGCTCGCCGTGGCGAATCGGGAACAAGGCGTGGTTGGCTTTGACATCGCCGGCGAGGAGGCCGGGCACCCTCCGAAGGCCCACATCGAAGCGTTTCAGCTCTGCCGCCGCGAGAATTTTTCAATCACCATCCACGCGGGCGAAGCGTTCGGGCCGCCGTCGATCTGGCAGGCGCTGCAGTACTGCGGCGCGCATCGCATCGGCCACGGGGTGCGGCTTGTCGAGGACATGGCGATAAGCGAAGGCAGGGTGGTGAAGCTTGGCCCTCTTGCCGCCTACGTCCGCGACAAGCGGATCCCGCTCGAGCTCTGTCCCTCGTCGAACGTGGATACCGGCGCTGTACCGACGCTCGCCGAGCATCCGATACGCCACTTCATCGCGCAGCGCTTTCGCGTGACCGTGAACACGGATAACCGCCTCATGTCGAATGTGACTCTCTCCGACGAATTCCAGCGCTTGTCGCGCATCGCCGCCCTCAGCCTCGCGGATGTGGAGCGTCTTTCGATCAACGCGATGAAGAGCGCGTTCGTCGGATACGACGAGCGTGTCGCGATCATCTACGCGCGTATCAAGCCCGGCTACGCGCGCCTTCGCGGCGAGCCGGCCCTCGCCGGATATCCATTGCCTCCCAGTGCGTAGCGACCGTTTACCGCTCGTTGACGGACCATCTGTTGACGTGTCCTGCGACTGGAGCGACACGAATCGCGCGCGTGATCGACTCATCCTTGCGACGTACTCACTTCGTACTGAGTTGCGCGATCAAATGGGCATGGGGTGGATAGATGGGGCGGTTTCGTACCTCCGCGTTCAGCAGGCTCGCGTTCACGGTCGCGTTCGCTTTTTCGTCGCTCGTCCTGGGGATTGGCGCGGACGCCGGCGTTCAGTGGTGTGAATCCGATCCGGTCTTCTTGGTCAACGGCGCGCTCGTCGACGTCACGACCGCGTTTCCAGCCAGCTACATGAGCACACTCAAGGGCGCGGTCGCCTACGAGGTCCTCGTGCCGTCGAACGCGATCGCCACGGTGGTCTCGCTCCCCGCTGCGGTCCCGACGACGGCGACGATCAGCAAAGTGTTGCCCGCGACCGGGCTTCTCTCTCTCGGCGTGCCCGTTGTCGTCAAGGTGACGGTCAAGGCGTCGGCGTCGTTCGACACAAAGACGCAGGTCACCGGGACCTACCTGTGGCTCAGCTCGACGGCCTATGGGAAGTCCAACGTCACGACCCAGGTGAAATACACGCTTATCGGGCTCTAGCCCGCGTGTCGCGGCTTCGCTGGCCTCTACGCGTTTACATCCTCTGCGTGCTCGGTGCGGCGCTCGCGGCCCTCCCCGCGAGCGCCGCCTTCCGAGAGGATCTTCGACCGACCGATACGGTCCTCTTCGCGCTGCTCATGGCCATGGCGGCCGTCGCCCAGCTCTGGCCCGTGCATCTCTCGGTGAAGATGAAGATCACCGTCGACGACACCGCGACGTTCGCCGCGGCTCTCCTCCTCGGACCGTTCTACGCGATGGTCATCGCGGGCGCGACGACGCTCATCGCGCTGCACTTCCGCGGGGTACGTCAGAGCTGGTACAACCGCGGCTTCAACGCGGCCACATCCGTGCTCTCCACCGGTGCCGCGGCGACGGCGTTCCTGCTCATCGCGGGTCCCGGCGCCCAGGTCGTACGCGAGCCTTGGGCCATCGCGATCGCGGCGATCGCCAAGTACCTCGTGAACAGCGCCTTCATCGACCTCGTCGTAGCTCTTCAGGTGCGGCGCAACCCGCTCGGCGGCTGGTGGACGTTGCATCGCCGCCTGCTGCCATACGAGGCGGCGCTCCTCGTTCTCGGAGCGCTCGCGGGGATCGCGGCCCAGGCGCAGCCGTGGACGCTCGTCCTCTTCGGCGTGCCCATGGCCATCGTCCTGCTCACCGTCCGAGATAGCGCTCGAGTCCGCCAGCAGACGAAGACCGCGATCCTGGAGCTCGCGGATCTCATCGATCTGCGCGATCCGTACACGCACGGCCACTCCCAGCGTGTGGCGGCTCTGGCCGAGCGTCTCGCGCGGAGGCTCCGCCTGCAGTACTCGCAGGTCGAGCTGATCCGCGACGCGGCACGCGTGCACGACATCGGGAAGATCGGGACGAACGATCTGATCCTTCTCAAGCCGGGCCCCCTCACCGAGGAGGAGCAGAAGGAGATGCGGCGGCACGCCGAAATCGGCCACCGCCTGCTGCGACGGCTGCCCGAATTCTGGGAAGGTGCGGAGCTCGTGCTTTCGCACCACGAGCGCCACGACGGGGCGGGTTACCCGCGGGGCCTCAAAGGCGACGAGCTTCCGGTCGAGGTCTCCGTGATCTCCGTGGCGGATACCTACGATGCGATGACGACCGATCGTCCGTATCGAAAGGGTCTCGCCTGGGACGTGGTCCGCGCGGAGCTCGTACGGCAGCGCGGGAAGCAGTGGCGCGAGAGTGCCGTGGATTCCTTCATAGAAATGATCGACGAGGAGCGGCGAAACGCGCGTGTCGAGCGCCAGCAGCCCTCCCCAGGACCGGCCCAGCCAGCGAGCCACGCGCTAACTTAGCGCCCGTGGCAGAACGGCTCGAGCGAACGTTCAACTGGGCGCGCGTCGGTGGCGCGGGTCTGATCTTCTTCCTCGGTCCGTATTTCCCGAACATCGGCATCGCGTATCTCGTCGGTCTGGGCGTGTTCGTGCTCGGGTATGCCGCGATCGTCTACTGGATGATGCAGTCGAAGCCCGAGAGCTTCGAGCGGCTCACCCGTGTGATGTTCGTCCTCGACATCGGCATCGTCTCGTCGGCGATGCTCGTCTTTTCGTCGGATCCGAGCTGGACCACGTGGGTGATCGGCAGTCTCATCATCATCGCGGGCGGTTTTCGTTTTGGAACGGCCGGCGCCTTTACCGCGGCCGGCGCCATCTCACTCGCGTACGTCGCGATCGCCGCGTATCGGTCTGAACGGTTCGGCCTTGTGGCGGAGCCGTGGCGCCTGGCGTTCCACGTCAGCGTTTTCATCCTCGCCGCCTACATGATGTCGGGTCTGCTGCGTGAGCTGGAGCACCTGCGAGCGCAGCGTGAGAAGTTCGTCCGACAGGCGGTCGAGGCCGCGGCCCTCCGGCAGGCGGATCGGATCAAGAGCGAGTTCCTCGCGGCGATGTCCCACGATTTCCGCAGCCCGCTCACGGTCGTGCGCGGTGCGGTCGAGCTCCTTTTGGGCGAGCGGCCGGGGTCACTCACCTCCGCCCAGCGCGAGCTCGCCGAGAGCGCCGAGCGGAACGTCAGGCGCCTCGAGGACTTCACCGCGCAGCTCCTGGAGATGGCGCGTCTCGAGGAAGGACAGATCGCGCTCGACAAAGAGGAGATCGACGCGATCGCGCTCGTGCGGGACGTGGTCGCCGACCACGCCGTCCTCGCCAAACAGAAGCGGCAGTGGATCTCGCTGGACGTCGATCCGGATCCGCCCCGCGTTGTCGCCGACCGCAGCAAGATGCACCAGGCACTTGCGAACCTCATCGTCAACGCCATCCGCTACGCCCCGCATGGCACGCCGATCCTCGTCGCCGCGCACCGCAAAGGAGACGCCCTTCGCATCGAGGTGCGCGACCACGGTCCCGGGATCGCGAGAGAAGACCGCCAGCGGATCTTCGACAAGTTCTTTCGCGGTCAGAACGCTGACGGCACCCCCGGCTCGGGCCTGGGGCTCGCGATCGCCCGCTCCCTGGTAACGCTCCACGGCGGAACCCTCGAATACGAGGAGAATCCCGGTGGTGGCTCGGCATTCGTGACACTCTTGCCACTCGCATCGTGAAGGTACTCATCGTCGACGATGAGCCGGACGTGCGCGCGCTTGTACGGAGCTCGCTCTCCTACGCTCGTCAGGACCTCACCGCGGTCGAGGCAGCGGATGGTGACGAGGCCCTCGCGATGATCTACTCCGAGCGGCCGGACCTGGTCGTCTTGGATCTCGCGCTTCCCAAACGCGATGGTTTCGCAGTCCTCGAGCAGGTCCGCGAAAAGACCGATCTGCCGATCATCGTCCTGACCGCGCGCGGCCTGGAGGACGACAAGATCAAGGGCCTCCGTCTGGGAGCGGACGATTACCTCACAAAGCCGTTCTCGCCCCGCGAGCTCGTCGCGCGCATCGAGAGCGTTTTGCGCCGCTCGTCGCCACGCGCGCCGCGCTCAGGCTCGATCACCACGCACGACCTTGTGATAGATCTGACCGCGCGCCGCGTCCGGCGCGCCGGCAAGGACATCCATTTCACCCCGACCGAGTTCAATCTCCTTGCGGAGCTGACGACGCACCCCGGCGAAGCGCTCACGCACGATGTGCTGCTCACGCGGGTCTGGGGACCCGAGTATCGGTACGAAACGCAGTACCTCAAGGTGTACGTCGGACGTCTTCGCGACAAGATCGAGTCTTCACCCGAGGAGCCGACGCTGATCCAGACCGTGCGCGGCGTCGGCTACCGGTTCGCGCGGCCCGACGAGTAGATCGCGCGGCGGGCGCCCACCCGTGCGAGTGGGCGCCCGCCCGACATACCGCTAGCGGTCCTCTTCCCGTCGCTTCTCGCCTGAGGCTTCGCCGCCCTTTCGGCCGATCTCGCTCATGTGCTCGCGGTCCTTGCTGACCGTCTCGCCGCCCTTCTCCGCGATTCGACGGCGCTCTTCCCTGGGGCCCCTACCCCATCAGGGGCCCCTGCCCCTGCATCGCCGCGAAGCCACGCTCGTCAGACTTTTCCTGCGACATAAGGGATCTCCTCTTTCCTATGCGTGACGGTTTTCAGTCCGGCGACCACGCATCGGTGCAGCGGGTGTGCCCACCTGCGGTCGCTGTTGTCAGATAGAAACCATCATTTCAGCCAGACGAGGTCGCCGAAGAAAAAGTCCTGACCTTGAGCGAGCGTTTTGACACTTCCGGTCGCGACCGTCACGACGAAGAATCCACCGGCGCCGACGTACGCGATCTCTGTCCCGTCCGGCGACCAGGCGGGAACCACGTCGTCGAGCGTTTGAACGAGCTCCCTGACGCTCGTGCCGTCGCACGGGGCAAGGTAGAGGTAGGACGGAATGGTGAGATGCGCCGAGCCAGGCGCAGCGCCGGCCGGAAACGAAGGTGGCGCGGCGGCGATCGCGTGTCCGGCCGCCGAGAAGACGATCTCGCAACCCTTTGCGGCAAAGCGCGGCGTCTGCAGGTACCACCAGGTGTCGCTTGTCTTGAAGAACGGCCGAGCGTTCGAGCCATCGATGTTCGCCGTCCAGATGCTGTCCGGCTGACCCTGGGTGAGATGCACGTAAACGATGCGATCGGTGGTAGGCGAGATCGTGGGATCCGCGCCGTTGACGATCAGCCGCTTGCGCTCGCCGGTCCGCAGATCGAGGCGCTCGAGCGAATCCTCGTTCCCGACGAAGGACCCCGCCTGGATGATCGCGGCGCGGCGATGGAAATAGAGGATGTTGCCGGTGCTGTCGAAGCGCGGCGACGCGTAGAAGACGTTATCGCTCTCGTGCTGGACGAGCGGTTTGAAGCCAGTGCCATCGAGGTTGACGGTGTATAGGTCCGAGCCGAACCCGGTCTTCTTGTCCGGCTGCTGGGTGAGCGCGAACACGATGGCCTTGCCTGACGGATGGAGCACCGGGGTCGCCGACGCGCTCTGCGCGGGGAGGTCGATGATCCGGCCGATCGCGTGACCCGTGCTGTCGAGCGCGAGCAGGCCGGCCGGGTTGGCGAGGATGAACGACGCCTGGAGCCCCACGCCGAGGCTCGCCGGCGGCGGCACCGGCGGCGCGGTGCAGACGGCGAGCAGTACTACGGAGAGGGCGATGGTCACGGCGCTCGTGACCGCGCGGCTCAGACGATCACCTCGCCCGCGGTCTTCACCTGATCGCGGAGACGATCCCTGATCAGGCGAGAGCGGCGGGCGTAGTGCTGGACTGCGCTGACGAAGGCGGCGTGCGACCAGGTGAGCGGCGAGACCGAGAGCGGCTCTCCGGTGTAGGGATGGACCTGCTCTGAAAGGACCCCCGATGGCAGGGCGCGGCGGGCGCACCAGTCGAGGTAGGCGCGCGGCCGGTCCAGGTCGTCCGGCGTCTCGGCGATCGCGATCAGGTGCTCGGCGAGCCAGAGCGTCGCGATGAACCAGGGATTGCCCGGGACGGCGGCGATGTCCGATGAGACCTGGAAGTAGTAGTCGTTCTCGTAACGCGCGATCCCACCCACCGGCGTCTTGACCGACAAACGGTCCTCGACCGCGCGCATCGTCGAGCGGATGCGCTCGTCATCCGCGGGAAGCAGCCCAAAGAGAAAGATACCCGCGAGCGAGATGTCGATGGTCGCGTCCTTCACGATCGTCCCGTCGGGCATCACGCTGATGGTGCGCACGAATCGCCCCCGGTCGGCGTCCCAGAGGTGCACCAGGGCCGCTTCGCGTATTTCCTGCGCCGCGACCGCGTAGCGCTTCGCAAGCTCGTGCTGTCCGAACGCCACCGCGAAGTTCCGCGCGGCGGTGAGACCCGCCCAAACAGCCGCAGTCGTGAAGGCGTGGATGCCACGGCGCTCTTCCCACAGGTCGAACGACGGCGCCGGCAGCTTGGTGCGGGGCTCGCGGTAGGTCGCCATGAAATCGGCGCCCGTCCGCACGAGCTTGCGGTAGAGCGGGCGGATGAACTCGATGTCGCGGTCGCGGTCGTAGTGCTGCCAGAGCGCCCAGATCGGGAGACCGGTCTCATCCTCCTGGATCGGCAGCTCGAGCCTCCCGTCGGGCGTCGACCAGGCGTGCCACGAGGACCCCAGCGAGCCGTCGGGGTTGTATTTGTGCAGCAGGTAGCCCTCCCGCGTGATGAGCTCGCCACAGAGGAAGAAGAAGCGGCGCGTCACTTCGCCGTACCCCGCGAGGTCAAGGGCATCCGCGACGAGCGCGCCGTCGCGTGGCCACAGATAGGAATAGGTGTCGCGGTTGAAGCGGAGGACGTCGGAGTCGTTCGCCGCGATGATGGCGCCGCGGTTGTCGACCTGCGTTCGGATGACGAGGGTCGACCGTTTGTACAGGCCGTTGATGTCGTCGGGCAGATGCTCTGCGATCGCCTCGTCCTTGTTGGCCCAGAGCCGCCAGTAATCCTTTGTTCGCGCGAGAAACGAAGCGGGCGTCCGCTCGCGCACGAGCTTGTCGAGCTCGCGGACGTCCTCGTAGGCCTGACCCGCGGCGATCCAGAACACCGCGGTCGCGGTCCCTCTCGCCGGTACGGTGACGGCGACCATACCCACGCTATCGATCGACCCTTGCGCGACCGGGTTGCGCGAGAGCTCCCCGTCCTCGGCGTCGCGCCACGTGCCCTCCTTGCCCGGGGCGTCCTTCTGACCGATCGCGAACGAGGAGAGGCCGTACGCACTTCCGCCGCTCGACCCCGATACGAGGAAATACCGCCGGCCTTTGTAGTGCACGACCGCCTGGCTCCGGGGGTCGTAGTAGGCGGAATCGCCGGTGTCGTTGCCGTAGAGGTGCGCGTCGAAGTGCTGGAAGAACCGTACGTGCCGCTCACGACCGAGCGCGTCCTCGACCGTGACCTCCTTCAGGTAGATGTTCCGGTCGAAGTCGACCGCGTCACGGAAGCGCAGGCTCAACCCGAGCTTGGAATGGACGAGCGTCGTGTCACCGACGAGCGTCTCGTGCTCGTAGGTAATGTGCCGGTCCCAGCCATCATCTCCCGTCCACGCGAACTGCCCGTCCACCCAGACGCCGAACCGCGACGGCTCGCCGACCGTGTGATTTTCCTGACCGACGTTGGGGTAGTAGATGTCGCGCAGCTGGTAGCGCGAATCAAACGTGACGAGGAAGTCGCCGTTGCCGAGCGGAAGATCGCGCGGCATCGATTAGTTCGTGGCGGGGCGCCTGGTCGCGTTGAGGTAGCGCTCCGCGTTTGCGATCACGCTGCCGAGGTCGCCGCGCTCCACCAGGTCGGTGCGAATAAGCGGGCCACCGATGCCGAAGCCCACGACCCCGGCGCGAAGGTAGTCCGGAATCTCGTCGAGGTCGATGTTGCCGGTGGCGACGAGCGGGAGGTGGATCAGCGCGCGACGAACATTGGCGACGAAATCGGGTCCGCCGATCGCGGAAACCGGGAACACCTTGATGAAGTCGGCGCCCAGGTCGGCGGCTTTGATCATCTCCGTCGGAGTCATCGTCCCCGGCATGCTCATGGCGTCTCGCGCCCGCGCCGCCTCG
>Ga0209057_1001399_pt1 | contig 19481 bp, 20 predicted proteins | sample GraSoiAngelo_146_FD_185903 | JGI IMG/M metagenome (GOLD analysis project Ga0209057, IMG submission 185903) | Grasslands soil microbial communities from the Angelo Coastal Reserve, California, USA - 14_1009_05_30cm (SPAdes) (version 2) | ecosystem: Environmental > Terrestrial > Soil > Grasslands ... | reverse complement strand
GGTTTCGCGCCATCAACCACGCTACCGAACGGCACACGGCGGTCAGTGCCGCGGTCGAATTCATGGTCGCGCACTATGACGATCCGCTCACCGTCCGCGAGATAGCGGAGGCCGCACATCTGTCAGAGGGACGGCTCGCCCATATCTTCCGTGACACCACCGGTCTTTCCATCAGGGGCTACGTGACTCGTCTCCGCGTCAGCATTGCGCGCCGCCTCCTGATGGAAACGACTGACACGCTCGACACCATCGCAACGCGCACGGGTTACGCGGACGTGTCTAACTTCTCACGTACGTTTAAAAGCATTGACGGCATCTCGCCGGGGGAATTCCGCCGAGCCAGACCGCGCGGGTAGAACACTGGCTCGACCCGGAAGTTCGGCTACCTCTGCGGCTATCACCACCAGCGCGGCCGAACGGTGTGCGTGAACGGTCTCGAAGCACCGATGGAGGCGACGGACCACGCTGTGCTCGCTTCACTCGAGCGCGATCTGCTCCGGCGTGAGGTGGTCGAGCGAGCGATCGAGCTCGCGATTGACGAGCTGCGCCCGGGTAGCGACCCGGCCGAACGACGACGCGACGAGATCCTCAGGGAGATGCGCCGCCTGGACGGCGAGCTCAGCCGACTCACGGCGGCGGTCGCGAGCGGCGGCGACCTGCCGGCCCTCCTGGCGGCACTCAAGGAACGCCAGGCGCAGCGCGAGCGGTGCGAGCGAGCGTTGATTGAGCTGCACGCGACCGCGCGGATCGGCCGCCACGAGATCCCGCGCCTGGAGCGCGAGATCCGCCACCGCTTGGCCGACTGGCGGGCGATGCTGCGGCGAGAGGTCCCGGAGGCACGGGAGATCCTCCGGAACCTCATCGTCGGCCGGATCGTGTTCAAGCCCCGCCCAGAGGCTCGCGTCTACGAGTTCTCCGGGCGGGGGTCGTTCGGACGGCTCCTGGCGGGAACCACCAGTCCAGTTTCGGTGGTGACCCCGGCGGGTTTCGCAACCGTCGGTGCACACCGCCACGTGCTCGGAACCTTCCGTGTTGCTTAGGGTCAAGGCGTTGCGCGTCCTTGGCAGGGCGCCCCCGCAGCAGCCCGGCCAGGATCCTCGTCACGCTCCTCGTCTCCAATGACGTCGCGCCGATCTGACCCGTGGGCCCCAGAGTCGTGAAACATGTTAATCTTGCGCCATGAAGACCATCACCGTGCGGGACCTGCGCCAGCGCTGGCCGAGAGCCGAGGCGATGCTGGAGCGCGAGAAGGAGATCACCGTCACACGCGATGGGAAGCCGGTCGCCAAGCTCGTGCGCGTCCGAGAGGTCGAGGCGGCCCGCAAGCGCTTCGATCCCCGACGGCATGCCCGGTGGCAGGCCAAGGTGAGTGGGCGGCGAACCGTCCGGTGGGTGGAGGAGTTCCTCATCGCCGACCGCCAGGCCCGCGAGGTCGGCGCTTCGCGTGGTCTACATCGACAGTAGCGCGCTGCTCAAGCTCCTCTGGCAAGAGCCGGAGAGCGACGCGGTGCGTGACCACGTGGCGAGCGAGGACCTCGTCATCGTCTCCTCGCTGGCGGAACTGGAGACCCACGTCCAGGTCACCGCGGCCTGGCTCGCGGGCCGATACGGGAAGGCCCGACGGGAACGCTTTCGTGCCAAGCTCGCAGAGTTCCGGGCCACCGATCCATTTCGATTTCGCCCGCTCCCAGGCAGCGTGTTCGAGACGGCCTTGCGGCAACATGTCGGCGCCGGCCGGACTCATTGCCGCACACTCGACCGGCTCCACCTGGCTGCCATGACCGAACTCGACGTCGCCCGCCTGATGACCCACGATGCCGTTCAAGCTCAGGCGGCGCGGGCTCTGGGGTTCGTGGTGGTGATTCCGGGGCGCGGAGCCAACCCGCAGGACTGAGGTTCGAGAGAGGAGATCCGGGGCTCCGCGAGTCCGCAAGAACGCGGGGCCCTGCACCCGCGGCGTGATCCCCCTCGCGTTGCCGAGCGAGGTCGTTTGCCGCTAGGATGCGTGGGCTGCCGCACGGCTTCGGCAGCGCACCTCCAGCATGGAGAGAACCGAGCCCCGTAATCGGATCCGACAACGGCGACCGCCCACCGCGGGCACGAGACTAGCCGTCGTGCCCAAGAAGCTGTCGCGTCTCCATCGGCCAGAGGGGATGTCGCTGGAGGCGTGGCAGACGACGTTGCGCCGCCAGTTCGGCCGCGAGCAGCGGTTCCTCCTGAAGAACAGCGGCGGTCATCCGATCTTCTCCGAGTTCGAGGTCACCAACCCCGAGAGCCGGAACGTCTATCGGGTCGCGATCCGCGGCAGCGAGCCCGGGAACAACTTCTGCTCTTGCCCGGACTTCGCCACGAACACGCTGGGGACGTGCAAGCACATCGAGTTCGCGCTCGCCCGTCTCGGGCGGAACTCTGAGAACCGCAAGGCGTTGGCGCGAGCCTTCGAGCCGCCGTTCAGCGAGGTCTATCTGCATTACGGCGCCCAGCGTCAGGTGCGATTCCGGCCACGCGCCGGCGCGTCGGCCGCGCTAACCCGTCTGGCGGCGCAGTACTTCGACGGCGGCGGGACGCTGCGGGCGGAGGCGTTCGCGCAGTTCGAGACGTTCCTGTCGGCGGCGGCGCGCCTCGATCCCGACCTGCGCTGCTACGATGACGCGCTTGGCTTCGTCGCTCAGGTGCGCGACGCCGAGCGCCGGGAGAAAGTGCTCGCCGAAGCCCTTCCGCGCGGCATCCGGAGCGCCGCCTTCAAGAATCTCCTCCGGGTGCCCCTCTACGACTACCAGCGCGAGGCTGCGCTCTTCGCCACCCGCGCGGGTCGCTGCCTCATCGGCGACGACATGGGGCTGGGGAAAACCATCGAGGCCATCGCGGTGGCCGAGATCATGGCCCACCACTTCGGCGTCGAGCGCGTGCTCGTCGTATGTCCGACCTCTCTCAAGCATCAGTGGGAGCGCGAGATCGCCCGCGTCGTCGACCGGCGGGTGCGCGTCATCGGCGGCTTCCGAGGGAGCCGTGAAGAGGGATTCCGGGCGGCGAGCTTCTACAAGGTCACAAACTACGACACGGTGCACCGGGACCTCGACCTGATCGCGGCCTGGTCGCCGGACCTCGTGATCCTCGACGAGGCGCAGCGCATCAAGAATTGGAACACGCGCACCGCCCGCAGCGTGAAGAAGATCGCCTCGCCCTACGCTCTCGTGCTCACCGGCACCCCTCTCGAGAACCGGCTGGAGGAGCTCGTCTCCATCGTGCAGTTTGTCGACCAGCACCGGCTCGGACCCACGTTCCGCTTCCTGCACGAGCACCAGATCCTCGATGAATTCGGCAAGGTCGTGGGCTATCGCAACCTCGACCGCATCGGCAAGACGCTGGCGCCGGTGCTCATCCGCCGGCGGAAGGAGGACGTCCTCCACCAGCTTCCCGAGCGCCTGGAAAAGCGGTTCTTCGTCCCGATGACACCCCAGCAGATGGAGCACCACGAGGAGAACCGCGAGATCGTGGGAAGGCTCGTGGCGAAGTGGCGACGCTTCCGGTTCCTTTCCGAGGCGGACCAGCGGCGGCTCCTGGTCGCGCTCCAGAACATGCGGATGGCGTGCGACAGCACGTATCTGCTCGACCAGCGGACCGACCACGGCGCGAAGGCCGACGAGCTGGCGACGCTGCTGGACGAGATCTTCGAGCGCCCGGATACCAAGGCGGTCGTCTTCAGCCAGTGGCTCAGGATGCACGAGGTCCTCGTGCGCCGACTCGAGCGACGGAAGTGGAGCCACGTACTCTTTCACGGCGGCGTCGAGAGCGCCAAGCGCAAGGACCTGATCGACCGGTTTCGTGAAGACCCGCGCTGCCGCGCGTTCCTCTCGACCGACGCCGGCGGCGTCGGTCTCAACCTCCAGCACGCGACGGTCGTGGTGAACATCGACCTGCCCTGGAATCCAGCCGTCCTGGAGCAGCGGATCGGCCGTGTTCATCGCCTCGGCCAGACACGGCCCGTGCAGGTGGTGAACTTCGTGGCCAAGGGCACGATCGAGGAGGGGATGCTGTCAGTCCTGGGATTCAAGCGCTCGCTCTTCGCCGGTGTCCTCGATGGCGGCGACCGCGAGGTGTTTCTCGGCGGCAGCCGGCTCAAGCGCTTTATGGAGAGTGTCGAGAACGTCACGGCCGGTATTCCGACGCCGATCGTGGAGGAGGCTGCCGAGCCAGCCGCGACCGAACCACCAGTCGTCGAGGACAGCGTCGATGACGACCGCGAAGTGGCGGTGGCCTCTGCCTCGCTCCGCCCGGCGGCTGACCCTCTGAGCAATCTGCTCCGGACTGGTCTCGAACTGCTCAGCCAGTTCGCGTCCGCGGCTGGAACGGGTCAGGCGGCGGCCGGAGCGACGCCGTCACGACTGTTCGAGCGCATCCGTGACGAGCGCTCGGGCCAGAGCTATCTCAAGATCCGGATGCCCGAGCCCGAGGTCGTGGACCGCGTCGCGCAAGCATTGCAGGTGCTCCTGGAAAGCTTCAGGCGCTAAGCACCATCGCTTCAGCGAGCGTGCCGACGCACTTCGCGGGTTCTAAACCAAGCACGATCCCCGAAGAATCACGAAGTTATCTGGTGACCCCGGCGGGATTCGAACCCGCGATCTCGACCTTGAAAGGGTCGCGTCCTGGGCCAGGCTAGACGACGGGGTCGCGACGGCCAGTATACCGCGCGCCGCGCCCGGATCCGCGGCGCGACGCGCGGCGGGCTTCGCGACTACTGGGCCTTCGAGACGTTCGTGTGCACCTGGACCGTCTGCGACAGCGTATAGCGCGGCGACTCGCCGATCCAGACCTGGATCGGGCCGGACGGCGACTCCACCACGATCATGCCGCGCGCCACGCCCATCACGCGGCCGGTCACCACGGCCGAGTCGCCGGGCTGGCTCGACATCGACGCCGAGGGATCAGTCGACGACGACGCGCCCGCGCGCGTGGCGGGCACCATGTCGACCGCCTGCACGGAGATCATCACCTGGACGCGGTCACCGGCGGCGAAGCGCTCGTTCGCGCCGGAGGCGGCCCAGACGTGCAGCGGGCCGCGCTCGGAGTTTATCGAGAGCCGGCCGGACGGATCGACGGCGGTCACCGTCCCCGTCACCGTCTGCTGATTCACAGGGCCGCGCGGCACCGGCGTCATGGCGACCGCCGGCGTGATCGTGCGTGGGATCTCGGCCGGCGGCGCGATCTGGCCACGAATCGTCGCGATCTGGTGCAGCTGCAGACCTCTGATCTGCTCCGGTGTCGTCTTCACCCGGAACGTCTCCGCGCCGCGGCGGAGCGTCACGGTGTTCTCGCGCTCATCCCAGGTCCAGACCTCTCCGGTGAACGTGTCGCCGGAAGCCTGGGCGGCCGGACCGGTCCGGGAGGCGCAGCCGACGAGAGGAAGGAGGACGAGCGAAGCGACGGCGAGCCGCATCATGGTTTTCATGCGGCGGGAAGTCTTACAAACTCGGTGCCAGCCACGGGTCGACAATCTTTCGCGCGCATGCGGCCGGCGCCCCGCCGCGGCCTGTGGACGACTTTTCCACGTTTGTAGACGCGGGGGGAGCATCGGGCTAAGGTATGCCCCGTGGACGACGTCAGGCGGGCGTATGCGGCGGCCGGCATCACCGTGGATCAGCCCACGGCGTACGGCACCTACTACCGCCTGCGCTGCACGGCGTGCGGCGCCAACGTCGGGAACATCGGCGACCGCCTGCTGCCCGGCATGGCGGAGGCGCTCGTCGCGGGGCAGGCCGATCTCTACGCGGCGGGCATGCTCGGCTGCGCCTGCGGCCATCAGCGCGCGACCGCTACCGCGCGCGGCGCGCGCGCCGCCGACGGCAACGGTGGCACCGTGACCACGCCGGCGCGCCTACCCGGTGACGGCTGGCCGTTCTGGCGGCGCGTCTACGCCGCGGGCGATCCCCTGCCGCGCTTCACGCGCGCGACCGCCCCCGCGCAGCGCTTCGACGAGGGCGACACGCTGCCGCCCGAGTATCGCGACCTGCTCCTCAAGATGCTGCGCCACGAGGGCGAGCGCGCCGGCAACAAGTCGTTCCTGGGCTTCATGGCCACGTGCGCCGACGTCGCCGAGACGCTCTATCCGACCGCCGCCGCGCGGCTGATCAAGGCCGAGTACCTCGCCGAGGAGCTCAAGCACGCGATCATGTTCCACCGTCTCGCCGTCGGCCTCGATCCGGACTTCGCGCTCAAGGACGTGCCGTACGCGCACTACACCTTCCACCTGCCCCGCGAGTCGTGGGCGGACGACGCCCTGTTCCACTTCCTCGTGGACCTCAACGGCGCCTTCCACGCGCGCGACTGGCGCGACTCGAGCTATGCGCCGCTGGCCGAGATGTCGAGCACCGTCGAGCGCGACGAGCTCGGCCACTCCGAGATGGGCTATCGCTTCCTGGGCGAGATCGTGAGCGACGCGCGCGGGCGCGCGCTGGCGCAGCGGCTGCTCGCGAAGTGGTACCCGGCGGCGCTCGACATGTTCGGTCGCTCGGACTCGAAGAACGCGCCGAAGTTCATCGGCTGGGGGCTCAAGTCCGTGGGCAACGCGGAGATCCGCGCCGCGTACAAGACCTACGTCGACGCCAAGCTCGTCGCCCTCGGCCTCGAGCCTCCGGACGAGCGCGCGAACCGTCGCTTTCTGTAGAAATGGGGCGCCCCGGCAAAGCCGTGACGCCCCTCGGCCCTACAGGCTACTGCAGCGGCGAGAACGAGGTCGGCCGCCAGATCTTGTTGACGACGCGCTCGACGAGCGGCCCGTTCGCTTCGCTCGCCTTGCGCGCGGCCAGCCACTCGGGATCGGCCATGAACGTCTTCCACACGCGCTCGCGGTGTGCGAGGTCGTCGTACGAGCAGATGTAGACCATCTCGTTCGACTCGCCGACCACCGTCTCCCAGAAGCCGACCACCGTGATGCCGTGCTTCTTGAAGAGCTTCATCGTGATGTCGGCGAAGCGGCGCTGCAGGTCCGGCATCCGGCCGGGCATGACGTAGTACGCGCGGTATTCGTAGATCATCGCGCCTCCCTGGCGGCGGCACTCCCGCGCGGCGGGGCGCGGGGCGACGTGATGGTGGCAGAGCCCGCCGTCCGGCGCAACCGCTCAGGCGGCGTGGGGGACCGTGCAGAGGGCGACGTTGAGCTCCATCGCGAGGCAGGCCGTGCAGAGGCGGCCCTCGTGGCGCGCGAGCACGCCCCGCATGGCGGGCGCGACGCGCTGCGGACGCTCCGTGGGTCGCAGGCCGCGAGGCGCGAAGGCCGTCGAGACATCGCTCGTGCGGTCGCTCGTGGGCGAGGCCCCACGCGAGGGGCTCGCCCCGCCGCAGCTCCTTGCGGCACACCATGCACGCCTCGGCTCGCGCGCCCGTGCCGGGCATCCCCTTGCAATTCTTGCTAGGACTTCGCTTTCTTCGAAGGTTTCGACTTGCCAGAACTGTTGAGGGCGACCGCCTTGCGAACGAGCGCCTTGAAGGCGGACTCGTCAACTTCTTCTCCTTGACGGACCGGATCCTTCAGAGACGCGCCCTTGGAGAAGGTAAGCTTCACGACATTCTTGTAGGATTCGCCAGTGCAGATGATGCCGTCGTGCGACCAAATCGGAGTGCCCATCCACTTCCACTCCTCGACGACGTCCGGGTCCGCTTCCTTGATGAGCTTGCGCATTCTGCTGAGGGTGTCCCCGCGCCAGTCCCCGAGTTCGGCGATTCGTTTCGAGATGAGCTCCGATGCCGACGGGCCTTGGCTCGCGCCCGACTTTTTCATGTTCTCATCCTGGCAGGCTGTCGAGGTTCTCGCGGGCTTTGGCACACTGGCGCGGCACACTCGGGGTCCTTACTAAAAACAAGTAATTGAAAAAATGGTGAGCCGTCCGGGACTCGAACCCGGGACCCCCTGATTAAAAGTCAGGAGCTCTACCAACTGAGCTAACGGCTCCCGGCCTGAGATTCTACGCGGTCGCCGCCGGGAGAGCGAGAAGGTCAGCGCGACTCGAGCCGCGCGCTACACGATGCTCGAGCGGATGCTCGGGTACCAGCGCAACAGCGGCGAGTCCTCGCAGAGGATCGTCTCGTCGCGCTGGGCGCCGGTGGAGATCAGGCAGAACGGAACGCCGATCAGCTCCTCGAGGCGCTCGAGATAGCGCCGCGCCTTCGCCGGCAGGTCCGCCTCGTTCTTCGCGCCGGCGGTCGAGGTCATCCAGCCCTCGACGTCCTCGTACACGGGCTCGAGCTCGGCCAGCGCCGTCTCCTCCCCGGGGAAGTCGGTGATGATGTCGCCCCGCCAGCGGTACCCCGTGCAGAGCTTCAGCGTCTCGCACTGGTCGAGCACGTCGAGCTTCGTGAGGGCCACCGTGTCGAAGCCGTTGATCCGCACGGCGTAGCGCAGGACGACGCCGTCGAACCAGCCGCAGCGCCGCGGCCGCCCCGTGGTGGCGCCGTACTCCTTGCCGCGCGCGCGGATCGTCTCGGCGAGCTTGCCCGTCATTTCCGTGGGGAAGGGTCCGCCGCCCACGCGCGTCGAGTACGCCTTGGCCACGCCGAGCACGCCGTGGATCTTCGTCGGCGGCACGCCGGTGCCGGTGACGGCGCCGCCGGCCGTGGTCGACGACGACGTGATGTACGGGTAGGTGCCGTGGTCGATGTCGAGCATGGTGGCCTGGGCGCCCTCGAAGAGCACGGAGTAGCCGCTCTCGATCCACTTGCTGAGCAGCAGCGCGGTGTCCGTGATGTACGGCGCGAGCCAGCCCGCGTATCGCAGGTACTGGTTGAGGATCGCCTCCACCCCGAACGTCTCGGCGTCGTAGAAGTCGCGCAGCAGGCGGTTCTTCTGGGCCAGGTTGAACTCGAGCTTCTCGCGGAAGAGGCGCTCGTCGAGCAGGTCGGCCATGCGGATGCCCACCCGCGCGGCCTTGTCCACGTAGGCGGGGCCGACGCCCTTGCCCGTGGTGCCGATGCGCCGCTTGCCGAGCTTGGCCTCCGACGCGCGGTCGAGCGCCGGGTGATACGGCATGATCAGGTGCGCGTTCTTCGAGATGTAGAGGTTGCCGTCGAGGCTGACACCGCGCTGGACGAGCGACTCCATCTCCTCGATGAGCGAGCCCGGATCGATGACCACGCCGCAGCCGATGATGCAGCGGCGGCCGTTGTGGAGGATGCCGGACGGGATCGTGTGCAGCACGTACTTCTCGCGGCCGACGACGACGGTGTGGCCGGCGTTGTTGCCGCCCGAGAAGCGCACGACGACGTCGACGTGCGGGGTGATGACATCCACCACTTTGCCCTTGCCCTCGTCGCCCCACTGCGCGCCGATCACCACGATGTTCTTAGACATGTCCTGCCCCTCCCACTCCCTCGAAGCACTTGGCCGGATCCGCCAGGACCTCGGCCACCGTCAGCGTGCGCTCGCCGCCGCGGCGGAGATCGAGCGTCAGCAGCTCGCCGGCCGCCGTGCGCGGACTGCCGGCGACGAGCACGTGGTGCACGCGCTGGGCGCGCGCATATTCGACCGATTCTTCGAGTCCACGACTGATGATGTCGCGCGCCACCGACGCCCCGAGATCGCGAAGGCGTCGGGCCAGGGACAGCGCCGCCGTTTTTTCCGCCGTGAAGTCGATGATGAAGAAGTCCGGTCCCGGCAGCTCGACCGGAACTTGCTGGTGCTCCATGATGGCCAGCGCCCGCGCGATGTCGAAGGCGAAGCCAACGGCCGGGCAGTCGTAGCCGAACCGTCCGAGCATGTCGTCGTAGCGGCCGCCACCCGCCAGCGCGGCGCCGAAGCCGGAGACGTAGGCCTCGAAGTAGAGGCCGGAATAGTAGTCGAAGCCGCGCACCTCGCCGAGGTCGAGCAGCACCGAGTCGGCGAGCCCGTAGATGCGCAGCAGCCGGTAGACCTCGGCCAGGTTGGCGAGCGCGCGCGTGGAGCGCGGGTTCTGCGCGTAGCGGCCGGCGCGCTCCAGCACGATCTCGCGCCCGAACAGCGTCGGCAGCGCCAGGAGCGCCTCCGCCACGTGCGGCGGCGGCGCCAGCTCGCGCACCAGGCGCTCGAGCGTCGAGGCGTCCTTGCGCGCGAGCGCGTCGCGCAGGGCGCGGTGGCGCGCCGTGTCGGCCGAGGCCTCCTCGAGCAGGCCCCGGAAGAAGTCGGGGTGCCCGAGGTCGATCTGGAAGCGGTCGAGGCCGAGCGCGCGCAGCCCCTCGATGGTCATCGCGATGACCTCGACCTCGGCCTCCGGCTTCTCGAGCCCGATCAGCTCCACGCCGGCCTGGTAGAACTCGCGGTAGTGCGACATCTGCGGCTCGTCGTGGCGGAACACGTTGGTGACGTACGCCAGCCGCACGGGCTTGGGCTCGTCGCGCAGCCGCGTGGCCACCACGCGCGCGATCTGCGGCGTGATGTCCGCGCGCAGCGCGAGCATGCGGCCCGTCTCGCGGTCGACGAACTTGAACATGCTCTCCTGCACGCCGAGGTCGGTGCCCATCGCGAGCACATCCGCGAACTCGAACGTGGGCGTGACGATCTCGCGGTAGCCCCAGCGCGCGAAGACGTCGAGCAGCCGCCCCTCGACGTAGCGCTTGCGCGCCGCCTCGTCGGGCAGGTAGATGCGCGCGCCCTTCGGCAGCTGCGAGTGCACGGGCTTCACGAGCCCGCCTCCGGCAGGTCGTCGAGGTGGGCCAGCGTGTTCATCCGATGCACGGTGGCCCAGTCGCCGAGGTACTCGATCTCCGTGATCCCCGCCGGCGAGGCGTCCACCGCCCACAGGCGCTCGGGGCCGAGGCCCAGCGCGGCCAGCACGATCAGCCGCACGACGATCGCGTGCGAGACCAGCACGGCCGTCTCGCCCGCGTGGGCGGCGATCAGCCGGGCAAGCGCTCCGCGCACGCGGGCGGCCACCGCCGCGAGCGTCTCACCGCCGGGCGGGGTGACGAGGTGCGGCGTCAGACGCCACGCCTCCGCTTCGCGGGGGAAGCGTCCGCGCAGCTCCTCGCGTGTGATCCCCTCCCAGGCGCCGAAGGCCATCTCGCGGACGTCGGGCTCGACGCGCGGCTCCAGGCGATGGGGCTTGGCGATCAGCTCGGCGCAGACGCGCGCGCGCTCGAGCGGGCTCGTATAGACGGCGGCGACCCCCGCGCCGGCCAGGGCCTGGGCCACGGCGTCGGCCTGCAGGCGGCCGTCGGTGGTCAGCGGGACGTCACGGGAGCCGGCGAACCGCCGCTCCCGGGAGTACTCCGTGGCGCCATGGCGTACGGCGAAGAGCCTCATCGCTTTCAAAACCCAGCCATTTTAGCGCAGGTCCCGCTCCGGCCGGGGCAAAAGCGAGGCTCAGGACTTCTCGACGAAGACCTTCTGCGCGGCGCGCACGCTGGCGCCGAAGTCCACGGGCTGGCCGAGCTCGGCCAGCACCTGCTCGAGCGCCGCCAGCGCGATGATCACGTCGGTCTCGGCGGCGTAACCCATGTGACCGATCCTGAAGATCTTGCCCTTGGTGGGGCCGCGGCCACCGTCGATCGTGATGTTGTGCGCGGTGGCGAAGCCCTCCACCACCCGGTCGGCGTCGATGCCCGCCGGCACCTCGACCGCGGTGAGGGCGGGGCTCGGCGTCGCCTTGACGAACAGCCGCAGTCCGAGCGCTTCGGCCCCGGCACGGGTCGCGCGGGACAGCCGATCGTGGCGCCGGAACACGTTGACGAGTCCCTCCGCCTCGATCATGCGGAGCACCTCGCGGAGCCCGACCATGATCGACACCGCCGGCGTGAACCGCGCCTCGTTCCTGGCCGCGTACGTCCGCTCCTCGGTGAGATCGAGGTAGAACTTCGGCGAGCTCGCGCGCGCGGCCGCCTGCCACGCCTTGTCGCCCAGCGCCACGATCCCGAGACCCGGCGGCAGCATGAGCCCCTTCTGCGAGGCCGACACCACCACGTCGATGGCCCAGGCATCCATCTGCAAGTCGGCGATGCCGAGGCTCGAGACGGCGTCGACGATCAAGATCGCGTCGGTGCCGGCGGTGACCTGGGCGTACGCTCGCACGTCATGGAGCACGCCGGTCGACGACTCGCTGTGCTGGACGAGGACCGCCTTGACGTCCCGGTGAGTGCGCAGCGCCTCGGCGACGCGCTCGGCCGGCACCGTCTCGCCGTGCGGGGCCGCGAGCTCGACGATCTGCAGCTTGTACGCCTTCGCGATGGCCAGCCAGCGCTGAGCGAATGCGCCGGCGTTGACGACGATCACGCGATCGCCGGCCGACAGCGTGTTGGCCACCGCCGCTTCCATGGCGCCGGTCCCCGTGCACGCGGGCGTCAGCACCTCCTGTCGCGTCTGCACCAGACGCTTGAGCCCGGCGCGGACCTCCGTGAAGAGCGCGGCGTACTCCGGCGTGCGGTGATGGATGATCGGCCGGGCCATCGCCAGCAGCACTTCGGTCGGCACCGGCGTCGGCCCCGGCGCCATCAGCTGGTACTTCTTCATCGGGTCACGACCTCCTCGTCGGCGCGGCGATCGTGTTCAATCCTAGCACGTCGCCGACGGCGCCCCGCGCGCGCCCGAGCGCCGTCACGAAGATCGCGTCGGCGCCCGCCGCGCGCGGCAGGAAAAATCGCACGACCTCGGCGTCGTAGAACGTGAGGCCGCTGGCGCCGAAGCCGAGCGCGTAGGCGGCGAGGTAGGCGCGGCCGCCCGCGAGGCCCGCCTCGAGGTTCACGAGCCGATAGCCGCGCTCGCCGAAGGCCGCCAGCACGGCGTCGAGCGGCGACAGAAAGAAGAGCGTGGCGGCCGCGTCGCCGCCCAGCGGCTGCTCGAGACAGAGGAACGCGGCCTGGCGCCGGAACTCGCCCGTGTCGAGCGGATCCAGCGCGTGGGCGTCGCGGCGATAGAGGTAGGTGCCCGGGGGCAGGCCCTCCACCGCGTGGGCGCTCATATAGATGTCGACCAGCCCGGTGGGGACATCGCCCGGAACGGGGCGCGAGGTCGCCCACAGCGCGGCGCCCAGCTCGGCGACGCCGAGCGGCGTCTGCGCGAAGCTGCGCGTCGAGCCGCGCCGCTGGATCGTCTCGCCGAGCGCGCGGCCGGCGCGCGGGTCGGGCGGCGGCAGCGCGATCAGCCGGGCGCCCGCCGGCGTCGGCACCGGCGCCCGGCCGGCGCGCCAGCGGACGACGTCCTCGGGCGTCGCGAGGGCCGACGCCGCGTGGGCCTGCGCCACCAGCGGCTCGTCCACCACGTGGCGCGACAGCGGCAGCGTCGCGTGCTCGATCGGCGCCGGCGGCGGCGCGCTCGCCGCGGGCGGCGTCTCGGGCCCCACGGAGAGCAGCGCCAGCGCGACCTCGCGCGCGCCGTCGATCCCGAGCAGGCGGTGCACCGCCGCGTCGACGAAGCCGGTGAAGAGGCGCGGCGCCAGGCCGAGGGCGGCGGCCGTGGCCAGCGCGTTGGCCAGCATCGTCCCGCCATCCCAGAACAGGTGGCGGTAGGTGCGCGCGCGGTACTTCCAGGAGTTGCGCCAGACGAGCCCGGTGAGCACCAGCGTCGCCCCGCGCCGCCCGGGCGTCGCGTCGGCGGCGGCCTCGGCGAGCGCGGCGCGCGCGTCCTCGCTCCGGAGCCGGCGCAGCGTGAAGTCGCCCGGGCAGAAGTGATGGACACCCGGCGGCAGCCCCTCCACCGTCCCCGCGACGACGTACACCTCCGTCTGGTAGAGCGCGCCGGTCGAGGCCGCGGCGCGGAAGAGGACCTCGCCGCCGCCGGGGTACGTCTTCCGCTTCGTCACGCCCGCCATGTAATAGAGGAGGGAGGTGAGCGCGGCGAGGGTGAGCCCGGCCGGCGGCGCGGCGCCCTCGCCGCCGATCGCCGCCAGCGCCGGCGTCGCCAGCACGTCGATCTCGCGCGGCAGGTGCAGTCCGGGGATGTCCGTGTAGACCTTGAATGGAAACGGCTTGTTCTCCCAGTCGAGCTCATGGCCGCTGGCCCGCACGGAATCGGGCGAGTGCGCGGTGAGGTCGTGGTAGCGGCGCGCGACCGGGCCCGTGGGCACCATCGCACTGGATTATCGCGCCGTGGGCTATTTAAGGTGCTGCGCCCCCGCGAATGGGTACCGGACTTCCATCGCGCCGCCGGCGAGGGGCCCGCAACCCTTTGCTGCGGCTCGGAAACAGCGTCGGCATCTGCGTTGCACCGGAGACTGGGCATGCACATCATCGCGACGTCCTTCGACCTCTGGAGCACCGAGCAGCTCCTGCTGGTCTATCAGCGGTACTACGGCAAGCTGGACGCCCAGGCGCGGCGGCGGATCGTCGACACGGCGCGCCTCAACGGCTGGGATCGCGCCTGGCGCGACGGCGTCGAGCTTCTCGCCGCCTGACTGCGGCTAGAACCGGTAGGGTGGACGGAACACGCCGCGCTCGGTGACGATCGCGGCGATGAGCTCGGCGGGCGTCACGTCGAACGCCGGGTTGTAGACCGGTGACGCCTCCGGCGCCGTCTGCTGCGGCCCGATGCGCCGCACCTCGGCCGCGTCGCGCTCCTCGATCACGATCTCCGCTCCCGACGCGATCGACGGATCGATCGTCGAGCACGGCGCCGCCACGTAGAACGGCACCCCGTGGTGCTTCGCCAGCACCGCCAGCGCGTAGGTCCCGATCTTGTTCGCGGTGTCGCCGTTGGCGGCGATGCGGTCGGCGCCCGTGACCACGAGATCGACCTGGCCGCGCGCCATCACCGACGCGGCCACGACGTCCGCGATCACGCGGTGCGGGATCCCCTCCCGCACACACTCCCAGGCGGTGAGCCGCGAGCCCTGCATGACCGGGCGCGTCTCGTCCACCCAGAGGAGCGCCACCTTCCCCTGCGCGTGGGCGGAGCGCACGATCCCGAGCGCCGTGCCGTAGCCGGCCGTCGCCAGCGCGCCCGCGTTGCAATGCGTGAGGATGCGCGCGCCGGACGGCACGAGCACGGCGCCGTGGTCACCCAGCGCCCGGTTGGCGGCGACGTCCTCGGCGAGGATCGCCTCGGCCTCGGCGGCGAGCCGCGTGCGCGCCTGGGCCACCGAGCCCTGGCTGAGCCCGGCGGCCACGCCACGCATGCGCTCGAGCGCCCAGAAGAGGTTGACGGCGGTCGGACGCGTGGAGGCCAGGCCCTTGATCGCGGTCTCGAGGTCGGCAAGGAGCGCCTCGCCGGTGCTGGCCGCGCTCTGCCGCGCGGCCAGCGCCACGCCGAAGGCGGCGGCCACGCCGATGGCGGGCGCGCCGCGGACGACGAGCGCGCGAATCGCCTCGGCCACGTCCTCCCAGCGCGTGTACTCGCGCTCCAGCTCGCGGCCGGGCAGCAGCGTCTGGTCGAGGAGGACGAGCCGCTCGCCCGTCCACCGCACCGGCGCGATGACGGACGTCACAGGTCGGTCAGGCCCCACCAGCGCGCCGCCCTTCGAGCTTCCTTCGGATTTCCGCGGGGCTCAGGCCCGTCACCCGCACCAGCTTGTCGCGGCCGTGCTCGCCGTGGACCACCCGCACCGCCGAGACCGGCACGCCGAGCGCGGTCGCGAGCAGCGCGCCCACCGCCGCGTTGGCGCGGCCCTCGACGGGCGGCGCCGTCACACGCACGGTCAGCGTCCCGTCCTCCCCCCACGTCCCGATCGCGGCGCGCGACGCGCGCGGCTGCACGCGCACGCGCAGCAGCCCGTCGTCAGGGCGCGCCGGCATCCGCGTCGTCGACCGGCAGGTCGCCGCCGAACAGACGGTGGTAGCGCTCGAGCGTCGAGTTCAGCTCCTCCACGAGCTGCCGCCGCGCGCGCTTGAGCGCCGTGATGTCGGCGCGGATCTTCCCCTCCTCGGCGCGCGCGGCCTCCACCGACTTCTCGCCGGTCAGCTCGGCCTCGCGCAGGATCAGCTCGGCCTCCCGCCGGGCATTGTTCTTCATCTCCTCGACCAGGCGCTGGGTCGTGACCAGCGTTTCTTGCAGGGTGCGCTCGCGCTCGGTGACGCCGCGCGCGCGCTCCTCCTGGGCCGCGATCTGCTCCTTGAGCAGCGCCGCCTCCTTGAGCAACGCCTCGTAGTCCTCGGCCACGTCGTCGAGGAAGGCGTCGACCTCCTGGGGGTCGTAGCCCTTGAGCATCTTCGACGAGAACTGCTGCTGTCGGATGTCGTGTGGGGTGATGCGCATCGAGGCCTCCCGCCCTACCCGAGGCTTCCCGCCAGCTGGTAGAGCGTTTTCACCAAAAAGCGCTGCAGGAAGATGATCGCGATGATCACGATCATCGGCGAGAAGTCGATTGGCATGTCCGGCAGGCGCCGGCGGATCGGCCGCAGCACCGGCTCCGTGGCCCGGTGCAGGAACCGCACGATCGGGTTGAACGGATCGGGGCTGACCCACGAGACGATGGCGCGGGCGATGATGATCCAGATGTAGGCCCAGAGCACGTAGTCGACGACCACCGCGATCGCCTCGATGAAGTTGCCGATGATGAACACGTCAGGCGGGCCCGCGCCCGAGCTCGCGCGAGCGCAGGGTCGCGCGCTCCACCGCCCGGATGAAGGTGGTGCGCACGCCGCCCTCCTCGAGGGCGGCGATCCCCGCGATGGTGGTGCCGCCCGGTGAGCTGACCATGTCCTTGAGCGCCGCCGGATGCATGCCGGTCTCCGCGAGGAGCTTCGCCGCCCCCAGCACCGTCTGCGTGGCGAGCGTCATGGCCGTCGCGCGGTCGAGCCCCATCTTCACGCCGCCGTCGGCGAGCGCCTCGATCACGAGCGCGACGTAGGCCGGGCCCGAGCCCGAGAGCCCCGTCACCGCGTCCATCTGCTCCTCGTCGAGGACGACCGCGCGGCCGACCGCGGCGAAGATCTCCTGCGCCGTCTCGAGGTCGTCCTGCTCGAGGCCGGGCGCGCGCGCGATGGCGGTCACGCCCTGGAGCACGAGCGCGGGGGTGTTCGGCATCACCCGGATGAGGCGCGGGTACTTGCCGAGGATCGACTGGATGGTCGCCGTCGACACGCCGGCGGCGATCGAGATCAGGAGCGGCCGGTTGGTGAGCGCCGGCATCGCCTCGCGCAACACGGGCGCCATGATCTGGGGCTTGACGGCGAGGATGACCACGTCGGCGGCACTCACGAGCGACGCATTGCTGGCGACCGCGCGCAGACCGTACTGGTCGGCCAGCTGATGGACGCGGTCCGCGCGCACGTCGGCGACGAGGATCTTGTCGGGGGGAACGAGGTTCGACTCCACGAGGCCGCGGATGAGCGCCTCGCCCATGTTGCCCGCGCCGACGAAGCCGACCTTCTTGCCCTTGACGCTCATCGCTTCACCCCTCCGGCAGGCCGGGGGCGCGCGGCGGGCGCGGGCCGAAGATCGCGGTGCCCACGCGCACCATGGTGGCGCCCTCCTCGACGGCGATCTCGAAGTCGCCGCTCATCCCCATCGACAGCTCCGGCAGCCCGTGGCGCTCCGCCAGCTTGCGCAGCGAGCGGAACCAGCCGCGCGCGTCCTCGGCGCGCTCGACGGCGGGCGGGATCGCCATCAGCCCGCGCAGCCGCAGCCCGCCGAGCTTCGTCAGCGCCTCCACCGCCGTCTCCACCGCCTCCGGCGGCCAGCCGCCCTTCGACGGCTCCAGGCCGACGTTGACCTGCACGAGCGCGTCCACCGGACGGCCCCGCGCGCGGGCGCGGCGGTCGAGCTCGCGCGCGAGGTCGATGCGATCGACGGAGTGGACCACGTCGAACAGCTCGAGCGCGTCGCGCACCTTGTTCGTCTGGAGGTGGCCGACGAGGTGCCACGCCACCGGCCGCCCGAGCTCGGCGACCTTGCCGCGCGCCTCCTGCACCCGGTTCTCGCCGAGCGCGGTCAGCCCTGCCGCCAGGGCCGCGCGGATGCGTGCGACCTCGACCGTCTTGGACACGCCGACGAGCAGCACGTCCTCGGCGCGCCGCCCGGCCCGCTCCGCCGCGCGCGCGATGCGTTCCCGCACGCGCTCGAGATTGGTCCGGATGTCCTGCTGCATATCCAGCACGGGCGATTCTAGCACGCGCTTCTGCTATCCTCGGAACGTCATGCCGCCGTTGAGCGACCTCGCGCTCATGATCCAGTCGCGGTATCCCTTCATCGCCGTCGAGACCTCCGAGGAGGACCGGCTGGAGACGACGCTGTCGCAGGTCGCCGGGGATCTGCGCGTCCCCTTCTTCGTGTGGACGGTGACCAACGGCCTGCACCGCCACGGCCTGCCGAACGCCATCTACGACAGCCAGCAGCCGCTCAAGGGCCTCAACAACGTGGCCGCGATGACGGGCGAAGCGCTCTTCCTCATGAAGGACCTGCACCGCTACCTCACCGACCCCGCGGTGGTGCGCAAGTGCCTGGACCTGGCGCCCGCCTTCGGCCACGATCGGCGCGTCATCGTGATGTCGGCGGCGAAGGTCGAGCTGCCGTCGGAGCTCGAGCCGCTCACCGCGCGGCTCACCCTCGCCCTGCCCGGCGCCGACGAGCTGAAGAGCGTCGTCAAGCGCGTCGTGGCGGAGTGCTCGCGCGAGCGCCCGGTGTCGATGGGGCTCTCGCCCGGCGACCTCGACCGCCTGGTCGACCGGCTGCGCGGCTTCACCGAGTTCGAGGCCGAGCGCGCGATCACGCAGGCGATCCTGCGCGACAACACCCTGGACGCCAGGGACATCGACTTCATCGTCGAGCTCAAGAAGGAGATGCTGCGCAAGGACAGCGTGCTGGAGTACATCTCACCCGAGGAGAACCTGGCGGAGGTCGGCGGCTTCAAGAACCTCAAGGCATGGCTCGCCAAGCGCAAGAAGGCGTTCACGCCGGAGGCCAAGACGTTCGGGATCGATCCGGGCCGCGGCATTCTTCTGCTCGGGGTCCAGGGCTGCCTCCGGGGCGACAGCCGCGTCCTCCTTGCGGATGGTCGGATGCCAACCCTTGAAAGCCTGGCCCGTCAAGTGTCTGACTGCCTCGAGCCAGGTGCATACGATGTCGCATACCGCGTCGCCCTCGATGACGGCAAGACTGGGCGCGCTACGAAGCTGCACATCCACGCCAACCGCGAGACCGTTCTCGTACGGTTCGCCGGGGCCCGTGAATTGGAGCTGACTCCTGACCACGAGGTCCTGACCTCGACCGGATGGAAGCCGGCCGGCAAGTTGAAGGCCGGCGACGACGTCAAGCTTTGGCACCGGACACAGGACATGATCACGCCTCCAAAGCGGACCGGCTTCGGCAGACCACTTCATTCCGTCCGCGCTCGCCGGGTGCCTGTTGAGTCCCTGCCGGACGTCTGGACGCCTGAGCTCGCCGAGCTTGTTGGCCTCTTCGCCGCGGAAGGATGCCGGGACCGATATCGCGTATCCCTGATCCTCTCCGAGGCCGAGCACGAACTCGCGCGGTGGCTCCGAGAGCGGTGCGAAAAACTCTTCGAGACCCGTGACAATTTACGCCGCTTCGCCGACCTCGTGGGTTTCATCACGGAAGATAAACGTCGCCGCCTCGCACAGGGGCTTGC
>Ga0209057_1001391_pt1 | contig 19562 bp, 16 predicted proteins | sample GraSoiAngelo_146_FD_185903 | JGI IMG/M metagenome (GOLD analysis project Ga0209057, IMG submission 185903) | Grasslands soil microbial communities from the Angelo Coastal Reserve, California, USA - 14_1009_05_30cm (SPAdes) (version 2) | ecosystem: Environmental > Terrestrial > Soil > Grasslands ... | reverse complement strand
GGCATCGACGCGGCGACCGCGGGCTCGGTGAGCGAGCTGCCGCGGCAGGTGATCGCCGGCGAGCTGGGTTGGCTCTCCAAGCCGCAGGACATTCCCGGAAGCGAACGGGTGGTGGAGCCGCGCGGCGAGGCGGCGAAGCAGCTCGGGGGACCCGAGTACGAGCAGTACCTGGAGGACACGCTCAAGCGGCGTCAGGCGCATCCCGAGGAGACGCCGAAGCTCGATCCGGAGGCGCTGCGCAACCTCGCGGGCATCTGCATCGGCAAGGAGATGTCGCACCAGCTCCGCGCCTGGGTGGGCGACGTGGTCAACGTGCTCACGCCGCTCGGCGAGATGACGCCGACCGGGCCGGTGCCGCGCAGCCGTCCCTTCCGGGTGGCGTGCATCCTCTACTCGGGGATGTACGAATACGACTCGAAGTTCGTCTACATCGGCATCCCCGAGGCGCAGAAGTTCTTCCGCATGGGCGACAACGTCGTCGGGCTCGAGCTGAAGTTCGCCGACGTCGATGCCGCTCGCGCGCTCGGGCGCCGCGTGGTGGCGGCCCTCGGCGGATTTCCCTACCGCACCAAGGACTGGGCGGAGCTGAACCGCAACCTCTTCTCCGCGCTGAAGCTGGAGAAGCTGGCGATGGCCATCATCCTCACCTTCATCGTCCTGGTCGCGTGCTTCAACATCCTCAGCACGCTGATCATGCTGGTGCTGGAGAAGACCAAGGAGATCTCCATCCTCAAGTCGATGGGCGCGCGCGATGCGAGCGTCATGAAGATCTTCGTGGTCGAGGGGCTGACCATCGGCGCCATCGGCACGGCGATGGGTCTTCTGTTGGGGCTCGCTTCCTGCTCGTTCATCGAAAAGTTCGGGCTCCAGCTCGACCCCGACGTCTATTACATCTCGAATCTGCCAGTGAACGTGGACGGCGGGCAGTTCGTGATGGTGGCCGCGATCTCGCTCGCGCTCAGCTATCTGGCGACGCTCTATCCCGCGACCAAGGCCAGCCGACTCTCGCCGGTGGACGGGCTGCGGGAGGAATGACTTGGCTCCCCTCGTCGAAGCGCGGCAGGTGCACAAGTCGTACTGGCTCGGGGAGAAGGAGATCCATGTCCTGCGCGGCGCCAGCTTCTCGCTCGAGGGCGGCGAGATGGCCTCGCTGGTGGGACCGAGCGGAGTGGGCAAGAGCACCTTCCTGCACGTCATCGGCACGCTCGATCCGCCCACCGGCGGAGAGGTGCTGTTCGACGGGCGCGACGCCTTTGCCATGACCGAAGAGGAACTGGCGGCGTTCCGGAATCGCAGCGTCGGATTCGTCTTCCAGTTCCACTACCTCCTGCCCGAATTCACCGCGCTGCAGAACGCGTCGATGCCCGGAATGATCAATCGGCTGTCGCGGGAGCAGGCGGAGACGCAGGCGGAGGAGATGCTCGAGATCGTGGGGCTCGGCCACCGGCTCGACCACAAGCCGGGCGAGCTTTCGGGCGGCGAGCAGCAGCGGGTTGCGCTCGCCCGGGCGTTGGTCCTGAAGCCACGGCTGCTGCTGGCCGACGAGCCGACCGGTAACCTCGACGAGGCCACCGGAGAAGGCATCCACCACCTCCTGGTCGAACTGAACCAGCGTCTGGGAATCGCGGCGATCGTCGTGACGCACAATCCCCGGCTGGCCGAGCGGATGCCACGACGGCTGCGGCTGTCCGAGGGCCTGGTTGCGGATGCTTAACCAGCGTTCCGTTCGCATCTTCGGCGCGGGAGGGAACAGCTCAGGAGATTTTCACGATGCGAAACACGATGTGGGTCGCGGCGGTCGCGCTCAGCTTCGGCTGCGCGATGTTCGGCGGCGGCTCGGACAACGCCAAGAAGTCGGAGACGCGGACGCAGCAGGACCAGGCGCACCAGTCCCTCCAGGCGGCGGCCGACGCGCAGAAGAAGGCGTCCGACGAGCAGGCGAAGGCCGAGCAGGCGCAGCAGAACGTGACGAAGAAGCAGAAGGAGCTCGCGGATGCGCAGGCTCAGCTGCGCAGCCAGACGGCCAAGGCGGAGCAGGCGCAGCGCGATGCGCAGCAGGCGACGAAGACGGCGCAGTCGGAGGCCAGCCAGCAGCAGACGCAGGCGATGCAGACGCAGCGCACCGAGTCGCAGCAGACGCAGAGCTCCATGCAGAAGAACCAGCAGACGTGGACGCAGGAGCAGAGCGCGCGCGGTACGGTGGTGCAGGCGGGCAGCGATCAGCTGCAGATCCGGACGCAGGACAAGGATCTCCTACAGCTCCAGATCACCGACACCACGGCGGTGACGCTGAACGGCCAGACCTCGTCCGTCTCGCAGCTGCAGCCGGGCAGCGACGTCCGCGCTAGCTACCAGATGATCGATGGCAAGGCGAAGGCGCTGAAGATCGACGCTACCTCGAAGAGCTCGAGCTCGCAGGACCAGCCGAAGTAGCGGACAGCTCGTCCTTGATCACCGCGCCACCCTTCATCACGAAGGGCACGCGCTCGAGGACGCGCACGTCCTTCAAGGGATCGCCCGGCACCGCAATCAGGTCGGCGTAACGGCCGGCCTGGACGGTGCCGACGTCTTTCTGCCGATCGAGCAGCTCCGCGGCCCAGGCGGTGGCGGCGAGGATGGCGCGCGCCGGGGAGAGACCGAGGCGCACCATCCAGGCGAACTGCTTCGCGTTGTCCCCGTGCGGGTAGATGCCGGCGTCGGTCCCGAAGGCGACGCGGACTCCTGCCGTGACCGCCTTCGCCCAGTTGTCGCGCTGGATCTGGCCGATGGCGCGTTCCTTGTCGACGTACTCCCGCGGGATGCGCAAGTCCTCGGCGTGAGCGAGGATGTAGTCGTCGTTGTAGACGTCGCCGACCAGGAAGGTGCCGCGCTCCTTCATCAGGCGGATGCCTTCGTCGTCGATCAGGGTGCCGTGCTCGATGGAGTCGATGCCGGCGCGTGTGGCGTCCTTGATGCTCTGGGTGCCATGGGCGTGCGCCGCGATGCGACGGCCGGCCTTGTGCGCTTCCTCCACTGCGACCCGCAGCTCCTCGTACGTGAATTGTGGGGCTCCGGGAGTGTCGCCGCGGGAGAACACGCCGCCGCTGGCCGCGACCTTGATCACGTCGACGCCGTGCTGGACATGGGCGCGGATGACATGACGGAGCTGATCGGCGCCGTCGGCGACGTGGAAGTCGCGCTCGAGCGGGTAGAGGTCGACGCGCACGTTGGGAGGATAGTGGTTCAGATCGCAGTGACCTCCCGTGATGCTGATGCAGGGGCCGCTGGCCACGATGCGTGGCCCCGGGAAGTAGCCTTCGTTGATCAGGTCGCGAAGGTCGGCGGCAAGGAACGGCTCGGAGCCGACGTCGCGCACGGTGGTGAAGCCTGCTTCCAGCGTGCGCCTGGCGTGGACCACCGCCGTCATCGCGGGCGCGAGCGGCGAGGTCTTGAAGGTCCAGATGTCCTCGAAGTGGTCCGCGCGCGACTCGAGGTGCACGTGGCAGTCGATCAAGCCCGGCAGCACCGTCGCGTTGGAAAGATCGATGACGCGCGCCCCCGGCGGGATGGAGACGTTCGTCGCGGCAATGCGGTCGTTCTCGATCTTCAGCGCGACGTTCTGTTTGTACGACTCGGAGAGACCGTCGAAGAGCCGTCCCGCCTTCACGTAGACCACGCGAGGCGCGGCGGCGAGCAGCAGCGCGAGCAGGATCATGCGTTGAAGACTAGCAGTTCATCGACCCGCCCGCGGCACTCCGCTTTCGAATTGATGAACCGCGGCGCCCGGACCAGGCGCTGCTCGAAACCGCGATAGAGCTCCCGCACCCGATCGGTGGCGGAATTGGAGAGCAGGAATCGGACTCCCCGCCGGTTCAAGGCGATGCAGGCGCGCGCGAGGCGCTTCTGATCGTCCCAGGTGAAGCCGTCGGCCGTGTAACTGGCGAAGCTGGAGGTGGCGGAGACGGGATCGTACGGCGGATCGAGGTAGACGAAATCGCCGGGCGCGGCCTTGAGGATCGCATCCTCGAACGGCGCGTGGAGGAGGTCCGTCCGCGCCAGCACGCTGCTGGCGGCGAGCAGCGCCCCCGGGTCGTAGAAGCGCGGATTCGTGTAGCGTCCGATGGGGACGTTGAAGCGCCCGGCGCGGTTCACGCGCCAGAGGCCGTTGAAGCATGTCTTGTTCAGGTAGATGAACCGGGCGGCGCGCTCGGCGGAAGAGAGGTGGAGCGGATCGAGGGCGCGGACGCCCTGGTAATGCTGCCGTTCGTAGACGTGCCGCGCGAGCGCTGCGAGGACGGCGTGGACGTCGTCGCGGACCTGGCGGTAACAGTGGACGAGCTCGGCGTTGTTGTCGCTGAGGACGGCGCGGCGGGGTACGACGGCGAAAAAGAGGGCGCCGCCGCCGACGAACGGCTCGTGATATCGGCGGATGCGCGGGGGGACGTGGCGGAGCAGCTCGGGGAGGAGCGAGGTCTTGCCGCCGACCCATTTGAGGAACGGTGCCGCCCTGACGCCGTCCTCGGGAAACGAGGTGCGCAGAGCTGATTCCGGGCGGCGGAGCTGCACGACGGGCATGCGGGCGTGGGTAGCATGGGCGGATTTGGGCGCAAGAAAACGTGTTTTGAGATGGCAAAGTTGACAGCCGCGAGGCCCGCACGCCACAAAATGGAGCGAAGGCCAGCTATGAGAAGCCTCACCTGCGCGGCGGCCCGCGATTCCTCGCGAGACGGGGCGCCCGGGCCTGCACCTTCTCGCGGGCGCCCTGACACGCGCGCAATTTATCGATCTACGGCCGCATCGTACGCCTCGCTGCTCCTACTTATCGCGGCTGATCCTCCAGATGACACCGGTCTGCGGGATCTGGACGAGCGGGCCGTTGTATCGGCAGGCCGGGTCCGAGGGCACGCAGTTTTCCGGCGCGCTACGGAACCCCGAGCGAGGATCGCTCTGGCCGAAGTCGCGCACCGCGCCGTAATCGACGAGGTAGAGCGCGCCGTCGGGGCCGAACATCGCCGTGTTCGGCCGGTTGATCCCGCGCAGCGCGGGCGTCTCGACGAACGCCTGATCGTAGTCCCCCCTGCAGCGCGGCGTGCCGTCCGGGTCGTGGAACTGATCCGACTGCTTGCAGTTGAACGCGAACCTCGACTGCTCGAGATGGAAGGGCTCACCGGGCCGGCTGAAGTTCACCACCTCGATGTCGTGTCCCGCCGCGGGTTCACCGTTCTCCTTCGAGAACCCGAAATCGCCCTCCCGGGAGACCAGCGAGGCTCCCTTTCGGACGACGCCGAACACGAAGGAGTCGGGGGCGAAGTCGAGGCCGACGGCCGCGACGTCGACGGGCTCGAGCGCCAGGGGAGCCGTGATCGGCTGCGGTGGGTGCGCGAGGATGGGTTGCACGGGGACATCGCCGGCCGGGGTGTGCGCCGTGACGAGCGAACTGCACGCAGGGAACGGCGGATTCGGCGGCTGGCAGAGGTCATCGCCCGGCCCGCCCACCGGGTTGAACACCGCTGAGGTGGAGGCCAGGAAGCCGAACCGGTCCGGCCAGCCGTGATAGTCCGGGCTGCCGTCGGCGTTCTGCTGGGCGAGCTGGAGCCGATCCGGCGAGTTGTTCGTCGGGCGCGCGCCGCGCTCGTCCTCGCCGTTCTCGCTGGCGAAGAGCCCGCCCTTGAGCGCGTGATCATTGGGCGCGAAGCGGATGCCGTACGGGTTGCGATAGCCCCACGAGAAGGGCTCGATCGTGTCCTGCGGCTTCTTGGAGTGGAGCTTCGCTCTGAGAATCGCCCCGTCGCACATGCCGGCGCTCGTGGCGCTGTCGAACGCCTTCACGGTCGCACCGGGTCGTTGGACGCCGTGGGGTGAATAGCCGCTGGTGCGAACTCCACCGGGCGAGGGGAAAGTATGCTCGCTCAGCACGATGTCCTGACACGGAATGTCCTGCTGGTTGGCACCACCACCGTTGTCGAGGCCTACCACGCCGGAGTTGGTCGTCGAGCCCTGTGACCAGTAGATCCAGCCGTCCTTGAACTCGAGTTGCTCGGCGGGATGGTCACCGGTGGGCAGACCGACGATCCACGGGGTGACCGTGTTCGCCTTGAGGTCGACGGTGACGATCCGCGAGCTGTTGTTGTTACCGGACGTGCGGATGCTCTGGTTGGAGTCGGTCGCGAACAGGCTGCCGCCCTGCGCCTGGTTCTCGAAGGCGATATCGATCGCGGGACCGTCGGCTTGAAAGCCGTTCCCCGGCCCCGTGGGTTTTGCGAACGGTCCGGAGTTGAAGGTGCCATCCTTGTTCAGCACCAGGATGTCCGGGGTGAACGGATTGGTCGGCGAGAATGGCCCTCCATAGGCCGGGTCCGTACGGTCGTTGCAGCGGCTGGGCAAGCCGTGTCCCGACTCCAGCACCAGCACCTTGAAGTCGTTCTTGTTGCCGGTGGATGCCGGTCGGGAAGTTCAGGTCGATCTTGCTGAAGCGCTCGACCTTGTAGCCTTTGGCCACGACGATGTCTTCGCCGTTGCCGGGATTGTAGTTGACCGTGTTTCCCGTACAGCCGGTGGTGTTGTTGGTTCTCATCTGGGCTTGCGCGGTGGCAGGTAGGAGCGTCGCGATCGAAACGAGCGCGACCAGCATGAACAGCGTCGCTCGGATTGGGTGATTCATTGATCTTCCCTCTCTCCAACCGTCAACAGGTTCCTGGGGCGCGCGGATTTGCGGATACGGTTCTGGCGTGCTGCTGCATCCGATGCGAAACCAACGTGACTGCAACTTGCGCGCATGGAACCGTGGTGCAGGCGCTCCCCGCGCACCTTCTGCGCGCGCACCCGACGGAGGTCAAGTCCGAGCGCGGCGCAACGGTGAGCCGTTGTGCCGGTCTGCTTGCGCGTCCTGTTGAAGAAGGATGGTCCCAGGGAGCGACGACTCGACTGACTGACTCGGGGCTCGATGGCTTCTCTGCTCGCCCCTTTGGCAGCTTGCGGGATCGAATGTCCGCGATGCCGCGACGATCGAGAACCGCGCGCGGCATACTCGCCAAAGCGGGCCGGATCCGCTGCTCGTCAATATTACCGGAGAATAATTCTCGCGCGAGCGGTCCCCTCCCATGCTCCCGCCACAACCTCACTTTGCGCCTGCCTGGCCCTTCAGCACCTTGCCCAGCGGGCTTCGCCTTCGCGTCGGCGTGTGTCTCGAAGCGATCACTGAGCTCGAAGGTCATCGCCGAGAACCAGCTCTCCATCGCGGCCGTTGTCGTGGGCGTTGCCGTGACTGCAGGTGATCCCGTGCGAAGGAACAGTCGTCGGGAGCAGGGACGCCGCGCGCGCCTTCTCGCGCGGCTTCGCGGCGGATGCGGAGAAGTCACATCGTAGCGGGGGGCTGACATGAAATCGGCGCGTGCGCGCAGCATGACAATGTCTGATCTTTCAAGATGCCGCGTGAACGAGCGCGTGATGCCCCTCGTGCGGCACCTCGATTGAGCGGACATCGGTAGCGCGCCCGCGGCGCGGACATCGCTGCTCGCGGCGCGTGGCCGAATCCGCTGATGCAAAGGTCGGGTGCGAGTGACGATTCGCGACGGTGTTGCGCGCCACTTTTGGCCTTGCCGCGGCCCGGACCTTTCCCGTTGTCGCTCCAGAGGAATTCGGTTAGGGTCCGCGCCCTCGCACCATGCGGACGGTCCTTCTTTTCGCTACCCTGACTCTCGCGGCAGCGGCGGCCCGCGCACAGCAGCGTCCGCCGGCGCGGCCGCCGAGTCAGGGTGCGACGCCCGGACAGCCCGCGACGGCGGGAGAGAAAAGAGGTCCGGCAGCCGGCGAGGCGGGAACGCCGGCGACGCCCGGCGCACCGGAGCAAAAGGTCGGAGAAGCGCCGACGATCCCGACGGGGCAGACGGCGGCGGAGGCCGCCGCGGCAGTTCCCGAAACGGGGACGATCGCGCGAATCAACGTGCAGGGGAACCGCCGGGTCGAGACCGACGCGATCCGCGCCGCCATGCCGATGAAGCCCGGCGACAGCTACGACAGGGAAAAGCTGAAGAGCGCCCTGCTCGCAGTCTGGAAGATGGGCTACTTCAACGACGTCAAGCTCGACGTCAGCGCCGCCAAGCCGCCGCTCACCGGGTACACGCTCACCGTGCTCGTCAGCGAGAAGCCGGCGGTGCGCGAGATCAAGCTGCAGGGCAACGAAGAGCTCTCCAAGGACGATTTCAAGGATACCATCGAGGTCAAGCCGTTCCAGATCCTCGATCAGCAGGCGGTGCGGAAGTCGGCGAGGAAGATGCAGGAGAAGTACGTGGAGAAAGGCTTCTTCCTCGCCGAAGTGACGCCGAAGATCGTGCCGCTGCCGAACAACGAAGTGAACGTCATCTTCCAGGTCAACGAGCACGCGAAGATCACGGTCAAGGAGGTCCGCTTCGTCGGCAACCACGCGCTCAGCGATTCCGAGCTGAAGGACGCGATGCTGACCCAGGAAGGCGGTCCGTTCTCGTTCCTCACCGGCGCGGGGACCTACCGCGAGGAGGCGTTCCAGCGCGACGAGGTGGTGCTGCAGGGGCTCTACTTCGACCAGGGCTACATCTACGTGAAATTCGGCAAGCCCGCGATCGAGCTCTCTCCGGACAAGCGCTACATCTTCATCACCATGCCCATCGAGGAGGGCGATCCCTTCGACGTCGGCAAGATCGACGTCGGAGGAGACCTGCTCGTCCCTCGCGAACAGCTGCTCGGGTTGATCGGGACGCGCAGCGGCGAGCGCTTCTCGAAGACCCGCCTGCAGAACGACATGAACCGGCTCCTCGACGTCTACAAGGACAAGGGCTACGCCTACGCCAACGTCACTCCGGACACTGCCGTCGACGCCGAGAAGAGGCTCGTCGATCTCACCTACGTGTTCCAGAAAGGCCAGCCGGTCACCATCGAGAAGATCGAGATGGTCGGCAACAACAAGACCCGCGACAAGGTCATCCGCCGCGAGATGCGCATCGCGGAGGGAGACCTCTACAGCGGCACCGGCGTGCGCGCTTCCAAGGCGCGGGTCACGGCCCTCGGCTTCTTCGACAGCGTCGAGATCAACCAGAAGCGAGGGACCACGGACGACAAGATGATCCTCGAGGTGTCGGTGAAGGAGAAGCTCACCGGCACGTTCCAGGTGGGCTTCGGCTTTGCCGGCGGGGAGAACTTCTTCGGCCAGGCGCAGCTCGCGCAGAACAACCTCCTCGGATACGGCCACACCGCTTCTCTTTCGCTGCAGATCTCCAGCATCCGCCAGCTCTTCCAGCTCAGCTATCTCGACCCGTACGTGCTCGACACGCAATGGACCGGCTCCATCGATCTGTACCGGAGCGAGCTGCTCTTCTCGGGATTCGACCGGTCGGCGAACGGCGGATCGCTCACCGCCGGATACGACTTCAGCAACGTCGCGCCCTGGCTGGAGGACTTCCGTCTCTTCCTCACCTACACGCTGGAGCAGGTCAACGTGACCGCCGCGGTCGGCACGCAGGACGTGCTCGCGAACCAGTTCACCGCGGGCCGCACCTCGAGCATCCGCATCTCCTTCAACTACGACAAGCGCGACAACCGCCTCTTTCCCACCAACGGCCACCTCGAGTCGGCGTCGGCGGAATTCGCGTCGTCCCTGTTGGGCAGCCAGAACCTCTTCCAGCGCTTCCGCGTGATCGAGCGATTCTACCGGCCTCTCGTGCTCGGCATGGTGTTCAAGACGAACATCTCGGTCGGCTACATCCGCGCGACGGATCCCATCAACCATCCCGTCGCCATCAGCGAGAAATTCTTCGAAGGCGGCATCAACTCCATCCGCGGCTACACCCTGCGCAGCATCTCGCCGACGCTGCCCATCGCAGGGGTCAGCGAGCCGAACGCCGGAATCGTCGAGTTCCCTGTCGGAGGCAACAAGGAGCTGATCACCAACTGGGAGATCGAGTTTCCCATCTTCGGAGCGGCCGGCCTTCGCGGCGTCGTCTTCTACGACGCCGGCAACGTCTTCTCGGAGAAGGAGAACTTCTTCCAGAGCTCGCAGCGCGGCGGGACCCTGCCGCTGGGCCTCTTCCACAGCACGGGGTTTGGCCTCCGCTGGTTCTCACCCCTCGGCCCGCTGCGCTTCGAGGTCGGCTTTCCGCTCACCCGCAGGCCCATCGACGACTCGTATCTGTTCGAGTTCACGATCGGGAACTTCTTCTAGCCGCTCCCGCGCCGAAGCCGCGGGTCCCGCTGCCGTACCGAAGGTGCGGTTTTGCGGGCTGCTCGAGGCTGTACACGCGAGCGTGAACCTTTTTCCCGTCCGCGCGTCCAGAGAGAAAACCGTGCTTGCCTGGCCGGCCTTCGGCCTTGACCCGCCGCCCCCGTCCCATTAGGGTGCGCCGGTTCCAAATACCGGAGAGAAGGACACAAGATGCGTCGTTTCCTCGTTGCCCTAGCCTTGGTTGTCGCTGCCCGCGGTGCGCTCGCGCAGGGCATGAAGATCGGCTACGTCGACGTTCAGCGTGCCGTGCAGGAGGTGGAGGAAGGGAAGGCCGCGCGAGGCCGCCTCCAGGCGGAGCTCGCGCAGAAGCGCGGCGATCTGGAGAAGAAGCGCGGCGATCTGGAGAAGATGCGGGCCGACTACGACAAGCAAGCGCCGGTCCTTTCCGACGACGCGAAGCGCCAGCGGCAGGAGCAGCTGCAGAAGGCGTTCCTCGAGGCCCAGACCGCCGCCGGGCAGATGCAGGAAGAGCTCTCCGGCAAGGAGCAGGAAGCGATGCAGAGCATCTCCAAGCGGCTGCTGCAGGTGGTCGCGGAAATCAGCGACCGCGAGAATTTCACCTTCGTGCTCGACAAGGCCGCTCTGCTCTACGCTCCCGCTGCCTCCGACATGACCAACGAAGTGGTGCGCCGCTACAACGAGCGCTTCGGCAAGGGCGAGACGAAGGCGGCGAAGACGGCCACGCCCGCGAAGCCGCCGCCGCCGGCGCCGCCCAAGAAGTAAGTCGCGGTCCCGTGCGCACCGACGCGACGCAACTCTCGCTGGAGGAGCTCGCAAGGCGCATCGGAGCGGAGCTGCGCGGCCCCGCCGCGAACGGCATGTCGGGCGTTGCCCCCCTGGAGTCGGCGGGTCCTTCGCAGATCGCTTTTTACGCGAATCCCCGGTACCGCAAGGAGCTTGCCGCGACCCGTGCCGGGGCGGTGATCGTCTCCGAGGACGACGTCCCTCACGTTCCCGCTTCCGCTGCCCGGCTGGTCGCGCCGCAGCCCTATGTCGCCTTCGCCAAGGCGAGCGCGCTGTTCCACGAGGAGCTGGTCGTCGAGCCCGGGATCCAGCGCGGCGCGCTGATCGACGAGACCGCCGACGTCCATCCCACCGCCGCCATTTCCCCCGGCGCCTACGTGGGCCCGGGCGCGAAGATCGGCGCCCATACGACGCTGCATGCCGGGGCTCGCGTGCTCGATTGCGCCCGCGTCGGCGAAGGCTGCCTGCTCTGGCCCGGCGCGGTGGTCCGCGAGCGCTGCATCGTCGGGGACCGCGTCATCCTCCAACCCAACGCGGTGGTGGGCAGCGACGGCTTCGGTTTCGCCTTCGACCTGGAGGGCGACGGCAACGGCCCCATCCACCGCAAGGTGCCGCAGGCGGGAATCGCGCGCGTCGAGGACGACGTCGAGGTGGGCGCCTGCTCCTGCATCGACCGCGCCACCCTCGGCGAGACGGTGGTGGGGCGCGGCACCAAGATCGACAATCTGGTGCAGGTAGGCCACAACGTGCACGTCGGACCCCTCTGTCTGCTCGTCGCCCAATGCGGCATCAGCGGGTCGACGGAGCTGGGGCAAGGCGTCATCCTCGCCGGTCAGGTCGGCGTGGTCGGGCACTTGCGCATCGGCGACGGAGCGCGCATCGGTGCGCAATCGGGCGTCGCCCACGACGTGCAGGAAGGCGAAACGCTCAGCGGCTACCCGGCCATCGCCCACCGCGATTGGCTGCGCATGAGCGCTGCCCTCCCGCGCGTTCCCGACCTCTTGCGCGAAGTGCGCAAGCTGCAGCAGCGGGTGGAGCAGCTGGAGAAGGAGCGAAAGTGATGGACTTCGAGAAAATCCTGTCCGCGCTGCCGCACCGCTACCCTTTTCTGCTCGTCGACCGCGTCGTCGAAGTGGTGAAGGGCCAGCGGATCCACGCCTACAAGAACCTCACCTTCAACGAGCTCTTCTTCCAGGGGCACTTTCCCGGCAAACCGGTGATGCCCGGCGTGCTCCAGCTCGAGGCCCTGGCGCAGGCGGGAGCGCTGCTCGCGTACGAGGGCGCGCCCTTCGATCCTTCGCAGAAGGTGATCTACCTGATGTCCTTCGACGCGGTGAAGTTCAGGCGGCCGGTGGTTCCCGGGGACCGCCTCGATCTCTACGTGCGCATCGAGCGGCAGAAGGGAGCGATCTGGCGCCTCGCCGGAGAGGCGAAAGTGGACGGCCAGCCCGCGAGCGAGGCACAGATGATGGCGATGATCGCGGACAGAAAGGACTGACGTTGGCCATCCATCCGACGGCGATCGTGGACAGGCACGCCGAGCTCGACTCCAGCGTCGAGGTCGGCCCCTACGCGGTGATCGGACCCAAGGTGAAGATCGGCGCGCGCACGCGGGTGGGCCCGCACGCGGTGATCGAGGGTGACACGACCATCGGCGAGGAGAACGTCATCTTCCAGTTCGCCTCCGTCGGCGCCATTCCGCAGGACCTCAAGTACGCAGGAGAGCCGACCCGTCTGGTGATCGGCAAGGCCAACCGGATCCGCGAGTTCTCGACGGTGCACATCGGCACCGCCGGGGGCGGAGGAGTGACGCGGATCGCGAACGGATGCCTCTTGATGGCTCAGAGCCACGTAGCGCACGACGTCCAGCTCGGCGACGGCTGCATCCTCGCCAACTCCGTCGCCCTCGCCGGCCACGTGGTGGTGGAAGACCACGTGATCTTCGGCGGCCTGGCGGCCGTGCACCAGTTCACCCGCATCGGGCGCCTGGCGTTCGTCAGCGGCGGCGCGATGGTCACGCAGGACGTGCCGCCCTACGTCACCGTACAGGGTGACCGCGCGGAGGTCGTCGGCCTCAACACGGTAGGTCTCACCCGCGCGCATTTCGACGAACATGCCCAGGCGCGGGTGAAGGGCGCGTACAAGATCGTCTACCGCAGCAAGATGGGTTTGCGCGAGGCCGTCGCGCACGTGAAGGCCGAGTACGGCGGCCATCCGGAGATCGACCACTTCGTCGCGTTCCTCGACGGAACCGAGCGGGGCATCGCGCGGTGACCGCCGCGCCGATCGGGCTCATCGCCGGATCGGGGCGCCTGCCTGTCCTGTTCGCCGAAGCCGCCGGGCGCGCCGGCCGCAGCGTCGTCACCGTGGCGCACGAAGGCGAGACCGATCCGTCCGTCACCGCCGCGGCCTGGGTGAAGGTCGGCCAGCTCGGCCGTATCGTCGAGGTGCTCCGAAGGGCAGGCGTCACCGAGGCGGTGCTCGTCGGCGGCATCCGCAAGCCGAAGCTCTTCGATCTGCGCCCCGACTGGCTCGGCCTCAAAGTGCTGGCCCGCCTGCGGGGCGCCGGCGACGACGCGGGCCTGAGGGCGATCGCCGATGCGCTGGAGGAAGAGGGGCTGCGCATCGTCTCGCCGCTCCCGCTGGTGCCCGAGTTGCTGGTTCCGCGTGGACCGCTGGGAAAGCGCAGGTTGACCGACGAGCAGCGCGCGGATGCCCTGGTCGGGCTCGCCGCGGCGCGCGCGTTGGGCCAGGCCGACGTCGGGCAGACGGTGGTGGTGAAGCGGGGCGTCGTGCTCGCGGCCGAAGCGGTCGAGGGAACCGACGCCTGCATCGCCCGCGGAGGCGCCTTCGCTCCTGGCGCCGTGGTGGTGAAGGCGCGCAAGCCGCAGCAGGACGATCGATTCGACGTGCCCACCGTCGGACCCGCAACCATCGACGCCTGCGCGGTGGCGAGGTGCGCTGCCTTGGCCGTCGAAGCCGGGACCACGCTCGTACTCGATCGATCCGAGCTGGTTGCCCGTGCGGACCAGGCCGGCATCGCGGTGGAAGGAATCTGAAAGTGCTGGCGACGACGGCGGAGATCGACGAGATCCGCAAGGAAGCCGGCGAGCGCGAGCTCCGGCTGTACATCGACATCGACCGCGGCGAGTGGCTCCTGCCGCGCGCGGTCTGGCTCCTGCAGGAGAAGCTCAACGCGTACGCCAGCTTCGTTTTGGACGGGAAGATGCGCGAGCTCTATCCCTACGCGCAGGCTCACGACGTCCGCATCGTCATCCGCTCGCGCGGTCAGCCGCCGCAGGATGCGCTGCGGCTGGTCGGCCTGGTACGCGAGGCGCTGGAGAAGGACGGCCCGAAGCTCGATCTCGAGCAGGTCGCTTGAGCGCGCCGGAGCTGCTCGTCGTCGCCCTGGAAGCGTCCGCCGATCTGCACGGCGCGGCGGTGCTGCGCGAGCTGCGCGCGCTCCAGCCTGAGCTGCGTGTTTTTGGGGCCGGCGGACCGCGGATGCGCCAGGAAGGGTTGGAGGCGCTGGTCCACGCCGAAGACATCTCGGTGATGGGCATCGCGGAGGTGATCCCCGCGCTGCCCCGGATCCTGGACGCGATGGACATGCTCTACGACGCCGCTCGCGAGCGGCGTCCTCGCGCCGCGCTGCTGATCGACAGCCCGGACTTCAATCTGCGCCTGGCGCGACGCTTGCGGATGCACCGCATTCCCGTCGCATACTTCATCGGCCCGAGCGTCTGGGCATGGCGAACCCGACGGGTCCGGCAGATCGCGCGCGACGTCGCGCGCATGCTGGTCATCCTGCCGTTCGAGGCGCGTTTCTACGAGGCGCATCACGTACCCGCCGTCTACGTCGGGAACCCGCTGGCCGACGGGCTGCGGCCGCCCGTTCCGGAGCGCGCCCTCAACGGCGTGCTTGCGCTTCTCCCCGGCTCCCGGGCGCAGGAGATCCGGCGTATCTGGCCGTCGATGCTGGAGGCGGCGCGGCGCCTCAAGGCACGTCGTCGGGGTCTGCAGCTGATCGTCCCGGTCGCGCCTACCATCGATCGTTCGCTATTCGGGACTCCCCGGGATGTCGAGCTCGTCGACGGCGGCGCGCCCCAGGTCCTGGCGCGCGCCGACGCCGCCATCATCACCAGCGGGACCGCCACGCTCGAGTCAGCCCTGCAACTCACCCCGATGGTCGTCGTGTACAGGACGAGCTGGCTGACGTGGTGGATCGGGCGCATGCTCGTGCGCGTGAAGTTCATCTCCCTGGTCAATCTCATCTGTGGACGTGCCGCGGTCCCGGAGCTCCTGCAGGCCGAATGCACGCCCGACCGCATGACCGCCGCGCTGGAGCCGTTGCTCTCCAGGACGCCGGAGCGGGCGGCGCAGCTCGAGGCGCTGAACGAAGTGCGAGCCGAGCTGGCGCCGCAGGGATCGACGCGAGCGGCGCGCCGCGCGGCGGAAGAGGTCCTCGGCTTGTTGGAGAGCTCGCCGCCGTGAACGAGAACCGCGCCTGCGTGGTCCTGCCGACCTACAACGAGCGCGAGAACGTGCCGCAGATCGTTCCCGTCATCCTCGCCGCTTCGCCGGCGCTCGACGTCCTCGTGGTCGACGACAACTCGCCGGACGGCACGGGAGCGCTCGCCGACGAGCTGGCGGCCCGCGATCCCCGCGTGCGCGTGCTGCACCGCCAGCGCAAGGAAGGTCTTGGCCGGGCCTATCTCGCCGGATTCGCCGAGGCGCTCCGGGCCGGCTACGGCCGCATCCTGGAGATGGATGCCGACTTCTCGCACGACCCCGCGCGGCTGCCCGTCCTGCTGGGCACCGACGCCGACCTGGTGCTCGGCAGTCGTTACGTCCCTGGAGGCAGCACGGTGAACTGGGGAGCGGGACGGCGGCTCTTGAGCCGCGGCGGCAGCTTCTATGCGCGCACGATCCTGGGGCTGCCGATCCGCGACCTGACGGGAGGCTTCAAGTGCTTCCGGCGCAAGGTGCTGGAAGCGATGGATCTCGCGTCGGTGCGCTCCAGCGGATACGCCTTCCAGATCGAGCTCACCTACCGGACCATTCGCCGCGGCTTCAAGGTCGTCGAGGTGCCCATCACGTTCGTCGACCGGAGGGTAGGCAAGAGCAAGATGAGCCGCGGCATCGTCGCCGAAGCGCTCTGGATGGTGTGGAAGATCCGTTTCGACGCAAAGGCGAACCAGCGTTCCGCGGCCTAACGAACGGCGCGGAAGAAGGCGCGGGCGCGGTCGCTGCGCGGGTGCTCCGTCACTTGCGACGGCGTCCCGTCTTCGACCAGCTTCCCGTCGTCGAACACCCAGATTCGCGAGGCGACGTTGCGCGCAAACGACATCTCGTGCGTCACCACCAGCATGGTGCAGGTGCCCGAGAGATCGCGCAGCACCGCGAGCACCTCGCCGCGCATCTCGGGATCGAGCGCGCTCGTCGGCTCGTCGAGCATCAGCAGCTCGGGGTCCATTGCGAGCGCCCGGGCGATGGCAACGCGCTGCTGCTGTCCGCCCGATAGCTGCGCCGGGCGCGCTCGGCTCCGATCACCCAGGCCCACGCGCTTGAGGAGCGCCCGCGCCTTCTCCTCGACGGCGTCGCGCGGCTCGCGCTTCACGTGCAGCGGCGCGACGCAGATGTTCTGCAGCGCTGTCAGGTGCGGAAAGAGGTGAAATCCCTGGAACACCAGTCCCACTCGCGCACGCAGCGGGCGCAGCGCCGCCGCATCGGGAGGAGTCTTTGGGGCCAGCGTCAACCCGGCGACTTCCACCGTCCCGGCGTCGAAGGAGGTGAGCCCGTTGAGGCAGCGCAGGAGCGTGCTCTTCCCGCCGCCCGACGGCCCGACCACCGCAATGGTCTCGCCGCGCGCCACTTCCGCGTCGATTCCGCGGAGGACCTGGCGCGTCCCGAACGACTTCTGCAGCCCGCGCACGCGGACGATCATGTGGCCGGCGCCACGACGGGTTCTTCGCCCGCCGCTTCGAGTCTGGCTTCCAGCCGCGCCGCCAGCCGGGCCAGCGGATAGCTCATGGCGAAGTAGAGCGTCGCACACAGCGCGCCGGGCAACGCCCACGAGCGCACGTCCACGGCGGTGATCGTCATCTGTTTGGTCAGCTCCACGACCGTGATCACCGACACGAGCGAGCTGTCTTTCAAGAGCGCGATGAGATCGTTGGTCATCGCGGGCAAGGCGGTGCGCAACGCCTGTGGGAGCAGCACCAGCCGCAGTGACTGCCAGCGCGAGAGGCCGAGCGCCGCCGCGGCCTCGCTCTGCCCGGCGGGAACGGCGAGAAGGGCGGCGCGATGCACCTCCGCCTCGTAGGCGCCGTAATTCAACGCCAACCCCAGGATCGCCGCCTCGAGCGCAGACAGGTGCACGATGGGCGCCATCCCGTAATAGAGGATGAAGAGCTGCAGCAAGACCGGTGTGCCGCGAAACAGCTCGATGTAGGCGTGCGCCAGCCAACGCACGGGAGCGCGGCCGTACAGACGGGCGAGGGCGAGGATCAAGCCGAGAGGCACGGCCAGCGCCATCGACAACAGGGAGATCGACAGCGTCACCGCGGCGCCGACGAGGAAGAGCATGACCTGGGCGCGGTCGAACGTCGCTTGTGGAGGCGTCGTGACCTGAATCGAAGGCGTGGTGTTGGGCACCTCTGGCAGGTGCCAGCGCGTGTAGATGCGGCGAAGCTCTCCCTCCGCGTCGAGTTTGGCAAGCGCCGCGTTCAGCGCATCCCTCAAGTCCGAGTCGCCCTTGCGCAGCCCGATGACGTACGATCCTCGGGCGACGTCGGCGTCGGCGAGCTCGAGATCCGGCTTGGTGAGCCCGTAGCGCTGCGCGATGACCGAGTCCAGCAGCACGGCGTCCGTCCGCTCGAGCTGCAGGTCGCGGTAGGGTTCCTCCTGGCCGCCGTAGAGCACCACCTCGATGGCGCGTTTCGAGCGCAGGATCTGGTGCGCGAGCGACGAGGCGAGCGTCCCGACGCGATGTCCGCGCAAAGCATCCAGCGTGCGCAGCTTGGAGCCGCGCCGGACCACGAGCTGCTCCGTGAAGTCGAAATACGGGCGGGAGAGCAGTATGCGGCCGCGCAGCGCCGGCGTGTCCTCCAGCCCGTTGACGATGATGTCGAAATCGCCGCGCTCGAGCGAGGGCACGAGGTTGGACCAGTCGTTCTGGAAAAAGCGCTCACGCACGCCGAGCTTCGCCGCGAGCGCGCGCACCAGGTCGACCTCGAAGCCGACCAGCTTGTCCGGGTCGCGGGGATCGCGAAAGACGTAAGGCTCGCCGCCCTGCAAGTCTCCCCCCCAGCGGATCTCGCCGTGCGCACGCACCCGGGAGAGGCCGGAAGCCGCGAGGAGCAGGGCCAGCGGCAAGGCGCCGATCGGCATCGCCGGAAATTACCTCGGCCGCGGAGTCGCTGGTAGCATTTGACCATGGGCGTGCTGCTCGCCTTGTTGCTCGCGTCGGAGACCGTCCTGGTGGTGCCGTTCGTGCCCAGGGGCGACGCTCCACCGGCCGCCGGAATCGCGGTCGCCGAAGCGATCGTCGATGTGTTGGTGCAGGCAAACAGGGACGATTTCCTTACCTTGAAACAGCTCGACGCGGTGCTGCGCCGCCGTGACCTGCGGCTCGACGACGCCGCCGTCGCCGCGCGCGCTCTCGAGCTTGCGCGCCCGCTCGGGGCGTCGGACGTGGTCACTGGCGAGGTGTGGCTGGAAGAAGGGCAGTGGCGGATTGCCGCGCGCCGGACGAAGGTCGCGGAAGCCAAGGCGGTCGTGGAAGCGAAGGAGGAAGGACCGCGCTCCGCGTTTCCGGCGCTGGCGCACAAGATCGGCGTCGATCTGTTCGGCGCGCAGGGTCTGGCCCTGGGCCCCTTGACGGGAAGCGCGGCGGCGCTCGAGCAGGCCGCGCTGTGCTGGAAGCATCTGGCGCGCCAGTCGCTCGGAGCGCATGCGCGGATCACCCTGCAGCCCGATCACCTCGCGGCGGCCGAAAGAGCATGCAGGGCGGCGCTCCAGGCAGATCCGAGGCTCGGTCTGGCGCGCGCCGGTCTGGCGGTGACGCTCGCTGCGCGAGGGAAGTTCGCACTGGCCCGCAAGCAGGCGCGACGGGCGCAGGCGCGCAGATTCGTGCCGCTGGCGGTGCTCGCCGAATCGTTCGCGGCGTGGAAGATGCGGGATGCCGCCGGATGGCGAGCGGTCCTCGAGGCGGCAGTGATCGCGCGGCGCGGCTTCCTGCACGCGCTCGGATATCTGGCCGAGGACCGGATGGAGCAGGGGGACGACGAGGCGGCGCTCGCCATCTTCGATCGATACCTGCAGCTCTCGCCGAACCATCCCTGGGCGATGGGGAAGAAGGGCCGGCAGCTTGCCCGGGTGGGCAAGATGGACGAGGCGATCGAGATCTCGGAGAAGGCGCTCGGCCTCGATCCGGGAAATCCGGAGCTGCTGATCGAGACGGCGTCCCGCTACATCGACGCGGGTCGCGACGCGAAGGCGTTGCCGCTGCTCGAGCAGGCGCTGAAGGCAAGTCCGCCGCGGCCAACGGCGGCGCTCCGGCTCGGTTACGTCTACCTGAGGAGCG
>Ga0209057_1001389_pt1 | contig 19586 bp, 19 predicted proteins | sample GraSoiAngelo_146_FD_185903 | JGI IMG/M metagenome (GOLD analysis project Ga0209057, IMG submission 185903) | Grasslands soil microbial communities from the Angelo Coastal Reserve, California, USA - 14_1009_05_30cm (SPAdes) (version 2) | ecosystem: Environmental > Terrestrial > Soil > Grasslands ... | reverse complement strand
GCCCCACCACGGGTCGGCGCCGTGCGCCATGACGAGCTTCAGCTCCGGATAGAAGAGGCACACCTCGTCCAGGTAGAGCGGCCGCTGGGGCTCGGCGGGCATCGGCGGGCCAGGGATGCCGGTATTGACCGAGATCGGCAGGTCGAGCTCGATGCACTTGGCGTAGAGTGGGTAGTAGACCTTGTCGTTCGGCGGGCGGTTGACGAGGAACGGCACCACGCGCGCGAGCCGCAGGCCGTGCTTGGCGACCAGCCGCTCGAGCAGGCGGAGCGCTTCCATGCCGGCCATCGGGTCGATCGTGGTCGAGCAGATGAACCGTCCCGGGAAGGCCCGCGCCAGCGCGGCGACGGGCTCCGGATCGTGGGGGTTCATGGTGACGATCGCACGCTCGACGCCGGCCGCCTCCATCTGCCGCAGGAGCTCCTCGATCGGCGTGGGGGTGAAGGCCTCCTTCTCGCGGTGGAAGTAGTCGCGGGCGACCCGGACCAGGAACTCGGGGCGCTGCTCCGCGAGCCCGGTGGTCGGATTGAGCCAGCAGTCGATGGCCTTCGGCCGCTCGGGAGCGTCCGCCATGCGCGGACCGTAGCACAAGCCGGCACGGAGGCCCCAGCCCCGAGCCCCGCCCGTTGACCGGAAGTGGACGGCGGTGTTAGGCGGGGGCCAGCGGCCATCCACCTTTTTGTCTGGACGGAGGACGGACCATGCGGATCACGCGGTGCACCCTGCTCGGGCTGGTGCTGCTCCTCGTGGCCTGCAGCGAGGGCGGCGTCGACTGGAACGCGCCCGAGAACTTCGTCTTGCGCGAGAAGAGCGCGAAGGTGAACGAGGGCGTCCAGCTCGAGTACTGGTCGCTGGTGGACGCCGGTTGCCAGGCGGTCTACGACGCGCTCGTCGACATCGAGCACTACCCCGACTTCATTCCCGGCGTGGACCGCGCGAATCTCCTCAACGTGACCCCGACCTCGAAGACGGCCCAGATCGCGCAGCGGGTGATCGGCCGGCAGTCCAACGCCAAGGTCGAGTGGACCTTCCACCCCGAGAAGCACGAGATCGACTTCAAGACGCTCAGCAGCGACCTCAACTTCAACGACGGCCACTACGAGCTCGAGCCGTCGCCCGACGGCAAGCGCTGCCTGGTGCGGAGCAGTTATCTGGTGAAGGAAGGCCAGGGGATGGCGCAGTCGGTGCCGATCGGCGTCCTCGCGGCGGGCACCAAGGAGGCCTTCCTCGCGGCCGCGCAGGGCGTGAAGAAGCGGGCCGCCGGCCGCACGCCGGGTTGAGCGCGGCTACGGCGCGGCCTGGCTGCCGATGGTGGCCAGCCGCCTGCCCTCGGGGTCGAGGATCGTGATCCCGGCGCCCTCGACCACGGTGCCACGTGGCACGTCGGGCGTCTTGTAAGGAATCTTCGCCCGTCCCCGCTCCGCCACGAAGGTGATGCGGGTGTCGGGAATCGTACCCGATGGGAACGTCCCGATGCCCGGTACGGTGATCTGGCCAGTAGCGACGACGACCGTGAACTGGACCCCGCTGGCCAGGTTGCCGGCCGCGTCGCGCACCCCCTTCACCTCCAGGACGAAGGCGGTCTTGCGGCTGCGCAGGAAGCGGGAGACCGGCGTCTTCAGCACCGCGCTCTCGAACGTGAAGGTCGAGTCGTGCGCCGGCGGGAAGCAGGTCTGCGGCCCCGGGCACGTGCGGAAGGAGGGCACGAGGTAGGTCCGGTTGAGCCCACCCGCGGAGGCGAGCTGCGGAAGCAGCGCCAGGACGAGCGCAGCGACGATGCGGGTCGCCATCACGAGTACGGGTTGCAGGCCTGCTCGGGCGGCACGCCCGGCAGGGGGTCGTAGAGGGCGCCCGGGAGGATGCACATGTCGTCGTCGGACAGCGGTCCGAAGACGAGGTTCGCCTCCACGCAGCGACCGGTCCCGTAGCCGGCGCAGTTGACGCCGTCGAGGCCGCAGGGCCGGGCATGGGTCTCGAGCGGGGAGACGTCGAGCGCCTCGCCCTCCGCCCACGAGATCCCCGGCACCACGCCCGGTTGCGCCTCACACCCCATCTTCACGGGCTCGTACGCCGAGCCATTGGCATGCGTGCACGAGTAGCGGAAGCGCGGATGGCCGTTCTTGCAGCCCGGATCGTCCACCAGCGTGCGCGGGAATCCCGCGCTGGCCGCGCCCTGATAGCCGTAGGCGATGAAGTGGTGCGTCCCCACCTCACGAGCGGTCCGCGAGCGCGTCTCGTAGGCGACCACGTCGAGGCCGCGGGCGTGTGGGATGCGCACCGCCTGGCACACCTCGCGGTCGCGGTGGGCCTCGATGCGGAACGGCCCGACCTTCAAGCGCACGACCCGCTCCCGGCCGTCCGCCGGCACGGCGACCGCTGTGAGCGCGAGGACGAGAACGGACCACGCTCGCTTCATGGCCGGCATGTCCCCTCGGCGCGGACCATGCCTGACGGGCCCCCGGAGCGTCAAGACGGTTCTCGCCAGATCGCCCCTGTGGCAGACTCCGGGCGATGCGTGTCGACGTGCGCTGCAAGAAGTGCGGTCAGCGCCGCCGCCTCGAGCTGGGCGACCCGGGCGACACGCCGGTCGACGAGTTCATCCACCGCGTGAAGGAGCGGCTCGCACACCAGCCGAGCTTCGAATGCTTCGGCGGCCACCTGGAGCTGGCCCCGCCCGTGCCGCGCTTCTGGGACATCGACTGGGCGAGCTGCGGACCCTGAGGCGAGGGCTTGAACGCGCGGGGCGGTCGGGTCAAGACTGGGCGCCCGAGTCGGCGAGCAGGCCACTACCACGGAGGGCGCCATGACGACCAACCGCCGCTACGCCATTCCGGTCGAGGACAGCACCTGGGCGGTGCGGAACGCCTTCGACACCGTCTTTCGCTGGGAGTACGAGGAGGGCCGCGCCGCGCTCATGAACCTCTACGAGAAGGGCAAGAAGCTCCAGTGGAACACCAACGCCCGCATCGACTGGTCGCAGAACCTCGATCCGGAAGATCCGCAGGAGCTGCCCGACGAGTCGGTCTCGATCTTCGGCTCGCCCATGTGGGAGAGGCTCACGCGCCAGGAGAAGGCCACCCTCCGGCGCCACCTCCAGGCCTGGCAGCTCTCGCAGTTCCTGCACGGCGAGCAGGGAGCGCTCGTCTGCACCGCCAAGATCGTGCAGCAGGTGCCGAGCGTCGACGCCAAGTTCTACGCCGCCACGCAGGTGATGGACGAGGCGCGCCATGTGGAGACCTACTCGCGCCTCCTGCACGAGAAGTTCGACCTCGCCTACCCGATCACGCCGACGCTCAAGCGCCTGCTCGACGACGTCCTCAGCGACTCGCGCTGGGACATGACCTACCTCGGCATGCAGGTGCTGATCGAGGGACTCGCGCTCGCCGCCTTCGCCACCATCCGCGACCAGGCGAAGAACTCGCTCGCCGCGGCGGTGAACGCCTACGTCATGCAGGACGAGGCGCGGCACGTCGCCTTCGGGCGGCTCACGCTGCGTGACTACTACCCGCAGCTCACGCAGGCGGAACGCGACGAGCGAGAAGAATTCGCGGTCGAGGCCTGCTACCTGATGCGCGACCGCTTCCTCTCCGAGGAGGTGTGGGAGACGGTCGGCCTCCCGGTCGAGGAATGCGTCGGCTACGTCGAGTCCTCCCAGATGATGCGCCAGTTCCGCTCGCTGCTCTTCAGCCGGATCGTGCCCACCATCAAGGACATCGGCCTCTGGGGGCCGAAGATCCGCCGCGCCTACTCGAACATGGGGATCATCGGCTTCGCCGACGTGGACACCGAGCAGCTGACCCGCGAGGACGAGCGCGTGGCCGAGGAGTTCGACGCCCGGCGCCCGCACTGAGGACGGACGGCGCCGCTCAGGGCAGCGCGGCCGCGGCCGCGGCGAGGGCGCGCTCCGTGGTCGGCCAGTCGATGCACGCGTCGGTGATCGACACCCCGTAGCGGAGCCCGGCGCTCCCGCCGGCGAGCTGCTGGTTTCCGGCCTCGAGGTTGCTCTCCAGCATGAAGCCCATGATGGAGCGGTTGCCGGCCCGGATCTGCTCCACCAGGTCGTCCAGCACGCGCGGCTGGCGGGTGTAGTCCTTGGCCGTCTGCGCGTGGCTGCAGTCGACCAGGACGCGCGCGGGCAGGCCGGCCGCGAGCAGCAGCTCCTCGCAGCGGCGGATGCTCCCGGCATCGTAGTTGGGCGTCCGCCCGCCGCGCAGGATGATGTGCCCGTCGGGGTTGCCCTCGGTGTGGATCACGGAGGCGACGCCATCCTGGTCGATGCCGAGGAAGGTGTGCGGATGGCGCGCCGACTCCAGCGCGTCGATGGCGACCTGCTGGTTGCCGTCGGTCGTGTTCTTGAAGCCGACCGGCATCGAGAGCCCGCTCGCCATCTCGCGATGCGTCTGGCTCTCGGTGGTGCGCGCGCCGATCGCGGCCCACGAGATCAGGTCGGCCAGGTACTGCGGCGTGATCGGGTCGAGCAGCTCGGTGCCGGCGGGAAGCCCGAGCCGCGCCAGGTCGACGAGCAGCTGGCGCGCCAGGCGCAGCCCGAGCTGCATGTCGTGCGTGCCGTTCAAGTGCGGATCGTTGATGAGCCCCTTCCAGCCGATGGTCGTGCGCGGCTTCTCGAAGTAGACGCGCATGACGACGAAGAGCTTGTCCGCCAGCCGCGCGGCGAGCGCGGCGAGCCGCCGGGCGTAATCGCGCGCGGCCTCCGGGTCGTGGATGGAGCACGGGCCGACCAGGGCGAGGAGGCGACCGTCCCGGCCGGCAATGATGTCGCGAATGGTCGCCCGGGCGCGCACCACCACCGCGTAGAGCGCATCCGATCCCGGCAACTCGCGCTTGATGACGCGCGGCGCGACCAGGGGCTCGGTCTTGACGACGTGGAGGTTCTGGGTCCGGAGCATCCGTCCGAGTCTCCGGGCGCCGGCGCCCGGGGTCAAGCGCCGCGCGGCCGCGTGGCTTGCACGCCGGGGCCGGCTTCCTGAAGATGCCCGGCGTGGATGCGGTCGCTCCCATCGTCGAGGCGCGCGGGCTCTGTAAGGACTATGGCGCCCGCCGGGTCGTGACCGACGTCTCCTTCGCGCTCGCCCGCGGCCACTGCCTGGGCCTCCTCGGGCCGAACGGGGCCGGCAAGACGACCACCATCCGCATGGTCACCTGCTTCACGGCGCCGAGCGCCGGCGCCCTCGCCGTCCTGGGTCTGCCGACCACGCCGGCCAACCACGCGGCCATCAAGGCCGGGCTCGGCATCGTGCAGCAGGACGAGAGCCTCGACCCCGACCTGAGCGTCGAGCAGAACCTGATCGTCTACGCGAGCTACTTCGGCATCGCGCGGCGCGACGCCGCCGCGCGCGCCAGCGCACTCATGCGCTTCACCGAGCTCGCCGAGCACCGCGCCGCCCGCATCCGCACGCTCTCGGGCGGCATGAAGCGCCGCCTCATGCTGGCGCGTGCGCTGCTCAACGACCCGCGCCTGCTCGTCCTCGACGAGCCGACCACGGGCCTCGATCCGCAGGCGCGGCGGCTGGTCTGGGAGCGCATCCGCACGCTCAAGCGCCAGGGAACGACCATCCTCCTCACCACGCACTACATGGAGGAGGCGGCGCAGCTCTGCGACCGTCTCATCATCATGGACGGCGGCCGCATCGTCGCCGAGGGCACGCCGGCGGAGCTGGTCGCCGCCCACGTGGGCGCGGACGTCGTCGAGGTCTACCTCACGGGGGCGGAGGCCGAGGACGCGCGCGCCGTCGCGCGGCTCGGCGCGGGCCCGTGGCGCACGGAGCGCGTCGGCCAGGTCCTCTACCTCTATCTCCGCGACGGCGAGGCCGGAGCGCGCGTCTTCGGCGCGCTCGACGGCCTCGACTTCGCGCGCCGGCGCGCCACCCTCGAGGACGTGTTCCTGACCCTCACGGGCCACGGGCTCCGGGACTGAGGCGGGAGCGTGCCCACCCTGCGCGCCCTCCGCGTCTGGCGGCGGAACCTGGAATCCTGGAAGCGCTACGCGCCGTCCTTCTTCGTGGCCGCCCTCGGGGAGCCGATCTTCTATCTCCTCGCCATCGGCTACGGGCTCGGCCGCTTCGTCGCCCGGATCGACGGGCTCCCCTACGCGGCCTTCCTGGCGCCCGGGATGATCGCCTTCACGGCCATGAACAGCGCCACCTTCGAGACCACCTTCGGGTCCTTCACGCGCATGACCGAGCAGAACACCTACGCCGCCATCCTGGCCACGCCCTGCTCGGTCGCGGACATCGTGGCCGGCGACATCCTGTGGGCGGCCTCGAAGAGCACCCTCTCGGTGTGCTTCGTGCTGCTGCTCACGGCGCTCTTCGGCCTGGTCGCGAGCCCCCTCGCCCTGGCCCTCGTGCCGGTCGGGTTCCTGGTCGGGCTCATGTTCGGCGGCCTCGGCATGATGGTCACCGCGCGCGCGCCCTCCTACGACTTCTTCAACTACTACTTCACGCTCGGCATCTCGGTGATGTTCCTCTTCTCGGGGGTCTTCTTTCCACTCGAGAGCCTGCCGGCCTGGGCCCGCGCGTTCGCCTGGCTCCTGCCGCTCACGCACGCGGTGAACGTGTGCCGGGCGCTGGCGAGCGGCACGCTCACGCCCGGCCTGGCGGCGGAGCTCGCGTGGATGGCGATCGTGACCGGCGCCGCCTTCGTGGTCGCCGAGCGCTGGGTCAGGCGGCGCGTCCTCCCCTGATCGCTTGACACCGGCGGAGCGCCTGGCGCACCCTGCGCGGCATGCGGATGCGGCGGCAGGCGGGTGCACTGATCCTCTACGGCGGCTGGCTCCTCCTCTTCAACCCGGAAGCGAACCGGCCCGACGCCCCTCTCAGCAGCTGGAAGAAGCGGGGCGAATACGACACCGGCTACCTGTGCGAGCAGGCGCGCAGCAAGTCGGTCGCCGACCTGCTGCGCGATCAGCGGCAGAACCCGGACGGCCCACGCCTCCGGCCTGCTGCGGCCGAGCTCCGGTATCGCTGCGAGCGCGCCGAGCGCTTCGAGCCGCTCCAGGGCCGCTGACGCCCGCCCGCGCGGCCGGCGTCAGGGAACCTTCCACCACGGCAAGCCGAGCTGCGACGCGTAGCACGTAGCGTTTGCCGCTCCATCCCGGCCCATCGGTCTCGCGCGCCACCGCCGCGGCCCGCTCCTCCGCCTCGTCCTGCCGGTCGAACGTCAGCGCGGGATCGACGTGCTCGCCCTCGTCGTCGATCCGTACGACGTGGTAGTGCATCCACCCCTCCCCCCTGCTAGCTAACCCGCCGAGCGCGCGAATACCATGCTAGGCAGCGGAAAGCGAACGCGGCCGCGGCCCCGCCCTTGACGCTGGGCGCTGCCTTCCGGCAACTGGAGGCGGAGGTCCCCATGGATGCCAGAGCCGCCGTCCGCGAGCGGGTCGCCGCGAGCCGGGATCGCCTGGTCGCGCTGAGCCACCGCATCCACGCCCACCCCGAGCTGGCCTTCGAGGAGGAGCGCGCGTCCACCTGGTGCGCCGAGGCGCTCGATGCCGCGGGCTTCACGGTCGAGCGGGGCGTCTGCGACCTGCCGACCGCGTTCGTGGCGCGCGCCGGCTCGGGGCCGCTCCACCTGGCCCTGTGCGCCGAGTACGACTGCCTCCCCGGCATCGGCCACGCCTGCGGGCACAACATAATCGCCGCCATCGCCGTCGGCGCGGGCGTCGCCGCCGCGCGCGTCGCCGATGACGTGGGCCTCACGGTGAGCGTCGTCGGCACCCCGGCCGAGGAGCGCGGCGGCGGCAAGATCCTGCTCCTCGAGCGCGGCGCCTTCGCGGGTGTGCACGCGGCCATGATGGTGCACCCGGCGCCGGTCGACGTGGTCGAGCCGGTGACGTTGGCGTGGTGGGACTTCGAGGTCCGCTACACGGGCAAGTCGGCGCACGCGTCCGCCTTCCCCGAGTTCGGGATCAACGCCGCCGATGCGCTCACCGTGGCGCAGACGGCGATCGGCCTCCTCCGCCAGCACATCCGGCAGGGCGACCGCATCCACGGCATCGTGACCGACGGCGGCGACGCGCCGAACATCGTCCCGGCGCACGCCGCCGCGGACTACATTGTACGCGCCCGCGCACTCGCGGAGCTGGACGAGATCCGTGCCAAGGTGTTGCGCTGCTTCGAGGCGGGCGCCCTCGCCACCGGCGCCACGCTGGAGGTGAAGCCGAGCGGCAAGCCGTACGCGGAGGTCCAGCACGACGCGGCGCTCGCGGCCGTCTACCGCCGCAACGCCGAGGCCCTCGGGCGGTCGTTCCCCGACCTGGGCGTCCTCCTCGAGCGCGCCGCGGCCTCGACCGACATGGGGAACGTGTCGCACGCCCTGCCGAGCATCCATCCCATGATCGGCATCGCCTCGCTGCCGGCGGTGAACCATCAGCCCGAGTTCACCGCCCACTGCGCGACGCCGCCGGCGGACCAGGCGGTGGCCGACGGGGCGCTCGCGCTGGCGTGGACGGCGCTCGACGTGGCGTGCGATCCGGCGCTCGTCGCCCGCCTGTGCGCGCGCGGTCGCTGAGAGCTCGCGCGGGCGCGTGGTGGGCACGGGGCGCTGAAGACCGCGGTGCCGCGCATTGACCCGACGCGCGGGCGCCATCTACGATGCCACCATGGCCACGGTGCGGGTCGAGGATCGGGAGGGCGGCGTCCGCGTCCTCACCCTCGACCGGCCGCCGGCCAACGCCGAGAACGAGGAGCTGCTGGGCGATCTCGGGACGGCGCTCGCGGAGGCGCGTGGCAGCGACGCCGTGCGCGCCATCGTGCTCACGGGGGCGGGCAGGTTCTTCAGCGGCGGCTTCGACCTCTCCACGCCGCGCCGCGACGACGACTCGGGTCACCTCTTCCGCAACCTCTTCCGCGCCACGCACCTCGCGCTCCTGGCGCTTCCCAAGCCCACGGTCGCGATGGTGAACGGGCACGCCATCGCGGGCGGCCTCGTCCTCGCCCTCGCCTGCGACTACCGCCTGGGCGTCGACGGAGACTACCGCATCGGGCTGAACGAGGTCGCCATCGGGGCCTCCTACCCGAAGGTCGCCTTCGAGATCGTCCGCCTGCGCCTCGCACACGCGCGCGCCAGCGAGCTGCTTCTCGGCGCGGCGCTCTATCCCGCGAGCCAGGCGCTGCGCCTCGGCGTGGTGGACGAGCTGCTGCCGCCCGACGGCTTCGCGGCGACCGTGCTCCGCCGCGCGGCGCGCCTCGGGACCTTCCCGCGCGAGGCCTACGCCCACACCAAGGCGGCGCTGGTGGCGGAGGCGGTGGGGCGCGTCGAGGCCGAGACGCCCGAGGAGGCGGCACGGGGTGCGGCGGTGTGGGCGACGGCGGAGAGCCGGGCGGCGCGCGCGGCGCAGCGCGCGAAGCTCGGGATGCGCTGACGTAGTCAGGGCTTCCCGACCGCGAAGTCGTCGAACAGCACCTGCGAGTCGGCCTTGGACCAGAGGCCGCAGCGCCCGCTCGGCGGCGCGTCGAGGTCGCGTTTGAGCCGCTCCTTGCCGTCGAGCTCGACCGACAGCGAGCGGCCACGGAGCGTCACCGCGAGCCTGTGCCAGGTGCGGCTCGGCGTGTCGACGCCGCGCACCGTCTCCAGGATGGTGCGCTTGCCGCGCACCACGCGGAAGAAGAGCAGGTTGTCCTCGAGGGCGTTGGCGCGCGCGGCCAGGTAGCTGCCATCGGGCGCGATGCTCCACGCGAGCCCCGCGCCCTGATCGATGCGCCCTGCCTGCGGGTAGAAGCGCACCGACAGGGCGAGGTCGCCGCTCGGGCAGTCACCCTTGTAGACGGCGAGCGGGAAGTAGGCGAACGCCTTGACGCCGTCGAGGAACTCGGCGTAGCGCTCGCCGTAGAGCCGCCGCGCCTGGTCGGCGAGGTTCGCGGACGGGGTCCCCTGCCGCCACGCGGAGCCGTCGACCATGAGGCCGCGCGCCCCGGCCAGGTCGGCCACGTGCCAGTCGCCCACCACCGCCTCGAACTGCGCGGCGGGACCGCCCGACGCGTCGGCGTCGAAGCTGACCACCTCCGCGCGCGCCGGCACGCCGAGTAGAACGAACAGCGCGAGCGCGACTCGCATCACGATCTTCCCTTGCTCCGTGTCAGGATGAACCCCACGACGAGCGGCGCCAGCGGGATACCGAGGTACGCCGACACGACGACCGCCCGCCGCCGCCCCCCGGCTATGACGAGCGGGTAGCCGGGATATTCGGGCTGCGACCAGTCCGGCAGCTGATACCCGGCCGCCTCGAAGATGAGGCTGACGATCTCGCGGCGGCTGGTCGAGCGCGTCTCGCGCGTGCCCCCGCCGGCGTGAACGACGACCCGGCCGTAGCCCTCGTCGCGACCCGCCTCGGTCGCGTCGGCCTGCTCGTCGGTCGGCATCCGCACCTCGAGGTCCGGCCGGGCGAGGCGGAGCTTGGCGAGCACGTCCGATTCGAGCTGGCGCCGGCGAGCGTCGTCGCGGTCGAGGTAGACGTCGAGCGTGATGGACCCGGGCAGCGCGGCCAGCTGCCGCGCTGCCGCGGGCGGGAGTGAGCCGCGCCGGAGCTCGGTGGTATCGAACCCGCGGCGCACCCGATGCGCCAGCGCGGCGGCGACCAGCGTCGTCGCCAGGACCGCGGCCAGCGTCGCCCCCCGCTTCGGCCACGCGAGATCGACGCGCACGCCCACGTAGGCCGCGGCGAGCGCGCCGCCCACCACGGCGGTCATCCAGAGGCACGCGCCCACGGCCAGCGTGCCGCGCTCCATGGGATAGAGATGCGTGGTCACGGACCAGTCGAGCGCGCGGCCGAGCCAGGCGAGCGCGGCGAAGCCCTCGGAGGCGTCGATCGCCCACGAGGCCGCGACCACGAGCACGGCCAGCGTCGCGGCCTGCGCCAGCGTCTCCGTCCACGCCGCCGCGGCCACCGCGATCGCCGCCACCATCGCCACGTAGAGCGCGTAGCCGAGGAGTGCCGTCGCCGTCTCCGCCGCCGCCAGGTGCCCGCCGGCGAGCCGCCACACGGCCAGCAGGACGAGCGGCGCGACCAGCTGGAGCGCCACACCGGCGAGCGCCGCGAGGCTCTTGGCGGCCACCAGCCCGAGCGGCCGCCCGGTCTGGAGGAGAAGCGCCCGGAACGTGCGCCGCTCCTTCTCGACCGCGAGCGCCCGCGCGGCGACCAGCGGCCCGAGCAGCGAGACCGCGAGGTAGAGCCCGCCGAGCGTCGGCCGCACGACGCCGAGGAGGGGGTCGAATTCGCGCGCCATCAAGCGCGCCCCGGCGACGGAGCGCGACCCCGCCGAGTAGAGGTCGACCGCCAGCACGAAGCCGTGCCCCACCAGCAGCGCCGAGAGCGCCGCCTGGAGCCAGGTGAGGCGCGCGCGCAGCACGATCGCGAGCTCACGCTCGAGCATGCGTCCCCGCGCGCAGCAGCGCGATGAAGATGTCCTCCAGCGACGCGTCCGCCCGCCCGACGCGCGCGCGCAGCTCCGCGAGCGGGCCGAAGGCCACCATCCGCCCGGCGTCGAGCACGAGCACGCGCGACGCGATCTTCTCGGCGTCCGACATCTGGTGGACGCTCAGCAGGAGGGCCGTGCCGGCGCGGGCGCGCGCGCGCAGTACCGCGAGCACGTCCTCGAGCTGGAGCGGGTCGAAGACGCCGAGTGGCTCGTCGAGCACCAGCACGGGCCGGCCGGTCGCGAGCGCGGCGAAGAGCGCCACCCGCCGCTTCTCCCCGCGCGACAGCTCCCCCGCCCGCGCGCCAGCGAGCGGACCCAGGCCGAGCCGTTCCAGCAGCGCGGCCGCGAGCCCGTCCGGCGGCCGCCCGAAGCGCTCGGCGTGCGCGAGCAGCGTCGACACGCGGACCTCGGCCGGCGGCTCGGCCTCCTCGGGCAGGAAGGAGAAGACGCGCGCGCGGCTCGCGAGGTCGCCGAGCGCGCGTCCTTCGAACGTCACCCGGCCCGCCGCAACGGGAAGGAAGCCGAGGATCGCCTCGAGGAGCGAGCTCTTCCCGGCCCCGTTCGGGCCGATGACCGCGACGATCTCCCCGGGCGCGAGCCCGAGCGAGACGCGGTCGAGGACGCGCCGCCTCCCGCGCTCCACGCTCAAACCCTCGACCACGAGCCCGCTCATGGCTCCGCCGGCGCCCGGAGGGTGCGGAACTGCGCCAGGAGCAGGAGGTCGTAGAGGGCCTTCAGCACACCGCCCAGCACGAGCGGCCAGCCGAAGGAGGAGCGATCGAGGAGGATGCCGGCGAAGAGCGGCGGGATCGCGGCGGCCAGGCTCCGGGGCACGTTGGTCACGCTCGAGGCCGCCATGCGTTCCTCCGGCGGCACCAGGGCCATCACGTACGCCTGACGCGCGGGCACGTCCATCTGCGACAGCGAGGCGCGGAGCAGCAAGAAGGTGACCGCGAGCGGCGCGCTCGGCACCACGCCGGCCACCACCAGGAAGAGGTTCGCCGGGAGGTGCGTGTAGACCATCGTCCGCACGTGCCCGATGCGCGCGGCGAGCTTCGAGGAGAGGAGCTGCGAGAGCGCGCCGACCATGCCCGCGCCGAAGAAGATCGCTCCCGCGGTCGCGACCGAGAGCTGGAAGCGGCGGTAGAGCCAGAGCACGAGCAGCGACTGCACGACGAAGCCCCCGCCGAAGGCGTCGAGGCTGAAGAGCGTGGCCAGGCGGAGCACGACGCCGCGCGAGCGTGCGAGCGGCGCCTGTCCCGCCGGCGCCGCGCGCTCCACGGCCGGGGAGAGGCGGCGGTAGATCGCCGCCACCACGGCCGCCACCCCCGCGTAGAAGAGGAAGCCACCCCGCTCCGCCGCGAGCGGATCGATGCCGCCCAGGCGGGCGGCCATCTCGGGCACGCAGCTGGCCAGCGCGCCGAATCCGCCCGCGAGCGTGCCGGCGACGTTGTACCACGCGAAGACGGCGGTGCGTTCGCTGCCACGCACGGTCTCGGCGAGCACCGCCTGCTCGACGGGCAGGAAGACGCTCACGTCCCCGGCCGTCGGGTTGAGCGTGCCCACCACCGCGACCAGGAGGAGCGGCCAGAACGCGCTCAGACCGGCGAAGCCGAGGCCGGTCGCGAGCATCAGGAGCGCGGCGAAGAGGAGCACGCGGCGGCGCTCCACCCCCTGCCCGGCCAGGCCGACGGCCGTGGTGAGCGCCGCCGAGCCGAGGAGCGTCCCGGTCACGATCGCGCCGACCTGGAACGGCGTGAAGTCGAGCCGAATGAGATAGCCGGCGAGCAGCACGCTCACCAGCCCGTCCGCGAACCCCCGCAGCGCGCGGGTCACGAGGAGGTGCCGGGCGTCCTCGGTCGCGCTCGACGGCAGCAGCGCCACGAGAGGTGGCGAAGGTTTTCTACGCGGGCGCGCGCCGTGTCAAGCCACGCGAGCGGGGCGTCCACCCGGCGTCGGCGCGCGGGCCACGACGGGGCGCCCTGCCTGCGCGCGGAGCCGCTGGGCCGTGCGTCCGAGGCTCTCCACCACCGCCGTCAGCTCGGTCGCGTCCACCGGCTTGACCACGTGTGCCTGGAAGCCCGCGGACAGCAGCCGGATGCGGTCCTCTTTGCTCGCGTAGGCAGTCAGCGCGACCGCGAGAATCTCCGCGGGCTCACCCTCCTGGCTGCGGATGGTGGCGAGCAGGTCGCAGCCGTCCTGGTCCGGCATCGCGATGTCCGTCACCAGCACGTCCGGCTTCCATTCGCGCAGCATCTCGACGGCCTGTCGCGCGGAGCCGGCGAGCCGAACCTCGGCGCCACACGACGAAAGCAGCGTGCCGACGACCTCGTTGTTGTCGGGCTCGTCGTCGACGACCAGCACGCGCAGGCCGTCGAGCGGGGCAGACCCGTGCTGGCTGGCCGGCGCGCTCCGCTTCGGCGGCCGGCGCTCCACCTCGCCCGCCGTCTGCGCCACGGCGAGGGGCAGCGCGACGGTGAAGACCGCCCCCTGGCCCTCGCCGGGGCTCTCCGCGTGGACGGTTCCCCCATGCAGCTCCACGATGTGACGCACGATGGCGAGCCCCAGCCCGAGCCCACCATGAGCACGCGTCGACGTGCTGTCGGCCTGCTCGAAGCGCTGGAAGATGTGTGGGAGGAACTCGGGCCGGATTCCCTGACCGCTGTCGCGCACCGTGATCTCGACGCGCCCGTCGACCCGCTCGAGCCGCACCTCCACGCGGCCCCCCTTCGGCGTGAACTTGACCGCGTTGGACGCCAGGTTCCACACCACCTGCTTCAAGCGCTCCGGGTCTCCCGTCACCGTCCCGACCTCGGCGTCGAGCACCACCTGCAGCTCGAGCCCCTTCGCCTCGGCGGCCGGCCGGACGACCTCGACGGCTGCCTGCACCACCGGAGCGAGGGGGACCGGTCGCACGTCCAGCCTGAGCTTCCCCGTGATGATGCGGGAGACGTCGAGCAGGTCCTCGACGAGCTGCGCCTGGGAGCGCGCGCACCGCTCGATGGCCTCCAGCGCCCGCCGCGCCTTCTCCTCGCCGAGGGTCCCCTGGCGGAGCATCCGGGACCAGGCGAGGATGGGCGAGAGCGGCGTCCTCAGCTCGTGCGACACGGTCGCCAGGAACGCGTCCTTGGCGCGGCTGGCCGCCTCGGCTGCCGCGCGTGCGCGGCCTTCGGCCTCGTAGTGACGCGCGTTGTCGGCGGCGAGAGCGGCGCGGTGCGCCAGCTCCTCCGCGACGGTCAGGTCGTCCCGACCGAAGCGGCGACCCGATCCCGCCGCCCCGAACGCGATCGCACCCAGCGTCTGGCCGCGTGCGATCAACGGCACGGCCATGTACGACGTGACACCGAGAGCGCGGAGGATGCGGAGATGCTGCTCGTCCTGGGCGACCGCTTCGAGCAGCGGGTCGGGGATGTCGCCGACCAGCTCCGGGGCGCCGGTGCGGATCACGCGGCCCGGCCCGTAGGGCGCGCTCAGGCTGGCCGGGTAGCGCTTCTCCATTTCCCAGGCGAGCTCCTCCTTCGCAGGGTCCACGTGGGCGACGGCCAGTTGCCGGACCGTCCCCTCGGGGTCGAGGCTGCTCAGGGCACACCAGTCGGCCAGGCGCGGCACGGCCAGGGCGGGGACGCTCTTCAGGGTGGAGTTGTAGTCGAGCGAGGCGCTCAGGGCGGCGCTCGCCTGCGCGAGGAAGGCGGCGCGCCGCTCCGCCGCCTCGGCCTGGGCGCGCGCGCCCTGCTCTCGGATGAGCCGGGCGCGCTCGTCCTCGACCCGCTCCAGCGCCCGCGCGTTCCACGCAATCAGGGTTGCGAAGAAGATCAGCGTCCCCACCACCATGAGCGCCACGCCCCCTGCAGTGTCGTAGAATCCGGCGCGCTCGCCCTCCAGGCGCAGCCAGCCGAGCAGCGACAGGACCCCGACGGCGGCAGGGAGCACGCGGCGGGCCATGTAGGCTCCCGCGCCCTCGCTCGTGAAGATCGCCATCACGCCGCTCCGGGGCCGGCTGGCAAGTAGGCCGAGACACAGCACGGTGAAGGCGAGCGCCGTGTGCACGCCGACGTGCGTGAAGCGGTACGAGGGGATGGCGTAGAGCGCCACCCCGTAGGCGTGACCGAGGAGGGCCTGCCAGGAGATCAGGGCCGCGGTGAGGGTAAGGCCCTGGCCCGACCGCCGCGAGCGCGGACTCGGATCACCGAGGAGCAGGAGCGCGACACCCAGGAGGAGAAAGCTCCCCGCCTCGGCTAGCGCCATCCTCCCCGGCAGCGTGGTGGCGACGGCCCCCGGGGTCTCCCGCACCAGCAGCTGATCGATGTGCAGGTTCCAGCCGAGCGCATGCTCGCTGAGCGTGAGCAGGCCGACCACCGAGACCGCCCAGGCGCATCCCTGGGCAGCGAGGCGCGTCCGCGGCGTGTCGGGCCCGGCCTGCACCAGCCGGAGCGAGGCGCCGGCCAGGATGAAGCAGAAGGCCGCGTTGGCCTTCATCGCGCCGGCCCCCGGGAAGACGCTCGCGAGGGCTCCGAGGCCGAGCACCCACCCGAGCAGGACGAAGGAGCCGACCGTGACGACGAAGACGCTCGTCGCTCGCGCGAAGGCGTCGAGCCACGCGATGAGCGTGGGATCGAACTCGCGAGGGCGGGGCGTCACGCCGACCCTCGCTGCAGACGGAGCATCGTTCACGTCCGCTCCGCGCGAAGCGCCGTCCCGGGACAGCGCGCGGTCTCCGTTCAGGCCGACGGCCGGCCCGCGAGGTGCGCCACCAGCGTGACGAGTTCGGAAGGGTCGAAGGGCTTGGCGAGGTAGACCTGGAAGCCCGCCAGAAGCGCGCGCGTGCGGTCCGCGGAGGTCGCGTACGCCGTCAGCGCGGCGGCGGGAGTCTTCCCCCCTCGCTCCGCATCGAGCGTCCGGATGCAGCGAATCAGCTGGTGCCCGTCCATGGCCGGCATCGAGATGTCGCTCACGATGACGTCGGGTCGCGCGCGTTGCAGCGACTCGAGCGCCCCGGCCGCGCCTGCGGCGGCGACGACCTCGGCACCGCAGCTCTCGAGCACCGCCGCGACCGCCTCTCGCGCATCCTCGTCGTCGTCCACCACCAGGACGTGCACGCCGTCGAGCAAGGGAAGCCGCGCAAGCTCACCCCCCTGCCCCTGCGTCCGCGTCGGCCTCGCGAGCTCTGCGTTCATGGGTCGCTCCCTTCCCCGGGTCAACGCGTTGCCAGCCTCGCCCGCCGGCGCGGATCATGGCTGCGGCCCGGGTCAAACGTGCCGTTCTCGCTGCGGCACGTGCAGGCCCCGTGCCGGGTGACCGAGTACCCGAGAGGCCCGCTGCGACACTCTGCCATGGAGTAAAATCTCGATAAATCAAGGGATTGGACCGTCAAACCAACGGTCTCTCCCGGCTTACTTAGGCGTGGAGCCCTCCCCTCGAGCATCAACTTTATCACTTGAAATTGGTGGCTATTCTCACGTATCGACGGTAAGAGGATTTGCGGGATGCCGTGCGCTTGTCAGGATTGTCTGCTCAGGCCGGGAGCCACAAAGTTGGCGGCACACGGGCCGCATGGTTCGTTGCTGAACCGATCTCGCCGGCAGGAACCCGCCCTTGAGGAATCGGCCGGATGAGCCGAAAGAGCCGACGGATGATACCCGAGCGGCCGGCGGCTCCCGTCCTGGTCGTCGAGGACAACGCCGAGGTTCGCCAGGCACTCGTTGCGCTCCTCGAAGCCGAGGGCTACCACGTGGCAGAGGCCGTGGACGGCGTGTCCGCCCTCCGGCTGCTGCGGACGGGCGCGGTGCAGCCGTGTCTCATCGTGCTCGATCTGATGATGCCCCGGATGAGCGGCTGGGATTTCCGGATGGAGCAGAGCAGCGACCTTCGGCTCGCGGGCATCCCCGTCGTAGTCGTCTCCGCCGACCCTCTGGCGTCTCAGGCCGAGCGCATGGGGGCGGCAGCCGTCCTCTCCAAGCCCGCCGACCCCGAGCAATTCCTCGAGCTGATCGGGCGCCACTGCACGCGGTAGCCGGGCGCGCGCCCAGCATCCGCACGGTAGCTGGCCTCGCTACGCACCGGAAGCGCGCCTCGTCGCTCTCGGCGAGCCCCTGACCGCGGAGAGAGGCTGCGCGATGTCCTCCAGGGACGCGCGTTCGGCCTTGACGCCGATCAGCGCCTCGAGGACGGCGGCGTAGACCATGACGACCGCGGCGAAGAGGTAGCCGTAGAACAGGCGCGTCGGGTCGGGGCGCTGCTGGTCGCCGATCAGGTGACCGAAGATCCACGGACCCGCCGCGCCGCAGATCTGCGCGATCGCGAAGAAGAACGCGATCGCCTGCGCCCGGATCTCCAGCGGGAAGATCTCGCTGCAAGTGAGGTACGCCGAGCTGGCCGCCGCCGACGCGATGAAGAAGATCACCGACCAGAGCACGGTCTGCGTCACGGCGTTCAGCGCGCCCACCGCGAACAGGTAGCCCGAGACGGCGAGCAGGAGGCCCGAGGCGGCATAGGTGCCCGCGATCATTGGCTTGCGGCCGATCGTGTCGAAGAGCCGCCCGATGGTGAGCGGACCGAGCAGGTTGCCCGCCGCGAACGCGAAGAAGAACTTGGGCACCGCCGGCCCCGGCACGTCGTAGAAATGCGTGAGGACGAGGCCGTAGGTGAAGAAGATCGCATTGTAGAGGAAGGACTGGCTGATCATCAGGCTCAGGCTGAGCGCCGAGCGCGAGGGGTACGCTCCCAGCAGGACCTTCCCCAGCGTGACGTAGCCCAGCGGGCGCAGCGCCCTGACCTCGAGGGCCTTGCGGTCGTCGACGGGCGCGAGCTCGTGGCCCGAGGCCTCGACCTGGCGCTCGATCTCGGTGACCGTGCGCTCGGCCTCCTCGGCGTATCCATGCATGAGCAACCAGCGCGGGCTCTCGGGCAGGGCGCCTCGTAGCCGCCAGATCAGGACGCCGATCAGCGGGCCGACGAACAGGCCGATGCGCCAGCCGAGGTCGATCGGCAGAAGGCGCGGGTTCAGCAGCACGTACTCCCCGAGCGCGCCGATCAGGGCGCCGAGCCAGTACGTGCCGTTGATCGCGAGGTCGGTGTGCCCGCGGTAGTTGGCGGGAATCAGCTCGTCGATGGCGGAGTTGATCGCGGCGTACTCCCCGCCGATGCCGGCGCCCGCGAAGAACCGGAAGAACACGAAGATCGCATAGGTGAACGCGAACGCGGTCAGGCCGTTCGCGATCAGGTAGAGGCCGAGCGTGGCGATGAAGAGCCTGCGGCGGCCGAGCCGGTCGGAGAGGTAGCCGAAGAACAGCGCCCCCGCGACCTCGCCGACCAGGTACACCGAGGCAGACGTCCCCACTTCGACGCTGCTCAGGTGCAGGGTGTGCTCGCTCTGTAGCACCGGCCCGACGAGGCTTGCGATCGTGATCTCGAGCCCGTCGAGCACCCACGCGACGCCGAGCGCGATCACCAGCCGGGTGTGGAAACGCGCCCAGGGCAGCCGATCCATCCGCGCGGGCACCAGGCTCCTGACGACGCCGGAAGGGGTCTCACTCATCGTTCTCTTGCCAGGAGGACGGCCGCGGGCTTCGACGCCCTACTACGGCGACGTGCCCTCGGTGCCAAGGGCTAGGAGGCTGACTCCTAATCGCGCTGCCCTGCAGGCGGACGGCGCGGATCGGAGGCGGAGTGCGCGGGCGCCTCCCGCTCGGTCGCTCCTCGGACACCGCGCGGCGGGACCCTCAGAACAGGGCGGCCGAGGCGCCTCGAACCCGCCCGTTCCGCGCCGTCGGGCTCGTGGCCGGCTCCAGGCGGGCCGGTCGGCTGCTCTTCCGCGCCTGGGGGCTGCAGCACTGGCCGGCCGAGGCGCTTCGGCGGCGCCGGTTGCGAAGGCTCCTCGGCGCTGCCCGCCGACGCGACGAGCAGTGCGGCGAGGACGACGAGCGGGCCCCGCAGCTCCATCTCAGGCCACGCGCAGCTCCCGCTTCGGCACGTCGCGCGGGAGCACGTCCTCGGGCCCGTCGCTCGGCTCGTTGCGCAGCAGGCGCTCAAGGCCCTCGCGCACCTCCCTGCGCGTCATGAGGACCCCGTAGCTCGCCAGGATCTGGCGGATCATCTCGTAGTGCGCCTCGATCGCCTGCACGACGATACCCGCAGGCCGACGGGGGCAGGACG
>Ga0209057_1001383_pt1 | contig 19631 bp, 20 predicted proteins | sample GraSoiAngelo_146_FD_185903 | JGI IMG/M metagenome (GOLD analysis project Ga0209057, IMG submission 185903) | Grasslands soil microbial communities from the Angelo Coastal Reserve, California, USA - 14_1009_05_30cm (SPAdes) (version 2) | ecosystem: Environmental > Terrestrial > Soil > Grasslands ... | reverse complement strand
CACCGCACGCGCCCGCGCGATGCGGCGAAGGATGCGCAGTTCGTCGCCGAGATCGCGAACCACATCGGCGCTCCGATCCGCGTCGGACGGGCGCAGCGCGCGCCGAAGAGTGAGGACGACGCGCGCGAGCAGCGCTACGCATTCCTCCGCCGCGTCGCGCAGGAGATCGGCGCAACCACGATCGTTACGGGACACACGATCGACGACCAAGCCGAGACCGTGCTTCTACACCTCACGCGGGGATCGGGCCTCGCCGGCGTCGCAGGCATGCGTCCGCTCCGCGACGGCATCGCGCGACCGCTTCTCGCGATCGGGCGCGCGGAGACGACGGCGATCTGCAAGGCCACCAAGATCAAGCCGCGCGAGGATCCCTCGAATCGTTCGCTGCGCTTTGCGCGTAACCGCATCCGGCGCAACGTGATCCCCGAGCTCGCGAGGATCAATCCTCGGGTGCGCGCGGCTCTCGCGCGGTTCGCGGAGGCTGCGACCGAGACCGGCGCACAGCTGAACGCGAACGCTGATGTCGAGAATGTCGTACGCGGCGCGGACGCCGCGATCGACGACACAGCGACGACGAAGGTGCTGGACGTCAGGCGCCTACCGAGTGACGCCGCCGCCCGCGGTAGCGCCCTCGTGCGCTGGTGGCGCACGCAGACCGGCCGCACGCTCACCGCGCGCAGTCGCGCTGCGCTCGCAGCGCTGGCGTCCTCGACCGCGGGTACACGTCGACTTGACCTACCTGGTGGCAGCGCGGTTCGCGAATACGCGCGCCTGAACTTCGTCGCGCGCCAGGCGGTAGCGAACGAAGAGGAACGCACTCCACAGCGCCTGGCGAAAGGCTCCGGCGTGCATTGGCACGGCTGGCGCATCAACTTGGATATGGCAGCCGACGGCCTTCCATTCACCGCCCGCGTCGACGATGCGACCGCCGCGAACCTGGTCGTCCGCGCGAGACGTCCGGGCGACCGCGTCCTGAAGCGCGGGAAGCTGCAGGACGTTTTCGTCGACGCGAAGGTCCCTGAACGGCAGCGCGACAGATGGCCGCTTTTGACCGTTGAACAAGATGTGATCTGGGTCCCGGGAGTCACGCCGTCACCGGAGAGCGGAGATGTCGTTATCGCGGCAGGGCCAGCGGGAACCGGTCGCACGGCGGGTGAGGACCAAGTTGGGAATCAAACGCGTAAACGTCGGGTAGCATCGATGTCAGAAGCACGCCGCAAAGGCGGGAATCGAGGCCCACGCTGAACCTGGACAACCGGATCTTCAAGAACGGCATCCTGACCCTGCTTCTGGTCGTCATGGGCCTCGCGCTGCTGTACGCCTACCGCTCACAAACCCCTGCCATCACGACCGTCCCGATCAGTCAGGCCGTCCAGGACGTCCAGGCGGGCAAGGTGAAGACGGTCACGGAGATCGCGACGAAGGCCACGCTCGAGCTCAACGACAACACGAAGGAGCAGACGCAGCTCCCGGACAACAGCAAAGACGATCCCCTTCAGCAGGCCGTCATCGCCTATAACAACGCGAACCCGACGCGCCAGGTCGTCCTGAAGTACGAGGAGCAGAGCGCCACCTTCTCGGTCATCGGCTCGGTGCTGCTCAGCCTGCTGCCCGTGCTGCTGATCGGTGGCTTCTTCTTCTACATGATGCGGCAGGCCCAGGGCACGAATAACCAAGCCCTGTCGTTCGGCAAGAGCCGCGCGCGCATGTTCATCGGCAACAAGCCGACCGTGACGTTCGAGGACGTCGCTGGCGTCGACGAGGCGAAGCAGGAGCTCACCGAGGTGGTCGAGTTTCTGAAATACCCCGAGAAGTTCTCCACGCTCGGCGCGCGCATACCGCGTGGCGTGCTGCTCGTCGGGCCGCCCGGCACGGGCAAGACGATGCTCGCGCGCGCCGTCGCCGGCGAGGCGGGCGTGCCGTTCTTCTCGATCTCGGGCTCCGAGTTCGTCGAGATGTTCGTGGGCGTCGGCGCGAGCCGCGTGCGCGACCTCTTCGACCAGGCGAAGCGCAACGCGCCGTGCATCGTGTTCATCGACGAGATCGACGCGGTCGGCCGCCAGCGTGGCGCCGGCCTCGGCGGATCGCACGACGAGCGCGAGCAGACCCTCAACCAGATCCTCGTCGAGATGGACGGCTTCGACACGGGTACGAACGTCATCGTGCTCGCGTCGACGAACCGGCCTGACGTCCTCGACCCAGCCCTGCTCCGCCCCGGCCGCTTCGACCGTCAGGTCGTGCTTGACCGCCCGGACATCAAGGGCCGCAAGGCGATCCTCGAGGTCCACGTGCGCGGCAAGCCGCTCGACAAGAACGTCGAGCTCCTGCGGATCGCGCAGATCTCACCCGGTTTCTCGGGCGCGGACCTCGCGAACGTGGTGAACGAGGCCGCGATCCTCGCCGCGCGCCGCAACAAGAAGACGATCGCGCAGATCGACTTCGAGGAGGCCCTCGAGAAGGTCGCTCTGGGGCCCGAGCGTCGCTCTCGTGTGATCACAGAAAAAGAGAAGTGGATCGTGGCGTACCACGAGGCCGGCCACGCCCTCTGCTTCAAGCTGCTCAAGCACACCAACCCCGTGCACAAGATCTCGATCGTCGCCCGCGGTATGGCCATGGGTGTCACGTGGTCGCTCCCGCAGGAGGACCGCTACTTCCGCACGCGCAAGGAGTTCGAGGACGACATCGCCGCGGCGCTCGGCGGCTGGGTCGCGGAGCAGCTGCACCTCGGCGGTGACGTCACGACCGGCGCGAGCAACGACATCGAGAAGGCGTCGCACATGGCGCGCCAGATGGTCACGAAGTTCGGCATGAGCGAGAAGCTCGGGCCACTGCAGTACGGCAAGAGCGACGAGCTGATCTTCCTCGGTCGCCAGATCCAGGAGGAGCGGAACTACTCGGAGGACGTGGCGAAGATCATCGACGCCGAGGTGCACGACATCGTCGAGCGCGCGCGACTGCGCGCGTACGACGTGCTCACGCAGAACCGCGACAAGCTCGACCTGGTCGTGAACAAGCTCATCGAGCAGGAGACGCTCGAGACCGAGGAGTTCAACCGCCTGTTCAACGAGGGCGACGAGGGCCTGCCGGTCGCGGCCGCCACGACTGGTCCCGACATGACGCCACCGGGTGCGCCGGCGGGAGAGCAGCCGAAGCGCGAGAAGACGGAAAAAGGCAAGGGGCCGCAGACCGCGCCGACGCCCGCGTAACTCGCTCGCGTCGGCAGCCTCGCGTGACCGGTAGGACTCGCTTCTGCGCGAGCCGACATCGGGCCGGCTGGGCGCAGACGCTCGTCGCGGAGCGCCGGCGCTCTCCGCTCATGCCGCCGCTTCGGCCGTCGTTCGCCGCTCGCCGTTTCGGCTCGTCGCGGCCGTCGTTACGCGGTCGTTACTTGCTCGTCTAGCGGCGTAACGAGCGGCATGCGGTTTGCTCATTCGGTGATGCGTGAGCAGGCTCGTGACTGCGACCCGCGCGCGCATCGACCAGAGCGAAGTGCTGCGCATGGCGCTCCTTTCCGGACTGTCGTTCCTATTGGGCCTCACATTCCTCGCGCTCCTCGTCGCTGACCAGGCGCACGCCGCCGGCATCTAGCGCTCGCGCTAACCTCGCGGCCTGCGTCTTTTCATCGCGATCCCACTACCGAGTGACGTCGCGGCGTCCGCGTTCGCCGCGCTCCCCGACCTCGCCGGACTCCGCCGCGTCGAGCCGGAGCTCATGCACCTCACGCTCGCGTTCCTCGGCAGCACACCCGACGATCGTCTCGACGCCGTGATCGCGGCCGTCCGCAGCGCAGCGGACGGACATGCCGCGTTCGATATCGAACTCGACCACGCGGGCCGTTTTCCGAAGTCCGGACCGCCGCGCGTCGTGTGGCTCGGCATGAGCGCGGGTGCGGACGACGCATCCGCGCTCGCGACGGCCGTACGCGACGCACTCGTGGCGCGGTCGATCGCATTCGACGAGAAACCGTTCCGCGCGCACGTCACCCTCGGACGCGTGCGCGAGAAGGCGACGACGAAGGAGGCGCGCGCGATCGCGACCGCACTGGACGCGGTGCGAATGTCGCCGCTGCGCTTCACCGCCGACGCGGTCCACGTCATCGAGAGCCACGTCTCATCGAAGGGTCCGCGCTACACTTCGCGCGCGGCGGTGCCGCTGTCCGTGGGAGGGAAACGTGTCGGGGGAAGCCCGGGAGATGATCATCGAGCGCGCGATGACCGACGCAGCGTTCCGCGCCCTCCTCGCGCGTGATCCCGCCGCGGCGCTCGCCGGCTACGACCTGACGCCGGAGGAGCGAGCGACGTTCACCACCGGCACAGCGCGCGCGGAGCGACTCGAGGAGCGCATCTCGAAGACCGATCTCTCCGCAGGCATGTCGATCAAGACCTCGTCGCCGATCCTCAAAGCCCCTTCGCAGAAGAAGCGCTAATCCGCGGCGCTCCGCGCCGCGACGACTTCGTTCACGAACGGCATCACCAACAGGGCCGTCATGCCCAGAGCGAGCCCGCCGCCGATGAGCGGGATGAGCACGCTCGGAACACGCCCCTCGAGCATTCCGTTCACGAGCGCGGGCACGCCGGCGAGAACGACGATCGTCATGACGAGGACGTACGCGACGACGCCCGCCGCATACACGAGGAAGCCGCGCTCGAGACGAGTGAGTGGCCGGCGTGGGCCGCTGAGGAGGTCGCTGAAGACGAAGCGGAGCGCCTTCCGGCGGAGCGCGTTCACGCGCGTGAGGTCCTCGAGCACGTAGTAGCCGTCGAATTCGAGCAGCGGCGACAGGTTGAACACCACGGAGAGCAGGTTGGCGAAGGCGAGCCAGATCGCGAGGTCCTGGGCCTGGCCGTTCAGCACGAGCGCGGCGAGGCTCGCGACACCGGCGAGCGCGAAGTTGAACAGCGGGCCGGCGGCGTTGACGCGGATCCGCCGCTGCGCGGCGATGAGCCAGGCGTCGCTCGTGTCTACGTACACGACCGGCGTGAACCAGATCAGGCCCATCCCGGCGCGTCCGATGCGGCGACCCTCCACCTTCGTCGCGACGGCGTGTGCCGCTTCATGGCCGATGCCGGCGACGAGCAGGCCGGCGAAGGCCACGAGGATCCCGGCGAGCCCGAAGTCGCTCGGATCTGACTGGCGGAACACGCGAAGGAGCGCGACGAGGCCGACCGCGCCGACGACGATCCCGGCGACGGCGCCGCCTGTCGTGAAGGCCCAGCCGAACACGCGCTGTAGCGCAGTGGCGAGTCCGTCCGCGTCAGCCAGTTCGACTCGCGGCGCGAGCAGGAGGTCGAGCGCGCGGAGAATGCGGCCGTCGGGCTCGTCGCTCGCGACACGCGGTGCGGTCACCAGACCCGCGGCCTGCAGCGTCGCGACCGTCTCGAATACGCCCGCTGGATCGAGCGCGCCGGTGCGCTCGAAATGCCGCATCGCCAGGTCGCGCAGCGTGCGCTCCCCATCGATGTCGCGGTAGATCGCCAGCGCGTCGCGCGTCACCCTCAGGTACGCGGATCCGTTCTCGTCACGAAGCAGGACCGCGTCGGGATCGTCCGGAGCTGGCGCGACGACGACCTCGCCGGCGTGTCGCGGCGTGTGCCGGGATTGCATCGTGCTCTCGAGCCGCGCGACGAGATCCTGGTGCCGCTTGATGATCGGACGGACATCGTCGCCGCGGAGTCGGAACACCTTCACGTCGCCTCGCGCGCGGACCGTGGCCGTCCGCTTCGTGCGCGTGAGCACCGAGACTTCGCCGACAAAGGAGCCCGGCCCGAGCGTCGCGAGTCGCCGGTCGCCGCGAAGGACTTCGACGTCGCCCTCACGCAAAAGGTATGCGTCGTCGCCCGCCTCGCCCTCGCTCATGAGCACGTCGCCCTTTGAGAAGGTGGCCGGCTCGAGCGTTGCGGCGAGCGCCTCGATCGTCGCCGAGGGCAGATCCGCGAACGGGCTCGACCTGCGGAGGAAGTTGTTGCCGGCCCGTACCGCCGCGAACGCGCTCAGCTCTCGCTCGAACTCGGGCTCCTCGGCCATGGCATCGCGGAGCAGCTTCGCGGGGATGCGATAGCCACGCGCGTGGGTGATCGCGGTGACCGTCGCGTTGCGCGTGGTGCGCGCCACGATCGCCATCTCGCCGATGAGCACCGGCGCCGTCGGCGACGCGAGGAGTACCGGCGGACTTCCTTGTGTGATGCGCACCCGACCGGCGACGATCGCAAGCGCGAAGTCGGCGCGATCGCCTTCGCGCACGAGGACCTCACGCGGACGGAAGGTGGCGCGCGGCGAACCGGCGAGCAGGCGCTCGAGGCTCGCGGTGCTGAGCGCTCGGAGCGGCCCAAAGGAGAGAGCGTCGGTCACGCCGGCGCGAGCGTATCGAAGCGCGCGAGGGCAAGGTGCACGGAATTCGGCCCCCGGATTCGCGCGTCACGAATTCCGAGCGCTAGGCTCGGATTTAGGCAGTCACGGAGGGCTTGTGGGTCAGATCGCCGTCCTTTACGAGAACGAGGCCTGGATGGCGCCGCTCTTCGCGGCGCTAGAGAACGAAGACGCCGACGTCGTGCGCGTCTTCGCGAACGACCTCGTCTTCGATCCGGCGGGACGCGCGCCCGACTGGTCGCTCGCGGTGAACAAGGTTTCGCCGTCTTCGTACCTGCGCGGGCACGCGGCGAGCATCCGCGCCGCGCGTGACTTCGTGCCGTTCCTCGAACGACGCGGCGTACCCGTGGTGAATGGCTCCCAGGCGTTCGCGCTGGAGACGTCGAAAGCGCGGCAGCTCGCGCTGCTCGCCGAGCTCGGCGTCCGCGCTCCCGCGGCGCGCGTCGTCACCGACGTTGCGCAGATCCCCGATGCGGCGCGCGAGCTTCGCTACCCGCTCATCGTGAAGCCGAACGTCGGTGGATCCGGCGCGCTCATGCGACGCGTCGACTCGGACGACGAGCTGAGCGAGACGCTGCCAACGCTCGATCTCGGTCCGGACGGCACCGGGATCGTTCAGGAGTTCCTCGAGACGGCCGACGGATCGATCCAACGCGTCGAGTTCCTCGACGGCGAATACCTGTACGCGATCAAGATCCACAACGAATCGTCTCGCGACTTCAATCTCTGTCCCGCCGACATCTGCCAAACACCCGATGGGGAGAAAGAGAGTCGAGCGACGAACGGCTCCGCCGCGAGGAGCGAGTCCGGCTCACGAGTGACAACGAGTGGTTGGGCACGAGTGCCAACGAGTGGTTGGGCAGACAACTGCGTCGTGGACGCGTCAGCGAAGCGCGCGCTCACGATCGAGGCCATCGATGCGCCGACCGAGATCGTCGACGACGTGTTGCGCATCGCTCGCGGTGGCGGCCTCGACGTGGGTGGCGTCGAATACCTGATCGCGGCACGTGACGGCCTCCCGTACGTCTATGACATCAATGCGCTCTCGAACTTCGTCACCGAGGCCGTCGATCTCGTGGGCTTCGATCCGCACGCGCGCTTCGCCCGCTGGCTCGTCGGGCGCGCCAACGCGACTGGGCGCCGCGACGCAGTGGCCGTGGCAACTCTGGCGGCGGCGAAGTGAGGCTCACGCGCACGGCAGACCCCTGGCGCGATACGGACGTCATCGATTCGCGCGCGCCGCGCACGAATCAGGCGATCGTCGGCACGCTCTCGCTCATCGCCTTTGTGACCGGCTGGTGGCCGATCCTCGGTCTCCTCGCGGCGCAGCTTGCGATCGGCCTCACCTTCGGACGCCGCTACTGCCTGCCGTGCCTGCTCTACTTCGAGGTACTGCAGCCCCGCTTCGGCGAAGGCCCGATCGAGGACAGCCGGCCGCCGCGTTTCGCGAACATCGTCGGCGTCATCTTCCTCGGCGCGGCGACGCTCGGGCACCTCGCTGGATCGGCCACGATCGGCTGGGGCCTCGGCCTCATCGTCGCGGCACTTGCGCTCCTCGCAGCCACGACCGGACTGTGCGTGGGCTGCGAGATGTACAAGATCGTGGCACGCATACGCGGCATTCGTCCCGGCAGCATCGAGCGCATCGACCTCGCCGAGCTCGGCGCGGACCGTCACGACGGCGAGACCGTCGTCCAGTTCACGCATCCGCTGTGCACGGACTGCCACACCCTCGAGCGCGAGCTGCGTGCGTCAGGGCGTCGTGTCGTGACCGTCGACGTGTCGCGGCGGCCCGAGCTCGCGCGCAAATACGGCGTCGCGCTCGTTCCGACCGCCGTCGCGGTCGGGCCGCAGGGAGCCGTTACCGCCCGCATCGCCTGATACTTGACGGCGGTGGACGACAAGAGCCCGAAGCTCCGTCGGATCGAGCGCGACGTCGAGAGACGTATCCGCGAGATGAATGAATCCGGGCGGCTGCGCGGCCTCGCTGGTGAGGGCGCGCCGTTCCCCGCGGATGACGAAGGGCCGTCCGACTCGTGGGCGGCGCGCCGTCTGATGCGGAACGCGGGCGCTCAGCCGGAGTGGGTCGACATGCGCAAGGAGATCGAGGCGTGGACCGAGAAGATCCGGCTGCGCGTTCATGCGCATCGTCAGTGGCTTCATGACCGAACGCGGCTCCTCGCCGAGCTGCCGGCAGATCGCATCCTCGAAGCGACGCACGCGACGACGACGCGCGACACACGCGTGCGCGCCGAGCTCGCGTCCGCGATCGGCGAGGTGAACGCGCTCGTTCGGCGCTACGACCTCATCGTCCCGCCCGCGATGCAGCTGCCGCTCGTGACGCTGGAAGGGCTCGCGGCCAGCGATCGGCGCGCGGAGTCAGCCGCGAACTCCTAAGCGGCGCGCTCCCACGGTGTGCGCACCGCAGGCGGGCGCACGATGCCGCGACGCCGATAGTTGGCGAACGCGTAGCGATCGCACTGGATCTCGGCCGAGGATCCCCAGCCGTGCGTGAGATACAGCCACCAGTGGCAGAACTCGTGGAGGTAAAGGAAGCGGATCACGTCGCGGCGCGTGGGGAAGTACACGTTGGGCGTGCCAAGCGCCCCGAGGTCGACGAGCTCATGGAAGGGCCGGAAGGGCTCAGGGACCTGGATGACGATCTCGGGCTCGCCCCAGTAGGTGAACGCCTGGAGGTGGGGCGCCGTGCGGTAGCGCAGCGCCTTCACGGTGACGCGGTATCCGGTCGCCGTGGGCAGACCGCGCAGGATCTCCCGGATCTTGGCCGCCGGGTGGGTCGGCAGCGTCGAGCGGATCGCCATGGGACCGAGCGGGCGACCGCCCCCTCGCACATCTCTCACCAGCCCACTGTACGGAGCGGCTTTTCGCGCCCGAAGGTGGGCGCGAGCCTGGCCAAAATCGGGCAGTTTCGGCTACATTTGCCGCCGAACGTCGTTCGAGCGAGAACGAGTAGGCCGTCCCAAGCGCGGCAGCGAACCGGGGCTGGTGAGAGCCGGGAGCGCGGAGACGGTGCGAATGGATCTCGCAAGACGCGGGGGAGAACGCGGGAGTCAGTACCCCTCGCCGGAAGCCCGCCGTTACCAACGGGCGCTCCATGAAGGTGGAGGCTGAGGCCGACACGCGGCACGGGGTGCTCTGAGGTCGGCAAGTTCGGGTGGCACCACGACCCTCGTCCCGATGTAGGGAGCGAGGGTCTTTCATTTCTCGCGAAGGGAGAGCGAATGGCGGTCACGACGCAGCGGACGACAGAACTCGTGCCGGTGATGCGCGAGCGTCTCGCGGATCTCGAGACGCCGGTCTCGGCGTTCGCGAAGCTGCGTGGGCTCGGCGGCGCGTTCCTCCTCGAGTCCGCCGAAGGCGGCGAGCGCATGGGTCGCTTCTCGTTCATCGGCGTCGCGCCGCGCGAGACGCTGTACTTCCGCGACGGCGAGGTCTCGATCAATACGTGGACGAACCCCGACCGCGATCCGCGCGGCGCGGGGTGGCTGGCCGCGTACCCAGCGGCAGATCCGATCGTCGCGCTTCGAGAGCACATGCGTGGCTACCGTCGCGCCCCGCAAACCGGTCTGCCACGGTTCAGCGGCGGCGCCGTCGGGTTCGTCAGCTACGAGGTCGCACGCCGCTTCGAGCGACTGCCGCTCGCGCGCAACGACCCGTATGCCCCGTGGGGTCTGCCGGAGATGGTCTTCGGCATCTACGACACGGTCGTCGCGTTCGATCATCTGCGCCACACGCTCACCGTCCTCGCGCACGACGACGCGACCGAATCGGGCAACGCCGGGCGCATGATCGACCGCGTCTTCGCCGCGCTCGATGCGCCGCTCCCATCGCTCGCGACGGCCGCGCAGCGCGAAACGACGGTCACGGCGAACGGGACGTCCGAGGACTACATGGAGCGCGTCCGTCGCGCGCGCGAACTCATCGCGGAAGGTGACTGCATCCAGATCGTGCTCGCGCAGCGGTTCGACGTGCGCCCCGCGCCCGACGCGCTGGCGCTCTACCGCGCGCTGCGCCACGTGAATCCGTCGCCGTACATGTTCCTCATCGACACGCCGCCCGCAACACTCGTCGGCGCGTCGCCCGAGCCTTTCGTGCGGGTCGAGAACGGACGGGTGGTGATGCACCCGATCGCGGGCACGCGTCCGCGTGGCGCCGACGACGCCGAGGATGCGGCGAACGAGCTCGCGCTTCGCCGCTCCGAGAAGGAGCGCGCCGAGCACGTGATGCTGGTGGACCTCGCGCGCAACGACATCGGGCGCGTCTCGCGTCCCGGCACCGTCAAGGTGAAAGAGCTGATGCGCGTCGATCGCTTCTCGCACGTGATGCATCTCACGTCCGTCGTCGAGGGCGAGCTCGCGGATGGGCTCGATGCCCTCGACGCCTTCCGCGCGTGCTTCCCGGCGGGCACCGTCTCGGGCGCTCCGAAGATCCGCGCGATGGAGCGCATCGCCGAGCTCGAGGAGGATCAGCGCGGTCCGTACGCGGGCGCGGTCGGGTATCTCGGATTCGATGGGCAGATGGACACCTGCATCACCATCCGCACAGCGACGATCACGAAATCCGCTCAGCTCGGCGATCGCGGCGCGCAGGCGGTGTGTCGCATCGAGGCCGGCGCGGGCATCGTGGCGGATTCGGATCCGCAGGCCGAGGAGGAGGAGACGCGCGCGAAGGCGAAGGCGCTCCTGCGCGCGATCGAGATCGCGAACGGCGGGACGCTCGCATGACGCGCGTGCTGCTCGTCGACAACTACGACTCCTTCACCTACAACCTCGCGCAGGCGATGTCCTCGCTCGGCGCGACTGTCGACGTCATCCGCGCCGACGACCCGAAACTCGATGCCGCGCTCGCATCGCGCCCCGACCGCCTGGTCATCTCACCCGGCCCCGGACGGCCCGAGGCGGCCGGCCGTTCGCCGGCGCTCGTGCGTGAGGCGCCGGCGATGGGCATCCCGACGCTCGGCGTCTGTCTCGGCCTGCAGTGTGCCGCGATCGCGTTCGGCGCCCGCGTCGTGCGCGCGCCCGAGCCGCGACACGGCAAGACGAGCGTCGTGCGGCACGACGGCAAGGGCCTCTTCGTCGGCGTACCGCTTCCGACGGAGGCGACGCGCTATCACTCGCTGATGGTCGACGAGGCGAGCCTGCCGTCCGAGCTCATCGTCACGGCACGCGCCGACGACGGTGTCGTCATGGGACTGCGTCACACGACACTGCCGCTCGAAGCCGTGCAGTTCCATCCTGAATCGGTGCTCACCGTCGATGGGCTGCGCATGCTGGAGAACTTCGTTGGACGCGCGTGAGGCACTGGGGATCGTCGCGAGCGGACGCACGCTGACGCGCGCGGAGGCGGAAGCGGCGATGACGTCGGTGATGGCCGGCGAGGCGACACCCGCACAGCTCGGCGGGCTCGTCGCGGCGCTCCACGTGCGCGGCGAATCGCCCGAGGAGATCGCCGGATTCGCGTCGGCGATGCGTGCGCATGCGGTGCGCGTCCCGGTCGCCGATGGCGCGATCGACGTGGTCGGGACCGGAGGTGACCGATCGAACAGCATCAACCTCTCCACCATCGCGTCGCTCGTCGCAGCGGGCGCGGGTGCGCGGGTGGCGAAGCACGGCAACCGTGCGGCATCGAGCGCCTGCGGCAGCGCTGATGTGCTCGAGGCGCTCGGGGTGAGGATCGACCTCGGTCCCGATGGCGTGGCGCGCTGCGTCGACGAAACGCGGATCGGGTTCATGTTCGCGCCGAAGTTCCACCCCGCGATGCGCCACGCCGGGCCGGTGCGGCGCGAGCTCGGGATTCGCACCGTGTTCAACCTGCTCGGGCCGCTTGCCAACCCGGCCGGTGTCCGACGGTACGTGCTCGGTGTCGCGAGCGCCGAGATCGGCGAGAAGCTCGCGAAGGCGCTCGGTGAGCTTGCCGTCGTCCACGCGCTCGTCGTTTTCGGCACAGACGGTCTCGACGAGATCAGCCCGTCGGCCGAGACTCGGACGTGGGAGGTGCGCGGCGATAGCGTGCGCGATGGATCGATCTCGCCCGCGGAGATGAAGCTCGAACGGACGGCGCGGGAGGCGATCGTCGGCGGGGACGCCGCGACGAACGCGCGTATCGCACGCGACGTCCTCTCCGGCGCGAAGAGCGGCGCGCGGACGGCCGTGCTGATGAATGCCGCGGCCGCCTGCTATGTCGCAGGTCTTGCCGGCACGCTCCGCGAAGGCGTCACCGTCGCGGCGAAGGCGATCGACTCCGGCGCTGCGCGAGATCGGCTAGAGCAATTCGTCGCGACGAGCCAGCGTCTCGGTGCGGCGGAGGCGGCGACGGCATGACCGACTTCCTCGAACAGGTCGTCGCGCGACGGCGCGAGTACGTGACGCAGGCAAAGCGCGCCCGCCCAGTCGAGCAGCTGCTCGCGGACTTGCCGCACAACGCGTGGACGCGCACGCACATCCCATCGATCCGCGGACGCGTCGCGATGGGCGGCGTAGCGAACGCCTTCGATCACGCCATCCGTGTCGCGCGTCAGCGAGGGAAGTTGGCGGTAATCGCCGAGGTCAAGCGCGTGTCTCCCGCGCTCGGGCGTCTCGCGGCGGCGTCGCTCGATGTGGCGGGTCAGGCGCTCCAGTACACCGCGGGCGGCGCGGCGGCGATCTCCGTGCTCGTAGAGCCGGTGTTCTGGGGCGGTTCGCTCGACGACCTGCGCCGTATCCGTGAAGCCACGCTGCTTCCGATCCTCGCGAAGGATGTCGTCATCGATGAGTACCAGATCCTCGAAGCGCGTGCCGCCGGCGCCGACGCCGTCCTCCTCATCGCCGAGATCCTCACGGATGAGCAGATCCGGCGATTTCGCCGCGCCGCCTCGGAGCTATCGATGGGTACGCTCGTCGAGGCGCACGAGGCAGTCGCGTTCGGGCGCGCGGTCGAGTGCGGAGCGCTGACCGTGGGCGTGAACGCGCGCAACCTGCGGAATCCGCAGGAGATCGACATAGGTCGCGTTCGTCAGCTTCACACCTTCGCCAAGGACGGCCAGCTCCTCGTCGCGGAGTCGGGCATCAGCAGCGCCGACGACGCGAGGCTTCTGCCCGCGCGCGTCGATGCGGTCCTCGTCGGCACCGCGCTCATGCGCGAACTCGACTCGACGCGTCTGGTGAGCGAGCTCGCAGCAATACCGCGCGGTCCCCGTCCGTCGGTGGTGGTCCTGCGCCGGTGAGTACGACGGGTCGCTACGGACGATTCGGCGGGCAGTACCTACCCGAGACGCTCATGCCTGCCGTCGGCGAGCTCGAGCGCGCGTTCGATGACGCGCGCCGCGACGAGGCGTTCACGCAGGAGTTCGACCGACTTCTGCGCGAATGGGTCGGCCGTCCGACACCGCTCACCGACGCGTCACGGCTCGCGCGCGAGGTCGGCCTGCGCCGCGTAACACTCAAGCGCGAGGATCTCGCACACACAGGCGCGCACAAGATCAACAACGCGCTCGGCCAGGCGCTCCTCGCGAAGCGGATGGGGAAGCATCGCATCGTCGCCGAGACCGGAGCGGGTCAGCACGGCGTCGCGGCGGCGGCCGCGTGCGCGCTGCTCGGTCTCGAGTGCATCGTCTACATGGGCACCGAGGACGTGCGTCGCCAGCATCCGAACGTCTTCCGGATGAAGCTGCTCGGCGCAGAGGTCCGCGAGGTCGATGCCGGCAGCCGCACGCTGAAGGACGCGATCAACGAGGCGATCCGGGACTGGGTGACCAACGTGCGCACGACGTACTACCTGCTCGGCTCCGTGGTTGGGCCGCATCCGTATCCGGCGATGGTCCGCGATTTCCAGTCGGTCATCGGACGCGAGGCGCGCGCGCAGCATGTCGAACGCGTCGGGAAGCTCCCCGATGTCGTCGTCGCGTGCGTGGGCGGTGGCTCGAACGCGATGGGTATCTTCAGCGGGTTCATCGCGGATCGCGAGGTGAAGCTGCGCGGTGTCGAGGCAAGCACGCCGCGTCGATCGTCGGCGGACGCGAGGGCGTGCTGCACGGAGCCCGCAGCCTGGTGCTGCAGACCGACGACGGTCAGATACGCGAAACGCACTCGGTCTCCGCGGGCCTCGACTATCCGGGCGTCGGCCCCGAGCACGCGTACCTGCACGAGACCGGTCGCGCGCGATACGTCTCGCGCACCGACGCCGAGGCGCTCGAGGGCTTCCAGCTGCTGTCACGAACGGAGGGCATCATCCCCGCGCTCGAGCCCGCCCACGCGATCGCCGATCTCCCGCACATCCGTGACGACCACGGAGCGGACACGGACGTCCTCGTGTGCCTCTCGGGGCGCGGCGACAAGGACCTCGACACGGTCATGGAGCGTCTCGCCTGATGGCGACGCTGACCGTCGATGGCAAGGTCCGTCTCGAGCGCGCGTTCGCCAAAGCGCGCGCCGAACGGCGTCTCGCCGTCGTGGTCTATCTCACCGTTGGCTATCCGGATCGCGACGCGACCGCGCCGCTGCTCCGCGCCGCGCTCGACGGCGGCACGGACATCGTCGAGCTCGGCGTGCCGTTCAGCGATCCACTCGCCGACGGCAGCACCGTCCAGCGCGCGAGCGAGACAGCGCTGCGCAACGGCGTGACGCTCGACGACTGCATCCGCGAAGGTGCCGACCTGGTGCGCGAGCGCGACGCCGCGGTGCAGCTCATGGGATACACGAATCCCTTCTACCGCCGCGGCTACGAGCGGCTCGCGTCCGACCTGCGCGCCGCGGGCATCGCCGGGGTGATCGTGCCCGACATGCCCGCCGAGGAGAGCGCGGAGCTCGATCGCTCCTTCGCGCCGTCGGGTCTGGTGCGCGTCGACCTCTACGCGCCGACGACGCCGGACGAGCGGCTGGCGCGGCTGCTGCCCTCGGCGCGCGGCTTCGTCTACTGCGTCTCGCTGACCGGCGTCACAGGCGCGCGCGATCGCCTCGGCCCGGACGTGGGCGACCTAGTCGCGCGCGTGCGACGGCACACGACGCTTCCCGTCGCGGTCGGGTTCGGCATCGCGACACCCACGCATGTTGCGGCGCTGCGCGGCGTCGCGGACGGCGTGGCCGTGGGGAGCGCGGTGCTCGACGTCATCGGCCGCGCCGCCGTACCGGACCGGGCGACCGCGCTCCGCGATTTCGTGCGATCGCTGGTCGAAGCGGGTCGCTCGTGAGCGCCGTCCGCGGCATCCGCGGCGCGACGACGGTGCGCGCGAATGACGCCCGCGCGATCGTCGACGGCACGCTCGAGCTGCTCCGAGTTCTCATGGACATCAACGGTCTCAAGCCCGAGGACATCGGCTATATCTGGTTCACGGTGACGCCCGACCTCGATGCGGCGTTTCCCGCCGACGCCGCGCGCGCGGGCATGGGATGGAGCGACGTCCCGCTCATCTGTGGGCAGGAGATCCCGGTCCCGGGCGCGCTCGGCAAGTGCGTGCGCGTCCTCATCGCATGGAACACGAACCGTTCGCAGCGCGAGGTGCGCCACGCGTTTCTGCACGGTGCGCGTTCGCTGCGGCCGGCATGGGCGGTCGAGACGCCGGGCGATGCGAAGGAGAAGGCATAGTGCTCGTCGTCATGAAGCGCGGCGCGACGCAGAAGGAGATCGACGCGGTCATCGCGCGCATCGAGGAGTTCGGCATCAAGCCGGTGCCACTGCCGGGCGCGGAGCGCGTCGCCATCGGTACGTTCGGGTCGACCTCGCGTGCCGCGGCCGAGGCGGTCGAGTCGCTCCCGGGCGTCGCGGAGGTCGTGCCGGTGAGTCGGCCGTTCAAGCTCGCATCGCGCGAGGTGATCGCCGAGGACACGGTGGTCTCTGTCGACGGCGTTCCCGTTGGCGGCGGCGCGCCACTCGCCGTCATGGCCGGACCGTGCTCCATCGAATCCCGCGAGCAGACGCTGGCCACTGCGCGCGCGGTCCGCGCGGCCGGCGCGACCGTGCTCCGCGGCGGTGCATTCAAGCCGCGCTCCTCGCCGTACGCATTCCGCGGGCTCGGGCTCGACGGCCTCGAGATCCTCGCGGAAGCGCGCGCAGATACGGGCCTCGCCATCTGCACCGAGGTGCTCTCGCCTGGCGATGTCGAGGCCGTCGCGCGGGTGGCCGACTGCCTGCAGATCGGCGCGCGGAACATGCAGAACTACGCACTGCTGGATGCCGTCGGCGAACAGCCGAAGCCGGTCCTCCTCAAGCGAGGAATGTCCGCGACCGTCGAGGAGTTCCTCCTGTCGGCCGAGTACGTTCTCGCGCGCGGAAACCGGAACGTCATCCTCTGCGAGCGCGGGATCCGCACGTTCGAGAGGTACACGCGCAACACCTTCGACGTGAACGCGATCCCGCTGCTCAAACGCCTCACGCATCTGCCGGTGATCGGCGACCCATCGCACGGCACCGGAAAGTGGTACCTCGTCGCCCCGATCGCGCTGGCTGCCGTCGCGGCGGGGGCGGACGGCCTGCTCATCGAGGTGCACCCGAGCCCTGACCACGCGCTCTCTGACGGCTTCCAGTCGCTGACGTTCGAGAACTTCGCCGCCGCGATGACCCAGGTCGCGGCCGTCGCACGAGCGGTCGGCCGTCCCGTCGCCGACGCCGCGCGCGCATAGCGCGATGCGGATCGGCGTCGCGGGTCTCGGCCTCATCGGCGGTTCGCTCGCGCTCGCCCTCCGTGAGCGTCATGAGGTGCGCGGCTTCGACATGGCGCGCGACGTGAGAGAGGCAGCGGCACGCGCCGGCATCCCCGGCGTTGAACACGTTGAGGCGCTCGTTCCCGCGGACGCGGTCATCGTCGCGACGCCGATGAGCGCCGTTCTGCCGACGCTTGCCGCGCTCGCGCCGAAGGCCGACGGCGCCGTTCTCATCGATGTCGCATCGGTGCGCGCTCCCGTGGACGCGTTCGCGCGTGAGGATGCGAGCGGCGCCCGCATCGTGGGCCTGCATCCGATGGCCGGTTCGACCGACGCCGGTTTCGCGGCAGCGCGCGCGGATCTCTTTCGCGACCGGCTGTTTCTCGTCGTGCCGACGGCGAGCAGCGACAGCCAGGCCATGGCGGTGGCCGGCATCCTCGCTCGAGATGCGGGCGGCGACGCGACGGTCGTTTCCGCCGATGTGCACGATCGCGCGGTCGCGTACCTGTCGGGGCTGCCGCTCGCGGCGGCCGCGGCGACGGCGATGGTCGCGACAGCGCAGCCGCTCGAGCTCGCCGGGCCGGGACTTCGTGACGCGACGCGGCTGGCACTGACGCCGGAAGAGCTCGCTCTCGACCTGCTGCTCTCGAATTCGATGACCGTCGCGAAGGCGACCAAGACGCTTGCCGATCAGCTCGAGTGGCTGAGCAATGTGATCGTCGACCGCGACCGGGCGCAGCTCCGCGACTTTCTGCGCGCCGCGCGCGCCGCGCGTCTAGAGATGGATCGCGATCAGCGGAGGGACCGCAGCATCTCGTAGAACGACGGGAAGGTCTTCGCGACCGACTGCCAGCCCGCGATCGCGACACCAGGCACGAGCAGGCCGAGCACCGAGAAGGCCATCGCGATGCGGTGATCGCCCTGCGCATCGACGACCCCGTCGTGCAGGGGCGCAGGTTCGATCCGGATGCCGTCGGCGAAGGCGCGCGCGCGGCCGCCAAGTGCCGTGATGGCCGCGGCCACCGCACGGAGGCGATCGGACTCCTGTCGACGGGTGTGGGCGAGGCCGTCGAGTTCGGTCGGGGTCGCGGCCTGCGTGGCGATGACCGCGAGAGTGGGGAAGACGTCGGAGCAGTCCGCGACGTTCGCGACGACACCAGAGAGCGCGCCTCGTCGACGGACGGTGATCGCGCGTGACCCGCCCGACACCTCGCAGCCCATCTCGGCGATGAGGTCGAAGAAGCGCGCGTCGCCCTGTCCGCCGACGTGGTGCGTCGCCGATGCGTTCTCGATCGTCACCGATCCGCCGAGGATCGCCGCGGCCGCAGCGGGGTACGTCGCCGCGGTCAGGTCACCGGGGATGGTGACCGATCGTGCCTTCACCTTCTGCGGCGCGACGACGAAGTGCCGCATCGACGCGCGTTCGACGCGCACGCCTCGGCCCTCGAGCGCAGTCGCGGTCATGTCGATGAACGGCGCGCTCACGAGCTCGCCGCTGATCCGCAGGCTGAGGCCACCCCGCATGCGCGGCGCGACGAGCAGAAGGGCGGACGCGAACTGGCTGGACTCGTAGCCGGGAACGCTCACCTCGCCGCCGCGCAGCGGGCCGTGGATCACGAACGGCAAGGCCTCGCCGTCGACGGTCGCTCCGAGCGACCGTAGCGCGGCGGCGATGGCGGCCATCGGCCGGCCGCGCATGCGCTCCGAGCCGTCCACGCGAGTCTCCGCATCGGACAGCGCGGCAAGGGCCGAGATGAAGCGGGCGACGGTGCCCGCGTCCCGCGCGTCGACCGACGCGTGCGCGTAGGGGACCTGGAGCGGCGTGACGTCGATGTGACCGGCATCCCAGCGCACCTCGTGGCCGAGGGCGGTGAGCGCCTCGGCCATCGCGTGCACGTCGTCGCCCGGATCCATTTCGCCGACAACGATGCGCGAACGCCCCGACCCGATCGCCGAGAGGACAAGCTCGCGGTTCGCGATGCTCTTCGACGCGGGAACACGCACCCGAGCGTCCTCGAGGGCGCGGCGAAGCGGCGTGATGGGACGGGGATCCACGGGATGCGAGGATATGGGCGGATCGATGTTTACGCGCGGCGAACGTATCGGGCAGATGACCCTTGTGGCGATCGCGCTCGTCTTCGCGTTCGCGATCGGCAACTTCGTCTTCGGTCGTGCCGCCGCACCAGGTGGCATCGGCGCGTCACCCGGCGCGAGTGCGACGCCGAACTCGAAGCCACCCGACCTGACGTTCACACAGGACACCTGCTGCACCCAGACCGCGCGGTACATGCGCGCCGCGTGGACCGCGAGCGAGAAGATCACGGCCGCGAAGGTGGCCGTCGCGCCGGATCCGGGCTTCCCGTGCGAGTCGTCGGTCGATGCGACGGGCACGAAGGGCCTCATGACCTGCCAGGGGCTGCTCCGTGGCGCGACGGATTACACCGCGAACCTCGCGCTCACGACCAGCCGCGGCACATTCTCGTTCGAGCACAAGTTCAAGACGATGGGCGACAAGCTGAGCGGCCTGACCTGGTTCACCGAGTTCGAGGACGCGCGCGGCGATCCGCTCGCATGCGCGGCCGCCAGCGTGCGGATCGTTGAGAAGTACACGACGAACAACGACCCGCTGAC
>Ga0209057_1001382_pt1 | contig 19631 bp, 19 predicted proteins | sample GraSoiAngelo_146_FD_185903 | JGI IMG/M metagenome (GOLD analysis project Ga0209057, IMG submission 185903) | Grasslands soil microbial communities from the Angelo Coastal Reserve, California, USA - 14_1009_05_30cm (SPAdes) (version 2) | ecosystem: Environmental > Terrestrial > Soil > Grasslands ... | reverse complement strand
CGGTGCGAATCACAACTAGGGCGCCGCGTTCGACTGAGGCGCGCTGCCATGCTCCAGATAGCAGTGCGCGCAGAGGGCGTGCTCATCGTGGTCGAGCACGTTGTCGGTCGTCCCGCAGCTTTCGCACTGCGCGCGATCGTCCGGCGGCGGGCGCCCCGTGACCTGGTCGCCGAGGCGCACCCAGCGCGAAACGGCACGCTCGCTTTCGTGGTCGATCACGGTTTAGCGGAGGCGCAAGTGATGAGCCAAGCGTGACTTTTACGACGGTTTTGTCGAGAGATCGTTACAGCGCGATGAGCGGGCGAGCGAGGGGTGCTAGCGGAGGCCGGTGCGGCGTGCGCGGAGCGCGGCCTCGAGCACGATCTCGACTGCCTCGGACGCGACCGGTCGGGGCAGTCGTGCGAAGACGCCGATCTCGGCGGACTTCTCCTTCTCGGGGATCTCGTACCACCAAGTCAGGTGCTGCAGCTCGCACATGTAGACGTACGCGGTCGTCGGCTTCGGCAGCTCATAGCGGATCGCGCCGAGGAGGTCGAGTCGACTCGCGACGATGCGCGCCGCGTCCCAGAGTTCGCGACGCGCGACCTCGAGGATCGTTTCACCGGAGCGACGCGCGCTCGTCGGGAAGTGCCACCCGCCGGCGTCGGGCGAGCGCACCCACACGGTGAGGTCGCCATAGAAAGGAATGGCCATCGCGATCTGCGCGGAGGCTGGCGGAAACTCTTTGAAGCTCGAGTCTCGACGCGAGACGAATGTGAGATCCGCCATCGTGTCGCTCAGTAAGCCGGACGCTGAGCGACTCGTCAATAGGTCGTGCGGTAGCAAGGCGGTCAAAGCGAGCGGGCGAACGGTGAATATACCTTCATCGTCACCCGAAGGGGTGACGGCTCGGACGCAGAAGTCCTAACCGCGTAACGCGTCGGCGAGGCGAAATGGATCGGATGCGATGACCGACGCCGCGTACAGCTCCATCGCGCCGATGTCAGACGTCTTGTTCGCGGGGTCGCCGCGGTCGACGAGCCGCGCGATAGGCGGGAAGCGCCGCCAGTCCTCACCGTCAGGCGACAGCGGCGGCAGGTAAAGCGCCATGTTGTATGACATGACGCCCAGCGCGCGGTACGTCGCGACCGTTCGCGCGATGGCCGGGGCGAGGCTCGTCTCGGCAGCACCGGGCCGACCGAGGATGAGCACCTCGCGCTCCTTGATCGGCACGATCGACGCCATGGCGCGCGCGCCCTCGATCTCCGTTCCGAGTCCGAGCGCGGAGTGCACGAGCCACAGGTCGTCGAAGTAATCGCCCTCACTAGCGCTGTACGCGAGAGCCTGACGCCGGAGCGCCTCGACCTTCGGATAGTGCTGCCCGCGCGTGGCGGTCATCTGCATGTGGCCGTGGACGATCGAGCCGCCGGCGCGCCAGAGGCAGTTCCACATCACGAAGAGGTAGCGCGCCGCGGGGTCGGCCGCGAGCGCGGCCTCGCCCCAGCGCCGTGTCGTGGTGAGGTGGTCGCGGATCGTCTCCGCGTCGACCGGCGCGAGCGGGTCGTGCTCGGTGAAGACGAGGACGCCGTGGTAGCCGTCGTACTTCGCGACGTTGGAGGCGGTGATGCCGTGCTCGCCCTCGATGCGTCCGAACGAGTCCGCCGGCGTGCCGGTGAGGGGATGGTCGAACGGGTCGTTCGCCGCGGCGGCGACGGTCTGGCGGACCTCGTCGGCGCCCTTGACCTCCATCGGCCGCATCGCGCGCAGGTCGTTGAAAAGCGCGCCCTCGAACGTGATCTCGTTCGTCACGCGGACGATGCGCTGCTCGCGCACCGCGTCGACCGAGCCGAAGAGCTTCGTGATCCAGGCGTGCATCTCCGGCGGTGCGTCGAGCCTGCCGATCGTCGTCGAGACCGTGAAGAGGCGTCCGGCCGCGGCCCGGGACTGCGCGGGCAGGTTCGCGATCGCGTCCTCGAGATCGACGATCGACCGCGTCATGCGCTGCGTCACCCTGCTTTTCGCGCTCGGTTCTTTATCGCCTTCTTGTAGACATCGACGTAGCGCTTCGCCGACGCGCTCCACGAATGGTCCTCGCGCATGACGCGTCGAACGAGGTCAGTCCAGCGGTCCGTGCGGAAGCGCTTCATCGCGCGATCGATCGCGTCGCCGAACGCCTCGGGCTTGTAGCTGCTGAACGAGAATCCGTTGCCCGCTCCATTCCCATCCAGGTCGTGGACGGTCTCGGCGAGCCCGCCGACGGCGTGCACGACCGGCACGGTCCCGTAGCGGAACGAGATGAGCTGACCGAGGCCGCACGGCTCGAAGCGCGAGGGCATGAGGAAGAGATCGCTGCCGGCGTAGATGCGCTGGGCGAGCGCCGCGTCGAAGCCGAGCGTGAGCCAGAGCTTGCCCGCGTACTTCTTCGCGAGGTCCTTCCACTTCGCCTCGTACGCGGGGTCGCCCGAGCCGAGGACGACGAGCTGACCGCCGCCGTCGAGGATCCGCGGCGCCGCCGCGGTGAGGAGGTCCACCCCCTTCTGCTCGACGAGACGGCCGACGACACCAAAGAGCGGCGCCTTCGCGTCGACGGCGAGGCCACCTTCGGCCTGGAGCGCGGTCTTGTCCTTCGCTTTCCCGCTCGGGTCGTCGACCGAGTAGTGCGAGGGGATGCTCGGATCGGTGGCCGGGTCGAAGGACATCGTGTCGATGCCGTTCGTGATCCCGACGAGACGGCGCCGGCGCGACCGAAGCAGATCCTGCAGCCGCTCGCCGAACGCCGGCGTGAGGATCTCCTTCGCGTATTGCTCACTCACCGTGCTCACGATGTCGGCGATCGCGATCGCGCGCGCCATCGGGTTGCACTCGTTCGGGTCCTCGATGGGAAGCCGCGCGCGCGGTAGCCCGATGAGCCCCAGGACCTCTGCGGACGTGCGGCCCTGATAGGCGAGGTTGTGGATGGTGAAGACCGTCGCGGCCTTCCGCAGCCCTCGCGCGACCAGCGGGATGAGCAGGGCGGCGTGCCAGTCGTGCGAGTGCACGACGTCGGGTTTGGTCGCACGCAGGTCCTCGAAGACCGCGCGGCAGAAGAATGCGTACCGCTTGTTGTCATCGGTAGCGCCGTACACGCGATCCCGCGCGAGCAGCTTCGGATGATCCACAAAGACGACGCGCACGCCGTCGCGCACCGTCGCAACGTACGAAGTCCGGACGCTTCGCGCGCCGAACGGGACCGAACGCGTCGTTCCCTTCGCCGGGATGCCGAAGCGCGCACGGTCGATCGTGGCGTGCAGCGGAAGGTAGAGCGTGACGTCGTTTCCCAGAGCGGCGAGGGCCTGCGGCAGGCTGCCGGCGACGTCGGCGAGGCCGCCGACCTTCGCGTAGGGAGCAGCCTCGGCTGATACGAAAGCGATTCGCACGGGGTTTCGATGTTAACGAGGTGTAAGGACTCGGCGCCTGCTGCGTTTTGACGTATGCACGGCGACACGGACCCGTTAGATAGGTAGGTATAGGTGGGTGGAACCTAGCCCCGCGAAGGAGGCGACCAAGGACATGTTCGGGCGAAAAGCACTAGCGATCGCGACGGCCAGCGTCTTCGGCCTCGGGCTCCTCAGCAGCGCTGCGGTGGCCGCGCTCGCGCCGGTGAGCACGGGCGTCCTTGCGGACCAAGGCACCGCCGCGTCGGTGGACGCGAAGGGGCCGAAGCCCGGCGCCCCGGACAAGTTCAAGGCGATCCTCGACGCGCTCGTCGCGAAGGGTGTCATCACGCAGGCGCAGGAGGACGCGATCCTCGCGGCGCTCAAGGACGCGGCCGGCCAGAAGGATCGTGACGACGTCCTCGAGCGGATCCTTCGTGTTCTCTTCGAGCAGAGCGCGACGTACCTCGGCATCGCACCCGCGGACCTGAAGGCGAAGCTGCCGGGCACGAGCCTCGGCGCGATCGCTGCGAACGCGACGCCAGGCAAGAGCCGCGACGGTCTCGTCGCCGCGCTCACGACGGCGAGCACGACCGCGATCGACAAGGCGTTCGCGGACAAGAAGCTCACGCAGGAGCAGGCCGACAAGGCGAAGGCCGGGCTCAGCAAGCACATCACCGAATTCGTCGACCACGTGTACACGAAGGTCGAGCGCAAGCCTGTCGCGCCGAAGGTCGAGATGTTCATAGGCGACGCCGTGAGCGTCGCGCGCGATTACCTCGGCGTCCCCGCGACCGACCTGGGGACCGCACTACGTTCGGGCAAGAGCCTCGGCGAGATCGCGGACAGCATCCCTGGAAAGAATCGTCAGGGCCTCATCAACGCGATGACCGCGGCAGCGAACGCGAAGATCAATGAGGCCGCGGCCGAGAACAAGATCACCGCGGAGCAAGCCGCGACGCTCAACGCGAACGTCGTCGCTGCGGTGACGAAGCTCGTCGATCGGAAGATGACGGCAACGACGACTGGCAAGAAGCCCGGCCGGTAAAGCAGAACACCCTCCCGACCCGCGCCGCTGAACGCCCGGATCATGGTCCGGGCGTTCGCTCGTTTCGCGCGAAGCGGGGCCCCGCGGGTATCCGAACGGTGGCGAACGGCGGTCCCAAAAGGGCCTCTTTGAGGGGCGCTGTAACAGCGCGCAGCCGGGGCCGTTCTGTGGCTATGACGGAAGCCTCGCCTTGGGGAGAGTTATGGGTAATCCGTTCTCTCACACGATCTCGAATCGAGGCCACGGTATAGTCGCCACGCGCCCGCCAATGACAGAGCTCGCCGTGGAGCGTGTCCTGGACAAGCGCTACAAGATCGTTGAATCGATCGGGGCTGGCGGCTCGTCCCAGGTCTACCTCGCTCAGGACCTCGCCCTCAAGCGTGAGGTCGCGATCAAGGTCCTCGATGCACAGTCCGCCGCGAACGGCGAGACGCGCCGCATGTTCACGAAGGAAGCGCGCTCGCTCGCATCCCTCTCGCATCCGAGCATCGTCGCGGTCTACGACGTCGGCGAGGTCGACGGCACGCCGTTCATCGTCATGGAGCATCTGCCGGGCGGATCGCTGAAGCAGCGACTCGAGCGCACCGGGCCGCTCTCGCCAGCCGACGCCGTGCGCTACACCGTCGACATCGCGAACGGTCTCGCGTTCGCGCATAGCAAGGGCATCATCCACGCCGACCTCAAGCCGTCGAACATCCTCTTCGACGCGAACGATCACGCGAAGGTCGTGGACTTCGGCATCGCCCGCACGCCGAAGGAGGACGCCGACACGCCACAGCTCTTCGCCACCGCGATGTACGTCGCACCCGAGCGTGTCGAGGGCAAGTCCGCGTCGCAGACGAGCGACGTCTACGGGCTCGGGCTCATCCTCTACGAGATGCTCGTCGGCAAACCGCCCTTCGTGAGCACGAACGCGGCGGTCCTGCTCCGCGACCACGTCGTCCGTCCACCCGTGCCGCCGAGCCATCTGCGCGCGAGCCTGGTGAAGGAGCTCGACACGATCGTCCTCAAGGCGCTCGCGAAGGAGCCGCGCCTCCGCTACCAGAAGGCGACGGACTTGGCGCAGGCCCTCGTGTCGATCGAGAACCTGGACAAGGAGCTCGCGACGACGCGTTTCCGCGCGCAAGTGATGACCGACCCGATCCGCGAGTTCGTGCCGACGGTCGAGCAGAGCCCTGTCGTCGCGCTGTTCTCGTCGTTCGGGATGCCGATCCGGAGCGCGTTCTACTCCGTCTGCGTCGCGCTCCCGATGTTCGCGCTCGGGCTCCTCGCCGGATTCGACCCGCTGCCGCTCGCGATGGCGTCGGGCTTTGTGCTTTTCGCCGGCATCGGCGGACAGCTCGCGTTCGCGGTCGCGATCGCATGGGTGATCGAGACGCTTTTCCTCTTCCTGTTCGTTCCGTCGCTCGCGGTCTTGTTCGCGATCCTCGGCGTGTGGCTATGGGTCCGCGAGGTGAAGCCGGAGCAGACCGCGCTCGCGATGGCGATGCCCGTCGCCGCGCCGTTCGGGCTCGCCCCCGCGTTCCTCCTCACCGCCGCGGCCGTCGAGGGCCTCATGGGACTCGCCACCGCGGCGTGGGGGGCGGTCGTGACCGTCATCGTCGCGATCGCGATGGGCAAGCAGATCCTCGGTCCGTACGTCGAGACCGGATTCGTCCTGGAGCAATCGAGCCTGTTCGATCCGGCCCGTGCCGCGGCGACGAAGGCAGCACTCACGAACATCCTCGTCAGCCCGAACGACCGCATGGGGCCGCTCCTCGCGGTGCTCGACCCGACCGGACTCTGGAACCAGCTATCCAGCCTGGTCTCTCGCATCGTCGGCGCCGACGTCACCGCGATCGCGACGGTCATCGCCTGGGCGATCGCGGGGCTCGCGGTCTGGACCGCGACTCGCGTCCTCCGCACGTTCTTCGACACGCTGCTGAATCGCCCGAACCGCTGGTTCGCGCTCTATGTCCTCGCGCAAGCCGCCGCGATCGCGGCGGGCGCTCTGCTGCTCGTCATGCTGTTCATTAGCTGGGGCCCACTCGCGAACGCGCCGGGACGCCTCGCGCCGGGCGTGCTGCTCGCCTCGGCTTTCGTCGGCGCGATCCTCGCGACCGCCGCGAGCGTCGTTCTCAATGCGACCGCGCCGCGCGAAGAGGTCGAGGAGGTCGGCGGGATCTCTGTGGCCGCACGGCGCAAGTAGCGCCCGCTCGGGCAGCGCGTCCACGCATAGCCAGCGCGGCTATGCAGCCTTCTTGAGTCGGCGCTCGAGGAAGCGCAGCACCGGCGCCTCGTCCGCGGTGTAGTCGTCCTCATCACCGTCGCCGTTCGCGCGCAGCGCCGCGAGGTCGCCGGCGATGTACTCATCGACGATCTCGGGGTGGATGTAGCACTTACGGCACACCGCTGGCGTGTTGCCGAGGCGTGAGGCGACGCGAGCGACGGCTTGTGCGACGTTCTTCTTTGCGTGTACCTCGTTCTTGACCGCCCGCATGGACGCGAGCGCCGTCGCCGCGAGCACCGTCCCCGCCCAGGTGCGGAAGTCCTTGGCGGTGAAGTCGTCGCCCGAGATCTCGCGCAGATACTCGTTCACGTCGTCGGACCGCAGCGGCTTCACCTCGCCACCGCCGTCGACGTAGGTGAAGAGGTCCTGCCCCGGCAGTTCCTGGAGCGCGCGGATGACGCGTGCGACGCGGCGATCGCGGATGCCGACGTCGTGCGTCTTGCCGCTCTTGCCTTTGAAGCGGAAGCGCACGAGCGAACCATCGACCTCGACGTGCTTCTCGCGCAGTGTCGTGAGGCCGTAGCTCGCGTTCTCCTTCGCGTATTCCTCGTTCCCGACGCGGATGAGCGTGAGCTCGAGGAGCCGCACGATCGTCGCGAGCACGCGCTCGCGGGTGAGCTTCGACGAACGAAGATCGGCGTCGACACGGGCGCGGATCTTGGGCAGGGCATGCGCGAAGTCGAGCATCCGCTCGTACTTCGTCTCGTCGCGGATCGCGCGGAAGCGCTCGTGATAGCGGTACTGCTTGCGGCCCTTCGCGTCTCGGCCCGTGGCCTGGAGGTGGCCACGCGGATCGGTGCTGATCCAGACGTCGGTCCACGCTGGCGGGATCACAAGACGCTGGATGCGCGTGCGGTCGTCCTTGCTGATCGGCTCGCCATCCGGAGCGACGTAGCGGAAGCTACCGGCGGCGCGATGCCGGCGGATCCCCGGCCGATCGGGGTTCGAGTAGCGGAGGCCGGCTTCGTCTGCTGCCTCGAGGATCTCAGGCGCGGGCACGGCCATGACCGTCGCGAATGCAAGTTCCGGGCGAAGCGCGGTTGCTTCCGGCGCCGTGAGAATGCGCACGTGGATCCGTGGACGCGCACGGTCTACGAGGTGGTGCGCGCGATCCCGAAAGGTCGCGTCGCGAGCTACGGGTTAGTCGCGATGCTCGCCGGTCGCGCACGCGCCGCTCGCGCGGTCGGGAACGTCATGCTCGAGTGCCGCGATCCGAGCGTCCCGTGCCACCGCGTCGTCCATGCGGACGGCTCGCTCGCGCCGACGTTCCGCGATCAGCGGGCGCGCTTGCGTCGCGAGGACGTGGCCTTCCGTGGTGCGCGTGTCGATCTCGAGCGCGCGCTCTGGGCCGTGCGCCTGCCGCGGGCGGATGCGCGCGCTGACGTTCGAGGGCGCCGCGCCGTGCGGCGGCGCGTGCGCGTCTCGTCGTCGTTCGACGCGCCGTCGTCGAGGCGAACGATCCGATAGGTCTCGGCGGCCTTGTAGCCGTAGCGCTTACCGGCCTCTTTCGCCCACCCGCGGACCATATCCTCCGCGCCCGGCCATAGCTGCGACGTGTGCGCCATGAGCGCTTTCATCTTCGTGTCGAGCACGTCGCCGATGTCGATCGCCGTGCCCTTGTCATCGAACGTCGTGAGGAAGAGCGCCTTCGGTTTGTGCGGCTCGAGATGCTCATCGGTCCAGAGCTCGGGGAACATCTGGCGCGTCGAGGCATCCGGATTGATCGAGCGCAGGACGACTTCGCTCGCCGCGATGTGGTCGGGATGATTCACGTACGTGTCGGCGATGCGCATCGTCGGATCGAAGCACAGGATGACATCGGGCTTGTGGATGCGGATCTGCCGCGCGACGTCCTTGCGTACCTCGAGCGTCGGATAGAGGTATCCGTCCTCGTAGCCGAGGAAGACCGTGTGCTTCACGCCGAGGATCTTCGCCGCGGCGCGCTGCTCCGCGTAGCGCGTATCGCGCAGCTGCTCGCGCGTGATGTTCGGATCCTGCGAGCCGGACGCGCCATTCGTCACCATGCAATACGTGACTTCAACGCCGGCCTTCGCCCACTTCGCGACCGTGCCGGCCATGCCGAACTCGGCGTCATCGGGATGCGCGTAGATCGCCATCGCGCGCTCGATGTCGATGCCTTTGAACTTCATGCGATTGAGGATGCGTCTTTACTGCGCGTCGTGATTGTGATAGAACATATGTTCTAAGACGCATTCTCGACCGGTTGAGGCGGCGCGCGTCCTGAGGTGCGCCGATGCCGGTGTGCTGCATGTGTCGTGAGGACAAGCCCGCGTCCGAATTCGCATTCCAATCGCTCTCGACGGGACAACTTCAGTCGCGTTGCCGCAAGTGTCACGCGACGTATCGACGTGAGCACTACGTCCGAAACAAACACACATACATCGAGAACGAACGACTGAGGGTTCGCGGCCACCGTGAACACAATCGCGAGCTACTTGTGGCCTACCTATTCGAGCATCCGTGCGTCGACTGTGGTGAGACCGATCCCGTGGTGCTCGATTTCGATCATCGCGATCCGACGACCAAGCGATGCGAAGTCACGCGGCTGGCTGGCCGAAGACCTTGGTCCGCAGTACTTGTCGAGATCGCAAAATGCGACGTGCGTTGTGTCAATTGCCACCGCAAGCGCACAGCTGAACAATTCAAGTGGCGCCGCCGCACTCGCTCTCTCGACCCCGCTGCGCGCAATGACGACCCGAACGTGCGGCCGCTTCTCGATGCCATCGAGCCACCCACTGACCAGACCAAGCAATGTTCAACCTGCAAACGCTCGCTGCCACTCAGTGAGTTCGCGATCAAGAACCGGCGCACGGGGCTGCGCTCGTCGAAATGTCGGGCGTGTCAACGTGCATACGCGAAAGAGCACTATCGGAAGAATCGCGACAAGTACTTGGCGAAAGCAAGCCGACGAAACGCTGCCGAGCGCGAGCGTTTTGCTGCGATGGTGCTCGGGTATCTCTCTGAACATCCCTGCGTCGATTGCGGAGCGACGGACTTGAGGATCCTCGAGTTCGACCACCGCGACGGCGGAGAAAAGACGGCAGCAGTGAATGCGTTTCTGAGGGCGTTCGATTGGGATGGTTTGATCGCTGAAATCGCCAAGTGCGACGTGCGCTGCGCCAATTGCCATCGCAGGAGAACGGCAAGGCAGTTCGGTTGGAAGCGACTTCTCCTGTCGGCTGGCCGAGCGGCGTAAACTTGGCTAACGCGGGTGTAGCTCAGTTGGTAGAGCTCTTGCTTCCCAAGCAAGCGGTCGCGCGTTCGAATCGCGTCACCCGCTCAGTCCGATGGAATGGATCGTCGTCTTCGTCATAGTGCTCATCCTCGCGACATTGTTTGTTCTGCGCAGATCGGGATGGTCAAGTGGATTCACGTTCGCGCCGCGTCGCTTTCAAGACGATCTGACGCTGCGCACGCGCGTCGCTGAAGACGAGGTCCGCGACGCGATCGACCGACGCGATGGCGAGGATGTAGCGCCCTAACGCGCATGGACAAACGGACGCTCTGGCACGCGAGCGACGATCCGAACATCGAGATCTTCCGTCCGCATCGTGCGCCGACCGCGCTCGTCGACAGCGAGTTCGTGTGGGCGGTCGACGACGCGCACGTGCCCGCATATTGGTTCCCGCGCGACTGCCCGCGCGCGACGTTCTGGATCGGTCCGAACACACGCGAGGCCGACATCGCATGGATGAACGGCGTGACCCGCGTGCACGCGATCGAGTGGGATTGGTGGGACCGCTTCCGCGCCGCGCGGATCTGCCTCTACCTCATGCCCGCCGGATCGTTCGAGCTGCACAGCGCGGACGCGGGCTACTACGTCTCCCGCGAGACAGTGACCCCGCTCGCGCGGGTCGAAATCGACGATCTCGTGCGCAGGCACGCGGAGTCGCGCGTCGAGCTGCGCATCGTCGATGAGCTGTGGCCGCTGTGGGATCGCGTCGTCGCGTCGACGCTCGAGTTCAGCGGCATCCGGCTTCGTAACGCGCGGCCGCCGGCGACGCCGTCCTCGTCGTACGCGCTGCTACCCCGCTAGTCGCTGCCGCAACTTCAATACGTGCCGGCCCACACCAGATCGCCGTAGTGGCGGCGCGCGATCGGCGCGTGCTCATCGCCGGTGAAGCTGTCGCCGTGGGCCGCGGCGTCGGCGCGGATCTGACGCAGGATCGCGGCGGGCGAGCCGCGGCACCGACCGCTCGCGATGCACAGCGCAACCGTCGCGCTCACGTGCGGCGCGGCCATGCTCGTCCCCGAGATCGTGCGGTACCCGCCACCGGGCCACGCGGAGCGGATGCACACGCCCGGCGCCGCGACGATGTGCGAGCCGTCGGCCGCGTAGTTGGAGAACGTGGCGAAAGAGTCGTCCCGTTCGCTGCGGGCGCACGTGACGGGTGGGCCCTTGCCGCCGGGTGCGCCATCTGAGTCGGACATCGCTGCGACGGCGAGGACCTCCGGATAGCCCGCGGGGACATCGTGGGCGATGTCGCTCGCGGCGTTCCCCGCAGCGACCACGTACACGACACCGTTCGCGATCGAGGCGCACAGCGCCTTGTGCAGCGCATCGCGACTGGAGCGCCCGCAGTCGGAGTCCGGCTCGCCGGACATGCCCAGGCTGAGGCTCGCGACGCGGATGCCAAGGCGCGAAGCGTTCGCGGTCACCCAGTCGATGCCGCAGATGAGCTGCGACGTGCTGCCACGGCCCGCATCGTCGAGCACCTTCACCGCGTAGACGGTCGTGCCCGGCGCGACGCCGATTCCGCCTTTGCCACCGATCGTGCCCGCGACGTGCGTGCCGTGTCCGTGCCCATCGCTGACCGCGCTGAGCCGTCGGCTCGCGCCACCGACGCAGTTCGTGCCGACGAGCGCTGTCAGGTCGGGGTGGCTGAGGTCAACGCCTGTGTCCAGCACCGCTACCGCCACGCCCGTCGCTCCTTTCGTACCGCCGCCGATGCGACGCACGCCGGTCGCCAGCGTCGCGCCGCGCGTGCTGCGCGTGGGTGGCGCGAGTCGAAGTGCCTTGTCCTCGTGCACCGACACGACCGCCGGATCGCGCGCGATCGCGTCCCGCTGGCGACGGGCGAGCTTCGCGGCGAACCCAGTGATGCTCGACACATATGTGTGGTCGGCCCTGAAGGCGTGGGCCTTCTCGAGCTCGGCGACCTTGGCCTTCGCGTCGACACCGTCTTCGAACACGACCACGTACGGCGCGATGACGTCCGCATCCGCGCGTGGGACGAGTACCCAGGCGACGGCGACGACCAGGCTGACGCCGCCGAGCAATAGGAGACGCATCGATCAATGTGATCGGTCGCTCCTTGCCGTCGGCGCGGGATCCGCTGCGGGGCAGGCTCGCGGCTAGGGATTATCCGAATGGATGATCACGCCGCCCGGCTTCAGCAATCGCTTCTCCTGACGTCGCAGTTCCGCCTTGATCGGCGCGTGCTGGCTGCGCGGGAGCAACGCTAGGAACTCCGGAGAGCCGAACAGCCGGCTGTCCTGGATGCCATCGAACGAGGCATCGGGCAGGAAGTCGAGGGCGCCGATCCGCGACAGGTCGGCGGCGTGGTGCTCGAACCGCTCACCCTCGAGATCGCCGGCGTCGACGCCAACGGGATCGGCACCCAGCGCGAACAACAGGCGGCAGAACCACGGCTCGAACATCGCCGTACGTTCACCGGTATCCGGGGAACGGCTCGAGTTGGAGCCGCACGCGATGTCAAGGATCCGCTTGCCGCGCGCCCGTTCGACCGAGCCGAACGCCCGCTGCAAACGCTCGATGAACTCGGTCAGGATCGTTTCGAGCTCAGCCTCGCGGCGCACCTTACGCGCGAAGTCATATCGCGCGTCGAGCGCCGACTGCGCGCGCTCGAGCGCGAGACGTTCCGCCGGGGTCCGCCCTTTATCCGAAAGTCGTATCAACCCCGCCGAATGTAAGGTGGTTCGCATTCCGTAGATAGTTCGGGCCATGTAAAGTATCGTCGCGATGGGTACCGCGAGCACGACCCGCCCCGAGGCGCAGGCCGAGATCGCCGAGCTCCTCCGCCAGTGGCGCGAGGTCATGGCCGCGGCGCGGCCGCGCTGGAGCGCGACGGACCTCACCTTTACACAGCTGCGCGCCCTGTCGGTCATCGGCCGCCGCAAGGCCGTGCGGGTCAGCGATCTCGCGGAGGAGCTCGCCGTGGGCCTGGCCGCCGCGTCGTCGCTCGTGGATCGGATGGTCCAGCGCCAGTTCATCACGCGCCATTCAGACCCGGATGACCGCCGCATCGTGTTGCTCGAGCTGTCCTCCCGCGGTCGCGGCCTCCTCGAGCGTCTTGAGCGCGGTCGGATGGAGCAGTTCGGGAAGCTCATCGAGCGCATGACGCCGGCAGAGCGGGAGGCGCTGGCCACGACGCTGCGCGCGTTCGTCCGTCTGGGCGCCGAATACGGCGCGCACAAGGAGCCATCTGGGCTGGTGACCATTCGGAGGCGCGAGCGGTGCTGATCACGCTCCTGCGCCGCTTCCTCCCGCGCTACGCACGACAGACGTGGTTCGTGCTGCTCCTGCTGCTCATTCAATCGCTCGCGAACCTGTACCTGCCGAACCTCAACGCCGACATCATCAACAACGGCGTCGCGAAGGCGGACACCGACTACATCTGGCGGACCGGCGGCGTGATGCTCGGCGTGACGCTGCTCCTCGGAATTCTCGCCGTGATCGCGGTGTACTTCGCGTCGCGGACCTCGATGGGTGTCGGGCGCGACGTGCGCGCCGCCGTCTTCGCGAGTGTCCAGAGCTTCTCGGCCCGCGAGATGAACAAGTTCGGCACCGCGTCGCTCATCACCCGCAACACGAACGACGTCCAGCAGGTGCAGCTGTTCCTGCAGATCGCGCTTACGTTCCTCGTATCCGCGCCGATCCTCGCGATCGGCGGCGTGATCATGGCGATCCGCGAGGACGCGACGCTGTCGTGGCTCCTCGTCGTCGTCGTGCCGCTCATGGGCATCGTCATCGGCATCCTCCTCTACCTCGGCGTGCCGCTCTTCCAGAAGGTGCAGAAGAAGGTCGACCGGATCACCCAGATCATGCGCGAGCAGATCACCGGCGTGCGGGTCGTGCGCGCGTTCCGCCGCGGCGAGACCGAGCGCGTGCGGTTCGAGGAAGCCAACGCCGACCTTACCGCGACGCAGCTGCGGGTCAACCGCGTCTTCGCGTCCGCGTTCCCCGCGCTGCTCGCGATCATGAATCTGTCGACGGTCGCCATCCTCTGGTTCGGCGCGTCGCTCGTCGACAGCGGTGACATGCCGATCGGCAACCTCACCGCGTTCCTGCAGTACATCATGCAGATCCTCTTCGCAGTGATGACCGCGACCTTCATGGTCATCCTTGTGCCGCGCGCCGAGGCGAGCTCGCAGCGCATCGTCGAGGTCCTCGACACCACGTCGTCGATCACCGATCCCGCGAGGCCGGTCGAGCCGGCGCCGACGGGCGTCGTCGAGCTTGTGAACGTCGACTTCGCGTACCCGCACAGCGAGCGGCCGGTGCTCCACGGGCTGTCGTTCGTCGCGCGCCCGGGAAAGACCACCGCCATCATCGGCGGTACCGGCTCCGGAAAGAGCACGATCGTGAACCTCATCACCCGCGGCTTCGACGTGACGTCGGGTGAGGTGCGACTGGACGGCGTCGATGTGCGCGAGCGCTCGCTTGAGTCGCTCTGGTCGCGGCTCGCGGTGGTGCCGCAGACCGCGTACCTCTTCAAGGGCACCGTCGCGCAGAACCTGCGCTTCGGCAGGCCGGACGCGACCGACGAGGAGCTGTGGCGCGCGCTCGACATCGCGCAGGCGCGCGACTTCGTCGCTGAGATGGACGGCGGCCTCGAGGCGCAGATCGACCAGGGCGGCACCAACGTCTCGGGTGGGCAGCGGCAGCGTCTTGCGATCGCACGCGCGATCGTGAAGCGGCCCGCGATCTACCTCTTCGATGACTGCTTCTCGGCGCTCGACGCCGGCACGGACGCGCGCCTCCGCGCGGCGCTCCGTGGTGAGACGACCGACGCGACGGTGATCATCGTGGCGCAGCGCGTCTCGACGATCCTGCGCGCCGACCACATCGTGGTGCTCGACGAGGGACGCGTCGTCGGTGCGGGCACGCACGCCGAGCTCATGGAAACCAGCCACGAGTACCGCGAGATCGTCGAGTCGCAGCTCGGCGCGGCGGCCGCGGCATGATGCTGCGGCCGCAAGGCGGAGCCGGCATGCGTCCGGGTGGCGCGGGCGGTGCGGCCGGCTTCGCCAACCGGCGTCCGATGGGCGGCGGCGGGTTCATGGGCCTCTCGGTGCCGGTGGAACGGTCGAAGGATTTCAAGGGCACGCTGCGCAAGCTCGTCGCGCGGCTGCGTCCCGAGCGCGGGACTCTCCTGCTCGTCGTCGTGCTCGGCTCGATCTCGGTCGCGCTGTCGGTCATCGGCCCGAAGATCGCCGGCAACGCGATGAACGTCATCTTCGACGGCGTCATAGGTAAGCAGCTCCCGGCGGGCGTCTCGAAGGACCAGCTCATAGCCGCTCTGCGGGCGCGCGGCCAGGACCAGTTCGCCGATCTGCTCTCGAGCACGAACGTCGTGCCCGGCGTGGGCATCGACTTCACGCTCCTCGGGCAGATCCTCGTCGTAGCGGTCGCGGTGTACGCGCTCTCCTCGCTCTTCGCGTGGGCGCAGGCGTACCTCATGGCCGGGGTCGCTCAGCGCACCGTGTTCGGGCTGCGCCGCGACGCCGAGGCGAAGCTCGCGCGGCTTCCCCTCTCGTACTTCGACAGCCACGCGCACGGCGACCTGCTCTCGCGCGTCACCAACGACATCGACAACATCGCGACGACGCTCCAGCAGGGGCTCTCGCAGCTGCTCACCTCGTTCCTCACCGTCATCGGCGTGCTCGGGATGATGCTGTGGATCAGTCCGATCCTCGCGCTGATCGCCGTCGGTTCCATCCCGTTGTCGTTCGCCGTCACCGTCGTCGTCGCCGGCCGGTCACAGAAGGAGTTCATCGCGCAGTGGGCCGAGACGGGAGCGCTCAACGGGCATGTCGAGCAGATGCACTCCGGCCACATGCTCGTGCAGGTCTTCGGGCGGATGCGCAGCGCGATCGAGCAGTTCAACGAGCAGAACGAGCGCCTCTACCGCGCCGCGTTCCGCGCGCAGTTCCTGTCTGGGATGATCCAGCCCGCGGTCTTCTTCATCGGCAACCTCAACTACGTCGGCGTCGCGGTGATCGGCGGCTACCGCGTTGCGACCGGCGCGATGACCCTCGGCGATGTCACAGCGTTCATCGCCTACTCGCGTCAATTCACGATGCCGCTCACGCAGATCGCGGCGCAGGCGAACCTGCTGCAGTCAGGTCTCGCGTCGGCCGAGCGCGTGTTCGAGTTCCTCGCGGCGCCGGAGGAGACGGCGGACCGGAGGCCCGCGCGCGAGCTGGCGAAGGTAGCCGGTCACGTGCAGTTCAAGGACGTCTCGTTCCGCTACCTGCCCGACAAGCCACTCATTGAGGACTTCTCGCTCGACGTGCGTCCCGGCGAGGCCGTGGCGATCGTCGGCCCGACCGGGGCCGGCAAGACGACGATCGTGAACCTGCTCATGCGCTTCTACGACATCGACGGAGGCGAGATCCTGCTCGACGGCGTCGAGACGCGCGACCTGCCGCGCGACACCGTGCGCCGCGCGTTCGGAATGGTGTTGCAGGACTCCTGGCTCTTCGCAGGCACGATCAGGGACAACATCGCCTACGGGAAGGCGGGCGCCGCGATGGAGGAGATCGTCGCAGCGGCGACCGCCGCCCATGTGGACCCGTTCGTGCGCACCCTGCCCGAGGGCTACGACACCAAGCTCGAGGAGGACGCGACGAACATCTCCGCGGGTCAGAAGCAGCTCATCACGATCGCCCGCGCGTTCCTCGCGGACCCGAGCATCCTCATCCTCGACGAGGCCACGAGCAACGTCGACACGCGCACCGAAGTGCTCATTCAGCAGGCCATGACCCGACTGCGCCACGGCCGCACGTCGTTCGTCATCGCCCACCGGCTCTCGACCATCCGCAACGCCGACGAGATCGTGGTCATGGACAAGGGCCGCATTGTCGAGCAGGGCACCCACGACCAGCTCCTCACGCGGCACGGGTTCTACGCCGGGCTGTACGAGAGCCAGTTCGCCGAGACAGTCGGCACCGCGGCCGTCGCGCTCGCGGGCGATTAGCCGATCCCGCTCGTGATGAACGCAATCGAGACGAAGGGCCTGACGAAGGACTACGGGAACGGCCACGGCATCTTCGACCTCGACCTGGCAGTGAACGAGGGCGAGGTCTTCGGCTACCTCGGGCCGAACGGCGCCGGGAAGACGACGACGATCAAGCTGCTGATGGGGATGATCCACGCCACGCGCGGCGCGGGAACCGTCTTCGGCCTGGACGTGGATCGCGACGCGGTGCGACTGAAGAAGCGGATCGGCTACGTGCCCGGCGAGCTGCCGCAGTGGGGCGGATGGCGCGGCGAGGAGATCGTCGCGTACGTCTCCGGCATCCGTGGCGATGTCTCCGGCGACGAGGTCGAGCGCGTTGCGCGTCGCCTGGACCTCGATCTCTCGCGCAAGTACCGCGAGTACTCGCATGGCAACAAGCAGAAGCTCGCGCTGCTGCTCGCGTTCGCCCCGAGACCGGCGCTGCTCATCCTCGACGAGCCGACGAGCGGGCTCGATCCCTTACACCAACAGGAGTTCTATGGCCTTGTGCGCGACGCGCGCGCCGGTGGGGCGACGATCTTCATCTCGTCGCATGTGCTTTCGGAGGTCGAGCACATCTGCGATCGCGTCGGGATCGTGCGCGAGGGACACCTCGCGACCGTCGGTCCGCTCGCGCAGCTCGCGGGCATCCGCACGCATCGTGTGGTCATCGAGTTCGCCGATGCGGTAGCCGCTCAGATGCTTCGCGTCCCCGGCCTCGAGCAAGTCAGCGTCGATGGCCAGCGGGTGACCGGCATGTACCGCGGGGATTTCGCTCCTCTCATCGCGGCGCTCGCGGGAAAGTCTGTTCTCACCCTGGATAGCCGCGAGCCGACGCTCGAGGAGATCTTCCTTTCCTATTACCAGGAGCCGGCGGCGAGGCAGTGACGCTGCTCGGCATCGCCATCCGCTCGCACCGCACGGGGGCCATCGCGCTCTTTGTCATTGGCGCGCTCAGCGGCCTCATCAACGCGATCGGCTACGTCGAGATCGCGGGCCACACCCGTGTCGAGCGGCAGCTCTTCGCCCAGCAGATGGAGCTCTTCGGGCGACAGCTCTCGTACATCCTGCCCGCGCCGCTGCAGCTCGACACGATGGGTGGCTATCTGACGTGGCGCTCCTTCGGATCGGTCGCACTCCTCTTCGCGATCTGGGGCGTGCTCGCCGGCGCTGGCGTGGGGCGCGGGGACGAGGAGCGCGGGCTCACGGAAGCGTGGCTCTCCTCGGGCGTGTCGCGCCTGCGCTGGCTCGCGACACGGTCGGCGGGATTCGTCATCGCGTCGGCGGTCTCGATCGCCGCCGCCTGCCTGGCGACACAGATCGGCACGATCATCGCCGGCGATCCGACAGCGCTCGGCGGCATGGCGCTCGAAGCGATGCTGGTGCTCGCGGTCACGCTCGTCGGCTTTGGCCTCGGCATGCTCGTCGCGCAGCTCGTGGCCACGCGTCGCGTCGCGGGGACCCTCGGCACGGCCATCCTCATCGCGGTCTACATGCTCAACTCGTCGAGCCGTGCCGGCGGTGACGTGGGCGCACTCAAATGGCTCTCGCCCTTCTACCTCTTCGATCGAAGCACGCCGCTCCTCGAAGCTGGCGCCGTCGATACGCGCGCGTCGCTCGCCCTGTTCGGCGTCGCGATGGTGCTGGTGCTGCTCGCGATCGACGCCTTCGCCGTACGCGACATCGGCGGTCCGCTTGTACGGCGCGGTGTCGGGCGTGCGCCGACGACGTACCGCTCGTCGCGCGACCCGCTTCTCCGGCTCCCCGTGATCGCGATCGTCGATCAGCAGCGCTGGTGGACGATCGGCTGGGCCCTTGGGCTCGGCGCGCTCGGGCTGTTCCTCACCTCGCTCGTGCGCAACATGATCGACACGCTCTCCGCGATCCCGTCGATGCGCGTCTATCTGCAGGTGATGGGCATCACGGCGTACGCGGACTTCGTCGGCGTCATGTGGTTCTCGACCGCGCTCTTCCTGCTGTCTGCGATGGTCATCGTGCAGGCGAACGGCTGGGCCGCGGATGATGGCGAGGGGCGACTCGAGGCGATCCTCGCGTCCGGTGCGTCACGGACGCGCGTTGTCGTCGAGCGCCTTGCGGCGACGCTCGTCGAGGTCGCGATCGTCATCGCATTGTCATCGGCCGCGGTGTATCTCGGCGCGCTCGCCTACGACATCGACGTCCCCATCGGCCGTTTCGTGCTCGCGACCGCGCTCACCATCCCCGTCGCGTTCGCCATCGGTGCACTCGGCCAACTCCTTGTCGGATGGCGCCCGCGCGTCGCGGTCGTCCTGCTCGGCGCGACGGCGATATGGTCCTATTTCATCCAGCAATTCGCGGCGGTCTTCAGCTGGCCCGAATGGATCGCGCACCTCTCCTTCTACGACCTCTACGGACGGCCGCTGTCGAAGGACGGTTGGGGCGGGATCGCCGCGCTCGTCGTCATCGGCCTTGCGGCTACGGTCGCGGCGCAGATCGCGACGCGCCGCCGCGACGTCGGTACCTAAGAGCCACCCGGCCCGGCGGCGTGCTCGCGCGGCAGCGCGAAAAAGCACACGATCGCGCCGGAGACGTTGCCGAGGATCGCGACGACGATCGCCGCGTCGATCGAGAGCGGCGCGATCACGCCGCCGAGCGCGGTGCCGATCGGGAATCCCGCG
>Ga0209057_1001374_pt1 | contig 19672 bp, 18 predicted proteins | sample GraSoiAngelo_146_FD_185903 | JGI IMG/M metagenome (GOLD analysis project Ga0209057, IMG submission 185903) | Grasslands soil microbial communities from the Angelo Coastal Reserve, California, USA - 14_1009_05_30cm (SPAdes) (version 2) | ecosystem: Environmental > Terrestrial > Soil > Grasslands ... | reverse complement strand
GAGCTTCAGGTCGTCTCGGCCGATCGTGATTTTGTAGACGGCTCCCGTCTGTTCGCCTTGGGTGCCGACGATCTGGGCGAGTTTGGCAGTGTCGATCTGGGGTGTCGATGTGGCTGGCGCCGCCGGAGTCGTCGCCGGCCGGCTCGTGCCCTTGCCAATCAGATCGAGCGCGGGCTTCACCTTACGCGCGAGGTCTGCCGGCTTTCCGTGACCATGCACATGCATGTAGAGCATGCGCGGTTCGTCAAAGAAGAAATGATTGTGTAGCGCGGTAACATCGAGTCCGTTGTCGAGCAACGCGGACATGACGGGATTCACCTCGTCTTGCGTCAGCACGAGATCGCCCATCATCACGTCCATGCCGCCTGTGCCTTTCGTCATCGCGATCCACCCGCCGAACCCAAATGGCGTCGGCGTTTTCACGTTCGCAACCGTGACGCTGACGTCATTCCGCGGGATGTTGACCTTCAGAACGTTCGCTTTGTAGTCGCCTTGTTTCCCGAGCGCCGTCAGGACTTGCTGATACTCGGCGGGAACATCCTGCGCCGCCGCGGCGGATGTGAAGCACACGGACAGCACGGCCCAGATTGTTGCAAAGCGTTTCATGCGTCTCCTCCCATGCGTTGAGTTGCGTGTTCCTGATGTTCAACGATCGTCCCGGTGCGGGCCGGCAGCACAATTTCAAAGATCGACCCGCCGTTGGTGCCTTCTTTGACAGAGATGGACCCGTCGTTCGCTTCGACGGCCCAGCGCGCGATGGCCAGTCCGAGTCCGGTACCACCGGCATCCCGTGACCTGGCTTCGTCCAGGCGAAAGAAGCGGTCGAAGATTCGCTCGCGATGTTCAGCCGCGATACCCGGTCCTTGATCGGCCACGGCAAGAATCGCGCGGTCTCGGTCCGCGTGAATCCGAACCTCGATCGAGGAACCGCGAGGGCTGTATTTAATCGCGTTGTCCACGACATTCGTGATCGCCTCTCGCAGAACCAGCCGATCAGCAGTCACCGAGATGTTTGCCGCTTGCTCGATCCTGAGACGTTGATTCCGCTCTTCGGCGAGGATACCCAGCGACGACACGACATCACGTGCGAGCTGACCCAAGTCGACTGACTCTCGAGACAGACGGACCGTCCCCGCATCTCCGTACGACAGCCGCAGCAGGGTGTCGACGAGCGTCGTCAGCCGATCGACCTCTTCGAGCATGCTACCCATCGCCTCCTTGTATTCCGCAGGCGTCCGGGTCTCGTGCAATCCGATCTCACCGATGCCGCGAATCACTGAGAGCGGTGTTCGCAGCTCGTGCGACGCGTCAGCGGTAAAGCGGCGGAGTTGGTCGAATGACGATTCGAGGCGGGCAAATGTGTCGTTGATGACGGCAGCCAACCGGCCAATCTCGTCGTGCTGGTTCGAAACCGACAGTCGTTCATGCAGACGATCGGCCGTAATCCGCCTCGCTTCCGACGCCAGATGGTCGATCGGCGTGAGCGCGCGGCGCGCGAGCACATAGCCGCCAATGCCGGCGAGTGCGACGACGAGCGGCAGGCCGAGCACGAGCACGACCAGAATTTCCCAGAGCTGTGTACGCAAGCGGTCTTCAGACCGGGACACTCTCAACACGACCGCACGCCCGCCGACCAACGATGTGCCCGTGAGCGTTCGCCATCGGCTTCCGTTGGTCACAACCGATTCATACCGAGGCGTCGTTGTCGCAGCGGCGATGGCGACGGCCGGCAATGCGACAGACGCACTCGAACGGTAGATCGGCTCGCCGCCAGCGGACCACACATCGCTACCGCGGGCTTCGTCGTTGTCCGGGTCGTGATGGCGATCGCCCGACCACGCGATGCGACCGTCAGGAGCCGGCGCGAGAAAGCCTTCGGCCGTTTCGAAGTCGTCGTGCAGCTGGTCGTCGAGCTGCTCGAGGAACTCGTGGCGCACGGCCACGAACGTCGCCGTGGCGTAGACGACCATCATCAGGAACAGTACGACCGTGTACCAGCCGGTGAGGCGAACGCGAATCGAGGGTGTGGACCACCAGTGCATCAGGGCTCGCCCTCTCTCAACACGAACCCCACGCCGCGAACCGTGTGAATAAGCCGTGCGCCGCCTTCGTTGTCGACTTTCCTGCGGAGCCGGGTCATCTGCACGTCGATCACGTTGTCGAGCGGCGTCGCGCGGCGCGGCTCTTTCCAGACCTCACGCGCCAGCATTTCCCGCGAGACGAGATGGCCCTGATGTCGAAGCAGATACTCCAGCAGCTCGAATTCGCGCGCGGTCAGATCGAGCAGCGCATCACCGCGCGTGGCGCGGCGCGTCACGAGGTCCAGTTCCAGGTCGGCGGCCTTCAAACGAAGCACATCGGACGGCCGGCCACGGCGAAGGAGGGCGCGAATCCGCGCGAGCAGCTCCGGCAACGCGAATGGCTTGACCAGGTAATCGTCGGCGCCCAGGTCGAGGCCGAGCACGCGATCGTCCACGCCGTCACGGGCGGTCAGAATCAGGACTGGCGTCTCGATGTGCCACTGCCTCAGCGTCTGCAGGATTTCGAGTCCGCTCCGACCTGGCAGCATCAAGTCCAGGACGACGAGGTCGAACACCTCCGCATTCGCGCGAAAGAACCCGTCTTCACCAGTCGCCGCCACGACGACGTCGTAGTGCTCCGCCTGCAGCGCCGACGCGAGGATCTGCGCGAGTTTTCGCTCGTCTTCGACGACCAGGACACGCACTACCCGAATGTTACCGGGCTGGCTTCGACCCGTTCCTGACTTTTCTGTCAGGCAGGACGCTCATGCGTCGCCGGTCAGCGGTGAGTTGGGCTTCTTGACGGCGAGCGTTCGCGCGGGTTTCGCGAAGGACGGATTCCGCCTCCAGAAACGGCATCGCAAGGAGTCGCGGAAGCGACGACGACCGCACCGGGTCCGCGTCGTCCAGACCGTAAACCACTGAGGACGCGTGCTCGGTCGGCATAAAGGTTCCAAACATGCGGTCGTAGATCGACAGCACGTTGCCGTAGTTCGAATTCGTCTCGGAGCTGTCGCGCGAATGATGGATTTTGTGGACGTTCGGGGTCACCCAGACCACAGACAGCACGCGGTCGAGTGGTGCCCATAGCCGGATATTGGCGTGCTCGACGAGACCACGGGACCGATTTCTCTTCGTCGTGATTTTGTGTTTTCGTGGCGACACGCCTTTAACGCGCGAGACCGCGAACATGACAGACGCGACGAACGCCACGCGGGCCAGACGATTCAGCCGGGGCATCTTCAGCTCCCTCAAAACACGAACTTCGTCGCGATCTGAATCAATCGTGGTGATGCGGCGGCGACGATTTGGCCGAACGTCGAGCTGGTAATGTTGCCATCCACGGCGCCCGCACCGTAGAACTGCGGCTGGTTGAGCACGTTGAAGGCTTCCACGCGAACCTGCAGCGACTTGTTCGGCGTCAGGCTTACGTTCTTGATCAATGCCATATCAAAGTTCTGAATTCCGGGTCCATAGGAGAAGCGGCGAGGAGCGCTCCCGATCTCGCCGAGGGCTGGAAGACTGAAGCACGACGTATTGAACGCGGGGCCCTTCGCAGGGTCGCGATTAACCTGCAGATCGCAGCCGAGCGAGTAGTTGGGGGTGTCGACCAGGTTGTTGTTCACGCCGTTGCCGAACGTACCGAGCAATGACGTGTCGGCACTGTTGTAGAGCGTGACCGGAAATCCGGAACTGAACCGCGTCGTCCCAGAAATCGTCCAGCGTTCGGTCCACTCGTTGCGACGTCCGAATAGCCTGCCAAACGGCAGGTCATAGTTGTAGCTCACGACGAAGTTGTGCCGCATGTCGAACGCCGACGGCGCTTCTGACCGATGAATGTCGAACGGATTCACTTGTTCACCGAGGTTCGAGGCCACATCGACGGATTTGCTCAGGGTGTACCCAGCTTGGACGGAGGCGTTCCCACGTGTGTACCGAAGATTCAACTCGAGCGCGTTGTATCGCGAGTACCCTGTCGTCTCCTGCCGCGTCATCGTTCCGTAGTCCGGACCGAGCGGTCCTCTGGTGCCGTTGATCACCTGGCCGTCCTTCGTGACGAAGATGCCGTTCTCCGCGAATGGGCCGCACGTGGGGCTGCCCGGCGCCACTTGATCGGGCTGACTGACGCTGAGGCAGAGGGCAGCATTACCCGGATTTGCCTGGCGGATGACCAGGATGTTGTGTCCGCGGCTGCCGACGTAACTTGCCGTCGCAACGGCGTTGGCCGCCAATTCGCGCTGCACCGAAAGCATGTAGTTCTCGGAGTACGGCGTCTTGTTGTCATTGCCGAAGAACGGATCCGCGTTGACAGGAATGAACTTCGACCAGTCGATGTTCGAGACCGGGTTGCCCGCGGACGCGCCCAGCGGTGGGGGCGGAAACGGAAACCGCTGACCGTTGTTCGTCCCATCGGCCGCGGTGACGAACGGCGTCTCGAACAGGGGCGGCGCCGGACTCAAGTAGTTGTACCCATACGGCGGCACGCCGTACATGATGCCGGCGGAGAGACCCTGGAATGCTGTGTAGAAAATCCCGTAGCTGCCCCTCACGCTGAACTTCTCACTCGGTGCGTAGGCGATGCCGACCCGCGGCGCCACGTTGTCCCAGCGCGTTGGCGAGAGGCCCCGACCGATCCCGGGATCGCCCGGAACCACAAGACCGAGCGGTGCACCTGGAAACACCACGGAGTTCTGGCCGGGCACGATCGTCTGAATCTGATTGTCGCGTTCGTACCATGGCTGCATGACGTCCCATCTCATTCCGTAGTTGAACGTCACACGCGATCCGATTCGCCAGCTGTCCTGCGCGAACAGCGCGCCGTACTTGTTACGCAGGTGGAAGACTCCTCCGGTCGATTGGATGTAGTTGCTCGGGATCCCGAGCAGGAAATCTGCAAAATCGCTCCCCGTTTCCGTGCCGGCAAAAGTAAACGTGCCGTTGAACGTCGCGTTAGGATCGAGCTCCACCTGCGAGAACTGGAACTGTCCGCCCACTTTCACCGTGTGCGTGCCGAACACCTTCGAGAGGCTGTCGTTGAAATTGAACGTCTGATTGACTTGGTTCACGCCGGTGATCGTGACACCCATCGTCAACGCGTCGAACGCGATGTTCTCGACGCCTTCGAGCTCCGGTGCCTGGACGACGATCCCCGGCGTGGCGGGCCCGGTCACGAATCCCTGCGAGGCGAGACTGACACCCCGCCCACCGTTCGGGAATCCGACGTTGTTCGCATTCCGCGTGAACGTCGCGTGAAATTCGTTCACCGCGCCGTTGCGCATCACGGTGTTATCACCCACCGCAAAGAGCTGCGCGCGCCCCAGGGTCAGTGCGTCGAAGCCAGGTACGTTGGCGCCGCCCTGCTGACCCGGATACGGATTATCGAGTCGATAGTCGTCGAAGAAGTAGTACCCCGACAGCAGCCCGAGGCGGCTGTTGCCGTCCACACGGTACGCAAACTTGTCGTCGCGTACGGTCTTCGCGAAGGCGCCCGTCGAAAACAGATTCTCGCCGCTGTTGGGCGGCGGGATGTACTGCAGCAGACGCTGAGCAGGCGATGACCACGCCTGTTGAGGGATCATCGCGTTCGGCAGCACGCACTGCGCAGCCGTCGTGCATCCGGGGAAGTAGTAGGGCTCGCCCGGCGACACCGCGTACCCAAGCCGCTGCGACAGCAGGTTCGCCCAGTACCGACCGTTCACCGTCCCTGTCAGCGAGCTCGCAACATCGGCGAAGTTCCCGGCGCGCTCTGCGCCGGATGGAACCGGAATGAGTCCGGTCTCAATCCCTTGCGTGGTCCGAGTCGCTTCGTAATCGGCAAAGAAGAACACCTTCTGCCGCTTGAGCGGTCCCCCAATAGTCCCGCCCGGTTGATTCTGGTTGAATGTGGCTCGCTCCGGCGAAAAGTAGTTCCTCGCGTCGAGCGCGGTGTTGCGAAAGAACTCGAACATGTCGCCGTGCAACATATCGCTGCCCGACTTGGTGACGACGTTGATGATGCCGCCATTGTAGTTACCGTGCTCGGGATCGAAGTTGTTCGTCAGGACGCGGAACTCATCGATCGAGTCGAGGTTCGGCACGACCGCTGTGCCGCCGTTCATGTGCTCCTGGACGTCGCCACCATTCACGAGAAAGCCATTCGCGGTTTCGCGCTGGCCACTGACCGACACATTACCCGCGTTGAGCTGTCCGGACGGCGCGATCGTGCCGGTCACGCCCGCCATGATCACCGAGTTGGCCTGGATCGTCGTCGTCGGTATGACGCCGGGCTGAATCGATAACAGATCCGTGTAGCTGCGCCCGTTCAATGAGAGTGTGGTCATCGTCTGTGCGGGTACGACTTCGCCGAGCTGGGTCGAGATCGTGTCAACGCGAATTTGATTCGCCGTGACGGTCACGGTCTCCGATTGGGATCCGATCTCGAGCGTGGCATTGACCTGCAGCGCGGCGTCCGTGTCGACCACGACGCCGGCCCGCCTGAGAGGTTTGAATCCCTCGATTTGAAAGGTGAGGTCATACCGGCCGACGGGCAGCTTGGGCAGCGAATAGAAGCCCTGTGCGTCGGTGACGACCACGATTTGCGTGCCGAGTACCGTGTTCATCGCCGTCACGGTGACGCCCGGCGTGACACCACCGGTCGGATCCTTGACGGTCCCTGAAATGCTGCCCCCCACTTGAGCCGAAACACCGGCGACCAAGGTTCCGAAGACCAGCAAGACAACAATTCCGAAACGGGTCGCGGCCAACGGCCCGGACCCCATCACCGACTGTCTCACGTCGAAGAACCTCCTCAGGATTGGCGCAACTTGGCCTGCTGAGCACCGATGAGAAACTCCAAGCCGAAGGCACCAAACCGCTCACGAATCGTCAGCATCGGCGTATTCGCTGCGGCGCGGCTCGAGCAGTGTGTTCCGGTCAGTAACTGGTCGCGCACCGGTCAGTGCGCCGCGCACGCACACAAACGCGGTCAATTTCCGCATCGTAGTCGCGCTGCTCCGCTTCGTTCACCTGAAGAGTCTCTGAACTTTTCGTCATGTGATCGTCCTGCTGGGCGGCGAGGCCGGACTGCGTGTCGGTTTTCAGAGCGCATCTGAACGTCAGCGCCGTTCACCGTCTACGTTCTGTTCGCACCTGGCGATGCGTGGCGCGCCGGCGCGGGCGATTCAGGAGCTCGCCGGACATCAGGACCTGACGACGACGCAGCGGTACATGCATCTGAGTCCCGCCGCGATCGAAGGCGCGATTCGGCTGCTCGATTTGCCGAAAAACGCACGCGAACGTGGAGATTTTGGAGACGGCGGGAGGTGTAATTACTAAGGTCGGTACGCTGGAAGAGGATAGTGGTGGTCTACCGAAAATGAGTAACGATCGGTCACCCGTCCAGGTAACAGCGCGTGGCCGCACCTCCTGAAAGCTCGATCAGCTTCCGAACGGGGTTGAGAGCTGTGGATGCCCAGCGTCCAGAATCCTCAACTCGGATGGGACGCGGCGGGCGCCGCGTCACGAGGGTCGCAGGCATCGATGGAGGACCGCGTCGCCCCCTTTTGACGATCTGCGTTCCCTGAACCGCCAGCCTGTATTACAAGCAAACATCCCACGCACAATAGCTCGACAATTCTTGCACTCGAACGGTTGAGCGCGCTACGCCACGACAGATACCGTCAGGCCATGCGGAACCATAACTGATGCAGTTGCTAGTATTTGTCCGAATCAAGAACAGTCTGTCGTCCCCGAACGCGCTTCGAGGTACAGAAAATGCACAAAGGCCGCGCCGAGCTGGCAGAAATGAGGGCGAAAACGCCTTCGGCCTCTGCGAGCCAAACCTTCCCTGGTCAACCCACCGCTTTCGCCCAGGAGGCAGCCCATGCTACGTCAGATCGTCTCAGCAATAAGAAAAGCGAGAAGCAGTAATGGAGCGAGCGCAGCCGCGATCGTGATCGCCGTCGCAATATTCATCAAGACGGCGGTGGCGGTGCACGACACGGGACGGTTTCAGCTGGATGGGGACGCGTCGTCATTCACGAACACGGTGGGGACTCCCTCAGCATCAGACGACTGGGACAAGGTCTGTAATGAGGTGACCGGTGGCGGAGTGGCCGGTTGTGGGACGACGTCGGTCACCACCGGTTCGCCCGCGAACGCCGTGGCGTGGACGACGGACAACCTCGTAGGCGACGGGCCGTCGTTGAATGCCACGACGTTCACGGGCGGGGGCTCGAAGGACCCGATAGACATCAACAACTGGGCCTGGTCGGACGGAGTAGGCGGGCTGCCGGACAAGGACAACCTGCTGCATGCCTTCGCGGTCCGCTACTCGCTGGCCCCCACCCCGCCGGGCGGGAGCTGTCCAAATGGCACCGGCGGTGTGGGTCAGCCGCCCTTCGATTCGACCAAGCCGTGCGTGGTGCTGTTCTTCGGCTCGGATCGCCTCGACAACAGCGGCGACGCGCAGCAGGGGTTCTGGTTCTTCCAGAACGCGATCGGGCTCGGCTCCAACAAAGTCGGTGGCGGTACGGGGTTCACGGGCGTGCACAGGCTCGGCGACTTGCTGATCGTCAGCGACTTCTCGATCGGCGGCACGACATCTACGATCACCGTGTACACGTGGGATCCCGCCTGCACGGCGACCAATAAGCCCTTTGGCTTTTGCGCGGACGCCAACTTGCACCTGCAAGCGACTTCTACCGCGGCCAACTGCGCCACTGCGGCGCCCAACGACGCCTTCTGCGGGCTCGTGAACCCAAGCACCATCACCATGCCGTGGTCGTTCACGGACAAGAGCGGCACAATCAACAACGGCGCCCTGAACGGCGAGTTCTACGAGGCCGGCATCAACCTGTCGGTGATCGGCCTCTCGGGCGAGTGCTTCTCGACCGTCGGCGCCGAGACCCGCTCGTCGACCTCCACGACGGCGACCCTGAAGGACTTCATCCTCGCCCGCTTCGGCAACTGCACGTCGGGGCTGACCACGACTCCCAAGGATGCGGCTGGCGCCGCCATCCCCGCCGGCGGCCTCTCGATCGGCACAGGCTCCGTTTCGGTGAAGGACGAGGCGACCACTCTGACAATCACCGGCGCGTCGACCTGGACCGGAACCCTGACGTTCTTCCTCTGCGGGCCGACGGCGCTGGGCAGCCCCTTCTCGGCCTGCACCGGCGGTGGGACGCAGATCGGTGCCCCTATCCCCGTCAGCAACGCGACCACCTTCCCGATCCTTTCCAACTCGGCCCAGCTCACGTCCGCAGGTGGGTACTGTTGGCGCGGTGAGTTCACGTCGGGCACCAGCGGCGTTCCAAACGCCACAGACGCCACGTTGGGCGAATGCTTCACCGTCAACCCAGTGGTGCCGTTTGTTCCGACCCAGGCGTCGGCAGACGTGCAGCTCGGCAACCCGGTATCCGACCTTGTAAACCTGAACGGGACGGCCAACCAGCCGGGAAGCCCGGTGATCAACGGACCGCTAGGCGCGCCGGCAGGAGGCACGATCACGTTCAGGCTCTTCGGACCGAACGACACGAGCTGCGCGAACCCTCCGGTGTTCACGTCGGCTGCCATCCCCGTGAGCGGCGACGCTCTGTACTTCTCGGGTAACTTCACCCCGACCCAAGTGGGTACCTACCGCTGGATCGCCTCCTACAGCGGCAACTCGCCGAACACGCTTGCTACGACCGGAGTCTGCAACGCCGCCAACGAATCGGTCGTCGTCAATGCAACGCCGGCGATCTCGACGGCGCAGACCTTCACCGTGAAGGACTCCGCCACGATCACCGTCGCCGCCGGGGCCGGGACCCTTCAGGGCAGCCTTGATTTCCAGCTCTATAGCACGAGCAACTGCTCGGGCGGGTTGCTGTTCGACTCCGGTCCCATCAGCGTCAGCGGCCCGTCGCCGCAGACGAGGGAAACGATCACGACGACGATCACGGCGCCGGGACAACCGACACTCTCATGGCTCGTCGTGTACACAAACACGGCCCCGAATCAAGCGGGCGTGACCAGCACGTGCAACACGGAGGGCGCGAGCCTTTCGATCCACAACCAATAGTCGCCGACCGTTGAAAGAGGACGGACACAACGAGAGGCTCCGGAACGATCCGGGCCTCTCGTATGCGCAAGGAGCGATGCGGACCTGAGCGTGAAGACAGAGCCGGACGCCGCAACAACTGCGAACTGCGGCGTCAACCTCGGCGCGAGGTGGGGGACGTGGCCCGTCGATCACGGACTGACGCCGGGACCCCGCTCATAGCGCCGTCGCACTGGCGGCTACGGACCAGCGGTAAAGCTGATCGACGCGAGAACGGGCATTCTCCTGCCGCCGAAGTAGTAGAGTTCTGCGGTGCACTCGGCCGCGCCTCCCTGCCATGCCGTCGACGACAGGGTCATGAACTGCGTCCACGGCCACAAGTAGCTCTCGAAATAGCCCGTTGTGGCCCAATACACAATGACACCGTTCTGGGAGCACGTGAGGTCGACGTGCGGCTCGGTGGTCTCGGTCGTCGAGACGTTGAACGTCACCGTATCACCCCAGTCGGGAAGACCGTTCCCGTTCGTGTCAGCGTGCATCACGAGTGTGAGGCTTGAACTGCTATTCGCGCCGCCGGGTTTTTTGCGCACGCCCTCGCCTTCAGTGGCTACGTGAGTGGCGGGCGCGTGCATCGTCGAAGGGGCAAGGATGTTCGGCGACGAAAATATGTCGCTGGCAGAATTCGCTCGATCGCGCGAGCAGTTGACGCTGCTCGCCGCCATCACCACGACCGACGCCAGGATTACCAACCAGCGCATAACTCCTCCGTCAATGCCCCTGCGCCACGACCCTTCGGTGGCGTTCATGAGTTCTCGACACACCCGTACTGTCTGCGATGACGACCGCGATTAAATTTGTGGCGAAGAGCCGTCGACGAAACTGACCGCCGCGAACCGTTCCGGCCTTACGCTCGCATCACGCTGATGACGAATCCGGATCACTGATGTCCGATCGTCTACCTGAAAGATGCATCGAAATCGCGACGATTCACCAAACGCAACGGCCGTACCATGCGAAACCTAGCGGAATTCGACCAGATTGCGGAGCGACGTGTCGGCGACATCGAATCGAGCAAACGCCCGAGTAAGCGCAAACACAGATGTGTTGTCTGTAGAAGCTCCTTGAAGCCTCAATATCCTTGACAGCCAAGCTGATTGAAAACGCGCCGAGTTCGCTTTGCTCCTTGCCTCGAAAAAATTTCACGACGAGCGCAAACTGATCGAGGCTTACGAACTCGCAGCCGAGCGCGCCTTCATAGAAGGCTCTCGCCTTGTCGTATCGTGTCCTGAGGCATGTCGCCAGCGTATCGCATGACTTTCCGATGGGGATGTAATCCCGCAGCACTTCCATCCGGAGGACCAACTCGTGTTTGCCTCGACGGGAGTGATGACCGTCGATACGAAGCAGGGAGTGTGGGTGATGTCGCTGCAGCGGGCGGTGTGGATTCCTGCGAAGACTCCGCACCGGATCTCGATGTCGGGCCTACCGCGTTTGAACGACATCCACCTTGGTTTCGTAGCCAAGGCGCGCCAGATAAGTTTCGCAATCTTCCCACGTCAGTCCGAACTCGCGGACATCGTCGAAGTGTTCCTCCATCATAGCGCGCTCGGCCCAGTCGACCAGCGGCGCTCGCGTCGTGCGGCGCTGAAGATGCCGCGAAGCCGGGACGCCACAGTATCTCGCGTGATCATGATTCCTCGCCGATAACCTTCCGATGACCAAGATCTGCCGGAAACTTCTGTGCACTTCACGCAGGCGCCCGTCGCCGTCGAACACCTCCTGATAGAACCGGACCGTCGATTCTTCTGCGTCGACTTTCACTTATTTTGCCAGCCATCCGGACCGGCCCTTCACTTCATACGAGTACAGCCTTCCGCCATCGGGCAGGTCGCGCCATGTTCCAAATTTGCGCTTGTTCTGCCGGCGTTTTGCGATGTCCATCGGCGGCCATGCGGACAGTTCATCGCGTTTCAGTTGGCCGCCCGTTCGTGCAATCGCTCGAAGATCTCGAGCAGGTTTCCGGATGGAAGGTCAGCGACATCCAATTGGTACACGTCCCTGATCCTCGCGAGGATGTCCACAAACTCCAAATCTTCGACGCCGACGAAGTCATGCAGACTCGACAGATCGGTGATGAGGTACCCTCCCGGTTCGAGGCCGAAGATTTTGAGCGCATGAAATCATCGGCGATGTTCTCGAGCCTCTCGATACCCGCCGTCGACGCCAATTCGACGTGCTTGCCTCTGAAGGGCCGTTTGCGGAGAACCGGACCAGTCGTTCGCCTGCTGCCACGATGACGACGATGCCATCGTCATCGATTTTCAACAACTGCTCGGCTTCAGGCCGGCTGTTGATTCGATACGTGTCGGATCGCAAATCGCTGGAAATCAAAAGCTTGGAGATGGTGGACCTGACCGCGGCCAGTTCGAACCAGATTCTGCCGTGGCTGAGGCAACTCGACGAACTGCGCGCGAATATCGAGAGGTCGGCTTAGCCGATATCACGCAGACAGCGCGCGCACAGCTGCGCGGTCTGCCGGGGTCGGCAACCGTAAGGCACCGGCGATGGTGGACCAGACGGGCGCCAGGCGGAACCCAGTCATCCGCTGGCTGAGGCAGATCGAGGAACTTAGGCGAGCTGCGCAGGCCGAGAGGCCCTGACAAAGTCCACTCCGCGGTAGGCTGACCCGTCGCGAAAAATGTCGACCCTATCGCGCCAACCATGTACTTGCGCTGCCCTTGCTGGTCTCACGAATGTGCCGGCAACGGGAAGCCGAGGCTGAACGTCATGTTCACGAAGTCGAGGGTGAAGCTTTCAAAGTTGGCGACAAAATCGTGCCCGATGTTCCCGAACAGTAGGTCAATGCCAGCGTTCATGCGCGCTGAGAAAATCGTCACGTCCCTCAAGGTGACCGTCTTGTCGCCAACCCTCATCACCACATCTGGCTGAATGTACATCTCCCGTCGGACGGTGCCACCAGCACCACCGCTTTCGACGCGACGGGTCCGCCATGTTCCCTTTCGTTGTCGAAAGAGCTGGTAGTAGCGCACTGAGAAGTCGGTACTTGACGCACCGGTGTCGAACGTGAACAACAGACGCTGGCCCTCGATCTCACATTCGATCGCGGGGGTGAGGCCTCTCATGAACATGGGAACGCCCGGTGTCTTGTCTGCGGCTTCGCCGGCCAGAAATTCGCCCCGATGCGTGAAGGTAATTCTCCCAAGGGCTCTCAGCACAGGATAGCCGAGGATTGCGTTGATCTGATAGGCATCCGTCCCACTCCCGATTCGGAGGTTCGCATCGTCAAGAATCACCAGGACGACGTTGCTCAACACCGCGCCGCCAAGCTGGAGTTGCGGCAGGATCCCCGCTTGAAGCGGGCTCTTCAGACCCGTGAGACCGGAACCCACCATGGCGGAGCCCGCCAATGGAGTCACACCCAGCCTCTCCGCGAAGCGTCGAGTGACGACGCTGTAATTTGCCCCGGTATCCAGCAGCCACTGCTCGCGAACGCCATTGATGGTGAATTCCGACACCAGCGATCCGATCGCGTTTCTCGACATCGCCACCCGAACGGGCGCGTTCCAGTCGATCGTCTGGGGTGGTACATGGACAAGAAGGCGCGCCAGTGCCGCATCGCCGGCGACATCGCGATGCAGGTGACGGGCAAAGTGCTGTTCGAGGTCGTCATAGACACGCGCGGCATCGCCGTATTGGTAGGCCGAGGCGTAGACGTCAGCGAGCGCTTCGAGGACGATCGCGGCGCGCTCGGGCTGCGATTCCCGTATTCCGGGCAGCACGCCGTTCAACAAACGAATAGCTTCTTCAAGTCGACCCGATCGGCTGGCCAGGATTCCGGCCAGGTAATCACGTTCCGCGCCGGGCGGCATCGTCTGCAGCCTCGCCTCGAGCGCATGCAGCCGAAAGGCTCTGACTTCTGCGTCAGGGCCATCAGAGGCCGGCCCGACGTGGTCGGGCCGTACCGGTCCGCTGGCGGTTGAACAGGCTGATAGCAACGCGATCAGCAACCACGCCGCTCCCAACTTCATGCCTATTTGCATCGCGTCACCTGGGGGCTTCGCGAATATCGCGGGTCATCCTTCGCCGCCGTCATTATGCTCGTCCGTGCCGGAAGCCACCTCTCAGGGACGTTCGCCGACACCGTTGAGCGAGCACGATTATCTTCCGGTCCGAGCCGCATAGGCGATCAGCTCGAGATCGATGCGATTCTGAACGCGGGCGTTCGTGCCTTTGTGATTACCGCGACCGGGCTGAATCACCAACAGATCTCGGATCTCGTGTCGAGGGCCATGCCGAAATGCGGTGCCATCGCGCTAAGATCGGCTCATGACCAAGGCGACTCAGGCTGTACTCGCCGAGGCGCTACGGCTCGACGCCGACGCGCGTGCCGAACTCGTCGCGGAACTCCTCGCAAGCCTCGATGGCCCCTCCGAAGCCGATGCAGAGTCCGCCTGGGACGCGGAGATTGAGCGGCGCATCCGTGCGATCGAGTCGGGCGAGATTCCTCTCGAGCCTTGGGAATCCGTCAAGCGCCGAATCGAAAAACAGATCCTCGGCCGGTGAAGCCGGTCCACTTCAGCGATCCTGCTGCGGCCGAGTTGTCCGCAGCGGTCCAATGGTACGAGAAGCGTCGTGCCGGCCTCGGCGCGGAGTTCTTCGACGCCGTCACCACAACGATCGCGCTGATTCAATCGCACCCTGAGGTTGGTGCGGTTCGACCGGGGCGGTTGGCGAGCCGCCAGTTCAAAGTTCACCGTTTTCCATACAGGGTCGTCTATCGACTCCGCGACGACGACAGCTACGTCGTGGCGGTTGCTCATTCGAGCCGACGTCCAGATTATTGGAAACATCGGCAATGATTAACGCCGACGCAGGAACTGTGGCGCCGCTCCCGACTTGGCGGCTTCCCAGACGCCGAGAATCTGCGACTGTCGCTACGATCAAATCGTGAGTGGAAAAAGCGAATATCGAACCGCGTCCGACGGCCTGCCTGCACGCGTGTCCGGACCTTGGGCTGAGGACAAGCTCGAAGCGTTGTCGCGATACAGCGGCATCGTTCTGCGTGCCGTCAAGGGCAAGTGGAAAGGTCTGTGTTACGTCGATTTGTTGGCGGGCCCGGGCAAATGTGTCCTCAGCAGCTCCGGCAGAGAATTCGACGGATCCGCACTGTTGGCGCTCCTGTGCAGTGACCCGCCATTTACGTCGGTTGTGCTGGTCGAATCTGATAAGCGCCTCTGTGCGGCGCTTCGGGCACGAACAATAGCCGCCGGGGATCGCGCGACCATCATCGAAGGCGACTGCAACTCACCCGAGGTGATTCGTCACATCCGGCGAGCGGTCCCAGTCGGCGCGCTCTCTATCGTCTTCGTCGACAACCTTGGCCTCGAAGTTACGTTCAGCACGATCAGCCGAATCGTCGCCGGCCGCGCCATGGACCTGATCGTCACCTTCCAGGTGAGCGATCTGAAACGAAACGCGAAATTGGGGCTGACGAACGATTTGGAGGCCGGTCGATGGGATCGATTCTTCGGGACGACGAACTGGCGACGGATCATTGCCGACTTCGAGGCGAAACGGATCCTGTCGCCCGATCTCGGTACGGCACTCGCGGATTTCTACGCTGACCGGCTGGCGAAACTCGGCTACCGTGTGCGGGGTCAAATGAATCGAACGATGGCTAACACGCGCGGCGCGCCGCTGTACCGGGTGATGCTGTTTTCGAAGCATCCCCTGGCCGAGAAGCTGTTCTCGGTGGCCTCACGTGGGCGCCAAGGCGCGTTGGATTTTGACCGGTAGTTCGACCCACCGACGACCATCGAGCAACGCTTGATCACCGCCGCGCTTCGACGGATGACCGCCGAGTTGCTTCAGGAAGAACGCGACACCTGCCTGCTCACACTGTTCGCGCAGATCCTCGAACCAGACAAGATCAGCGGACCGCGCGCCGGGCTGGCTCTCACCGCCCGCGATGAGCCAATGAATGCCGTCAAGATTCAGATTGGGCAACGCCGCGAGCAGCGGCTCCGCCGAGATGAAGCGAACAGCTGCTTCGGTCCGGCGCAGATAATCGATGCGCCAGCGGTATTTCGGCGTTTCGACTGAGACACCCATCCACACGTTCGACGGCCACGGCAGATGAGGCGCCAGCCGCGTTAGACGTTCAGCGCGTTTTGTGAGCACTTGGTAGGTGTGCTGCGGCGTACGCGCCATCACGTCGAAGACGTCGGCGATGTACGCGTCCGGCACGTCGACGTGAAAGAGGTCAGACATCGAGTTGACGAAGATCATTCGCGGACGACGCCAGTGCATCGGAAGATCGAGCGCGTCGCGACGCAGCGTCAACGCGAAACCATTCGGAAACGTTTTCGGAAATCTCAGCGCAATCCGTTCAGCGTAGCAGCGATCGCAACCAGGAGAGACTTTGGTACACCCCGAGGTCGGATTCCACGTCGCTTCGGTCCATTCGATCGAGGAATGGTCGGCCATGCGGCGACTGTACGCCCGTTCGGAAAAGAGTACAACTGCTGGCCGAAGGCGTCAGCGGTCACATCCCGACGACGCAGCGGCACGTGCACTTGAGTTCCGCAGCGATCGAGGGCGCGATCCGGTTGCTCGATCAGCACAGTCCGGCTGAAGCCGGACACTATGTACGCGGCGAATCTATCGCGCGCGTGGAGAAATATTGGAGACGCCAGGAGGTGAAATCGCTAAGTCGCTACGCTAGATGAGGATGGATGGTGGACCTGACGGGCGCCAGTTGGAACCGGTTCGTGGCTTGGATGCGGCACATGCACTCATTGCGAGAGGCATCATGAAGCGGCGCTCGCGACGTTAACAACCGCCGCCGTTCACCGTGATGGGATAGCGGACGTCCGCCGGTCCAATCTCCGCTATCAGGTAAGTCTCATCCTCATAGCCGTGCTCTTGAAGCACCCAGAACGCCTGATTCGAGACGTGAACTGTGGCCAAGGGCAGGGCCGTGCGCACTTCCTTCTCGTCACAGTCGGTCACGAACACCTTGGCATCGCGGAGGGCCATAGTGCCGTCTGCCCTCGGAAGCAACCAACCCGTCATAACCGTGATGCGCTCGCAGGAAGGATCCTGGGGAAACGACGGCGTTCGGTATTTCTTCTCAGCGACGAAATACATTGCCGAGCGAGACGATTTCGATTCGCGATAAAGCGCTGTGATGCGCGCAACAGGTTGCGACGTTTCGTGCGGCAGTTCCTGATGATCCTTCTGGGCTTGTGCGGCCTTTCCAGGCGGAGTTCGATTCGTTTATCTCTTCCACGGCGCCCATCGGAACGTTCGAGTCCACTGCAACGCCGAACTTCGCGGGGTGTTCCATCTTGACTGAGCGCAAATTGGTTTTCAATGCGACCTGACCGCCGCAATGGGCGTCGGCGACTTGGATGCCAGTCACCTGCGCCTGAATTGAACGCGCGCCAGTGGCTGGCCAGACGGTCCACACCCTTGGGACGCGCTCTCCACGTTTGCTCCAGACACTCGGCGTCCCGTCGATTGTTCCTGCACTCTCCGTAGCTTCATCGGCCTCGGGCCAGGCTCGTTCCCACCGTCCGCCATTGAAGGCAGCAAACGGGACGATCGCGCCATCCAGGCGGACGATCGCGAGAGCAAATCTCTGAGGCTGCCCCGAAGGGGTTGCTGCGGTGAAGGCCACCCAAACCAGCGGCACAGCGAAGCGCAATTTCACGCTTCCAGTTTACTCCCGGGCAGCTGCACACCTGGTGCATTCCACAGCGTCATCATCGGCAAACCGAGATTTACAACGGGCGCCAGGGTCCACATCGCACTTATCCCGAGTTGCCGGTTGTGTTCGTCCGCGTACCTGCAGGCGCACCCGCGGATAAGATGACCGGCATGTCTCACGTCAGAACCGACGCGCGGGAAGGCGTCGCAGTTCAAGCTCGCAGGCCTTACGGGTGGGGCGACGATCGCCTAGCTGCGTTCTTGAATCTGGCAAGCGATAATGTGCTCGGCTCGTTCGCGCAGCTCAGGGATGAATACGATCGATTACGCCGTATCGACGATGCCTTCGTGGATTTCACTGACAACCTTCTGAACCCGCAGGATCCGATCGCACCGCTTCTAATGCTTCAATCCCATGCGTCGTATCGAGCGGCGGCGGAACTCGCCATGACGTGCCAGTCGGCTCCTGCTTTCATGGCAATGCGCGGCTGCGTTGAGAGCTCCCTGTACGGCCTGTATTTTCACAGGAACCCAAACACGTTCGAGGTGTGGGTGCGTCGACACGACAACGATGCCGCGAGGCAAGCGGTCCGCACTGAGTTCACAATTCGACGCCTGAAAGAGTGCCTCGCAGCGGTCGATGCGGCGACGGCGAATGCGGTTGCGGACTTGTATGACAAGACTATCGATTTCGGCGCGCACCCAAACGTGGCGGCGCTGGCCGGTGCATTCCGGACCGAGGATAATGAACAGCGCCGGCAGTTCAAGGTCATTTACCTGACCGCCGATCCCGTAATGATCCGAGGGACGATGAAATCGGTTGCGCAAACGGGCCTGGCGAGTCTCCTGATCTTCAGGAATGTCTTCATCGAGCGCTTCGATCTGCTTGGGATCACCGAACGGCTAACCGAGTTGCGCCGAGGCCTCTGACCGCGCCGTCCGCGGTAGCTAGCTTCGCACACGAACAACACTCTACATAGAGCCGACACTGGGGCGTTGATCGCTGCATGACGACCTCCAAGTTCCACCTCCCCAAAGCGCCGTGACACAACTCAGAGGGGGAGGTGGAGGGGGTGATGGACCCAGGGCGACCATCACCCCTCAAGCATGCTCACCGATTCGCCTCGACCATAGTCGTCCGAAGCCGACGATCGCTGCCACGTGCTTTGAGGATTTCTCCTGCAGCACGTTTGCGTTGCGGACAATCGGCGTGTCGCTGTCGAACGCTGCCAGCGCGGCCGTTCTTCGCCGCGCGGATGACGGGTGAGGAGAGCAGCCGGGACGTGAGCGACCCCACCCGCGGACCCTGGACCCTGACCCCAGGGTCGGTTCGGGGGTCGCTCACGTCCCGGCTGCCGGTGATGTGAACGACGCAGAGATTGAGCGCCAAAACCCGCCGGCATTCCGCTGGTGATTCGACCTAGAGATTTGCATCACAATCGGGTTGGAAATGCCGGTCGATATCATCCGACATTGTCGATGACCTCCAAGGCCGCCTTTCCATCGTGGTGGAGCTGGGAACTCTCGTTCACGCCCCACGCCGAATTGCGAATGGAACAGCGCGGCGTGACGGAGGTCGATGTCCGCGCTATGCTGGAGCGAGCGACTGGGTTCGAACCGAGCGTTGTCGAAGGGCGGTTCATGATCCACGTTACGAACAACACTCGACTCTGGATCGTGATCGTCGAACCGGATGCCGACGCCTCGCTCCTGGTCGTCGTCACTGCGTATGAGGTCTCCGAATGACTGAGCGATCGCTTCAGGTCACGTACAGAAAAGGCAAGCCGTTTTCTGCGTACCTGCACCTCTCGCATCAGACCGGAGAAAAGAGCGCGAGAACGGTGCCGTCCACCGACGGTCTGCTAGTGGTGGACTATGGCCAGAACGGAAAGGCGATCGGCAT
>Ga0209057_1001372_pt1 | contig 19696 bp, 15 predicted proteins | sample GraSoiAngelo_146_FD_185903 | JGI IMG/M metagenome (GOLD analysis project Ga0209057, IMG submission 185903) | Grasslands soil microbial communities from the Angelo Coastal Reserve, California, USA - 14_1009_05_30cm (SPAdes) (version 2) | ecosystem: Environmental > Terrestrial > Soil > Grasslands ... | reverse complement strand
GAAGACGGCGCTGTCGTCATGCTCCCGCAACGGTTCGAGGCCCTGGTCCCCGAGCTGGAAGGCGACCAGGCGCTCGCGGGCACGTCCGACCCGGCGCGCCGCCTGCGCGCGTTGATCGAGCCTGGGCAACTGCTCCCGCGAATCCAATTCGAGACGGAGCGGCGGGTGCGCCACTCGAAGCCCACCTGGTTCTCCCGGGGGCGTCACGAGATCATCTACGACGTCGTGACGGTGCGGAGCCACCACCTCGCGCAGAAGTTCCAAGAATTGAAGCTCCGCGCGGTTCGCGCGGGCCGGCCTCGACTAGACCGTCTTGCCCAGGCGTTTCAGGAACGCTACGGCCTACGCCCGCTGCTCGTGGGGAAGCAGGAGCGCGCGGACAAGCTGCTCCGCGAGCTCGAAGCAGAAGGGCTGGCCGACGTCACCCGGGGCGGACGCGAAGTGGCGGTGATCGCGGTCCAGGCGGGCGCCGTCGCGATGCTCGCCGAGTCCGACTCGTTCACGCTCCCGATGCGTAGAGGGAGCGGCGAGGAGGGATGCCGGGACGTGTTGCGCGCGTCGTTCGGCAGCGCGGACGGGCAGGTGCGCTTCCTCGGCACTGCCCCGGCAGGTCTCACGCGACCGTTGCTCGAGGTCTGGGAGGTGCGACGGGCGATCGGGGCACTCGATTCCGCCCACGCGCCGCCGCTCCACTGGGTGCCAGTCGAGGAGCTCCTCGCTGGAGTCGGGTCCCCCGGCTTGCGCGACCCGCGGACCCTTGCGGGCCTGACGGTCGCGGCTCGCTCGGACGCGTTCACCGCCCCGTCCTCCGTCGAGCCATCAGCGCGCGTGGGGACGGAGCGTCGCGTTCGGCTGTCTGACTTCACGCTCCGGCCTGCGGTGGCCAATCTCGACCGGCTCGGCCCCGAGCACTTCTTGAACGGCGATCTGAGCCTGCTCCAGTTCAACGCGCGCGTCCTGGCCCTGGCGGAAGATCCAGGCGTGCCGCTGCTCGCTCGGGTCCGCTTTCTGGCAATCGTCAGCGCGAATCTCGACGAGTTCTTCATGATCCGGGTCACCGCGCTGAAGCGGGCGGTGCTCGGGGGCGCCGCCGGATCCGGTGACGATGGCCTGGCTGCGGAAGCGGCACTGCACGTCATCGGGATGCGCGTGCGGGCTTTGCTCGAGCGGCAGGCGCGGTGTTTCACGGACGTCTGCCGTCCGGCACTGGCGGCGAACCGCGCCGCCATTTTCTCGTGGACGGAGCTCTCCAAGGCGCAGCAAGGGGACCTGGAACGCTACTTCACCGAAAAGATCTTCCCGTTCATCTCCCCACAGGCCATGACCCGCGCGCCGGGTCACCCGTTCCCGCTGATTCCCAACCTGCGTCTCTCGCTCGCTGTCCTGGTACGCGACGTGGGAGGCGGCCCGACTCACTTCGCGTACGTGAAGGTGCCGGACGACCAGCCGCGCTTCGTTCCGCTCAGCGATGGGACGGGCTTCATCGCCGTCGAGGATATCATCCGCGCGAATCTCCGCGCCGTCTACCCGGGACGGGTCGTGGACGAGGCCTACGCGTTTCGCGTAACCCGCGGCGCCGACCTGGAGCTCGATGAGCAGCACGCCTCGAGTTTGATGCAGGTCATCGAGGAGGAAACGAAGCGACGGCCGTTCGGCGCCGCCGTGCGCGTGGAGGTCGAGGGGGACATGCCACAAGCCGTCCGCGAGCTGCTGCTTCGGGAGCTGCAGTTCGAGGACACGGCCCCCGCCGGCTCCCTCGGTCCGAGCGATCTATACGCCGCGCCGAGTCTGGTGGATCTGGGAGGGCTGCGCGATCTCGCCCGCCTGCCCCATCCGACCCTCGATTATGCCCCGCATGAAGGCGCCTCGCCGATCGACCCGGGGCGCTCGATCTTCGCGGTCCTCGCCGAACGTGACGTGCTCGTGCATCATCCCTACGATGCCTTCGAGGCGACCGTGCAGCGATTCGTGACCGAGGCGGCAGACGACCCGAGCGTCGTGGCGATCAAGCAGACGCTGTATCGGGCGGGAGGGCGCTCGGAGATCGTCGATGCCCTCGTCCGCGCCGCAGGGCGCGGCAAGGAGGTGTTCGTATTCGTCGAGCTGAAGGCGCGGTTCGACGAGGAGCGTAACATCGAGTGGGCCCGGAAACTCGAGCAAGCGGGCATCCGCGTCGTGTATGGCTTGGTCGATCTCAAGACCCACGCGAAGACCGCGCTCGTCGTACGACGCGAGGGCGGCGGGATTCGGCGCTACGTCCACATCGGGACCGGCAACTACAACGCGGCGACGGCGGCGACCTACACCGATGTGGGGCTGTTGTCGGCGGACCCGGACTTGGGCGCCGACCTCAACGACTTGTTCAACGAGCTCTCCGGGTCATCCCGGCCGCCGCAGACCGCGTTCCGGCGGATTCTCGTATCGCCCACCTTCCTCACGAAACGCCTGCTCGAGCTCATCGCCCGGGAAGCGGAGCACGGGCGGGCGGGCCGCGAGGCCCGGATTCGGGCCAAGATCAACGGCATCGCGGATCCTGAGATCATTGAGGCCTTGTACCGCGCGTCGCAAGCCGGCGTCGATATCGCCCTCGTCGTCCGAGGCGTCTGCACCCTCCGCCCCGGCGTGGTGGGACTGTCGGAGCGGATCCGCGTCACAAGTATCCTGGGTCGCTTTCTGGAGCACGCCCGGATCTACCATTTTGCGAATGGGGGCGAGCCGGAGTACTACATCGGGTCCGCCGACTGGCGGCCGCGCAACCTTCGACAGCGCGTGGAGGTCGTGGCGCCGGTGCGGGATCAAGTCAGCCGGGCCCGGCTCGACGGCATTCTCGAGCTGCAGCTCGCCGACCCCACGGCGTGGGACCTCGAGCCGGATGGCAGCTATCGGCGCCGCACGTCCGAGGGGGGGGCGGGGGCGGATCGGCGGAGCTCTCAGGAGCGGTTGCTCGCACTCGGCAGTGCGATTGCCTGAGGCAATCGCCATACGCGCGACGCTCGGCTTCATCGCCGTGCTCGCTGGAACGCCCCTGCGCGCACAGGTGTGTGGCATTACCGTTGGACCCAGAAGGTCGACACCTCCGGAGTCGCCGTCCCCCCGGAGCCGACGTCCGTATCGGCGATGCTCGCGACCTGGGCGCCTCCACTCCTCGGCTCGCGCGACGACTGCGCGCCGCGTGCCGACCGCGAGCTGCGGACCTACAGCCTCCTCGCTTGGGTGCGACGGGTGGACAAGTACAAGGACGATGACGATTGGCATCTCGAGCTGACCGACCGGGCCGACAGCCCCGTCGATTCCTGCATCGTCGCGGAGATCCCGCACCCGCGCTACAGCCCGCGCTACGCGCTCGCTCGGTCAGCGCTCGACTCGCTGATCGTCGCCCACCGGGTTGGGAAGGGCGGCATGCTGCGCCGACCAGTCCGAGCTCGCGTCACGGGACTCGCGTTCTTCGATGGACAGCATCGCCGCGGTGGCCGGCGCAGTGAACGGATCGACGGAGGGCATGGGCGCTGCAACGCGTCGGTGCAGGCGTTGTGGGAGATTCACCCGGTGTACCGCATCGGCTCCCCCTGAGCCCGCTCCACGCGATTCCTCCCGCCCTGCTTGGCGCGGTATAGCGCCGCGTCCGCAATGACCCGGAGGTTCTCGACGGTGCTCACGCTGTCGGGATAGCCCGCCACACCGCATGAGATCGTCAGCGGATAGGCGTCACCACCCCACCGCCAGGCCGTCGACTCGACGGTGGCGCGGATACGCTCGGCCACCTCGAGTCCGGATTCGATCGGCGTGTGCGGCATCCAGATGGCGAACTCCTCGCCGCCGATTCGCGCCACGAGGTCCTTGTCCCGCACCGCGCCCTCGAGGATGCGCGCCACGTGCCGGAGGGCCCCATCGCCCGCCGCGTGCCCCAGGGTGTCGTTCAGCTTCTTGAAGTGGTCAAGGTCCGCGTAGATGAGCGTCGCGATGGGCGGTTGCTTGTTGTCGTGCACGCTGAGGACGCGCTCGAGTTCCCGCCGATTGCGCAACCCCGTGAGGGGATCCTTCACCGCCCGCTGCTCCGCTTCATGAAGCGCGCGCGCCGCCGCCAGCCGCGACCCCAGTTCGGCGACCAGGCGGTGGAGCTGGTCGGCCGCGGGCGTACCGGCGGCGAAGGGAGGTCCCATGACCACGAGCGCGCCGATGGCGAAGTGCCCGTCGAGCAAGGGATACGCCGTACCCGCCCGATCGCGCCGTCGCCGGTCCGGCAACGCGCTGCCGAACACATCCTCCGAGCCGAGTGAGGCCACCGGCACGCGAGCGGCGATCGCCCGGAGCGCGGGAGCGTCGGCCGTGAGAGTCAGCCCGTCCAGCCGGCCGTCCGCCAGCTTGGACACGGCAACGACCCGCGACTCGGCGCTTGCGGAGCCGAGACCCTGGAGGATGATCGCGGCGCCGCGCTCGGTGAGCTGCTGAGCCAACATGACACCCGCTTTGGCGATCCCTTCGAGTGTTTGCGCGCCACCCGCCATCGCGGCGAGCTGTTTCGCCACGAACTGGGCCGGCTGGTCGGCGGTCTGGTGCTGCCCTACGAGACGCATGCTCGCGACCAGGCGCCGCAGCTCGTCGGTGGCGCGCTCCGCAACGGGTGTGGCGCCATCTGCGGGGGGCAGCAGCAGCCCCGCGCCCCAGGGAAAATCCCCGACGGCAACGTAGGTGCCGGCCGGCTCGCGGGCGACATGGGCCCGCCCATCTACGGACGCGAGCTGCACGAGGGCGGCGCCTCGTTGGCGGGCGGCCGCGTCCAAGGCGCCACGGCCCGCGACTTCGAGGTCGCCCTCCTCGAGACCCACGATCCAGCCCGCCCGGGCCCCGTATGACCGGCACAGGAGGTCCAGGAGGTGCTCGAAGTCCGACGGGCGACTCAGGGGGGCGGGGGCGTCCGCGAGCCACGCGCGAACGAGAGGCGGCAGGGCGAGGCCGATCGCGACGAGAAACCCGCCAGACGCGGCGACGAGCGCCCAGAGGTCGGCGGAGCGAACGGCGAACACGACGGCGGCGAGGCCGAGCACCGCGAGAACGCGCCCGACCCAGACCCCCGCCGGGGGGACCTTCATGCGTGATTGATGCGGCTTGCGGCGGCGGCGGCGCCGAACCCGTTGTCGATGTTGACCACGGTGATGCCGGCCACACACGAGCTGAGCATGGCGAGGAGCGCGGCGACACCACCGAAGGAGACCCCGTACCCCACGCTCGTCGGGACGGCGATCACCGGTACGGCGACCAGCCCGCCTACGACACTCGGCAAGGCCCCCTCCATCCCGGCGACGACGATGATGACGGCGGCGCTCCGCAGCGCCTCCGTCTGGATGAGGATGCGATGGATCCCCGCGACGCCCACGTCGGTCAGCCGGGCGACCGGGTTGCGGAACGCCCGCGCCGTCACCGCGGCTTCTTCGGCCACGGGGAGGTCGCTCGTGCCCGCGGTGACGATGAGAATGGTCCCCCGCCCCGTGGGGGCGGGTTCGGGATCGGCCGGCAGGTAGACGACGCGGCCCAGGTCATTCACTTCCGCCCGGGGAAATCGCGTCGCCAGCAAGGCACGGTGGGGCGGGTCGGCCCGCGTGGCGAGAAAGCTCCCGCCTGCGGCCTCGAGCCGCTCCGCGATCCCGACCACTTGCTCGGGTGTCTTCCCTTGGCAAAAAATCACCTCCTGGTGGCCCTGCGTAGCGGGCCGGAGGTGATCGATGGACGCGAACGGGAGGCGCTCGACGAGCCGTCCCAGCTCCTCGAAATTCACGCTGCCCGCTCGACCGGGTCCGCGGCGAGGTAGGCCATGAAAATCGCCTCGGCCTGTTGCATCGAGTCGATCTGGAATAATCGCTCGCGCAGCAGCGACGCTCCGGGCACGCCTTTCGTGTACCAGCCGAGGTGCTTGCGAAACTCGAGCGCCGTCTTGCGCGTGTCCCCTTGGAGGCGGAGCGCGAGCCGGGCGTGCTCGAGCGCCGTCGTGAACCGCTCGTCGGGTCGGGGATCGGGCCGCATCGACCGCCCGGCGAGCAGGTCGCGCGCCTGCGCGAAGATCCACGGGTTGCCGAACGAGCCGCGGGCGATCATGGCGCCGGCACACCGCGTGTGCGCGCGCATGGCGACGACGTCCGCCGCGGTCGCGATGTCCCCGTTGCCGATGACCGGGATGTCAAGGACCTCTACGACGCGGGCGATCTCGTCCCAATTCGCCTTCCCCGCGAACATCTGGGTGCGGGTCCGCGCGTGCAGCGTGAGGGCCCGGGCGCCCGCCTCACGGCAGCGCTGCGCGATGGTCACCGGATCGCGCTGGCTGTCGTCCCAGCCGCTCCGGATCTTCACGGTCACAGGCAGGTGCGTCGCACTTTGCACCGCGCGGATGATCCGTTGCACCAAGCCCAAGTCCTTCAGGCATCCGGACCCGCCGTTGTTCTTCACGACCTTCTTCACAGGGCAGCCGAAATTGATGTCGATGAAGTCCGGCTTGCAGGCTTCGGTCACCATCTCCGCCGCCCGGGCCATGACCGTGGCGTCGGCGCCATACAGCTGGATCCCGACCGGGCGCTCCACTTCTTCGAACCGCATGTCGTGGAACAGGTGCTCCAAGCCGCGTGCCACGCCGACGGCCGAGATAAACTCGGATACGACCACATCTGCGCCGAACCGGCGGGCGATGAGCCGGAACGGCGACTCCGACACCCCCGCCATGGGGGCGAGGAAGAGGGGGAATTCGTGCCCGACGGGATACGGGAAGTCCATGTCACACAACGTAATGACGCGTTGCGCGGGGAGCAACCAGCCGTTAGGTTTCGCCGCCGTTTCGACCGGAGCGAATCGCCGTGCGCTTGCGTGACTTCTTCGCCGACGACGCGATCAACCTGCAGCTGCAGAGCACCACCAAAGACGACGTTCTGAAGGAGCTCGTCGGGCTGCTCAAACTCGACGACAAGTCCGAGCAGACGCTCGTCAAGATGTTGAAGCGCCGCGAAACGCTCGGCTCGACCGGTATCGGGCAGAACATCGCCATCCCCCACTCCCGGGCCCTCGCCGTCAGCCAGCTGCGGGTCGCCTTCGGCCGGAAGCTCGAAGGCATCGACTTCAACGCGATCGACGGCAAGCCGGTCAACTATTTCTTCCTGATCGTCGCGCCTCCCCTCGAGGTCTCAAACCAATACCTGCCGGTCCTCGGCAAGATCGCCCAGTTCGCCAAGGAGCCCGACGTGCCGGCGAAGCTGGCGCGGATCGGGACGGCACAGGAATTTCTCAAGCTGCTGGAAGACAAGAATATTTAGAGACGGTGCCGGATACTGCGTTGCCGCGTGAGGCGTTGCCGATGAAGGCGTTGCCGGGCTGCCCCGCAGCAAAACGACCCTGCGCGAAGCGAAACGACGACGCTGACCATCGCCCGTCGCTCAGATTGCGGGCATGGGCGACTTCCGGAAGCTCGTCGCGTGGCAGGAAGCGAGGCGCCTCACGCTCTTGTCTCGAGATGCGATCCTGACCCTCCCCCCTCTCGAGGTGTTCGCACTCGGCGCGCAGTGGCGCCGGGCCGCCTACAGCGTCTCCCTCAACATCGCGGAAGGGGCGAGTCAATCCAGCTCTCGTCAGTTCAAGCGGTACCTTGAGATCGCCAAGGGCTCACTCGATGAGTTACAGGCGGTGCTCGAGCTCGCCGAGGCGCACGGGTACTTGTCGGGCAGGCGACTAAGCGAGCTGCGCGACGCGCGGACCCATTGCGTCCGCCTCGTCATGGCACTGATTCGGAGCCTCTCCTAACGACTCTTCCGCCAACGCCTCACCCGGCAACCATTCTCTCGGCAACGCCTCACTCCCACTCGATGGTCGCCGGCGGCTTCGAGCTCACGTCGTACACCACCCGATTCACTCCCCTCACTTCGTTGATAATTCGATTGCTGATTCCGCCGAGGACGTCGGGAGGAAACGCAAACCAATCCGCCGTCATCCCATCGCGACTGGTCACGGCCCGCAGCGCCACGACGTGGTCGTACGTGCGCCCGTCCCCCATTACCCCCACGGACTTGATCGGGAGCAGCACCGCGAACGCCTGCCAGATCTGGTCGTACAGTCCGGCGGCTCGGATCTCCTCGACGTAGATCGCGTCCACGCGGCGGAGGAGATCGAGTCGGTCCCGCGTCACCGGGCCGAGCACCCGGATCGCAAGGCCCGGGCCCGGGAACGGATGGCGCCCCACGATCTCCTCCGGCAGGCCGAGCTCCCGCCCCACCTGCCGCACCTCGTCCTTGAACAGCTCCCGGAGCGGCTCGATGAGTTTCCACGGCAGATCGGGCCGCAGGCCGCCGACGTTGTGGTGCGTCTTGATCGTGACGGACGGCCCCCCACGCGGAGAGGCGGATTCGATCACGTCGGGATACAGGGTCCCCTGCACCAGGAACCCTACGTCGCCGGCGACCTGGTCGGCGCTTTGCTCGAACACATCGATGAAGGTATGCCCGATGCGGCGCCGCTTCTCCTCCGGGTCCTCCACACCGGCGAGGACCTCGAGAAACCGCTGCTCCGCGTCCACAACGCGGAGGTCGATCCCCAAGTGCGCCCGAAAGGTTCGCTCCACCTGCTCCCGCTCGTTGAGGCGCAGCAGCCCGTGGTCCACAAAGATGCAGGTGAGCCGATCGCCGATCGCGCGATGCACCAGCGCCGCGGCCACGGCGGAATCCACGCCCCCCGACAGGCCGCAAATCGCTCGGCTCTTCGGACCCACGAGGGTTTGGATGCGCGCGATCTCGTGCTCGATGAAATGGCCCGGCGTCCAGTCCGGTGTGCAGCCGCAGATCTCGAACAGGAAATTCCGGAGGATCTCGCCGCCCCGCGGTGTATGGGCGACCTCGGGGTGGAACAGCACGCCGAAAATCGGCCGCCCCTCGTGCTGAAAGGCGGCGACCGGCGCGTTCGGGCTCGACGCGGTCACGCGGAACTGGGGCGGCGGCTGGTCGATCCGATCGCCATGGCTGGCCCACACCGTGATGCACTCCTGCGGCTCGAATCCGGCGAACAGGGTTCCCACGCTGGCGTCTCGGATGGTGATGTCCGCCCGCCCGTATTCGCGCGCCGGCGACGGCTTGACCTTGCCACCCGCCAGATACGCCACGAGCTGCATGCCATAGCAGATGGCGAGAATCGGGGTGCCGAGCTCGAGCAACCCCGGGTCCGCCGTGGGGGCGCCGGGATCGAATACCGAGTTCGGGCCGCCGGACAGGATTACACCCTTGGGCGCGAACTCCCGGATGAACGCGAGATCCCTCCCGCGCGCGGCGGGATGGATCTCACAGTAGACGTGGGCCTCGCGCACTCGCCGGGCGATGAGCTGGGTGAACTGGGAGCCGTAATCGAGGATCAGGATGCGGTTCACGCCTGGTACCAGGTAGTCGGCTCGAGAATCTCACCGCGCAGGAGGTCGTCGAGCGTTTCGCGCTGGCGCGCGATGTAGTAGCGGTTCCCCTCGACCAGCACTTCGGGTGGTCGGGGTCGCTGGTTATAAGTCGAGCTCATCACGAAACCGTAGGCACCCGTGCCGAGCACCGCCAGGTATTCACCGGGCTCGACCGCCGGGAGCTTGCGGTCGAGCGCCAGGAAGTCGCCCGACTCGCAGATCGGACCCACCACGTTCACCATCTCGTCGGGGCGCGCGCCATCGTTGAGCGGCACGATCTCATGATGGGCATTGTAATGGCTTGGCCGCACGAAATCGGTCATCCCGGCGTCCACCACCACGAATTCCTTGCCGCCCGCGTGCTTGCGGTAGAGCACGCGCGTGACGAGAACCCCCGCGTTCGCGACCAGGTAGCGACCCGGCTCGCATATCAGCGCGAGTCCCGCCTGCTGGATCGGCGGCGCCACCGCGTCAGCGAAGGCCTCCGGGCTCGGCGCCTTTTCGTTGTGGTAGCGCACGCCGAGTCCACCCCCGACGTCGAGCGCCTCGACCGTCGTGATCCCGGAGGCGCGAAGGGCCGTCACGAGCTCCAGCAGCTTGACCGTGCCGCGGTGATACGGCTCCACATCGGTGATCTGCGAGCCCAGGTGCATCGCGAGGCCGCGCAGGGTGAAGAGCGGCTCGGCGGCCACCCGCTCTGCCACGCGCACGACCTCGTCGTACGGTACGCCGAACTTGGCGGTCTTCTCCCCGGTCTTGGTGTAGGGATGCGTCTCGGTCGCGACATCCGGGTTGACGCGGATGCCCACGCTGGCGCGTTTCTTCAGCTTGTGGGCGACGGCGATCACGGCGTCGAGTTCCGCGGGGGATTCGATATTGAGGAATCCGACGCCCACTCTGATCGCTTCTGCGAGCTCGAGCGCGGTCTTACCGACCCCCGAGAACACAATGGCTGTCGCGTCGAAGCCCGCGGCCAGCGCCCGGCGCAGCTCGCCCACCGAAACGATGTCCGCGCCAGCGCCAACGCCCTTGAGCACCCGGAGTACACCGATGTTGCCGTTGGCCTTCACTGAATAACAGATCCGGTGCGGCACGCCCTTTAACGCGTCGTGCAGCGCGTGGTACTGCGCCCGAATCAGGTTGGCGCTGTAGACGTACGTCGGCGTGCCGACCCGCTCCGCGATGGCGCGCAGCAGGGCGGGATCGAAGGCTAGTACGCCTGTGCCCACACTTCCGCGATGCTCGGCTTGCCGCACCACATGCACGTCCTTGGCACCTGAGGCGAGCGAAACTCCTCATCGGGCAACACCCGAACCGTCGCGGCGGTCTCCCGCTTGATCTCTGCCTCGCAGATCGGCGAGCCGCAGAAGCCGCCGTACGCGAACCCCCCCCCACCCGCCTTCATGAACTCCAGGAACTGCGCCTTGGTGGCGCCGCGGATCGAGTGCGCTTCGCGACGCTCCTTGGCCGCCTGGAAGAGCGCCGCCTGGATCTCGTCCAGCACCGCCAATACCGTGCGCGCGATCCCCTCGACCTTCGCGGGCGCCTTGCCGCCGGCGCGACGGGCCGTCATGACCTGTGCGGCCGCCACGTCGCGCGGCCCGATCTCGAGCCGCAGCGGCACGCCCTTCGCTTCCCACTCGAAGTACTTCGCTCCCGGCTTGAGTTCTGGCCGGCCATCGAGCTTGACTCTAATCCCGGCCTTCTCGAGGTCATCTCGAACACTGACAGCCGTTCGTAATACAGTTTCCTGTTCTGCATCGGATTTCCAAATCGGCACGATCACGACCTGAATCGGGGCCAATTGTGGGGGGCAAATCAGACCATTGTCGTCGCCGTGGGTCAACACCAGGCCACCGATCATTCGGGTGGTAACGCCCCAGGAGGTATTCCACACATACTCGAGGCCACCGGCCGCCGTCTGGTACTGCACGTTGAACGCCTTGGCGAAGTTCTGCCCCAGGTTGTGAGACGTGCCCGCCTGGAGCGCCTTGTTGTCCTGCATCAACGCTTCCAGCGCGTACGTGCGGAGCGCGCCGGCGAATTTCTCGCTGTCGGTCTTGCGACCGGTGATGACCGGCATCGCCATCCAGTCTTCCTGGAACTTGCGATACACAGCGAGCATCTGACGCGCTTCCGCCTCGGCCTCCGCCTCGGTCGCGTGAGCGGTGTGCCCCTCCTGCCACAGGAACTCCGTGGTACGCAAGAAGAGCCGGGTGCGGAGCTCCCATCGCACGATGTTGCACCACTGGTTCATCAGGAGGGGCAGATCGCGGTAGCTCTGGATCCACTTCGCGAACATCGCGTAGATGATCGTTTCGGACGTCGGCCGCACAACCAGCGGCTCCTCGAGCGCGGAATCCGGATCCACCGCGACCGCCTGGGCGCCCGCCTTGCCGGTCGCTTTGAGCCGCGTATGCGTCACGAGCGCCACTTCCTTCGCGAAGCCTTCGACGTGCTCTGCCTCTTTCGCGAGGAAGCTCATCGGGATGAAGAGCGGAAAGTACGCATTCTCATGCCCCGTCGCCCTCAGCATATCGTCCAGGGCGCGCTGCATCAGCTCCCAGATGCGGTATCCGTGCGGGCGGATCACCATGCAGCCGCGCACCGGCGAGTAGTCGGCGAGCTCGGCCTGTATGATGACGTCGTTGTACCACTCGCTAAAGTCCTTGGCGCGTGGCGTGATCTTTTGGGCTTGGGCCATTATGTGAACACGCCCTTGCGCACTTTTGCCAACGGCACCTTGCGCTGTCTCCCTGTCTTCAGGTCGCGGACCACCGCGACTTTGGCCTTGCGCTCCTCCGGTCCCACGATCACGGCCCGGGGGGCACCGCGTGCGACCGCGAGCTCAAGCTGCTTCCGGATGGGCGCGTGGCGGAGCGCGTACTCCACGGCGACGCCACGGTCCCGCAGCTCGTGCGAGAGCTTGAGGACGAACGCGACGTCTTCCCCGCTCACCGCTATCAAAAAGGCGTCGAGTTGACTCGGCGCCTCGAAGGCTTTGCGGTGTTCTTTGAGGACTTCGCCGAGGACGACGTCTCCCATGCCGAAGCCGACACACGGTAAATCTATGCCGGCGACCTCCTTGATGAGATTGTCGTAGCGGCCGCCCCCGCAGATCGCCCGGAAGGACTGCTTCCCATCGAACAGCTCGAACACGATGCCCGTGTAGTACGCGAGCCCTCTCACGATGCGAAGGTCGATGTCCACAAATTCCCCGAGGCCCATGCCTTCGAGATGACGCGCGGATTCCATCAACGGCTCCGCGCTCGGCGAGCTCATGAGCGCCGCGTCGGGGCGACCCCGTGACGTGCCCAGAGTCTGGAGGAAGGTAGACACGGCGCTCCGTTGGTCTCCGGCATTGAGCACGTCGGCGAGCTGACGCTCGGCAGCAGACGGATCGCGTTCCCACTTGTCGAGGGCGGCGAGCACTGGCGGGATCTGTTCTTCCCGAACGCCATAGCGCGACGTCAGCTCCGCCACAAGGATACGCCTGTCGGACACCCGCAAGCGGACGTCCTTCGGGCCCAGGCCGAAGGCTCGGGCGATGTCGATGACCGCGGCCATGATCTCGGCGTCGGCCGCCGGACCCGCCTCGCCGATGATGTCCATGTTGAGCTGAAAGTGCTCCCGGAGCCGCCCCCGCTGCTGGCGCTCGTACCTGAACAGTTGGGGGATGGAGAACCACCGGATCGGCTTTTTCAGGGCCTGTGCCCGCGCCCCAACCATTCGCGCGAGCGTGGGCGTCATTTCCGGTCTCAGGGCGACGCGCCGGTCACCCTTGTCCGTGAATTCGTAGAGCTGGCCGACGATTTCCTCTCCGCTCTTCGCCGTGTACAGCTCCAGCGGCTCGAGCGGAGGTCCATCGTACTCCTGGAAGCCATAGCGACGCGCGACCTCGCGCCAGGTCGCGAAGATGTGGTTGCGGAGGGAGAGTTCTTCGGGGTAAAAGTCGCGAAATCCAGGTAGGCCTTGTCCTTGCATCGCGACAAATTAGCCGACCGGCGCGAACCCGGGCAAGCGGGCCAACGCGTCGCCGACGGTGTGGAACGATCCTGTCACGATCATCGTCGCCGCGTCCACCCGCACACGGTCCAGAGCGCGGCCGAAATCCGGCTCGAGCTCGTGCGTTACGGCGAGGCGCCCGAGCTCTCCCTCGAGGCGGCCCAGGTCCCACCGTCGCCGCTCCGGGGCCGTGTCGGGCATCGTGAACACGAACCCGTCGACCGCCGGCGCAAGACACTCGATCATCCCGAGGTAATCCTTGTCGCCAAGGACCCCGACGAGGGCGCGGCGCGGGTGCGGAGGGTTGTATTCTCGGAGCGTGTCGGCCAGGACGCGGGCGCCGTCGGGGTTGTGCGCCACGTCGAAGATCCAGGGTCCTCGCACGTCGAACCGCCCCGCCACATAGGTGCGCGTGAAGCTCTCGGGCCAGGTATCGCCCACTGGTCCGAAGGGCGCCGGGAGGGCGTTCAGCGCCGCCAGCGCGACCCAGGCGTTGGCATGTTGGTGCCGGCCCTTGAGCCCGAGCGGCCGCGTCGGTGGGCGCGCGCTGTCCACCAGGATCACTGGTCGCGCGCCGCGGCGCGTCGCTTCCTCCGCGAGCACCTCGCGCACCGCCGGGTCTCGCTCCCCCGTCACGAAGGGCACCTCGCGCTTCGCCACGCCGGCCTTTTCCCGGGCGATCGACGCGAGATCCGTTCCGAGGTAGTCCGTGTGCTCGCGGGCGATCTTCGTGACGACCGAGACGAGGGGCGTGATCACGTTCGTCGCGTCGAGCCGGCCACCCAGTCCCACCTCGATGACGCCCACCTGCGCGCCTCGGGCGGCGAGATCGGCGAAAGCGATGGCAGTCGTGGCCTCGAAGAAGCTCGCATCGAGACGCTCGATATGCGGCTGGAGGAACGTAGTCCATTCGGCGAACGCGTCCTCACCGATCGGCACACCGTCGACCACGATGCGTTCCCGCACCGAGACGAGATGCGGCGAGGTGTATATCCCCACCTTGTGCCCGCGAGCCGCGAGCTCTGCTCCGATGAAGGCGCAGGTCGAGCCCTTGCCGTTCGTGCCCGCCACGTGGATCGAGGGGAAGTGGCGCTCGGGGTGCCCGAGCACGTCCAGGAGCCCCTCGGTCGGTCCGAGGCTCCATTTGATGCGGCTTCCTTGTCGCGCGAAGAGAAAGCGAGAGGCGTCCTCGAAGGACAGCCCGGTGCGGATCAGTCGGCGGCCTCGGCCGGCTGTCTCCCGGCCATGTGACGCAGCAGCTGAGCGGTGGTATCTCGTAGCTCGCTCCGCGGCACGACCGCGTCGATCATGCCGTGCTCCACGAGGAATTCGGCGGTCTGGAAGCCCTCCGGCAGGTCCTGACCAATCGTCTGTTTAATCACCCGCGGCCCGGCGAAGCCGACCACCGCTCCCGGCTCCGCGAGAATGACATCCCCTTGCATCGCGTAAGAAGCGGACACGCCGCCGGTGGTGGGGTTGGTGAGGATCGAGATGAAGGGGACTCGCGCCGCCCGAAGCCGCGCGATTTCGACCGACGTCTTGGCCATCTGCATCAACGACAGCACGCCTTCCTGCATCCGCGCGCCCCCGGATGCCGAGACGATGGTCAGGGGGACCCGTCGTTCGACCGAGCGCCGCGTGAGGCGGGCGATCTTCTCTCCCACCACCGACCCCATCGACCCACCCATGAAGTTGAAGTCCATCACGGCGAGGTCGAGCGGCATCCCGTCCAAACGACCGTAGCCGGTCCGGACCGCCTCGAGCGGACCCGCCTTTCCGATCGCCAGCTCGAGGCGCTGCTTGTAGCTCTCGAAGGCGAGGGGATCGGTGGAGTGCAACTTGCTGTCCAGCTCGTGCCAGGATCCCTCATCCACGAGCAGGTCGATGTATTCCTGGGCCGAAATGCGGCGATGGTGGCCGCAGTTGGGGCAAACGTTGAACGCGCGGACGAACCGGTCCTTGATGTCGATGTGGCCGCACGCGTCGCATTTTTCCCAGGCATCGGCTGGAATCTCCAGCTTCACCCGTTCGGACGTGCGCGGTTTGCGCTCTTTTTTGAACCAGGCCATTCGCGCCATAGGGGGGACTTGAAGGCGACAATCTGTGAGAGGCCCTGTCCCGGCGCCAGCCCCGACAGCCTAACTCCTTGTCACAGTTCAGCGTAGCCCGACTGGCGAGATTCCCACGCTACGCGAAGCGAAATGCCCACCGCCATGAAACAGGCAAGGAGGAAGGAGCCGCCATACGAGAAAAACGGCAGCGGGATGCCGGTGATCGGTAGGAGGTTCACGGTCATGCCGATGTTTTCGAGAATGTGGGTGAACAGCATGCCGGTCACGCCGAAGACGCACAGGCTCGAATACGGATCCGTGGCCCGCCGGGCGATCCGGATGAGGATGAAGATCAGGGCCCCGAACAACGCGAGGGCGACGAGCACCCCGAGGAACCCGAGCTCCTCGCCGACCACGGAAAAGATGAAGTCCGTGAACTGGGCGGGCAGGAACGCCAGCCGCTTCTGAGGACCATGCGTGAACCCCTGCCCCAGGAACCCACCCGAGCCGATGGCGATCTTCGACTGGATCACGTGCCAGCCCGTGGCCCGGGGATCCTCGTGCGGGTTCAAAAAGGCGAGCAGCCGGTTCTGCTGGTAGGGCGCCAACCGCTGCCAGAAGGGGACCGCGATCACGCCCATGACGAGGTTCGCGAGCATGACCGCGAGTCCTTCCCATACGTACGGCCGCCACCAGATCAACAGGGCGATCAGCACCACGATCCAGGCACCCCAGGCCACCGTCGAGAACGCCAGCACCAGCCCGATCACGGGCGAGCCCAGGAGCACGAGCAAGGAAACTTTGGTGCCTGCCCAATAGAGCATCGTGAACAGGATGGCGATGAACACCATCGCGCTCCCCAGGTCGGGCTGCTTCGCTACGAGGAGAGTGGGGACGCCGGCGATGACGCAGGGGGGCAACAAGTCGCGCAGCGTGCTGGGGGCCTCGCGGCGTCCCGTCAGCCAGCGGGCGAGCATCAGGACGACCGAGAGCTTCGCGATCTCCGCCGGTTGCCCCAATCGCACTCCGCCGATCGCGAGCCACGACCGTTCGCTCGCAGCCGTACCCGCGCCCACACCGGCGAATAGGGTCCAGAGCAGCACCACCATGCCGATCCCGTACGCATACGGCGTTGCCCACTCGAGCAGCCGGGGCGACGTCCGAAACATCAGGACGGTGGCGATGATGCCCACGGCGAGCCAGATGAGCTGCTTGTGCCAGATCGTCTCCACGAAGGAGGGGACGTCCGTCTGGCCGGCGGAATAGAGGGTGGCGAGCCCATACGCCGCGAGGGCGAGGACGACCGCGACGAGCGGTCTATCGAGTTCCCGAATCGGGGGCCGCATGAGCGGTGTCCGGTGAAGGCAGGCCGGTGTCGGGCGGCGTGAACGTTGTGTCCTCGGTCGGCGGACCGGGGAGAAGCTGCATCGGGTGCGGTGCGGTGTCGGTCGGCAGGACGATCCGAACATTGGAGGCCGCCGTCGTATCGACGCCCAGATAGCGGCCGATCACACGGGTCACGAGCGGCGCCACATACGGCCCCTCCCGAGCGAACTCGACGATGGCGCCGACCACGATCTCGGGCTTTTCGGCGGGGGCAAAGCCAATGAACCATCCGTGCGCAGGGCCGTGCGGATTCTGCGCGGTGCCCGTCTTTCCGGCGATCGCGATGCTGCCGCCGAAGCGCCCCGCGCCCCGCGCGGTCCCGCGCTCCACCACGCTGATCATGGCCTGCCGCAGGCCGGCGAGCTGCTCGGGTGTGATCCCCAGCGTCACTGGTGATCCGCCCCCGCCCTTTGCGGCGGGGTGCACGAGATAGGGCGCGCGAGCGCGACCGTCGCTCGCGAGCATCTGATAGAACCGCACCATGTTGACGAGAGTCTGGGCATTCTCCCCCTGACCGATGGCCAGGTTGAGCGTGACGGCCGAGGTCCAACGGCGGGGACCGTAGACGCGGTCGTAGTAATCGGTCCCGGCGGGGAACTCCGCGGTCTTCTCGCCCGGCAGGTCGATACCGGTGCGGGAGTGGAAGCCCAGTCCACCCGCCTCCTCGAGCAGTGACGTGAGACCCAGCTTCAAACCGAGCTGGTAGAAGTACACGTCGCAGCTCTGGGCAATGGCATCCGTGAGGCTCAAGTCGCCGTGCCCCTGCCCGGACCAGCAGCGGAAGAACCGATTCCCGTACTGGAGCCCGCCCCGGCACGGGATCGGCATGTGGGATCGGAGCGTGACGATCCCGCGCTTCAGTGCCATGGTCGCGATCGCCAACTTCCACGTGGAGCCCGGGGGATACCGCGCCTGGATGGTCCGGTCGAACAGCGGGTGCGCTTCGCTCTCGTTGAGACGGCGCCAGTACTCGGGATCGACCCCCCCGACGAACGCGTTCGGGTCGTACCCGGGCGCGCTGTAGAGCGCAAGGATCTCTCCCGCGTTGGGGTTCATCGCCAGCACGGCGCCGCGTTGTCCGGCCGGAAAGATCTGCGCAATGTAGCGCTGCAGGTCGAGGTCGATGGTGGTGTGCAGCGGACGACCGGGCACGGGGGCCAGGCGAGACCCCGCCCCCGCCTCCCGGACCACGTGCCCCAGGGCGCTCACTTCCACGAAGCGTACGCCGTCCGCGCCGCGCAGCGAGTCGTCGTACTCGCGCTCGAGTCCGTCCTTGCCCAGCAGCCCACCGAGCCGCACCGCCGAGACTCGCTGCTGCGCTCGCTCGGCCTCGGTGATTTCGCCCACGTAGCCCACCAGATGAGCGACGAGCGAGCTGTCCGGGTAGTGCCGCTTCGGCTCTGGCTGAATCAGCAATCCCGGAAAGAGCAGGCGCCGCTCCTCCAGCGCCGACACGACTTCGAACGTGGCGCTCGGAAGCACCACGATCGGCAGGTATGGCGTTCGCCGATACCGGACCAACGCGCGCTCGATCCCGAGACTGTCGAGCTTCACGATCGGGGCGAGGCGCCGCAGTGTCGCCCGCAACGAGTCCTGATCGGCCGCCGGCAAGAGCGAGACGGTGTAGCCCGTCACGTTCTCGGCGAGAATCCTGCCGTTGCGGTCGGTGATGATCCCCCGCGGCGCCGGCAGCGGAATCGGCCGCAGCCGGTTGGTCTCGGATTGGAGCTGGAACGCCGAGTGCTCGAGGATCTGCGTGCGAAAGAACACGATCACGAGGGTCGCCAGCGCGGCCCACACGACGCCACGGGCGACGCGCAGCCGCCGCTCGAGCAGGTGAGGGTGGAACGAGCTCACGTCACGTCGCTCAGGCGGATGGCGAGATGGCGCCCGAACAACCAGAGGACGAGCACGCCCGCGACGGCCGTCGTCAGGCTCTGGAGCGGTGACCACACCAGCAGCTCCCAGCCGAGGAGCCCGCCCTTGAGCTTCCCCGACGCGAGCGCGACCGCCAGGTTGCGGAACCACGTGCCGGCGAAGAACAGGCAACCGTTCACGAACAGGTTCTCCGCGAAGAACACCGCCTTGCTCCAGGAGGAGAGATACCCCACAAGGGTGTGCGCGAGCGCGCCCGCTCCGAACGAGGCTGGGGTGAGCGCGTCCCGCACCAGACCCACGAGAAAGCCGGCGGCCGCGCTTGGCCCCGGTCGGGCGCGGATCGTGTAGATCAAAAGCGCAAGCAGAAGGAAGTCCGGGGCCACGCGGTCGTCTCCGAGCCGGCCACGCAGCGAGAATTGCAGCACCACGAGCACGCCGAGAATGACGTAGAACCGGTACTTGTCGGTGCGCCTCACGGTGTTTCCCCGCCTCCCCCACCCCCTCCGCTTGCCCCACCTCCCCCGGTCTCGAAGACCGAGCGGAGATCACCTCGGATCGGCGGCCCGGTGAGGATCATGACGTGCGTCACGGCGGCAGGGTGCACCGCGGGCCGCACGAGGTACGTTCGCTCCCAGCCTTCGGCTTCACCCGCCACACCTACCACAGTACCGATCGGGATGCCACGCGGGAGCACGCCCCCCAGCCCGGACGTGAGGATCTCGGTTCCATTGGGCACGAGCTGTCGATAGGCCACGCCGTGCAGCTCGAGCAGCCAGACGCGGGGTCCCTCGGTGCCGTGTGGTGCGACGATGCCGTACACGCTCCCGTCCGCCGCCATGGCGCTGGCCCGGAAGTCGGGGTGCGCCCACGTGACCACGACTCCGGTCTGCGCGTCGACCGAGCTCACGATGCCCACGAGGCCCTCGGGGCTGACGACCGCCGTGAGGGGCTTCACCCCCTGCTTCCTGCC
>Ga0209057_1001370_pt1 | contig 19701 bp, 16 predicted proteins | sample GraSoiAngelo_146_FD_185903 | JGI IMG/M metagenome (GOLD analysis project Ga0209057, IMG submission 185903) | Grasslands soil microbial communities from the Angelo Coastal Reserve, California, USA - 14_1009_05_30cm (SPAdes) (version 2) | ecosystem: Environmental > Terrestrial > Soil > Grasslands ... | reverse complement strand
GGTCCCGCAGCTCGTCGATCGGTCGCTCACGCAGCCGCACCAACTGCTTCCCTCGCATCTGTATCTTCCTTCGCCGCACGAAGGGCTCGGCGAGGTCCTGGTCGGCACGTTCGCCCGCGATCGCGGAGCGCAGGTTCCCGGGCGGCACGTCGCTTCCGCAAAGAGCTGGCTCTGCCATCCCTCGGTCGACCGCACCGCGGAGATCCTGCCGTGGGGAGCACCCCCGGACGTGCCGCGGCTCTCGCCGGTGGCTGCGAGCGCGCGCATCCTGCGGCACCTGCGAGATGCCTGGGACGGCGCGCACCCCGAGGCTCCGTTGGGCGAGCAGGACCTCGTCGTCACCGTTCCCGCTTCCTTCGACGAGGGCGCTCGCGCCCTGACCCTGCGCGCGGCGGAGGAAGCGGGTTTGCCAAACGTCATTCTGCTGGAGGAGCCGCAGGCCGCGTTTTACGACTGGACGCGCGTCCACCGCGGGAATCTGGAGGCGCAGCTCGGCGGCGTGCATCTGATCCTCCTCGTCGACGTCGGAGGCGGCACGACCGATCTGACGCTGATCCGGACCCGGCTTCGCGAGGACACGGCACCGGTGCTGGAGCGGATTGCCGTCGGCGATCACGTGCTCCTGGGCGGCGACAACATGGATCTGGCGCTGGCCCGCGTTGCCGAGCAGCGCCTGGGGCAGAGATTGAACGCCGCGCAATTCGGCGCGCTGGTGCAGTCGGCGCGCGTTGCCAAGGAGCTGCTGCTCGCGGACGATGCTCCGGAGCGGACGACGCTCGCGGTAGCGGGCGCGGGATCGCGCCTGATTGGGGGCGCGCTCAGCACGGAGCTGGCGCGCGACGAGGTCCGCGCGCTGCTCGTCGACGGATTCTTTCCCCGCGCCGCGGCCGACGACGCGCCGGCAAGATCGGCGCGCACCGCCGGTCTGGCGGAGCTCGGCCTTCCGTACGCGGCGGACCCGGCCATCACCCGACACGCAGCGGCGTTCCTGAAGCGGCATGCTCGCACCGCCGGCGAGCTGCGGGTCGACGCCGTCCTCTACAACGGCGGCGCCTTGACGCCAAAGCTGCTTGCAGATCGTCTGACGGAGGTGATCTCGGGCTGGGTGGGAACCGCCGTGCGCCAGTTGCGCAACGACGCGCCCGATCTCGCGGTGGCCCGCGGCGCGGCAGCCTATGCGCTCGTCCGGCGCGGACTCGGGCTCCGCATCGGAGGCGGCAGCCCGCGCACCTACTACGTCGGGGTGGGCGACGGCGGCCAGGCCGTCTGCGTCGTCCCCCGCGGCGCTGCCGAGGGGGTGGAGCAATCCCTGGATCGCGACTTCTCTCTCGTGCTCGGGCGCCCCGTGCGCTTCCGCCTCTTCGCTTCAGCGGGGTTCCGCCCCGAGCGCGCCGGCGATCTGGCGCAGGTCGACGACGATCTGACGGAGCTTCCTCCGCTGCAGACCGTCATCCCCGGCGAGGGCGTTGCGCCGGTGCGGCTGAGGGCGGCGCTCACCGAGATCGGCACCCTCGAGGTCTTCTGCGAAGGCGCGCAACGGTGGAAGCTCGAGTTCCAGCTCCGCGCCGAAGCGCGTGAAGCCGGGGCTGTCTCGCAACTGCCGCGCAACATCGACGCAGCCCGCGAGCAGTTGCAAGTCGTCTTCGGGAAGAAGCCGGTCCAGGATGCGAGCGCCAAGGACATGTGGCGCAACCTGGAGCGGGTGCTCGGCGATCGCTCGACATGGACCCTGGCGACGGACCGTGATCTCTGGGGTGTCGTCTGGGCGGGCACGCAGAAGCGGCGCCGGAGCGCGGATCACGAGCGGATGTTTCTCTCTCTCTGCGGATTCCTGCTTCGGCCCGGGTTCGGGGCGCCGCTCGATGCCTGGCGCGTCGAGCAGACCTGGACGCTGTTTGCGCAGGGCCTCACGCATCACAGGGAACCGGCGGTCTGGGCGGCGTGGTGGATCCTCTGGCGCCGCATCGCGGCCGGACTGTCGGCAGACGCGCATCTCGCGTTGTTCGAGGCGATCGGCGCGCACCTGCGGCCCGCGCCGAAGCAGCGCGTCGCAAATCCCGGCAAGCGACTCCCCGGAATGGCGATGGACGAGATGGTCCGCCTCGTCGGCGCACTGGAGCGGCTGCCGGTGGAACGCAAGATCGAGGCCGGAGGATGGCTGCTGGACAAGCTCTCGTCGCCCGCGCGGCCGGCTCCGGGCGTCGCCTGGGCGCTGGGGCGGCTCGGCGCGAGGGTTCCCGTCGCGGGCGCGGCACACCATGCCGTGCCGCCCGACGTGGCGACGGAATGGCTCCAGCGTCTGCTCGAGCTCGACTTCCGCGCAGTCGAGGACGCGCCCTTCGCCGTGGCCCAGATCGCCCGACGTTCCGGCGACCGCGCGCGCGACCTCGACGACCTCGCGCGCGAACGGGCCGCGGCGCGGCTCGAACGCGCTTCCCTTCCGGCCGAATGGGCGCGAGGCATCCGCGAGGTGCAAGCGCTCGGCGAGACGGACGAGCAGCGGGTATTCGGCGAGGCCTTGCCCCTCGGCCTCCATCTGGCCGCGTGAGCATCATCGAGGGATGAACCGCCTCCGCCTCTACCGGATCGCGCTCGGCCGCAAGTCGCCGACGCCTCTGGGCGCCTTCGTCCGCGGCCTCGCAGCCGGCGCGATCGGCGCCGGCGCCCAGTCGCTCTTCTTCGCCGCCACGCGACGCTGGGCCCCGACACCGACGAAGTTGCCCCGGCACCTGCGCAAGCCCGAGCAGAAGGCGCAGTCCGAATCCAGCGAACAGACCGTGGCCCGGCGCACGGTCGAGGGACTGATGAAGCGCGGCCCTCTCGAAGAGGCGCAGAAAGCGCGGGCCGGGACTGCCGTGCATTACATCTTCGGCGCGCTCTGGGGCGGCGTGTACGCGCTCTGCCGCGAGAGCTTCCGCACCTCACCCACGCTGTTCGGCGCCACGGTGTGGGCCGCGAGCGACAACCTGCTCCTGCCCGCTTTTCGCGTCGCCGCCTGGCCGCAGCACTACACCCTCGAGGAGCACCACTATGCGCTGCAAGCCCACCTCGCCTATGGGCTCGCGACCGCATCGGCGTACGCGCTCCTGCGCGATCTGGGCCCGGTGCCGCTGAAATTGGTTCCCGCTTTGCTCGGGCTGCAGGCCTGGGCGTACTGGCTGCGCACGCCGCCGATGCGGCTGATCGCGCGCAAGAGACCGCTTCCGCAGCGGTTCCTCGCCAGCGCAGTGCAGAGATCGGCGCTGGCCTAGGACTCGGGTGGGGCTGTAGTTTGACACTCCGGCGAAAGGCCTGCTACCGATCCGTCCCGGCGGGCGCACGCTCGCCCCGAGACCACAGGGCGGCGGACCCGCCCGCAACAAAGAGAAGGTTCCTTCATGGCGCAAGGTACTGTGAAGTGGTTCAACGACAGCAAGGGATTCGGCTTCATCTCGCAGGAAGCGGGGGAGGACGTCTTCGTCCATCACACCGCCATCCAGATGGATGGCTTCCGCTCCCTGACCGAAGGCGACCGGGTGGAGTTCGACGTCGTCAAGGGCCCGAAGGGGCTGCAGGCGCAGAACGTGCGGAAACAGTGAAGTAGCCTCTCATTCCCGCGTCAAGGTCCGCCAGCTCAGGCTCTGCTCGGCAACGTGCGTCTCGTCGAGCCGGCGCCGGTGCGCGGCAAGCAGATCGCTGCGCGTCAGCATCCCGATGGGCTTGTGCGGCGCGGCCCGGGACACCACCGGCAACCGCCCGACTTCCTCCTGCACCATGTGGTCCGCGGCCTCCCGCAGCGAGGAGTCCTCGAACGCCACCGCCACCGGCCTGCGGATCAACTCGCGCACGCGCGCCGATCCCTGGCGCTCCGGGTCGAGCAGATCGCGCCGCGTGACCACCCCCACCAGATCGCCCGCGGCGTCGACGACCGGGAAACCCTGGTGGCTCGACCCTTGTCCATGGCCCGCAATCCAGCCCCGCACGGCTTCGAGCAGGTCGTCGGCATTCAACGTCACCACGGGCTTCGAGGCGCAGAGGCCGACCGTCACCTGATCGAGGAAGTCCGCCGCGTACTCGCCGGGGACGCGCACTCCGCGCCGGGCGATCTTCTCGGTCATGATGGTGTTGCGCATCATCAGGCACGAGAGAAGGAACGACGCCGTGCAGCCGCCGAGCAGCGGCAACAGCCCGATCGGCTGCCGTGTGGTCTCGAAGGCGAACACCACCGAGGCGAGCAGTGCCCGCGATGCTCCGGCAAACATCGCCGCCATGCCGACGAGCGCCGCGATGCGGGGATCGACTCCCAGGTGCGGGAAGCTCCGCGCCACGACCTCTCCGAGAAGACCGCCGAGCGCCCCGCCGATGGTGAAGAGCGGCGCCAGCGTTCCTCCCGAGGTGCCGCTGCCGAGCGAGATCGACCAGGAGATGAACTTGAGGCCGCCCAGGAAGAGCAGCGCCTCCCCCGCGATGTCGCCGGAGAGGATGCGGTCGATGTTGTCGTAACCGACGCCCAAGGTGTGCGGAGCGAAGTAGCCGCACACGCCGACCGCTACCGCCCCGATGGCCGGCCACCACATCCAGTGGATCGGCAGGTGATCGAAAGCGTCTTCGACCGCGTAGACGATCTTCGTCACCGCCACGGCAGCCACGCCGACCGCCGCCCCGAGCACGACGTACACCGCCAGCGCCGCCTCGCCCGGCTGCGCGATGTTCGGCATGGCGAAGGCCGGCGGGATCCCGACGAACGCGATGCGCACCGCGGTGGCCGCCGCGGCGGCGAGCGCGACGGGAATGAGGGACCGCGGCCGCAGCTCGAAGAGGAGAAGCTCGACGGCGAGGAGCACCGCCGAGACCGGGCTGCCGAAGGTGGCGGTCATTCCCGCGGCGGCGCCGGCAGCCAGCAACGTCTTTCGCTCGACGGCGGTGGTGTGCAGGAGCTGGCCGAGCAAGGAGCCGAGAGCGCCGCCCGTGGCGATGATGGGGCCTTCCGCACCGAACGGCCCGCCGGTGCCGATGGAGATGGCCGCGGAGACGGGCTTGAGCACCGTAACCCGGGCGGGGATACGGCTCTTGTTGAGCAGAACCTGCTCCATCGCTTCGGGAATGCCGTGGCCGCGGATGGCGGCCGACCCGTAGCGCGCCATCAGCCCGACGACGACCGCGCCGGCGATCGGCACCAGGATCACGAGGGGGCCCAGCCGGTTGGCGGCGGGCGAAACGAAGACGCTCGAGACCCTTCCATAGAAGGCGAGGTTCGTGACGAAGCCGATCAGGCGCGTCAGCGCCTGGGCGACCACCCCCGCGGCGGCGGCGATGACGATCGAGAGCGCGCAGATGAAGACGACGCGCGCGTCGACCAAGGCACGCTCCGGCGGGACTCGCGCTTCCAACAAGGCCGGCCCCAACGAAGGCGCGACCGGGAGTCCTTCTGTCGTTTGTCCACTGGCGATCTCGCTAGGCATTGGCCCGGTCTTGTAGGGCTGCTCCGGGCCGGCGGCAAGATCGCTGTCAGTGCACGGTAAACGCGCGCGCCAGGCGGCGCGCCCGCGGGCTGCGGCGCATCCGGCGACTGATCTTCGTCTCGCGCCTGCGCGCCCGCTTCGACGGTATTGGCAGCGCCGAGCGCCCCGTCTTGAGGAGCTCCAGCAGCCCCTTCTCCACGCCGTGGCTCCGCGCTTCCACCAGCTCGTCCACGGTCTTGAAATACGTGTCGAGGACGGTGCCGTTCTCGAAGCTGCGCAGGACCGAAGGCCAGATGTAGCTCGCCTTGCACACCGCCGGCGTATTGCCGAGCTGTGCCGCCGTCTCCTTCACGGCCGCGACGACCATCTTCCTGCGATCGGTGCGGCCCTCGACTTCCTCGGTCTTCAGGCGCGCCAGGGCGCAGGCGGCGATCAGCGTCCCAGCCCAGGTCCGGAAGTCCTTGGCGGAGAACCGCTCGCCCATCACTTCCTTGATGTAGTCGTTGATGTGCCGGCGGCGAATGTTGACGACGGCGCCATCCTCTCCGGCGTACTGGAAGAGGTCCTTGCCGGGTAGCTTCTTCAGCTCGCGGACGATGCGCGCGACCCGCCGGTCGCGCAGCTCCTGCACCTGCTCCTTTCCCGCCTTGCCGCGGTACTGGAACCGGACCGTGTCTCCTTTGACGCTCGCGTGCCGGTTCTGCAGCGTGGCGATCCCGAAGCTGCCGTTTTCCTTCGCATAGACCTGGCTTCCCGGACGCATGAAGCAGGTGGAAAGAATGCGAAGGATGCACGCCATTACCTTCTCGCGCGGAAGCCCCGGCAGACGCATTCCCCGATCGATGGCCTTGCGCATCTGCGGCAGCGCGCGGCCGAACGCGACCAGCCTGCCGAACTTCTTCTGTTCGCGAACGCGGACCGCGCCCTCGCTGTAGCGGTATTGCCAGCGACCTTTCTTGTCCTTGCCGATCGCCTGGAGCTTCGCTCTCGGATTGGGGTTGATCGCGACTTCGGTCCACGCCGGCGGCAGGCGCAGCGCGCGCAGACGCGGAAGCTCGCGCTTTGGCGCTCCGGCATAACGAAACCCGCTCTTGAGAGACCCGACCCGCCTGTATCCGCTCCGCTGCAACAGCTCGATCTGTGTCATCCGCCTGCAACATTGCTGCACGGGCCCGGCGGATGCTCGAAGGCTCGCCCGCTCCCCGGATGGGCTTGCTGACCTGGCCCGCGGGGATTGTGCCGCCGCGGCGCGGTGTTTTAGCGCACCGGGAGGCGCCCAGGAGCATCCAAGAAGTCGCCCGGTCCTATTTACGATGGCAAACTCGGTCGCTGGAAGCGCGTCCGGGCGCTTGATTTTACGTACCGAATCTTGGTAGTTGCAGCGCCCCTTTTCCGGGGGGCTTTGAGGAAGGCTAGGAAGACGTGGCGAACATCGACTTCATCCGCAACATCGGCATCTCCGCCCACATCGATTCGGGCAAGACGACCCTGTCCGAGCGCATCCTCTATTACACGGGGCGCATTCACCAGATCCACGAGGTGAAGGGCAAGGACGCCGTCGGCGCGAAGATGGACTCGATGGACCTGGAGCGCGAGAAGGGGATCACCATCCAGTCCGCTGCCACGTACTGCGAGTGGGATGCCACCGATGGCGCCCGCGAGACGCACAACATCAACATCATCGATACTCCCGGACACGTCGACTTCACCATCGAGGTGGAGCGCGCGCTGCGCGTGCTCGATGGCGCCATCCTCGTGCTCTGCTCGGTGTCCGGCGTGCAGTCGCAGTCGATCACCGTCGACCGGCAGATGCGGCGCTACAAGGTTCGCCGGCTGGCGTTCATCAACAAGATGGACCGCGCGGGCGCGAACGCGTTCCGCGTCACCCAGCAGCTTCGTGAGAAACTGAACCACAACGCGGTGCTGATGGAGCTGCCCATCGGCGCCGAGGACAAGTTCCAGGGCGTCATCGACCTGGTGACGATGAAGGCGCACTACTACGACGGGGAGAACGGCGAGAAGGTCCGCACCGAAGAGATTCCCGCCGAGCTGCTCGAACAGGCGAAGACCATGCGGCATGACCTGATCGCCGCCGCCGCCGAATACGACGACAAACTCACCGAGCTGTTCCTCGAGGACAAGGAGCCCACCGTCGAGGACATCCGCCGCGGCGTGCGCGCCGGCACCCTCCAGCTCAAGCTGACGCCGGTGTTCTGCGGTTCGGCATACAAGAACAAGGGCGTCCAGCACCTGCTCGACGGCATCGTCTACTACCTCCCGAATCCGAAGGAAGTGGTGAACGAGGCGCACGACCAGAGCAAGAACGAAGAGAAGCTGGTGCTCGCCTCCGACCCGGCGAAGCCGTTCGTGGGGCTCGCCTTCAAGCTCGAGGACGGCCGCTACGGACAGCTCACCTACCTGCGCATGTACCAGGGCAAGGTCGCGAAGGGCGACTTCATCGTCAACTCGCGCGACGGCAAGAAGGTGAAGGTGCCCCGCCTGGTCCGCATGCACGCGGACGAGATGCACGACATCGATTCCGCGCAGGCCGGCGACATCATCGCCATGTTCGGCGTGGATTGCGCCTCCGGCGACACGTTCACCGACGGCACGGTCAAGTACACCATGACCTCGATGCACGTTCCGGACGCCGTCATCTCGCTTGCCATCGCCCCCAAGGAAAAGACCGGCGCGGCGAACTTCAGCAAGGCGCTGAATCGCTTCACCCGCGAGGACCCGACGTTCCGCGTCCACCGCGACGAGGAGTCGGCGCAGACCATCGCCTCCGGGATGGGCGAGCTGCACCTCGAGATCTACATGGAGCGCATCAAGCGCGAGTACGCCTGCGAGGTGGTGGTCGGACAGCCGCAGGTGGCGTATCGCGAGGCCATCCAGCAGCGCGGCGAGTTCGCCTACACCCACAAGAAGCAGACCGGCGGCTCCGGCCAGTTCGCCCGGGTCGCCGGGTACATCGAGCCGCTCCCGGACGACGCAGTGGAAGTCTACGAGTTCGTCGACGACGTGGCGGGTGGCGCCATTCCGCGCGAGTTCATTCCCGCCTGCGACAAGGGCTTCAAGGAGGCGATCAAGAAGGGCTCCCTGATCGGCTTCCCGGTGGTCAAGGTCCGCTGCGTGATCAACGACGGGCTCTCGCACGCGGTGGATTCCAGCGAGCAAGCCTTCAAGACCGCGGCGCTGATGGCATTCCGGGAGGCCTACGACAAAGCCAAGCCGGTGATCCTCGAGCCGATCATGAACGTCGAGGTGCAGGCGCCCGAGGAGTTCCAGGGCGCGGTGGTGGGCCAGCTCAACCAGCGGCGCGGCATCATCCAGAACACCGAGACCGTGGAAGGCTACCTGATCGCCAGCGCGCACGTGCCCCTGTCGGAGATGTTCGGATACTCGACGGATCTCCGCTCGGCGACGCAGGGCAAGGGCGAGTACTCGATGGAGTTCGCCAAGTACCAGCCGGTCCCGCGGGCGACCCAGGAGCAGATGATCAAGGAGTTCCGCGAGAAGCAGGCGGCAGCGAAGAAGTAGTTCCAGCGAAATTTCATCGAAGACTTGACGCGCCCCGCCGTCGACACCCGCGGTCGCGCGTCCTTACCTTCCCGTATGCGCGGTCTGCTCGCCGCCGCACTTGTCGCGTCATCGTGCGTTTCCACTGCACGCGCGCCGGGCGGGGCCGCCGCGCCGGATGCCGGATCTAGTGCGCCAGATGCGGGGACGCCTCCGGCGACTCCGGCGGTGCGCGAAGTCGATGCTGACGCTCCTTATCCCGGCAATGCGCCCACGCTGCTCGACGGCGACACCAAGACGCTGCTTGCCGTCTCGCGCGATGGCAGATACGCCGTCGTCTCGAACGACGTTCTCCGCTTTTGCACCAACAACCCACATTCCGGTCCGCCCTGCGACCCCTCGTACGACATCCCTCTCCGGCTGGTCACTGCCGGTGCGGGATCGCTCGCGCTCGGCGTCAGCGGAAGGTCAGCGGAGTTCTCCCGCGACAGCCGCTTCCTCTTCGTCTACGGGTCCAGCGGAAGGTTCATCGCGCATGCCGACGGCACGCGTCTTCGTCCGAATCCGCCGTATTCCTCGGTGGGCAGATGGCTCTACTCATTGCGCGGCGGAGACCTCGTTCGTCAGTCCGATCTGGATGACGACGCGTCCGTGGTGCTCGCAGCGACCGACAATGCTGGCGCGGTCCTGTCGCCGGATGGAGAGTCGATCGCGTACTGCCCTTCATCCGGCTGCTTCCTGCAGTCGCCGATCGGTGCTTTGCCACTGCCAATCCGCTCCGGAACGGTGATGTGGTGGGCGCCGGAAGGCACATGGCTGTTCATCTATCCGTGCACGTACGTCGATCTCCCCGGGAGAACCGCTTCGGTCTGCGATTCCATCGCTCCGCGCACGTGGGCGCAGCGCGCAGGCGACACCATCGCGTTCGTCAGCGCCGGGAGCGCCGGATTGGATGTGCACGTCCGCAATCTCGTCACCTCGACGGAGGTCGTCTTCCCGGCAGCTCCTTCGGCAGGATGGGTCCTGTTATCGCCGGACGCACGGAGAGTCGTGAGCGGCGTCGCCGAGTCCACCGATCCCGCCGGACCGGTGACCTTGTTGGAGGCTCCGTCGAGCGGCGGGCCCTGGACGACGCTCGGCTCCAACGTCGAGCGCTGGTCGATGAGCGCGGACTCGCGGTTCGTCGGGATGGCTCGTTTGCAGGGCCAGCCGCAGATCTCCGTGGATGGCGCTCCCGGAGTCGAGGTTGGCGCGCCTGGCCTCGATCTGCGCGGCGGGCTGGCGCCGATGTTCGAGCCCGCCGATGGCTTCGGGAAAGCGGTGTTCTACGAGTGGGACCCCGGCCGCATGGGTCTGCACTCCGTCATCGGAAATGCGGACGGCAGCGGCGACTGGATGCGCCTCCCGAAAGGGGCCGATTGCCTGGAATGGCGCGGCCACACGGCGCTGTGCTGGAACGGCAACTTGTACGCCGTTCGCGGCGAGCAGACGGGCCTGCTGGCGCGCGGCGCCAACGGGTACACGGTGGCTCCGGCGGCAGGAAAGATCTTCTTCGTCGGCCCAGCCGGCCTTTCGTCCGTCGATCTGCCGGGACCCTGACCGGAGAGATCAGACCTCCACCCGCGGCAGGTTCTTCATCGATTTCTCCACCGCTTCCCGCGGGTATTCGAAATCCTCCAGCTTGCCGGCGAAGTACTGGTCGTAGGCGCCCAGATCGAAATGCCCGTGCCCGGAGAGATTGAAGAGGATGACGCGCGACTTCCCTTCCGCGTCTGCCTTCTTCGCCTCGTCGATGGCGGCCTTGATCGCGTGCGAGCTCTCCGGGGCCGGAATGATCCCCTCGGACCTCGAGAACGTCACCGCCGCCTCGAAGCAGGAGCGCTGCGGATATGCCACCGCCTCGATCAGCTTGTCATCGAGCAGGCGTGAAACCAGCGGTGCAGCGCCGTGGTAGCGAAGCCCGCCCGCGTGGATGCCGGGCGGCATGAAGTCGTGTCCGAGCGTGTGCATCTTCATGATCGGAGTCATCCCCACCGTGTCGCCGTAGTCCCAGGTGTACACACCCTTCGTAAGCGACGGGCAGCTCGTGGGCTCCGCCGCGACCAGGCGGACGGCGCGGCCGTTGATCTTGTCCCGAGCGAACGGCAGCGCGATGCCCGAGAAGTTGCTGCCCCCGCCGTGGCAGGCGATGACGACGTCCGGGTACTCCCCTGCAAGCTTCATCTGCTCCTGCGCCTCGAGCCCGATCACCGTCTGGTGCATGCAGACGTGGTTGAGCACGGAGCCGAGCGAGTACTTCGTATCGTCGTGCGTCGCCGCGTCCTCCACCGCCTCGGAGATGGCGATGCCGAGCGATCCGTTCGAGCGCGAGTCCTTCGCCAGGATGCTCCGCCCGGCGACGGTCTTGTCCGTCGGGGATGAGAACACCTTCGCTCCCCAGGCCTGCATCATCGAGCGCCGGTACGGCTTCTGCTCGTAGCTGATGCGGACCATGTAGACGGTAACCTCGAGGCCGAAGAGCGAACCGGCGAAGGCCAGCGAGCTGCCCCACTGCCCTGCTCCGGTCTCGGTCGCAAGCCGCCTCACGCCCTCCTTCGCGTTGTAGAACGCCTGCGCCACCGCGGTGTTCGGCTTGTGGCTGCCAGAGGGCGAGACGCCCTCGTACTTGTAATAGATGTGCGAGCGCGTGCTGATGGCGCGCTCGAGCCGCTCGGCCCGGAAAAGCGGAGTGGGCCGCCAGAGCGCCAGCGCCGAGCGCACCTCGTCGGGGATGGCGACCTCCCGCCGGGTGCTCACCTCCTGCTCGATGATGGCCATGGGGAAGAGCGGGACCAGATCCTGCGGTCCGATCGGCTTCTTCGTCTGGGGGTGCAGCACGGGAGCGGGCGGCGTCTTCAGCTCGGCGAGGATGTTGTACCAGTGGCGGGGGATCTGGTCCTCTCGGAGCAGGTACCTGGTCGGCATGGAGGTCCTCCGGAGCCGGGGATTACGCCCGCTCGGTCCAAGGAATCAATCCCGTCCGCCACTCCTTGCCCCCGCGGAACGGCAGCGTAGACTCCGGCGCCGTGCCCGACCGCGAGATCAGCGGACCGCCGTTGCGCGACCCGGCCGTTGCTACGGTGCCCGAGTTGATCGCCACGCGCGCCGCCGTCGAGCCCTCGCGGGCCGCCGTGCGGTATCGGAACCCGGCGGGCCGCTGGCAGGATCTCAGCTGGGCGTCGCTGGATGCCCGCCGGCGGGCTGTTGCTGCCGGGCTCGCCTCGCTCGGCGTCAAGCGCGGCGACGTCGTCGCCTTCGTCTCGCACAACTCCGCCGAGATGATGATCGCCGAGCTTGCTGCCCAGACGCTTGGCGCCGCCGTCGCGCCGATCTTTCCCGGCTACGCGTCCGACGTCCTGCAGCAATGCCTCAACGACTCCGGGGCGCGCATCGCGATGGCCGGCACCGCGGCGCAGCAGCACCAGCTCGGATCCACCCGCCGCCTCGAGGCGATCGTCGTGCTCGACGATCGTCTCTTGCCGGACGACGGTCGCGCGCTCGCGCTGCAGGCGCTGGAGAAGCGCGGAGCGCACCCGGCAATCGATGCCCGGGGCGAGGATGTCGCGTTCCTGCTCTACACCAGCGGGACCACCGGCAGACCGAAAGGCGTCGAGCTCACCCACCGCAACGCGCTCTCGCAGCAGGCCGCCATCGAAGCGGTCTGGGACGTCACTGCCCGCGACATCTTCCTCTCCTGGCTCCCCTGGCACCACTGCTTCGGCGCCCTCTTCGAGCGGCTGATGGCGCTCTGGCACCGGGCGCTGCTCGTGATCGACGACTCGCGGGGGCGCGACCTCGACGTGCTGGTCCGCAACCTGGTCGAAGTCCGCCCGACCGTCTATTTCGCGGTCCCTCGCGTCTACAACGGTCTCACCGGCCGCGTGCAGAAGGACGCGAAAGCGCGCGAAGCGCTGCGGTCGCTCCGATTCGCCTTCAGCGCCGCCGCTCCCATCAGCGAGCCGAGCTTCCAGTGGTTCGAGCAGAACGGCGTTCCCGTTCTCGAAGGATGGGGTCTGACGGAGACCTCTCCCTGCGCGACGATCACGCGGCGCGAGCAGACGCGCGTGCCGGGAGTCGTCGGTCATCCGCTGCCGGGGACCTCCGTGAAGCTCGATCCCGTGGAAGGGTTCACCGGCCGTGGGGAGATCCTCGTTCGCGGTCCCCAGGTGATGCGCGGATACCGCAACCGGCCCGAGGAGACGGCGCGGGTCATCCAGGGCGGCTGGCTGCGGAGCGGCGATCTCGGCGAGTGGACGGAGCACGGCCTCAAGCTGCTCGGCCGGGTCGACGGCGTCTTCAAGCTGGAGAACGGCGAAAAAGTGTCCGCCGGCGAGGTGGAAGCGCGGATCCTCGCCGCGACGCCGCTCCTGGAACAGGCGGTCGTGCTGGGATCGGGGCAACCGTTCGTCACCGCGCTCTGCTGGCTGTCCCCGGCCGCCGCCCAACGTTGGCTGGAGGAGCGTCAGCTCGACGCGCCAGCCGATCTTGCCGCCCTGGCTTCCGTCCCGGAATTGCGACGGGCAATCGTCGAGGCGCTGCAGGCGGCAAACCTTCTCGCTTCTTCACACTTCGAACGCGTCCGCCGCGTTGCTCTCGTGCCCGAGGTCCCCGCGCTCGAGACCGGCGAGCTGACGCCGACGCTGAAGATGGTGCGGTCCGTCTCCAGCGCTCGCCACGCCGCGCTGATCACGTCGATGCGCGAGGAGCGGCCCCACTCCCAGGTGCTGGAGATCTTCAGCCGCGGCGATCCCTTCGGCCACGCCTGATGGGCACGCTGATCAATTTCCTGGTGCTGATGGTGCTGCTGTTCGCGGGGCTCGCCCAGACGGGTACGCTGCCCAGCCGCGCCGGCTACGCCATCGCCATCGCGCTGGCGGTCGTCACCTTTGCGCTCGCGATCGTCCGCTATCGGCGCAGCAAGTGAGCGGCGCTCATTCGCCCACGTCGGAGAAGCCGATGGGCTTCTCGGGCCCGTACCAGAACCGGATCGCCTGGGGATCGACTTCGTAGACGCGCTTCGCCGCCTCGCCGGGCACCACGGCGCAGTCCGGCGATCCCGGATCCTCCACCACCGCCGCCGCGCCCTGCTCGAGGTTCTTCTGCGTCTCGAGCGACACGTCGAGCCGCCCGATCTTGCCGCTCCGCCGGACGTAGTGGAACGACACCTCGCCCGCCTCCCGGATCCGATGCGTCTCGACCAGCTGGCGCAGCCGCCGCGCGCGCTCCGATTGCATCCGCGCCTCGGCCTGCTTCGCCGCCTCCTTGCGCCGCTCCTCCGCCAGCTCCACCTCTCGCGCAGCGAACGCCTCGCGGCGCTGCCGCTCCTCCTCGCTCACCTGCTTCTCGCGCTCCCGATGCTTCTTCGGGGAGTCCTGGCGCTGCTGCTTGGCGGCCTCTTGCGCCTGCTTCTCGGTGACCAGGCCGGCCTTCAGCAGCTTGTCGCGAAGGTTTTGCATGCGCGGGAAGCTTACAACGTTAAGAAGCCGCCGTGGACGTGATGTTCGTCGAGCAACCGGGAAAGCTGCCGGCGCCTCCGGCTCGAGGCCGCGTCGCGGTGGTCGACGTGGCGTTCGCCGGCGGCGAGAACTTCGAGAAGAGCACGCTGCCGTTCCTCGACGCGCTCGGCGATCGCCTGGCGATCTGGATCGATCACCACGAGCATCCCGTCGGCTGGGCTCGGTTCCGGAACGACCGGCGCTTCGTGCTGGTCCCGAACCGGATCGCGCACGCCTGCCCCGAGCTCGTCACCCCCGACGTGGTCCGTCAGGCAGGCCACGTCGACGTGATCGTGGCGCACGCCGACCTCGACGGGCTCCTCTCGGCTGTGAAGTTCCTCCGCGGCGGCTCCCCCCCATGGCCGGAAGCCGACGAGGACGCGCGCGCGGCCGACAGTCCCGGCCGCGGACATGCCATCTCCAGCCGCGCGGCCCGGCTGTCCGACGCGCTCGATCACGCGACAGCCGAATTGCGCACGGCGCAGCGCGAGGCCCTGCGGCAGGAGATCGTGCGCGCGCTGGCGAGCGGACATATGCCGCCGGCCCTCCAGCGCCGCATCGACGATCTGGCGCGCGAGCATCGCGAGGCCCTGGCCCCCGTCGAGGCGCTGGCGGCGAACGCGAGGGAAGAAGCGCGCGGAGTGCTGGTGGTGCGCGTTCCCAAGGCGCTCGCGCGCCCGGTGAAGAAAGCGTTGCTCTCGCGCCTCGAGGAGCGTGCGCCCGTCGGCGTGGTGATCGAAGGGCGCGCCGTGACTGCCGCGACGTTCCGCGACCATCTCGATCTTTCGCTTTGCGACGATCTGCCCGCCGGGCGCAGCGACTACCGATTCGGTCATGCGGAGGACGGCGGCCGGGCCGTGGTGGCGCGTCTCGGCGAGCTGGTCCGGACCGGATTAGAATAGGCGCATGGCCGACCTGCCGCAGGGACAGGCGCTGCTCGACGGAATCCAGCGGCTCCGCAAGGAGCTCGATGCGGTGATCCTCGCCCACTATTACCAGGACGGCGAGATCCAGGATCTGGCGGACTTCGTCGGCGATTCCCTGCAGCTCTCGCAGCAGGCGGCGAAGACGCGAGCCAAGGTGATCGTGTTCTGCGGCGTCCACTTCATGGCGGAGACCGCCAAGATCCTCAATCCCGAGAAGCAGGTGCTGCTTCCCGACCTCGATGCGGGCTGCTCGCTGGCCGATCGCTGCCCGCCGGATCAGTTCGCGAAGTGGCTGCAGGGCTATCCCGGACACAAGGTGGTCAGCTACATCAACTGCTCCGCCGGCGTGAAAGCGCTGAGCGACGTCATCTGCACCTCCAGCAACGCCGAGAAGATCGTCAACACCTTTCCGCCCGGCACGAAGATCGTCTTCGCGCCCGATCGCCATCTCGGCGCGTGGGTGGAGAAGAAGACGGGACGCGAGCTGGTGAAATGGCCGGGGTTCTGCATCGTCCACGAGCAGTTCACCGAGCGGCAGCTGCAGAAGCTCAAGGTGCGGCACCCGGAGGCGAAGCTGATCGCGCATCCGGAATGTGAAGCGAGCGTGCTCGCCATCGCCGATTTCGTCGGCTCGACGCGCGGCCTGCTCGAGCACGTAAAGGCGAGCCCGGCGAAGAGCTTCATCGTCGCGACCGAGGTGGGCATCCTGCACCTGATGGCGAAGGCGCGGCCCGATGCCGAGCTGATTCCGGCGCCTCCGAGCAGCGGCTGCAACTGCAGCATCTGTCCGTACATGCGGCTGAACTCGCTGGAGAAGCTCTACCTCTGCATGCGCGACCGGACGCCGGAGATCACGCTGCCCGAGGACTTGCGGATCCGCGCGCTGCAGCCCGTGCAGCGCATGCTCGAGCTCTCCGCCTGATCCTGGTTGAAAAGTGGCCGTGTGGTGCCCGGGGTGGTCCAATCGCCACGGACCCTCACGGAGGCCCACTGTGAAAAAGCTCGTTCTTGCTGCTGCCCTCATCGCCGCACCTCTCGCGGCTCGCGCCGACACCGGTCTGCGCATTGGACTGGAAGCCCAGATCGCCACGCACGATGCGACGACCGGAACGAACTGGATCACGGACAATTGGCCGCTCGCCGGCGACCTGATGCTCAGCTACTGGACGCCGGGATCCATCGTTTCCTTCGACTTGGAGTTCTCGGAGCAGTTCTATTTGAGCTCACCCTCCGGACAGAGCGGACGCATCGGCACCGTGATCCGTCCCGGCATCCGCATCAGCCCACCTGTGATCCCCATCTACATCCGCGGTGCGCTCCCCATCAACGTCGAGACCGCGACCGGCGAGCGCGAGCTGCTGGACCTTCGTCTCGGGGTCGGCTTCAACATCCCGCTGGTGCTGTTCGGGCTGTACATCGAGGCGGACGCGGACTTCCCGCTCAGCTCGAAGACCGTCGCCGGCGGGTCACAAATCAGCGCCTTCAACCGGCAGTCGATCTGGCTGAGCAGCGGTCTCGACTTCAGATTCTGAGCGTGGCTGATGCTGACTCGCCGCTCGCGCTTGTCCTCTCGGGAGGCGGGGCGCGCGGCGCCTACGAAGTCGGCGTTCTCCGTTACATCCTCGGCAAGCTGACGCCGCGGCTGGGCGACTCCGCCCGGCCGCGGATCTTTTCCGGCACCAGCGTCGGCGCAATCAACGCCTGCGCCGTCGCCGCCCATCACGACCTGCCGGACTTCGCCGTCGGACAGCTCGGCGACCGATGGCGCGACCTCGGCCTGGAGCAGGTGTTCCGCCTGGGCTGGAGCGACTTGGGCGGGCTCATGCGCTGGCTCGTCGGCTCCGCCGTGGAACGCGGCCCGCGCAGCCTGCTCGACGCCGCGCCCTTGGCGGAGCTCGTCCGCTCGGTGATCCCGTGGCGCAGCCTCCATCAAGGCATCGCCGAGCGGCACGTGCTCGGAGTCACCGTTTCGGCGACCGACGTCGAGACCGGACACACAGTCGTCTTCATCGAGACGGAGGACGAATCGCACCGCCTCGTTTCTTCTGGCGACCGCGCCGTCGACTGGTCGATCGTGCGGCTGACCGCACAGCATGCGCTCGCTTCAGCGGCGATCCCCATCATCTTCCCCACTGTCCGCGTGGCAGGCCGCATGTACTCGGATGGCAGCCTGAGGCAGAACACGCCGATCGCGCCGGCGCTACGGCTCGGGGCCGGGCGGGTGCTCGTCGTGGGTCTGCGAACTCCCCGAACGGTTCCCGCGACGCGCGCGGGGCGCCAGGATGCCCACGACCAGAAGGCTCTCTCCTCCCCGCTCTATCTCTTCGGCAAGCTGCTCGACGCGCTGCTGCTCGACCGCGTGGAAAACGACCTCGCGAACCTGCGGCAGGTGAACGCGGCGCTGCACGAGCTCGCCCGGGTGTCACACGCCGTACCCAGCTCGCTCGCGGCAGCCTTGCAGAATGCCGGCGGTGGATTGCGCCCCGTCGCGGACGTGTTCATCCGCCCGTCGCAGGATCTGGGGTCGATGGCGGCACAGATCCTCGAGCGTCCTTCGGTCCGCGCCCGCCTCTCGGGACCTGCGGGCTACCTGCTGCGCCGCCTCGGCGAAGCCGCGGGCCGCGGGGACCCCTCCGACATGCTCAGCTATCTCCTGTTCGACGTCGAGTACGCCAGCGAGTTGATCCGCCTCGGCGAACAGGACGCCTCATCGCGCAAGGATGAGCTGGAAGAGCTTCTCGCGAACCCGTCTGCCGCGCCCGCCCGCGAAGCCGTGTCCTAGGGAGCGATCTCCTCGTCTTCCTTCGGCTGCGGCCCGGGGACGATTCCCGCAATGTCCGGATCCTCGCCTTCGGGAACCACGCGTTCCGCGCGCTCCTTTTTGCGCTGCTCGCGGCGCTCGTCCTTTTCCTTGCGCCGCTCGAGGCGCGCCAGCTCTTTCTGTCTCTTGTTCGATCTGGGCTGCACGCGTCCTCCAGATACAGAAAGAGCCCGACCCTCGCGGAACCGGGCTCGTTACACCGTCCCAGCCGCGCTTACGCGATGGGACGGACGTTCGCGGCCTGAAGCCCCTTCGGTCCCTTCTGCACCTCGAACTCGACCTTCTGCCCCTCGGCCAGGGAGCGGAAGCCGTCCGCCTGGATGGCGGTGTGATGGCAGAAGACGTCCGGGCCTCCGTTGTCCTGCACGATGAACCCGAACCCCTTCGCATCATTGAACCATTTCACTGTACCAGTAACCATTTACCCACTTCTTTCGATGTTATGGGGCGGCACCTTGCCGCCCTGCCCGCATGACGAGCGGAGCCGCGAATGTAACACCTACCGTCCCAAAACTCATCCCGAACCGACTCCCGCCCGCCCGGGGAGCGGGCGTGCGGCCGCCGATATCGGCGGATTCCGGAAACAAAACAGCCGTTCGCCAGCGTCGTTCCTACCATCGACGACGTACCTATCATGGTGCCAGAGAATGGCCTTCGATCTCAGCGAGCGGGCGAGCGGTGTCCTCCTCCACCCGACCTCCCTGCCCGGCCCGCATGGTTCCGGCGATCTCGGACCCGAGTCGCACGCGTTCGCGCGCTGGCTGCGCGACGCCGGCCAGCGGTGGTGGCAGATGCTTCCGGTGGGCCCCATCGGCTACGGCAATTCGCCGTACAGCGCGCACTCGGCATTCGCCGGCAATCCGCTTCTCGTCAATCTCGGCCATTTGGCGGAAGACGGCCTTCTTTCCCCGCGCGATCTCGCCGATGTGTCCCCCTTCCCGAAGAACCGCGTCGACTACGTGGCGGTGCGCGCCTTTCGCGAGCGACATCTGAGGACCGCATTCGCGACTTTCGACAAGCGCCCGCGCAATCGCACTGCCTTCGAGGCATTCTCCGCGGGCAACGCTGCCTGGCTCGACGATTTCGCTCTCTACATGGCGATCAAGCGCTCCGGCGGCGGAAAGCCGTGGACCGAATGGGAATCGGGCCTGCGCCTGCGCGATCCGGCGACGCTCGACCGCGCCCGCGGAGCGCTGCGCGCGGAAATCCAGGAGCAGCGCTTCGAGCAGTTCCTTTTCGACATCCAGTGGCAATCGCTGCGCGAGGAATGCCGCAAGCTCGGAGTCGGGCTGATCGGCGATCTCCCCATCTTCGTGGCGCACGACAGCGCCGACGTCTGGGCTCATCGGGAGTTGTTCCACCTCGACCCACAAGGAAATCCGACCGTCGTCGCCGGCGTGCCGCCCGACTTCTTCAGCAAGACAGGGCAGCGGTGGGGGAATCCGCTGTATGACTGGGAC
>Ga0209057_1001367_pt1 | contig 19712 bp, 12 predicted proteins | sample GraSoiAngelo_146_FD_185903 | JGI IMG/M metagenome (GOLD analysis project Ga0209057, IMG submission 185903) | Grasslands soil microbial communities from the Angelo Coastal Reserve, California, USA - 14_1009_05_30cm (SPAdes) (version 2) | ecosystem: Environmental > Terrestrial > Soil > Grasslands ... | reverse complement strand
CGGTGACCGTGTCGCCGGCGTCGCAGACGATCCAGACGGGCGGCGCGGTGCAGCTCACGGCGACGCCGCGCGATGCGAGCGGCAATCCGCTCTCCGGGCGGACCATTACGTGGGCGAGCGACCACACCGGGGTGGCGACGGTGAGCGCGACCGGGCTGGTGACCGGGGCCGGTGTCGGCACCGCCACGATCACGGCGACGAGCGAAGGCAAGAGTGGCACGGCGGCGATCACGGTGACGACCGTGTCGGGGGCGGCCTTCGGGCACGTATTCATCGTCGCGGAAGAAAACCACAACTACGCGGACGTGGTCGGCAGCGCCTCCATGCCCTATCTCAACGGACTGAGCACGCAATACGGGCTCGCGACCAACTACTTTGCGAACAGCCACCCTTCGATTGGCAACTACTTCGAGGTGAGCACGGGCGATACCATCATCAACAACGACAGCTTCACCGGGACGGTGACCAACGACAACATCATTCGCGAGCTCGTGAAGGCCGGGAGGACGTGGAAGGCGTATGTGGAAGGGTATCCTTCGTACGACGCGAACCATGTACCCATGAGCTACTTCTCGGACATCCGCAATGATGCGACGCAAGCGGCGCGCATGGTGCCCTTTACCCAGCTCGCCAGCGACTTGGCGAACGGAACCCTCCCACAGTTCTCCTTCATCACACCGAATACGTGCAATGATGCTCACAGCTGTTCATTGAGCACTGCCGACACGTGGCTCAAGACCAAGATCGATCCGTTGATCCAGAGCGCGGCGTTCCAGAAGGACGGTCTCCTGATCATCTGGTGGGACGAGTCGGCAAGTGACCACACGAACGGCGGTGGGAAGGTTGCCTGGACAGTGGTGAGTCCGTTCGCGAAGCGCGGGTACCAATCCACGGCTTTCTATCGGCACCAGAGCACCTTGCGTCTGATGCTGCGGGCATTGGGGGTGTTCGTGTACCCGGGCGACGCCGCGACCGCGCCAGACATGGACGAATTCTTCACGATCCCGTTGCCGGCCGCGCCCGCGGCTGTGGGTCACCGGTGATCAGAAGGAACCGCGCGTCCGTCAGGCTGGGGTAGCCCGCTCCAACCTGGCGGGGAGCCCGATAGCGTGCCCGACCGGGACCCGCAGCGGCACGCGGGCGTCCCGCGGAGGGCGGTCCGGGGTTGCCGGGTGCGGCACCCGGGTTTCCGGGGCTTGATGCCAGGGTAGGTATTCTGGCACGAGCGACGAAAGCACCGCAACCAGGCTCGACGGAGTGCCGTGGTCGACCACGGCGCGGAGGCGCCGCAGGCCTTCCTCGACAGCGTCGCCGTGGACGCCGTTGCGCTGGACGACGCGCACCTTTTTGAGGGACGTGGGAACCGTCACTTCCCGCGACGATACCAACTCCTCGTTCAGTTTCTCGCCCGGCCGGAGGCCGCTAAACTCGATCGCGACATCCCGATAGGGGACCAGCCCTGACAGCCGGATCAGCTGCTCGGCGAGATCGACGATCCGCACGGGCTGCCCCATCTCGAGGATTGCGATGCGACCAGCGGCCTCGGGGAGGGCCGCCGCCTCGAGCACGAGCTGGACGGCCTCCGGTATCGTCATGAAATAGCGTGTCACGTCCGGGTGCGTCACCTGCAACGGCCTCCCGGCCGCGAGTTGACGCTTGAAGAGTGGAACGACGCTTCCGTCCGATCCCAGGACGTTGCCGAAGCGCACGACGCGAAAGTCCGTGCGGGACGCCTGCAGCCCTGGCAGCTCGAGCACGATCCGCTCTCCGATCCGCTTGGTCGCGCCCAAGATGCTGGTCGGATTGATGGCCTTGTCAGTGGAAATCAGCACAAACTTCTGGACACCGTGCCGAGCCGAGCACTCGGCCGCGCGGAGCGTGCCGAACACGTTGTTCCATACCGCTTCCACGATGTTGGACTCGAGCATCGGTACGTGCTTGTAGGCCGCCGTGTGGAACACATAGTCGGGCCGGTATTTTTCGAACGTCTCCTCGAGTCGCTCGGCGTTGGTGACGCTCGCCATTACCGGCACCACTTCCACGTTCGGGTTGACCCCCGCGAGTTCCAGGTGCGTGAAGTAGAGCGGACTCTCCGCCCGTTCAAGCAGGATGAGCCGGGCCGGGCGGTACGACGCGATCTGACGGGCAAGCTCCGATCCGATGGAGCCAGCGCCGCCCGTGACGAGGATCGACTTGCCGGCGATGTCACGCTGCACGTGAGCGAGATCGAGCTGGACCGGCTCGCGACCGAGGAGGTCTTCGATCTGGACGTCCCGGAGGTGCCCGATGCGCGCCCGACCGGTCAGCAGGTCCTGCAGTGAGGGGAGAATCTTGAACTCCGTCCCGCTCTCGCGGCAGCGCTCGACGATGGCGGCGGTCTGTGGACCGGTGGCCGATGGGATCGCGATCACGACGAGCGCGACCTCGTGGGCGACCACGAGATCGGCGAGCTCGCTCGTCGTGCCGAGAATCCGGAGGCCGTGGAGCGTCCGTCCGCGCTTGTCTGGATCGTCGTCGATTAGCCCCACGAAGTGCATCGTCGACTCCTGCTCGTGCAGGACCTGCCGCAAGAATCGCTCGCCGGCCTCACCGGCGCCGATGATCAGCGCGCGCTTGCGGCGCGCCCGTGTGAGGGGCAGGCGCGTCTCGCGCAGATAGCGCACCCCAAACCGCACGCCCCCAAGCAGGAAGATCGTAATCAGCCAGTCGAGCAGCAGCACGGACCGCGGTACTTCGCGCACCGAGGGCACCCCGAGACGGGTCGCGATCAACAGTGCCGAGCCCAGCGACACGGCTAAGGTGAGTTGCACCAGGTCGGGGAGGTCGAAGTGGCGCCAATATCCTCCGTGGAGCCGCAGACCCTCGAACACCAGCAGACGCAGCACCACCAGGTACGGCAGGCTCGTCCAGAAGATGTGCAACTGGTCTTGCGGCACCGAGAACTCGAACCGGACAGCGAACGCCGCCAGAAAGGCGAGGGCGGTGACGGTGAGGTGGATCAGGAGGACGACGCCGCGACGATGCGGTGCCAGCGCTCGAGGGAGCGTCAGTTGCATGGGTGTTCTAACGTCTCCGTCCGCACGAGAAAGCGGGAAACCAGGCCCCGTAACGCGCCGTCGTGTGTCGGCCACTACGATGCCGCCTGATTGGAGGCACTCATGTTCCGTGCCGACTGTCACGGCCGGCTCGATCGGTGGATCCGTGCGCGAACTGCTTGACCGACAACGCGTTCGCAGAATGGCCCGCGGGCGCCCCACTCCCCGGCTCGCCGCGCGCTGAGCGCACCGGCCACAGATTAGAGTCAGGCCTGCCTCAACTCGCGAGCGCGAGGCGACGCCCGTTTGGGACGGAGGTGGGGCGTTCTGGCCCGCGTCCGCGGCGCTCTCGCGATCTGCAAGAAACATCGCTAAACGCAAATCATCACAAGTGATACGGGCGGCAGGCCACCGGCCGTAAACTATTGGGACACGGAAGGATGATGTACATCACGGACCGCGGGGAACGCCCGTTGCTAGACTCACGCTCCGCGGGAGCCGGGGCTAGCGAGCCGGTGACCGCGCACGCTGCTCAGAGCAAAGCCGCCGAAAGGCGGTGACGCAGAGCCACGGGGCTACCGCGGTTTCGCCGCCACGCTCGCCGGGCCGCCAGCGCCTCGACACGGGTCGACGTTGGCGGCCCGGTCGTCTTTGGACCCCGCTGGCACAGGCTCCTGGAGCGCGTCTGCATGGCCTTGCTGCCCCGACCCTATTGGTTCGCGCTGACCCGGTACGCGGATTCCTCTGCTTGGGAGTGCGGGCCCATCGCAGGCGCGACCGTCCCCGACGCCGGCAGTGGCCCCGGCCACTGACGCACGACTGAGGAACCCTATGCGTAAGCCCCGCATCCTGTCGCGCCCGTTGTTGGTTGTTTCGGCCACCGTGGCTGCCGCGCTGCTGGCGGTGTACGCGTGCGAGAAGCCGGTCGGGACCGCCCCGAGTACCACCGCGGTGGCGGTCGTGGCGGTGACGCCGCCGTCGGGGACGGTGGTGGTGGGTGCGACGATGCAGTTCGCGGCGACGCCGGAAGATCCGAACGGGAATCCCCTGAGCGGCCGCGCGGTCACCTGGGGGAGCAGCGCCCCGGGAGTGGCGAGCGTCGATGGCAGCGGCATGGTGCGCGGCGTGGCGGTGGGCGCGGCGACGATCACGGCGACGAGCGAGGGGAAGAGCGGCACCGCGTCGGTCACCGTGGCGAGCGTGCCAGTGGCCGCGGTGGCGGTGACGCCGCCGGCGGTGACGATTCCGCAAGGGCAGACCGTGCAGCTCACCGCCACGCCGCAAGACGCGAGCGGGAACGCCCTCGGTGGGCGGGTGATCACGTGGGCGAGCGGGAACACGGCGGTGGCGACGGTGAGCGGGAGTGGCCTGGTCAGGGCGGTGGCGCCCGGGGCGGCGACGATCACGGCGACGAGCGAAGGGCAGAGCGGGACGGCGAGCGTGACGGTCACGGCGCCCCCGCCGCCGGGCACGTGTCTCACGAGCTCGGCGACGTGGCAGAACACGGCGTTTGCGACGCAGACCGGGGCGTTCACGGCGGAGTTTGACGCCACCCCGAATAGCGCGGCCATGGACGGCACCGTCGGGCTGGCGGCCGGGGTGGCGGCGAGCAACACGGACCTGGCCGTCATCCTGCGCTTCAATCCATCCGGGCAGATCGATGCGCGCAACGGCGGGGCCTATGCCGCGGCGAGCGTGATGGCATACAGCGCGGGCACGAGCTACCACTTCCGGCTCGTGGTCGACCTCGCGACGCACAGTTATTCGGCCTACGTGACGCCGGCCGGGGGCGCCGAGGCGACGCTCGCCAGCGGCTTCGCCTTCCGGACCGAGCAGAGCGCGGTGACCGCCCTGGCCCAGTGGGCGTTGCAGGCCGGGACGGGGACCCACACGGTGTGCAACTTCAGCCTTGGGGGCACGACGCCGGCGCCGGTGGCGACGGTGAGCGTGAGCCCGGCCACGGCCAACGTGCTCATCGGGGCGACGGTCCAGCTGACGGCGACGCCGAAGGACGCGAACGGTACGCCGCTGTCCGGGCGAGTGGTGACCTGGGCGAGCAACAACCAGGCGGTCGCGACGGTGAGTGCGAGCGGGCTGGTGACGGCGCAGGCGGTGGGCACGGCGACGATCACAGCGACGAGCGAAGGCAAGAGCGGCACGGCGGCGATCACCGTGACGGACGTGGCAGTGGCGTCGGTGGACGTCGCGCCGGCGACGGCGAGCGTGCCGGTCAACGGCACGGTGCAGCTCGTCGCGACGCCGAAGGACGGGAGCGGCACGCCGCTCGCGGGCCGGGTGGTCACGTGGGCGAGCAGCAGCACGACGATCGCGACGGTGAGCGCGAGCGGGCTGGTGACGGGGAAGGCGGCGGGCACGGCGACGATCACGGCCACGAGTGAAGGGAAGAGCGGCACGGCGAGCATCACCGTGACGCCTGTGCCGGTGGCCGCGGTGACCGTGTCGCCGGCGTCGCAGACGATCCAGACGGGCGGCGCGGTGCAGCTCACGGCGACGCCGCGCGATGCGAGCGGCACTCCGCTCTCCGGGCGGACCATTACGTGGGCGAGCGACCACACCGGGGTGGCGACGGTGAGTGCGACCGGGCTGGTGACCGGGGCCGGTGTCGGCACCGCCACGATCACGGCGACGAGCGAAGGCAAGAGTGGCACGGCGGCGATCACCGTCATCGCACCGCCGCCTCCCGGCAGTGATGTCGTGTTCATCGGTGCGGGCGATATCGGCGACTGTACGCGCACGTCGGACGATTCCACCGGCGCGCTGATCGCGCGGCTCAACCCCGACGCCGTGTTCTCGGCGGGCGACAACGCCTATCCCGATGGCACCGCGACCGAGTTCGCCACCTGCTTCGACCCGGCGTGGGGCCGCTTCAAGGCCAAGATTCACCCCGTGCCGGGCAACCATGAGTACCACCAGACTGGCGCGCTGCCCTACTTCCAGTACTTCGGCGCCGCGGCGGGCGATCCCGCGAAAGGCTATTACAGCTACGATCTCGGTGATTGGCACATCATCGCGCTGAACGGTGAGATCAGCGCCGGCGCGGGCTCGGCACAGGAGACCTGGCTCAAGGCGGATCTCGCCGCGAGCACGAAGACGTGCACCATGGCCTACATGCACCGGCCCCGATTCAGCGCCGGCTACCACGGGTCGAACTCGTCGATGCAGGCAATGTGGCAGGATCTCTACGACGCCGGTGCGGAGCTTTGGATCGCCGGGCATAACCATGACTACGAGCGGTTCGCACCACAGACCGCCACCGGCGTCGCGGACCCGGCCAGGGGCCTTCGAGAGTTCGTGGTGGGCACGGGTGGGGCGGGTACCGAAGCCTGGAGCACCACGCCGCCGATCGCGAACGAAGAGGCGTGGGCCAACCCGGTCTTCGGCGTCCTGAAACTGACGCTGCGGGCGGGCGGCTACGACTGGGAGTTCATCCCGATCGCCGGCTACACGTTCACCGACTCCGGCAGCGGCACATGTCATTGAAGCGCGTCAGCCGGCTACTGCTCGCGGCCGTGGTGGCGGGGGCGTGCGAGCGGCCAGTCGCTACGAGCCCAGCGGCTTCAGTCGCCACCGTGGTCGTAACGCCGCAGTCCGGGACCGTGCTGGTGGGCGGCGTGCTACAGCTCGTGGCGACGCCACAGGACTCGAACGGGACGCCGCTTTCCGGCCCGTCGATCACTTGGTCGAGCAGCGCCAGCGGCACGGCGAGCGTAGACGCGAACGGCAAGGTGACGGGGATGGCGGCGGGCTCGGCCGCGATCACGGCGACGAGCGAAGGGAAGAGCGGCGACGCGAGCGTGACGGTGATGGACGCGCCGGTGGCGACGGTCACCGTGACCCCGCCGTCGGGAACCGTCGCGATCGGCGGGACCGTGCAGCTCGGGGCCACGCTGCAGGACGCGAGCGGCCACCCGCTCTCCGGCCGCTCCGTTGCGTGGATCAGCAGCAGTGCCGCTGTCGCGACGGTCAGCACGAATGGGCTTGTGACCGCCGCCGCGGTCGGATCCGTAACGATCACCGCCACCAGCGAGGGGAAGAGCGGGACGGCGAGCATCACCGTGACCGACGTGCCCGTCTCGTCCGTCGAAGTCGTGCCGGCGTCGGCGAGCGTCGCGCAGGGCGGCACGGTGCAGCTCATGGCGACGCCACGGGACGCGAGTGGCAACGCTCTGGCCGGACGGGTGGTCACGTGGACGAGCAGCAGCAGCGGCGTTGCGACCGTGAGCGCGACCGGGCTCGTGACGGGCGTCGGAGCCGGGTCCGCGACGATCACGGCCACGACCGAAGGCAAGACCGGCACGTCGAGCATCAGCGTGACGTTCGTGCCGGTGGCGTCGGTCGCCGTGACTCCTCCGGCGCCCTCGATTCAGGTCGGACAGACGGTGCAGCTCAGCGCGACGCCGAGCGACGCGAGCGGCACTCCGCTCACGGGACGGGTAGTGACCTGGTCCTCGAGCAACAGCGCGGTCGCGTCGGTCAGCTCGAGCGGGCTCGTCACCGGGAAGGCGGGAGGCTCGGCCACGATCACGGCCACGAGCGAGGGCAAGAGCGGCTCGGCCGCCGTCACCGTCACCACGATTCCGGTGGCGTCGGTGACCGTGGCGCCGAGCGCGCCGAGCATCGTGGTGGGTGGCTCGGTGCAGCTCACCGCGACGCCGCGAGACGGCGCCGGGAACGCTCTCACGGGTCGCGCAATCGCGTGGGTGAGCGACAAGACGAGCATCGCGACCGTGAGCGCAAGCGGGCTCGTGACCGGGGCCATGGCGGGCTCAGCCACAGTCACCGCGACGAGCGAAGGAAAGAGCGGCTCCGCCACAGTCACGGTGACGGGCGGAGGGAGCGGCGGACTCGTGACCGATGCGACCGCGGTCTTCAGCGAGCCCGTGGCGACGAAACCCGGCTACTTGACGCCGGTGACGCCCCAGCCCTTCGGCACGACGATCACGCGGATCGCAGGGGACAACGGCACGTCGTTTACCTTCTCTACCGGGGGCTCGGGTACTTGGGGGACCGACGTGCGGCATCACTACTCCAAGGATCAGCCCTGGAGTGCGGACGGAAGTCTCCTGACGCTGCAGAACAACGGCTCGCCGAGCATGATCTTTCTCGATGGGAACACCTATCAGCCCGTCCGCGGGAAGTGTTCGAACTACAGCTCGGGCGACGACCGTTGGCACCCGAGCCCGATGCATCCGCACGAGCGGATCAACGTGAACGGCAGTGAGCTGATGTGGTTCGACGTGGTGACGTGCACGAAGACGCGAAGCTGGACGCTGCCGTTCAGCGTGGACTACTTCGGCTCCGGGGAGGGAAACCCGTCGTTCGACGGCCGGTTCGCAGCGCTCGCCAATGCGACCCAGATGTTCGTGGTGGATATGGAGGGGAACAAGATCGGCCCGGCGCGCGACCTGACCGATTGCGGCCTGGCGAGCGGGTGCAGCATCGACTGGGTGTCGATTTCGCCGTCGGGGAAGTATGCCGTGGTCACCTACAACGGCGATTACCCCAGGGTCTTTGACGTCGACCCGACCACGCTCGCCCTCACGCCGCGCCCGATGCGGCAGATCTATGCGAACTGTCACGGCACGGCTGCGCAGGGCTTCGTCTACGATCTCGGCCACGCCGACATGACGTTCAACCCGTTCGACAACAACGAAGAGGTCTTGATCGGACAGGAGCACTGCGGGAACCGAGGCAAGACGGTATCGGGGATCCTGATCGGGGGTGTGATGATGACCCGGTTGAAGGACGGGGCGATCACGCCGCTGACCAACCCGGCCAACGAAGCGTACCCGGACCACATTTCGACGCGGGCCTACGATCGGCCGGGGTGGGTCTACGTGGGCTACTACAATGGCGCTGGTCAGCGATTCAACGACGAGATCGTGGCCCTGCGATTGGACGGGCAGGCGGTGGAGCGGCTGGCGCATAAGCACAGCGCGTTCTCGGGGTGCTACCGGTGTGAGTCGCACTCGGTGCCGTCACGCGACGGGCTGCGAGTGTTATTTGCGAGCAACTGGGCGTTGGATGGCGATGGCACGAGCTCCGTGATCCAAGACTACATCGTTGATACGCGATCGCTGCGTTAGCGGCGCCGCGTCTCCAGCTCCGATCTAGGCCTTTCGGATCAGGCCCAAGTAATGGGTGCAGAGAAAGGGAAGGCGGGCCAGCACATAACTGCCGAACCAGGAACGCGGCACCAGCCATCGCGCCACCGGGGGAGCTAACGTGATTCGGTGCAGCTCGATCCGACAGTCGGGAAAGAGCTCGTAGATTTCCCGCTTCTTGACGGCACGGACGTCAGGATTGCGCGGGTTATCGACGTTGAAGTCATACCAGAGAATGATTCCATCGTCCTTGGTCACGCGCAGCATCTCCGCGGCGACCGTCTGCCTGACGTGTCGGTCGAGAATAGACGTGAACACGGTCGCCTGCAGGGCCACGTCGAAGGTGTTCGCGGCGAACTGAAGATCGGCCGCGCTCCCGCATTGGACGTTCACGCCTTGGGGCAAGCGGCGACGGGCCTCGGCGATCCGGTCCGGGAGGAGATCGACGCCGCAGAGGTGTTCCGGGAGGGCGCCCCACTGGATGAACTCCCGCAGCCAGGACCCGTTCCCACAGCCGACCTCCAGGATCCTCCGCCCCAAGAGCGGCATGAATCCATAGCGCGTGAGCAGTTTCAGGAGGAGACGCTCGCGCTCGTGGACCCGAAAGACGAAGCTGGCGTTTGACCACGTATTGAGGGTGCTGTCGCTCGGTCGCCTCGCGTAGGCGTTTCGGATGCGATCCTCCTCGAGCGACGACGATCGTTCTTGCGCCATCCTGATAAAATTACCGTTTGATCCGCTACTCGCTAGCCGGGTCCCGAATCGTGGCGACGTCGGCAGTGAACGCTTGACGAAACGGTGTCTCCGGGCCATCGTGCCTCATCATGATTCGTTTCGTCAGACCGCTCGCGGTCGCGGCCGTGTGTGCCGCAGCGTACGGGGCGACGGGACCCGGGCGGCCGCCGCGCGGCTTGCCGTTCGGCCCCTGGCATCTTACCGACGACCAGTTCCACTGGCCCTACAGTGGCACTGTCCGCGGCCCCCACCCCACGGACGTGATCACAACACTCGAGGCCGCCCGCCGGGCCGGATTCCGCGTCGTTTTCCGCCTGGCTCGGGGGCGCAAGGGGTTCTCGAACCCGGACGGTTCGTTCAACCTCGCGCTTTGGAAGCGCGAGGTCGACCGTTTCCGTGGCGTCGACTTCGCGCCCTATGTCGCGGATGGCACGCTGCTGGGTCACTTCTTGTTCGACGAGCCGCACGATCCCACGAACTGGAACGGCCGGCCGGTGCCCTATGCGGTGATCGAGTCCACGGCGGCGTACAGCAAGTCGCTGTGGCCGACGCTGCCGACGGTGATTGGCGCACCGCCCACGTTCCTGAGCGGGGGGATGCCGTGGGTCAATCTCGATTTCGCCGAGACACAGTACCGCCCCAAGAAGGGTGAGGTGGGACTCTGGCTTTCCCGAGAGGTCGCCGCGGCACGCCAGGCACGCCTGGGTGTGCTGCTCAGCATCAACGTCCTTGCCGGCGGCGACCGGAACGAGCCCCTGACGGCGGAACAGCTGCGCGCCGCGGGGCTCGCCCTCGCGCCGGCACCGGATGCATGTGCCCTGTTCATGTGGAAGTACGACAAAGACGACCCGAGCTATTTCGCGCGCGCTGACGTGCGCGCGGCCGTGGATACCATCGCGCGTGTGGCTGCCGCTCGCACCCCCGCCCCTTGCGCGCGGGGGAGGCCGTGACGCTCGGTGCGCTGCGCCCTCGGGAGCAGGCGGCCCAGGGTCTGTAGGATCGTGTCCAGATCCGTCCACAGCGTGGCCCGGGCGGCGTACTCCAGGTAAAGTCGGTTCTTCTCCGGGATGAGCTCGGCGATGTAGAAGGCCTCAGGGTCGGGAACGTCCGCGAACAGGGCGGCCTCGTCCAACACGATTCCCGGATGCGTGAGCCCCGGGGTCAGGGCGAGCACCCCCGCACGCTGCTCCGGCGGATAGTGGGCTACGTAGCGGGGCACCTCGGGTCGAGGACCCACCAGGCTCATCTGGCCGGCGAGCACGTTGAGCAGCTGCGGCAGCTCGTCCAGCTTGGTACGCCGCAACCAGCGACCGACGCGTGTGACCCGCTGGTCGGCGTCCACCGTGAGCAGCATCCCGTTACCGTCGGCGCCGACCGTCATCGTGCGGAACTTGACCATCCGGAACGTGCGCCCGTCCCGCCCGACTCGCGTCTGGCGGAAGAACACCGGGCCGCCGTCATCGAGCTTGATCACGAGCGCGATCACCGCGAACACAGGCCACAGGACCGCGAGGCCGAGCAGGGTCGAGCCGACGTCGAAAGCGCGCTTGGCCGGTGTCACCGGCGGTGTCTCCGTACCACGTCGCACACGGCTTCGATCACGTCGGTCACGTCTGCGTCGCTGAGGCACACGTTGAGCGGCAGGCTTACCATGCGCTCGTAGCTCGCGTGCGCCACCGGGAAACTGTCAGGGCGGTAGCCGTACTTGTCGCGGTAGTAGGGGTGGAGGTGGATCGGAATGAAGTGCACCGACGTACCGATGTTGCGCCGCGTCATCTCCTCGATGAAGGCGTCTCGCTCGATGCGCAACGCCCGGGGCACGAGTCGCAGCACGTACAGGTGCCACGCATGCTCGACATCAGGGCGCACTGTGGGCGTCTCGAGCGCGGGATCCGCGGCGAACGCGGCGTTGTACCGGGCCACGATCTCGCGACGTCGTGCCTCGAACCCATCCAGCTTTTTGAGCTGCCACAGGCCCAGCGCCGCCTGGATGTCCGTCATGTTGTACTTGAAACCTGGCAGCAGGATTTCGTAGAACCACTTCCCGCCCTTGCCGTACCGCTTCCAGGCGTCCCCGCTCATCCCATGTAGGCTCACGACCCGGGCGCGCTCCAGGAACTCGGAGCTCCCGGTCAGCATTCCCCCCTCGCCGGTCGTGAGATTCTTGGTCGCGTAAAAGCTGAACGCGACCGGATTGTCTCCGGAGCCGATGGGTTGGCCCCGGTAGCGGGCGGGCAACGCGTGCGCGGCGTCCTCCACCACGGCGAGCCGGTGCCGCCGCGCCAACTCTCGAATCGGGTCGAGGTCGACCGGGTGCCCGGCGAAGTGGACCGGGATGACCCCGCGCGTGCGCGGGGTGACGCGCCGCTCGATCTCCAGCGGATCGATGTTGAGCGTGTCGGGCTGGACGTCGGCGAGGACCGGACGGGCGCCCACGTGCTCGATCACATTCACCGAAGCGGCGAAGGTGATGGGGGTGGTGATGACCTCGTCGCCCGGCCCAATCCCGAGCGTCACGAGCGCGGTGTGGAGGCCCGCCGTGCAGGAGTTGAGCGCGAGCGCGCCCGGCGCGCCGAGGTACGCGGCGAACTGGCCTTCGAACCGCTGGGTGCGCGGCCCGGTGGTGATCCAGCCCGAACGCAGCGCGTCTACCACCTCCCTGATCTCCTCCTCGCCGATGAGGGGCGGCGAAAAAGGCAGGAACTCCGCGCGGTGGCTGGGCGAGGGGAGGTGGCAGACGCCGCCTGCCTGCTCCGGCACCGTCAGTTCACTGGCCGTGGTCATGGATCGCTCGTGTTCGCGTGTAAGGGCCCCGCGTCGCCTGCGCAAGCTGCGTGCGGAGCGTGCCGAGCGGGGGTGGTCGCAGTAACGATGTTGGCCACAAGGAATTGACTGCCTAGGCCGAGGCGCGTCGCCCGGCCCGGATGTAGACGGTTGTCCCGACCTTGGGGCTGTCGTGGGACAGCGCCTGGGCCGCCAGGCGCCCGAGCGGCGAGCGGCACCGAGCTCGAAACGCCGCCAAGCGCGACGGCCCGGCGGAACCGCTTACTCCGGAGCGGCTTGCACGGGTCGTCCGGCGTCGTGCAGAAGTGCCGCCCGCGCCACGCCGCAGCTGCGGGAGAGCGTGCGGAGGGCACGATACTTGAGAGTCCACGTGGCGCTGCGAAGCACCACCCCCGCGTGTGGAGGTCCTGGATGCCGGCCGTGAGTCAGCTGACAGTGCTGGGTAGGGCGATCGTTGCGGACCTGCTCATTCTTGCCGTCGTGACGTGCCAGGACCAGGGACCGGTGGTCCACCGCGCCCGCGGGATTTCCGCGGTGTCGACCGACTCCACGGGGCCGGTAACCTTCGTCGGCGCGGGCGACATCGCCGACTGCGGGGGCTTCCTGGGCGATGAGCGGACCGCCGCGCTGCTCGACACCATCCCCGGCACCGTCTTCACCATTGGCGATAACGCCTATCCCAATGGGTCGGACGCCGACTACGCCAACTGCTACGCTCCAACGTGGGGTCGTCACAAGGCGCGTACCAAACCCGCGGTCGGGAACCACGAGTACTACCTGGGCAATGCGGATGCGACGTGGCGGTACTGGGGTCAACAGGCCGGCGACAGCGGCAAGTACTACTACAGCTACGATCTCGGCGCCTGGCACATCATCGTGCTGAACGCGGAGGACAGTTACGTGTCGGCGTCGGCCGGATCGCCGCAGGAGCTGTGGCTTCGGGCGGACCTCGCGGCGACGAACAAGCGCTGCATCATAGCCATGTGGCACGAGCCGCGGTTCTACTCGTCGTTCTCGTCGGGGTCGGTCGGATTCCGTCCTTACCTGAGTGCCTTTTGGTCGGATTTGTACAATGCGGGAGCCGCGATCATCCTAAATGGCCACAGCCACAACTACGAACGGTTCGCGCCGCAGGATCCCGCGGGGAACGTCGACACGCTGCGCGGCGTCGTGGAGTTTATCGTCGGGACCGGAGGCCAGAAGGCGTATCGGCCAGACAGTTCGATTCGGGTCAACAGCGTGGTGCGAGGCGGTGACAATGGTGTAATCAAGTTCACACTGTCCGATGCCGGCTACAGTTGGCAGTTCATTCCCGTGGCGCGGGCAACGTTTACCGATTCGGGCAGCGGCATGTGTCCTGGCAACCAGCCTCCTGTCGCGCGGCCGGGTGGCCCGTATAAGTCCGAGAGCGCGGTCGCCTTTGACGGAAGCGCATCGTCGGACCCCAACCAAAACGTGCCGCTCAGTTACGCCTGGGACTTCGGCGACGGTGCGACCGGGACTGGCGTTGCGCCGACGCACACCTATGCAGCGGAAGGCGTGTACACGGTGACGCTGGTCGTAACGGACACGAAAGGGTTGGCTAGCCAACCCGCAACGACGACCGCGTCGATTGCGAATCAGCCGCCCGTGGTACATGCCGGGGCCGATGCCTGGATTCCGCCGGGGGGCACGTACCGGCTCAGCGCCACCTTTAGCGATCCGGGCGGTGCGGGGGAGGCGCCGTGGGCGTACACCATCGCTTGGGGAGACGGCGCGACCGACACCGGCAGCACCAGCCGCCAAGACCTCCCCATTACCGCGAGCCACACGTACGTGACGGCCGGCAGCTACGCGGTTCTGGTTGACGTGACCGACAAGGACGGCGGAACTGGGTCGGGTGGTCTCAGTGTGTTGGTAGACCCCACGCCTCCTCCCATGGTGGTCGTGGGCGCCGGCGACATCGCGCGTTGCGATAGGACGAACGACGAAGCGACGGCGGCGGCTCTCGACACCATCTCCGGCACGGTCTTCACGACGGGCGACCATGTGTACGCGACCGGGTCGCTCGCCGACTTCACGACCTGCTACGGTCCTTCCTGGGGGCGCCACCAGGCGCGCACGCGCCCCGTGGTGGGTGACAAGGACTATCTCACGACGGACGCCGCGGGCTACTTCCAATACTTCGGGGCGGCAGCGGCGGGCGATAGCGGCAAGTACTACTATAGCTACGACGTCGGTGGCTGGCACATCGTGGTGCTCAACAGCAGTATCTCGACCAGCGCCGGCTCTCTCCAGGAGCGGTGGCTCAAAGCCGACCTCGCGGCGAGCGCCAAGAAGTGCACGCTCGCGATCTGGCACTATCCCCGCTTCAGCTCGACTGGCACGGCGGTGCGTTCGGGTGTGAAGCCGTTGTGGGACGATCTCTACGCTGCCGGGGCGGAGCTCGTTCTGAACGGTCATTACAACGTGTATGAGCGATTCGCGCCGCAGGATCCCGCGGGGGTTGCCAACGCGAACGGCATCCGGCAGTTCACCGTCGGGACAGGCGGCCAAGGCACCACCTCATTCGACACGCCGCTCGCTACGAGCGAACTGCGCAACACCGGCACTTATGGAGTGCTGAAGCTCACGCTGTCCGCGGGGGGCTACGCGTGGGCGTTCGTCCCGGCGGGGAGTGGGACCTTCAGGGATTCCGGCAGCACCGCGTGCCACTGAGCCGCACCGACCGCGCGCTCGCCGGGTGGTTGTGGCTGTCGCTCGGCACGGGGGCGCAGGCCGTGCTGACGGTCCTGGTGCTCGCGGTGCTGGCGCGGCTGCTCGGGCCGCAGGATTTCGGCGTCGTGTCGGCGGCGCTGCTCGTCATCAATTTCTGCCTGATCTTCTCCCAAGGGCTCCTGGGGCCGGCGCTGGTGCAGCACCCCGCGCCGGGGGAGACACACGCGCGCACCGCGTTCACGCTGTCGGCGGCCGGCGGCGTCGTGCTGCTCGCGCTGCTGTGGCTGCTGGCGCCGGTGGTGGCTCGCGCGCTCGGGAGCCCGTCCCTGATGCCGGTGCTCCGCGCCCTGGCGTGCGTGCAGCCGATCCAGGCGCTGGGAGTCGTGTCCGACGCCCAGCTGCGGCGCGCGCTCGCATTCCGCGAGCTGGCCACGATTCGGGTGCTCTCCTACGCTGCCGGCTACGGCCTCGTCGGGATCGGGGTCGCGGTCGCGGGTGGCGGCCTGTGGGCGTTGGTTGCCGCCTACGCGGTGCAAGCGTCGGTGACGACGCTGCTCCTGTTCCGCCGCGTGCCGGTGCGCCCCGGGGGAGCGTGGGGCGTGGACCGCCGAGCGGCGGCCGAGCTGCTCGGGTTCGGCGGCGGCTTCTCGCTCGCGCGCATCGGCAACTACGCGGCGGTGAACGGCGACAACTTCGTTGCGGTCAAGTGGCTTGGGGTCCAGGCGCTGGGCCTGTACGAGCGCGCCTACCAGCTGATGGCGATGCCCGCCACGCTGCTGGGTCAGGTGCTCGACGATGTGCTGTTCCCGGCGATGGCCCAAATCCAGTTCGACACCGGGCGGCTGGCGGTAGCCTACCGCCGCCTCGTCGCGGGCATGGCGGTGATGACCCTGCCGCTCTCGGCCGTCGCGGTGGCGCTCGCGCCGGAGCTGATCTACGCCGTCCTCGGCCCCAAGTGGGGCGACGCGGCGCTGCCGTTCCAGGTGCTCGCGGTCGGCACGCTGTGCCGCGCCAGCTATAAGGTGAGCGACTCACTGACGCGGGCGGTGGGTGCCGTGTACCAGCGGGCGTGGCGCCAGTGGATCTACGCGGCGCTGGTGATCGGCGGCGCGGTCGTCGGGCAACGCTGGGGGATCGCCGGCATCGCCGCGGGTGTGGTGGTCGCGCTGCTGGTCAACTTCGTCCTGATGGCGCAGCTCTCGCTGCGGCTGGTGGGGTTGTCGTGGGGGGACTTCGGCCGCGCCCACCTCCCGGGCTTGCGGCTCGTGATGGTGACTGCCCTGCCGGTGTGGGGGACGGCGGCGCTGGCGCGCGGCGTGTGGGCATTCGGGCCCTGGGCCGTACTCGCGGCGGCGCTCACCGCCGGCGTGGTCGCCGTGGGGACGGCGCTCGCGCTCGCGCCGGAGTGGTGCCTCGGCGCCGACGGCCGCTGGCTGGCGGAGCGTGTGGCGCGCTTCGCGCTCGAGCGGCTGCGGCGGATGCACTCGGCGCCGCGCGAGGAACCGAGCACATGAGCCTGACGACCCGCCGGCGGCCGAAGATCTGTCTCGTGGGCGGCGAGGACGTAGATGCGCGGCTCGACATCACCGCCGCGTTGAGTGCCTCCTTCGAGATCTGCGCGCTCGGCTCCGAGCCGGGGCTCGCCGCGCGATTCGCGCGGGCCGGCGTGCGGTACCGCGCCTACGCGATGTCGCGCCGCGCGAGCCCCCGGCGCGACCTGGGGACGCTGTGGCAGCTGGTGCGTCTGCTGCGCGAGGAGCGTCCCGACCTGGTCCACACCTTCGACTCGAAGCCGTCGGTGTGGGGCCGGATCGCGGCCCGGCTCGCTGGGGTGCCGCACGTGGTCGGTACGCTCCCCGGGCTCGGCTCGCTCTACACCGCGGGGTGGGGCGGGTGGCGGGCATGGCTGATCCGGCAGGTGTACCAGCCGCTCCAGACCCTCGCGTGCCATCTCTCCGACCTGACGATCTTTCAGAACGAGGACGACGCTCACGAGTTCACGAAGCGGCGCGTCGTGCCGCGCGACCGCACCGCCGTGATCCCTGGCTCCGGCGTGCGCACGGACGTGTTCGAGCCCCGGTCCCCGGTGGCCGCCGGTCGCGAGCGGGCCGAGTTGCGCGCCGAGCTCGGGATCCGGGACGACGCGGTGGTGGTAACGATGGTGGGGCGGGTGATGCGGTCCAAGGGTGTGCTCGACTTCGCGGCGGCGGCACGGGCGCTGGGCGGCGGACCGCCGCCGCTCGCGTTCCTGCTCGTCGGCCCCGCGGACACCGACAGTCTCGATGCGCTCACCGCCGCCGAGCTGGCCCGGGTGCAGCGCAGCGTCCGCTGGCTGGGGCGGCGCGGCGACGTGCCGCAGCTGCTCGCCGCCTCGGACGTGTTCGTGCTGCCGTCGTTCTATCGGGAGGGGATCCCGCGTGTGCTGCTCGAGGCGGCGGCGATGGGGTTGCCGCTCGTCGCGGCGGATTCGCCCGGATCGAAGGACGTCGTGCGGCACGGCCTGAACGGCTTCCTGGTGCCGCCGCGGGGCGTGGAGGCGCTCGCCGCTGCGGTGCTTACGCTGGCGCGGGATGCCGCGCTGCGGCACCGCTTCGGTGAGGCGTCGCGCCGGCTAGCGGTGGAGGAGTTCGATCTCGCGGTGGTCGCGGAGCGCACGCACTCGGTGTACGCAGGACTGCTCCACGCCGGGCCGCCTGTCCCGGGACCGGTGGCGTGACGCGTCGCGGGCTGGTCCGGTCGCTCCTGATCGTCGCCATGGCAGTCCTCTATCCGTTCCACTGGGATATCCGCTGGATCAACGTCAGCCTGGGAGATGGCGTCGTAGCACTGATCTTGTGCCTGCTGGTCTTCCAGGCGGCCGCCAGCAAGTTCCCGTTGCCTCGTTACGTGCTCCACGCCGGCGTCCTGATCGCAGTGATCGCCGTGTCGATGATCGCGAACACGCTCTCTCCGCCGGGGTCGTTCTTTTCGCTACGGGACTCGGAGGTCGAAGTCGCGAAGCTGTTTGCGGTGATCGCGTGGATGGTGTCGGTCTGCTGGGTCGTCTCGGATGACTTCCCGCCGCGCTACCTGCTGTGGTCGACCGCCTCGGTCCTGGTCGCCTGCGCCTTCGCGATGCTGACCGTGTACGAGAATCTGTTCCTCCGCATGGATCGTCCCACCGGGCCCTTCGATAACGCCAACCTGTACGGCAACTATCTGATGCTGAACGTGTTCCTCGCCCTGGGCGCGCATAATCTCCTCACCGAGGACCGCACCGGCGGCGTATCGGGCGGGCCGGGGTTCTTGCGCGCGGCCCGCATCTTGTTCCTGGTCGGGGCGCTTCCCGCCCTCGCGATCGGGATCATGTCGAGCGGCTCACGCGGCACGCTGCTCGGCACCACGATCGGCCTGCTGGCGACTGTGTCTTGGCGGTTGCCCCGACGGCTCAGCGCGCGCCGGCTCTGGGTCGCTGCGCTCGGGACGGTCGCGCTGGTTGCCGCCATCGCCTGGTTTCTCGCTCACGGGCCGTTCCTGCTCCACCGACTGGCCCGCACCACTCACGGGGACCCGAACGTCATCGAACGCGCGGCGTTGTGGCGTGCGGCGGGGGATGCATTCGTCGCGCATCCGGTCTTCGGGGTGGGTTACGGGCAGTTCGCGGGTTACGCCAGCGCTACGCATCACCTCCGGGCCCTGGTGACGCACGAGACGTACCTGTCCGTTGCGGCCGAGCTGGGAGTACCTGGGCTCCTGGTCTTTCTGTGGCTGCTAGGAGCCGTCGTGCGAGACAGCCGGCGCGTGAGGGTGGCGACGGGGAGCCGGATTCCCCGCGTGCTGTTCGGGTTTTTAGTCGCGACCGCGGTCCAGGGCCTGGTCAACAACGTGGATCAGTTCCGCTCTTTGTGGATCGCCGCGGGCATGGTCGCCGCGCTCACCCTGCGGGAGCGGGCGGCGCGTGCCGCCGCTATTCGCCCCGGGCCACGATCACGGGCGAAACCGGCGGCGGCGTGGGCCGCAGGCTGGCCGACTCCGGCCGGATGAGGGCGGCGATTACCACCGCCGCCTCCTCTGGCGTCTGCCCCTCGTTGTGAATCCGATGGAGGGTAAGGCGGTGCGCTCCCGCGAGCCCGCGCCCCGTGGTCAACACGTCATCCCACACTGTGACGGCGCGGAGCCACGCGGCGTCTCGCTTGCCGCGTGCCAGGTCCCGGTCGAGACGGCTGGCGGTGACCGCACGGCGCTTGAGCCGCTGGCGGACTTGCGCGGGTGCCGCGTCCATCACGATCACGACGAGCCGCGGCGGCAAGACTTCCTCCAGGCATCGCACGAGCTGCGGCCACACCTCGTGCTGCGC
>Ga0209057_1001366_pt1 | contig 19713 bp, 18 predicted proteins | sample GraSoiAngelo_146_FD_185903 | JGI IMG/M metagenome (GOLD analysis project Ga0209057, IMG submission 185903) | Grasslands soil microbial communities from the Angelo Coastal Reserve, California, USA - 14_1009_05_30cm (SPAdes) (version 2) | ecosystem: Environmental > Terrestrial > Soil > Grasslands ... | reverse complement strand
TCGCGCCCGAGGCGACCGCACGCACACTTCGCGCATACCGACGAGGACGTGGGAGCTGGCCCTTGATGGTCGGACGCAGGGTCGAAGCGCGTTGCGGCTACTGGTCCGGCCAGCGAATCGACCGAGCAGATCTTCCAGGCGACACCGCTCAGCCCTCGGTGCGCAGCTCCTCGAGGTCGAGGTCGCGCTCGATGCGACGGAGGACCTCGTCGTCGATGACGCCGCGCTCGTGGAGATCGAACGCGGCGCGGCGTTCCGCTTCGATCGCCTCGCGGCGGATCTGCGTGTGCTCGAGCAGCTCCGTCTCGGCGGCTCCCGGCTCGGCGTTGTCGTGAAGGTCGGCGTGGCTGGTGCGGTGCTGGTACTGGGAGCGCAACGTGTCGATGAGCGGCACGTGCCCGGGCCGCTCGGTCGCGAGCTCATCGAGCCGGGCGAGCGCAGCCTCGGCGGTGAGGACGCGCGCGTGTGATTCCGCGTGACCGACGTCGCCATCAGCTGCGACGCCGAGCATGCGGATCATCGCCGGCAGCGTGAGCCCTTGACCGACGAGGGTCGCGAGGATCACGACGAACGTGACGAACAGGATGAGGTCGCGCTGCGGGAAGGACTCCGGCAGCGCGAGCGCGGCCGCGAGCGAGACGACGCCTCGGAGTCCGGACCATGCGACGACCGTGACCGCCTGCCACGGCGGGTTCGGATCGCTCCGACCGATGGCCGGAATGAGGCGCGGACCGTACGTGAACGGGAACACCCACACGAAGCGCCCGAACACGACCGCAGCCACGATCGCGACCGTCGCGGTGATCGTGTCCCCACCGAGGTGCACGTTACGCACGACTTCCGGCAGCTGCAGGCCGAGGAGCGCGAACACGATCCCGTTGAGGAGGAAGAGCCAGATCTGCCAAACGCCCGCGCCTACGACGCGCGCGTCAGAGCTCGCGTGACGCATCGCGTGACGTGACCACACGCCCGCGACCACAGTGGCGAGCACGCCGGACACACCGATCGACTCGGCGGGGAGGTACGCGGCGTACGGCGCGACGAGACCGATGGCCGTGAAGATCGCCACGTCCGCAACGTTCTCGGCGACCTTGTCGATGAGCCATCCGATGGCCATACCGACGAAGACGCCGCCGGCGAGAGCCCACACGAACGCGAGCGACGCGTCGAGAAGCGAAAAGACTCCAGCGGCGACAGCCGCGACCGCAAACCGATAGATCACGAGTGCGGTCGCGTCGTTCACGAGGCTCTCGCCCTCGAGGATCGTGACGATGCGGCGTGGCACGCCGAGCCGCTGGAAGATCGTCGTCGCGGCGACGGCGTCCGGCGGTGACACGATGCCGCCGAGCGCGAACGCGCCGGCCCATCCAAGGCCGGGAACGAGGGCGTGCGCGACGAGCGCCACCAGCGTCGCGGTGAAGAGCACGAGGCCGACCGCGAGCAACACGATCGGCCGGAGGTTCGCCTTGAACTCGCGAAGCGACGTGAAGTAGCCGCCGGCGAAGAGCAGCGGCGGCAAGAAGCCGAAGAACACGAGCTCCGGCGCGAGCGTGACTTGCGGGATCCCGGGCGCGAAGGTCAGGGCAAGGCCGCCGACCACCATCACGATCGGCGTCGACGCGCCGAGTCGCCGCGAGATCGCGGTGAGGACGATGACGATCGCGATGAGCAGGAGCGCGAGCTGGATCTGACTCACGGACGCGAGGGTACGACCTAGCCCTGGCGCTCCTGCGCGTACGACTTCTGAAGCCGCTCTGCGACTTGCTGCAGCCAGCGCAGCTCGGTGAGGCCGGCGCGCGCGATGACCAGCCCGCGCGTGAACGCGAGCCACGGACGCAACGTCCCTGATACGAGGCCGAGCCAGGTCGCGCCGGTCGCGTCGACCTTCGGACCCTTCCCCTTCACGTCGGCGGGCTCCGCGTGGAGCTTGCCGTCGCCGGCCTGGAATTCGATCGCCTCGTTCGTGTCGGTGAATCGAAGGAGAGCGCGAGCAGCGACGACGTCCTTCAGGTTCGCGAGCACGCGCTCGTCAGACGCCGCCGCTTCGAGGATGCGGAGCACCGCTTCGCGCGTGTTCACCGGGTTCGGCCCCGAGGATGCCGCGATGCGCGCGGCCTCGATCGCCTCTTCCAACGTGCTCATGCGAGTTTCAGGTCACTGCGCACCGTCGTGGGGATCTCCGTTCCGCGGTGACGCAGCACGAAGAACGCCGCTGCGCCGATCATCGCGCCGTTATCCGTGCAGAGCCGCGGCGGCGGCACGACGAGCGGACGGCCGATGCGCTTCGCGATCTCCTCGCGGAGCGCGAGGTTCGCGGCGACGCCGCCGCCGAGGAGCACCGTGTCGACGGCATGCTCGGCCGCGGCGCGCGCGGTCTTCTCCGCGAGCGTCTCGGTGATCGCCTTCTGAAAGGACGCGGCGACGTCGTTCACAGGCACCTCGCCCTTCGCCTCGAGCGAGCGCACGAGACGTTGCACCGCGGTCTTCAGCCCCGAGAACGAGAAGTCGTAGCGATCGGACACGGTCGCGCGCGGCAGCGGGAACGCGTTCGGATCGCCGGACTTCGCGGCTTTTTCGATCAACGGCCCGCCGGGGAAACCGAGCCCGAGCAGTCGCGCGACCTTGTCGAACGCCTCGCCCGCAGCGTCGTCGATCGTGCGCCCGAGCGGCCGGAAGCGGCGATGCGCCTCCATGAGCACGAGATCGCTGTGCGCGCCGGAGACCACGAGGACGATCGCGGGGAGTTCGGGCTCGCGCGGCGCGACCACGCCCTCGTACAGCCAGTTCGCGTACACGTGGCCCTCGAGGTGGTTCACGCCGACGAAGGGCAGCCCGGCCGAGAGCGCGAGACCGCGCGCGTAGTTCGCGCCAACGAGGAGGCACCCGATGAGGCCGGGGCCGACCGTCGCGGCGACCGCGTCGACGCCACGCAACTCGACGCCCGCCTCGCGGAGCGCGGTCTGCGTGATCGCATCGAGCGAGCGCAGGTGCTCGCGCGCCGCGACCTCGGGCACGATGCCACCGGTGTCCTGGTGCGCGAGCTGCGAGGCGACGACGTTCGAGATGATGTGGCGTCCGTCGTCAACGACCGCGACGCCGGTCTCGTCGCACGAGGTCTCGATCGCGAGGATCCGCACTTATTCCTCGAGCGCTGCTTGCAGCTTCGCGAGGCGATCGCGGACGCTGCGATCGCGGAGACGCTCGGTCCACATGATGATCGCGTCCTCGTTGTTGTCGGAGTAGTAGCGGCGGCGAATACCCGCGGGCCGGAAGCCGTACTTCTCGTACAGCCGCTGCGCCGCGAGATTCGACGCCCGTACCTCGAGCGTGAGCCACTCGGCGCCCAACCTCTGCGCGCGTTCGAAGATCGAGATCAGCATGCGCTCGCCGATCTTGCGCCGGCGATGCTCGGGGAGGACCGCGAACGTCGTGATGTGCGCCTCGTCGAGCGAGAGCCAGAGTCCCGCGTAGCCGACGGTGCGGTCGCCCTCACGGGCAACGATGTAATGAGCGTTCTTGTTCTGCGTGAGCTCCTGCTTGAACGCGTTCGCCGGCCAGGGCACCGGAAACGACGCGTTCTCGACCGCCTGCACCGCGGGAATGTCCTCGACCGTCATGTCGTCGATCACGATCGGAAAGAGCGCTACCACTTTGTTCGCCCTTCCCGCCGACGCCGCGTCCGTCGCCTCTCACTCGGAACGCCGCCACTGGGCCCTGCTGAATGAGAGTCGGTCCGAGTGGCGGCTCGCAGTCCCGTGAGCCTCGTTCGAGGCGACCGCCGCGTCGTAGGCGAACTCGCGTGCCGCGCTCGTTCGGTCGCTCCGATCGCCATGTCGATTGCGCTCATGATCTTTTTGGCAGCCCGAGCGCGAGGTCATCGGTGGGTGCGGGCGAGAACGGCTGATCAAAAGTCATACGGATAGACGGCTGCTTCACGTAGATCGGCTCGATCTCGCCGAGCTTCGTTTGCGGTGCGGCCTCGAGCGCCCGCCACCCCAGCTCCGCGAGATAGCCGGCGCGACGCATCCGTGACGCGGGCGACGCGAAGAGCGCCTTCGGGCCGAGGAGGTCGCGCAACAGCTGCTCCGCCTCCTCATCGATCTCGCCGACGAAGAGCGTGTGCGTGCCGATCTGCCGGCACAGCTGCGGCAGCGTCGCAGCGATGTACGGTGAGCGACGGAGCCATTTGCGGTTCCGCTCCTGATAGATCGCCGCGTACCACTCCGTGCGACCCGCCGGCAGCAGCGCGCAGGTCCGTTGCTTCGAGGGCGCGTGCGGGTACGCGAGCACGTCCAGCGTCGAGACGCCAACGAGCGCGGCGCCCGCGCCGCGCGCGATGCCCTGCGCCGCTGCGATAGCGACGCGCAGGCCGGTGAACGATCCTGGACCTGACGCGACGGCGACGCGGTCGATGTCGGCGGCGAGGGACAGTCTCGCATCGGTGAGCATGCGCTCGATCGTCGGGAACAGCTCATCGCCGTGACGCCGCTGCGCGTGCCACGTCGTCTCGGCGAGCACCGCGCGCCCGTCGTAGAGCGCGACAGACGCCCACGCAGTCGAGGTGTCAAGCGCCAAGAGAGTCATGGAACCCCCGCAGCAGCTCGCGCGACCGCGCGCCCGTCGGCTCGAGCAGCACGCGCCGCTTCGTGTCCGCGATGTGCTCGAGATGTACGTCGAGTCGATCCGTCGGCAGCGCGTCGCCGGCGCGATCCGGCCACTCGATCACCGTGATGCCACCGCCGTCGAGCGTCTCCTCCCAGCCGGTCGAGCCGAGGTCTTGGCCTTCGAGGCGATACAGGTCGAGATGGAAGAACGGCATGCGTCCACCGTAATGCTCGCGAAGGATGATGAAGGTCGGGCTCGCGACATCGCCGGGGTCGAGTCCGAGTCCCGCGGCGACGCCCTTCGCGAGCACGGTCTTTCCCGCGCCGAGCTCGCCCCAGAGCGCGAGGACGTCGCCCGGACGCGCGAGGCGCGCGAGCCGCTCGCCGATCCGCTCGGTGTGCAAGCTCGAATGGCTGACTAGGTCAAGCCGCTCCTCGCTCGACTTTTTGGAATCGGCGGCGCTCAAGGATGAGCCGGATGGTAAGGCCGAGGAACGAACCCAAGAGCGCCGCCCAGACGAACATCCAGATGTCGCGCGGCAGGAAGCAGAGTGCGTCGAGCGGCGTGCCGGTACCGCAGCCAAGCGAGAACACGAGCGGCACGATCCCGAGGAGACCGATCACGTTGCGCTGGCGCTCTAGACGCCGTCGGCGTGCCGCATAGTCGAGACGCCGCTTCTCCACGTCGCGGAGGCTGCGCTTCTTCTTCGCCATCAGACGGGTTCAAGAGTGCGGAGGTTGCCGGTCGGTACGGTGCCCACCGCTGTTTCGAGCGCGTTCGCGACGACCTCACTGGTGAAGGTCACTTCGTGCGCCGGCGACGCCGAACCCTCGATCGGCATGACCGCGCCCCAGTCCGGCGCGAGCGCGAGCGTCGGCGCGATCGTCGGCACGGCCATGACACCCGACGACGCGAAGACGAAGAGCCGCGCAGACGCTGCGTGTATCGCGGCGCGCGCGCCGACGAGGGGCAAGAACGGCGAGAAGACTTCGGCCGGAAGCTGCGACGTTCCGAAGCCGAGAAGGCAGAGCACCGTCGGGGTGTCGGCGACGGGCGCCGCGCCGCGCGCGGAGACCTCATCGCCGAAGAGCGTTCGGAGGCCCGCCGCGGGCACCGCACCGGTGACGATCCCGGCGACGCCGCAGGCGTGCGCGCGCGCGATCGCCTCTGCCGCGCTTCGGCCGCCGCCGATGAGGATCCGGTCACGCAAGCGGACGTCGATACGCGACGGCGCGAGCTCGTCGGCGCGGCCGTCGACGGCGAGCGTGAGCTCCCCGACCGCATCGGGCCCGTACGCGACGACGCCCTGGATCGCCCATGCCGCGCCCTCGATGGTGATCGCCCAATCCGTCGACTCCATGACGACGCCGTCCAGGGCCGCGCGGACCGACCAGCGATCGATCACCGGCGCGAACTCGAGATCACCGTTCGCACGCACGTGGACGATCCGGCCGTCGAACGGCGCGCTCAGGGCACGCGCGAACCGGCGCCCGGTGCGCGCGATGATCGCGCCCCGCTCGAGCTCCGCACCAGGTGGCACGCGCATCACCTGCGGGAGGTCGACCGGCGCGACGCCGAGGCGGCGCGCGCCCAAAAGACGAACGGGCTCGCCAAACGTCGTCCCATTGGCCACGACCTCGCCGGCGCGGACCCGCTGACCGACGGCGGCACGCTGCGACGCGCCGAGCGGCAGGGATTGCCTTACACGCTGATCGGCGAAGCGCCAACTCATCTCAACCGCTCGTTGTCACTCGCGAGGAGGACTCGGCGGCGAAGCCGCTCGTCGCTCGACTTTCTCATACCAGTCCCTCGGACGAGAGCGCGGTGAGCGCGGAGTGCCAGCGGGCGAGTGCCGGAAGTCGCTCGGCGTCACGCTGCGGCAGATCGAGCGGTCGGCCGCGCACGTCGACGATGACGCCCAGTGCGAGCGCGTCGGCGCTCGCGGTCTCCGCCGAACCGCCGACCCGGAGATCGACGCGGCCCGTCGTCGGCATGAGCAGGAACGCTCCGCGCGTGATCCGTTGCTCGATCGTGCCGGTCGCGTCGCTCACCGTCAGCGTCATCGCACGGCGTGGCCACAACGTCATCGCGATCGCGAGCGGCTCGATACGCCCCGCGATGTCGGCGCTGCCGCGCGACGCGATCGCGCCCGCGGCGATCAGCGCATCTGGCGCCTCGCGCGAGAGGCATGTCGTGCCGCGCGTCTCGAGGGCGTCGATCGCGACGATCGCGCATTGCGCGGCACGCGGGAAGCGCGCGATCCGGCCGGTGCACACGATCGCGCGCGCGGCGCGGAACGGCGCGACCGAGATCCCACTGCGCTCCGCGTCGCGCAGCGTGTGTGCGACGGCCTCGCGCGCGAGCGCCATCTCGAGCGCGAGCGTGAGCGTCGTTGCGGGCACCGCGTCGGGCCAGCGCGCGCGATTGAAGACGCGTTCGAGGAGCGCCGGCCCATCGACCGCGCGCGGCACCCAGCGACGGACGCGGTCGAGCCCGGCGCGCGCGACCACGCGGTCGGCATTCGTGCCAACGCCGAGATGCGAGTGGAGCGCGATGACCGCGCCAGTAGGTGTCGCGAGCGCGAGCGACGTGCTCGCGCCGCTCACGTCCAGCACAAGCGTGTCACGCATATCCGCGGCCGCGACCGCACGCGCCGCGCTCTCGACCGCCTCGTCGCGCAAAACGATGTCACCGGCTGGCCGGCGCATCCCGCGAAGTCGAGCGACGATCCCCTCCCTCGCGAGAGCGGCGGTCGGTCCGGGGATCGCCTCAAGGGCGAGCGGCGCGAGGCTCGGTGCGATGCGTGCTCGGGTGCGCTCGTCGGACGCGATGAGGACGACGGGCGGTTTTGGACGGCCGGCGGTGGCGGCCCGCAGCGCTTCGACGACATCGATGACGCCGTTCTGATCGCGGCTGCCCGCGACGATGAGCACCGCATCGGGATCGGCTTCGCGGATCGCGGTCGCGCGCTCGATGAACGACTCGCGCCCGTTCGCGGCGAGCGTGAGCACGATGTCGGCGCACGCGCCAAGGGCTGCCGCGCTCGCCGCCGCGCGATCAGCGTTCTCGCGGCCGACGACGAGCGCCAAGCGAAGCGGCGTGCCGGTCCAGACGCGAAGGTCAGCGGCGTCAGTACGTGGGCCGATGCGTTTCGCGGAACCCTCGTGCGCGACGTCGACCGTGGCGACGAGCCCGGTCGCGGTCGCGACGGTCATTTCAACTCGCTCGGCTCATGTGTTCGAGCGGATCGGCGAGCGACGCGCCTCTGCCACGAACGCGTCGAAGATGCGAGCCGCTGCCTTCCCCACTTCAGCCTTTCGCTCGGGATGCCACTGAACGCCGATGACCCAGCGGTGCGTCGGCGACTCGAACGCTTCGACGAGTCCGTCGTGCAGCACCGTCGCCCGCAGCCCGGGCGCGAGACGATCGGGCGTCACCGCCTGGTGATGGCGCGAGTTCACGAGCATGTCGTCCGTGCCGGAGAACTCCGCGAGCCTCGATCCTGCGCGCGCGGCGAGACGGTGCGGGGTGACCTGCTCGTCCTTCGCCTGATGGCCCTTCACGTCCATGGCGAGCGTGCCGCCCATGGCGACGTTGACGAGCTGGAACCCGCGGCAGATCGCGAGCACCGGGACGTCGGCATCGAGCGCGCGACGCGCGAGCAAGAGCTCGAGCTCGTCGCGCTCAGGGATGACGTTCTCGCACAGGTTGTCGCTGTCGACCTCGCCGTAGCGGTCCGGCGCGATGTCGCCGCCGCCCGAGAAGCAAATACCGTCGATGTCGGAGGGGATCGCGTCGCCCGGCTCGATCACGATGACATCCGCGCCGGCGTCGCGCAGTGCGTCGATATAGCGCTGGCGCGCCGCGAGGTTCGCCGGCGTGCGTACGGCCGAGACGGTGAGGGCGATCCGGGGCCGTGACATCACTTCAATGCTAGGCGTTGGAACGCTGGAGCAGCTCGACCAGTACGCCACCGCTCGCGCGCGGATGGAGGAATGCGACCAGGCCGTCAATACCGCGGCGAGGTGCGCGATCGACCAGCTCTACCCCGGACGCGACCAGACGCTCGAGGGCAGCGGCGAGGTCGTCGACCTCGAAGCAGAGGTGATGCATCGTCGCGCGTCCGCGGTCGGCGAGGAAGCGAGCGATGCCTGAGCTCGAATCGGTCGGCTCGAGCAGCTCGACGCGAGACTGGCCGCGCGTCGCGAAGACGACGCGGACACGCTGGTCCGCGACAAAGTGCTGTCGTCCGATCGTGTAGCCGAGCGTGTCGCGGTAGAACGGGATCGCCTCCGTGAGCGACGGCACGACGACGCCGATGTGGTGGAGCGGACCGGACTCGATGGTGCTCAAGCGCGCCGCGCGTCGTGGACGCCGAAGACGCCGCGCAGATCCTCGCTGATCTCGCCGAGCGTCACGCCCGCGCGCGCGGCCGCGACGATGAGCGGCACGAGGTTCGCGGTGCCTCGCGCGGCCGTCACCAGGTCCTCTTGTGCCCGCTTGGCCGCGATGCCGTCCCGCTTCGCGCGGAACGCCCGCACCTCTTCGGCGCGCCGCCGCGCGAGCGCCTCATCGACGCGGAGCAGCTGGGGCGCCTGCTCGTCCCCCTCGGTGCGGTAGGCGTTCACGCCGACGACGATCTGCTCCTTGCTCTCGACGGCACGCTGCTGGCGGTAGGCCGAATCTTCGATCTCCCGCATCTGGTAGCCGTTCTCGATCCCGCGGAGCGCACCACCGAGGGAATCGATCTTCGCGATCTCCTCGTGCACGCGGCGTTCGATGTCGGCGGTGAGGGACTCGACGGCATACGCGCCGCCCAGCGGATCGATGGTGTCGGCGACGCCCGACTCCTCGGCGATGATCTGCTGCGTCCGCAGCGCGATGCGCGCCGACTCTTCGGTCGGGAGCGCGAGCGCCTCGTCGTACGCGTTCGTGTGCAGCGACTGCGTGCCGCCGAGCACCGCGGCGAGGCCTTCGATCGCGGTACGCACGATGTTGTTGAGCGGCTGCTGCGCGGTCAGCGTGCTTCCCATGGTCTGCGTGTGGAAGCGCAGCGTGAGCGAGCTCGGATCCTTCGCGCCGAAGCGGTCGCGCATGACCGCCGCCCAGATGCGGCGCGCCGCCCGGAACTTCGCGACCTCTTCGATGAGCGTCGAGTGCGCCGCGAAGAAGAAGGAGAGCTGCGGCGCGAACCGGTCGACCGCGAGTCCGCGTGAGGCCGCACTCTCGACGTACGCGATCGCGTCGGCGAAGGTGAACGCGAGCTCCTGCACCGCGCTCGCACCAGCCTCGCGGATGTGGTAGCCGGAGATGGAGATCGGGTTCCAGCGCGGCAGCGTGTCCGCGGCGTAGGCGATGAGGTCGGTCGCGAGTCGCATCGACGGGCGCGGCGGATAGATGTATGTGCCGCGAGCGATGTACTCCTTGAGGATGTCGTTCTGCGTCGTACCGCCGATGCGTTCCGCCGGCACGCCCTGCTTCTGGGCGACCGCGACGTAGAGCGCGAGTAGGATGGGCGCGGTCGCGTTGATGGTCATCGACGTCGTCACGTCGGCGAGTGGGATACCGGTGAAGAGATGCTCCATGTCCTCGACGCTCGCGATGGAGACGCCGACCTTGCCGACCTCGCCGACGACTCGCGGGTCATCCGGGTCGTAGCCCATCTGCGTCGGGAGGTCGAACGCGACGGAGAGGCCGGTCTGTCCATGCGCGAGCAGCGAGCGGAAGCGCGCGTTCGTGTCCAGCGCGGTCCCGAACCCGGCGTACTGGCGCATCGTCCAAAGCCGACCGCGATACATCGTCGGCTGCACGCCGCGCGTGTACGGCGGCTCGCCTGGCAGACCCGCGGAGGTCGCGGCCTCGCGGTACGCGTCGTCGTCCTGGTACGTCGTCGGGAGCGGCGCGCCGTACGTCGTGTGGAACTTCTTACGTTCCTCGACGCGCTTCTTCACTATGCGATGGTAGGCCGGTCAACGCGGAGTCAGTTCTCGGTCGTCGTCCAGAGACGCCACTCGCCGCTCTCGAAGATCAGATAGCAGATGTATCCGGTCACGCGCGCCCCGTTCTGATCCGCGACGTCCGCGGAATAGCGCACCTCGACGGTCGCGAAGCCTTGGTCCGACTCGACAACGGGACCGATCGCCTGACGTCGCAGCGCGGTGATGCGCCGACCGGTCGCGGCGGACTGCGTCTGCCACGCATCGACGAACTGCGCCGCGGTGTAGTTGTCGTGCACCGCGAGGCTCGTGACCGCGTACAGGGCGAGCGGATCGTCGGCGATGAGCGCGTGCTCCATCCGATCGAGGACGCTGCCGAGCGGCCCGGAGTCCGGCGGCCTCGCCGCGATCGTGTAGCTCTTCCCGTCCGCGCTGAAGATGACGTCAGCCGCGTGCGCGTCCGGATCGATCGCACCGCGGAGGGAGACCGTCACCTTGCGGGTTGAACTTGCACCGGTCTCGGTGTAATCCATGGAGCCGCCGTACGAGACCTGCATCGGTGGGGAGAGCGACGAGATCGTCGCACGCACCTCGAAGCCGCCGCCGTACACGCCGTTCTCGAGATCGACGTGGAAGTGGCCGCGGTCGAGGGCGTTGGCGGCGAGCTCGATAGCGAGGCTGTTGCCCGTCGCGGGATCGCGGAAGGTCACGACGCGCGAGCTCGCGGTTGGCGACGGGGTCAGGTTCGGCGTGCTCACCGGGACGAAGGACACCGGGGCGAGTGTCGCCGGCGCGGCGATCGAAGGCGTGGGCGTCGCGCCGCCGCGCGCGATATCGCCGCACGACACGAAGAGCAACGCGACGGCGACGAGCGGCCCCGGCTTCAACGCGGTCGCAGCACGAGGCGCCCTTCGACCTGGCCGATGCGATCCCGCGCGAGGGCCATCGGCTTGGTCTGCCCGTTCGCCCACAGCTGCATCTGGTCGCCCCAGTGCCGCGAGAAGGGCTGACCGCTCTGGCCGGTCGGGATGATCGACACCGATGCGTCCACGTCCGCTAGATCAACGATCTGACGCTCCGAAGCGTGACTGCGCACGCTAAACGGGCGCAAAAGCGAGTACGCGCCGTTGTTCGGCGAGTAGCCGTCACCGGCGCGCCGCACCGGGCCGATGGTGAAGATCAGGTCGAGCGGCTTCGCCGCGGAGAGCGGGTGCTCGAACGCGACGGTGTGGAGATCGCCCCAGCGCCACTTCCCCACGTCGGCGCCAAGCTTCGCGACGAGGTCCTTCCCAGCCGCATCCAGCGCCGCGCCGGCGATCGCGTCGCGGCCGGTGACCCCGGGATCGCCGAGCTCGACGAACCACTGGCTCGTCGTGGACGCGATGAGCTGATAGAGCGCGAACGTCATGCGGCCGTTCGACGCGTAGTCGTCGTAAAGGGCTGGTCCGAGCTTGTCGGCGAACACGAGGCGCGACATCTGGCCGAGCCACGCCTCGTAGATCGCGGCGCCTGTCGAATCGACGCCCAGCGAGCCGTCCCACTTCTGCACGATGCCCTGCAGCTGTTGACCGAGGGCGGTCGTGGGCCGCGACGCGACGATCGCGTCGCGGTACCGCTGCACCGGAAGCGAGGTGTAGTCGTTCTGCAGTCGGCTCATCGCCACGATGTCCGCGCCGCGCGTCTGGTCGAGCACCGACCGCAGATACGCGTAGCGGAATCCGGGATCCCATTCGCCCATGTATCCGGCGTCCGTCGCCGACTTCACCGGACGGTTGTTCGCGCTGAGGATCACGCCGTCGGTCGGATCGAGCACGAACGGATTCGCGTCCGCGGGGAGAAGGCCACGCCACTCATTCGCGCCGGTCCAACCGGCGAGCGGCATGCGACCGTCGCCGGGGCGATCCGGCAGTCGGCCGACGAGCAGGTAGCCGACATGCCCCGCCGTGTCCGCGTAGCACGCTGAGAGTGTGGCTCCGCTGAAATCGGCCGCGGCTCTGCGGAACTCCTCGAAGCTGCGCGCGCGGTTCATCCCGAGCACCGCGTCGAGGGTCTTCGTCGCATCGAGCGCGGTCCAGCGCAGCGCGAACTGCGCCTTCTGACCCTGCAGGACCGGCGTAAGGATCGGGCCGTGCCGCGTGATCGTGACGTCGAGCAGGAACGGCTCGGCCTTGCCTTTGATCTTGATCGTCTCGCGCACGAACGTCGCCGGCTCGAAGCGACCCTGGAATTCGAAGCGCCGCAGATCGGTCGGATCCTGGTGCTCGACGAAGAGATCCTCGGTGTCCGCCAACGCGTACGTGAAGCTCCAGGCGATGTGGTCGTTGTGACCGATGACGACACCGGGGACACCGGGGATCGAGAAGCCGATGAGCGAGAGGTCCGCTGCGCTAAGACCGATCTCGTACCAGATCGACGGATTGCGCACCGGCAGGTGTGGATCGCCCGCGAGGAGGGGCTTGGCGCTCGTCGTCTTCGCGCCCGCGAGCGCCCAGCAGTTCGAGCCCAGGCCGTCGCCGGCACCGGCGAGCACGGAGCGCAGCGAGGCAAGCCCCGGCACGCTGCTCGGGCTCACATCCGCTGCCACCTCGTCCCAGGCCGCACGGTCGTACGCGACGCTCACTCCCGGGTCGGGCATGAGCGTGGGAAGCGCGTCGAGCCCCAGGTGCTCGGCGATGCCCGCCCGCAGCAGCTCCTGCGGGTAGTTGCCCGCTGCGTCGTAGAGCTGGAGCTTCGACAGTGCGACGGTGTCGAGCGGGGTCCACGGCTCGGGCTTGTATCCGAGGACGAGGAATTCGACCGGCAGGCTCTCGCCGTGCTGCTCGAGGAACTTGTTGACGCCATCGGCGTAGGCCTCGATGAGCGCACGCGTCTCGCCCGTCATGACCGTGAGGTCGAGCGCGGCCGCACGTGCGAGCCCGATGGTGCGTAGGAGCTTGTCCGATTCGAGTCCCGGATCACCGAGCACCTCGGCCAGACGTCCGGTGGCGGCGCGCCGGTAGATGTCCATCTGCCAGAGGCGGTCCTGCGCCGTGACGTAGCCCTGAAGGAAGGCGAGGTCGTGCATGTCGTTCGCGAAGATGTGCGGCACTCCGAACCCATCGCGAAGCACCTCGGCACGCTCGTGCAGTCCGAGCAAACGCTCATCGCCATCGACCGTCGGCAGCGGTCGTAGGAACGCGAGGCCGAACATCGTGAGGACCGTGCCGACGACGAGGAGCAGGATCGCGCCCCCGACGATGAGTCGGCGGTGCCGCCTCACGTCAGTCGACCTCGCTGAGCACGACGAGCAGGGCGCCGCCCTCGACCTTCGTGCCCGCGCGCGCCGCGAGCTTCGTCACGCGCGCACGCGCCGGCGCTCGGATCTCGTTCTCCATCTTCATCGCCTCGAGCGTCACGATGGGTGCGTCGCGATCGACGACGTCCCCTTCGCGCACGTGCACCGCGCGGAGCAGGCCGGGCATCGGCGCGCGCAGCTCGCGGCGCCCGCTCGCCTGCGCACGGGCATTCGGCGACATCGCGAGCGCGCGCTCGTCGATCGCGGATGCCGCGGTCTCTGTGCCGTCGACGAGCAGTCGCATCGGATCCCATGTGAGGACGGTCACCTCGTGAGTGCGGCCGTCGATGGCGATCCGCCACTGACGTCCGCGCACCACCTCGTCGGCCGTCGCGGCCACCGCTTCGCCGCCGATGAGGAAGCGGCCCGACGCGTCGACGTCGACGATGAAGTCGCGGTCCGCGACAGCCACCTCGTACCTCATCGCAGCGCATCCTCTCGCGCGGCAAGCTGCCACGCGGTCGCGACGCCGTTGCCGTGCGCGACCTGTGGGCGCCGGCGGGCGAGCACAGCGGCGATCGCCGCCGCGGTCGCGGCGCTCGGCTCGAGCTCAGGCGATGCGCGCCCGTCCCAGTGCGAGGCGACGTAGCCCGTGTCGTAGCGCCCCGCGAGGAAATCCGGATCGCGCAGGACGTGCGCGTGGAACGAGAGGCTTGTCAGCAGCCCGGCCACGATCGTCTCGTTCACTGCCCGGCGCGCGCGCGCGATCGCCTCCGCGCGGTCCCGCCCGGAGACGATGATCTTTGCGAGCAGCGGGTCGTACTCCGTCGGGATGCGCGCGCCTTCGAAGAGCGCGTGATCGACGCGCACGCCGGGTCCCGACGGCAGTCGCAGGAGCTCGATCACGCCGCTGGACGGCACGAAGCCAGCGCGCGCATCTTCCGCGGTGACGCGTAGCTCGACGGCCGCGCCCCTCCGCGTGACGTCGCCCTGCGCGAACGGAACGCGCTCACCCGCGGCGACCTGGAACTGCAGCGCGACGAGATCGAGTCCGGTCACGGCTTCAGTCACCGGGTGTTCGACCTGAAGGCGCGTGTTCACCTCGAGGAAGTGGAAGGCACCGGTGCGATCGACGAGGAACTCCACGGTGCCGGCGTTGCGATACTGCGCCGCGCGGGCGATGCGCACCGCCGCGTCGCCGAGACGCGCGCGTAGCGCATCGTCGACCGCCGGGCCCGGCGACTCCTCGATCATCTTCTGATGACGCCGCTGCACGGAGCAGTCGCGTTCGCCGAGCCAGACGACTGCCCCGTGCGCGTCGGCGAGGATCTGCATCTCGACGTGACGCGCGTTCTCGACGAGCCGCTCGACGAAGAGCGACGCGTCGCCGAACGCACCTGCCGCCTCGCCCGACGCGAGCCGCCACGCCGCATCGAGCTCCGCCTCATCGCGCACGACGCGCATACCCTTGCCACCGCCGCCACCCGCGGCCTTGAGCATCAGCGGGAGACCGATGCGGCGCGCAGCCTCGCGCGCGGCGCTCAGATCGCGCAGCGGTTCGTTCGTGCCCTCGGCGATCGGGACGCCAGCCTCGGCGGCGAGTCGCCGCGCGCGGATCTTGTCGCCTAGAAGCCGCTGCACGTCGGCTGGCGGTCCCACGAAGGCCATTCCCGCCTCGGCGACCGCCTTCGCGAAGTTCGCGTTCTCTGAGAGAAATCCGTAGCCGGGATGCACCGCGTCGCAGGATGAGCGGCGCGCGACCTCGATGAGCTTGTCGATCGCAAGGTAGCTCTCGCGCGGCGCGGCGGGCCCGATGGGGTACGCCTCGTCGGCGAGACGTACGTGGAGCGCATCGCGGTCCGCATCGCTGTACACCGCCACGGCGGACATCCCGAGATCGCGGCAGGCACGGATGACGCGGACCGCGATCTCGCCGCGGTTCGCGACGAGGATCTTGCGGAAGGGGGCCGTCAGCTCAGGACCGCTCGCCTGCGGCCCATCGCGGTGGCCGCGCGTAGGCGTCGTCCCAGCGGCCGTACTCGCCGTCGATCCATTCGGGGTCGGCGTCGAGGCACGCGCGCATTCGTTGGTAGAAGGCGTCCTGCTCCGGCGAGTTCGCGTTCTGCATGTACGTCTCGCGGCTCGTGAACCGCACGACAAGGCAGGCACATCCCTCTTCCCTGTCCTCCCACAGGATCTCGGAGCCGAGGTAGCCGATCGCGCGCTTGCGATCGCGATCGTCCCACTCCTTGCCGAGCGCGAAGAAGTCGCGCAGCTTGTCCTTCCGGACCTTGAATCGCGCGATCGTCCCGTACATCGCTGCCCTCCCTTTAGAGCGGGATGTTGCCGTGTTTGCGCTTCGGGTTGGTGTCCCGCTTGCCCGCGAGCGCGCGTAGCGCGTTGATCAGGCGCTGCCTGGTCTGGCTCGGCTCGATGATGTCGTCGAGGTAGCCGCGCGACGCGGCGACGTACGGGTTCGCGAATCGCTCGACGTACTGCGCGACGAGCTGCTTGCGCCGTGTGTCGGGATCCTTCGCTTTCTCGAGCTCGTCGCGGTACAGGATGTTCACCGCGCCCTCCGGGCCCATGACCGCGATCTCGGCGCTCGGCCACGCGACGTTGTAGTCGCCGCGGATGTGCTTGCTCGACATGACGTCGTAGGCACCGCCGTACGCCTTTCGCGTGATGACCGTGAGCTTTGGCACGGTCGCCTCGGCGTACGCGTAGAGGAGCTTCGCGCCGTTCCGGATGATGCCGCCGTGCTCCTGCGCGGTGCCAGGCAGAAAGCCGGGCACGTCGACGAATGTGGCGAGCGGGATGTTGAAGGCATCGCAGAAACGCACGAAGCGCGCGGCCTTCGTCGAGGCATCGATGTCGAGCACGCCCGCGAGCACTGTCGGCTGCTGGGCCACCACGCCGATACTCTTGCCGTCGAGGCGCGCGAACGCGCAGATGATGTTCTGCGCCCAGCCCTCGTGGACCTGAAGGAACTCACCGTCATCCACGACGCGCCGGAGGACATCGAGCATGTCGTACGGCTTCGTCGCCGCATCCGGCACGAGCGAGTCGAGCTCGCGGTCCGCGCGATCGATGGGGTCGTCCGTCGGGACGGTCGGCGGCGCGTCGAGGTTGTTCGACGGCAGGTAGCTGATGAGACGACGGATGAGCGCGAGACAGGCGACCTCGTCGTCAGCCTCGAAGTGCGCGACACCGCTCCTGCGCGCGTGCACGTCGGCGCCGCCGAGCTCCTCGAACGTCACATCTTCGTGGGTCACCGTCTTCACGACGTTCGGACCGGTCACGAACATGTACGAGGTATCGCGGACCATCGCGACGAAGTCGGTAATGGCCGGCGAGTACACCGCGCCGCCGGCGCACGGACCGAGGATGGCGGAGATCTGCGGCACGACACCCGAGGCCATGACGTTCCGCAGGAAGATGTCGGCGTAGCCACCTAGGGAGACGACGCCCTCCTGGATGCGCGCGCCGCCGGAGTCGTTGAGGCCGATGATCGGCGCACCATTGCGCACCGCGAGGTCCATGACCTTGCAGATCTTCCCGGCGTGCGCCTCGGCGAGCGATCCGCCGAAGACGGTGAAATCTTGCGAGAACACGTAGACGAGGCGGCCGTCGATCCGCCCGAAGCCCGTGATGACACCGTCGCCCATGACGCGCTCCTCGTCGCGGACCAGCTCGCTGGGCCGCGCCACGACGAACGCGTCGATCTCGACGAACGAGCCCTCATCGACGAGCAGCTCGACACGCTCGCGCGCCGTGAGCTTGCCCTTCGCGTGCTGCTGTTGGATGCGCTCCTCGCCGCCGCCGAGCGCGGCCCTGCGACGCATGTCATCGAGACGGTCGGTGGCCTTCATATGCGCGTCGAGGATAGGCGCGGCGCGGCAGATGCATGCTTCCCCTCCGTGCGGCTTGCCGCCGATGCCGGCGTTCCCTCACTCGTGCGCGGACTCGAGCGCGTCTGGGAGAGCGCGCACGACGAGGCCGGCTGGGTCACGACCACCGACCACAAGAAGATCGGCGCGCGCTACATCGCGACGGCGTTCGTGTTCTTCATCCTCGGTGGGATCGAGGCGCTGGTGTTGCGAGCGCAGCTCGCGCTGCCCGGGCAGGCGCTCGTCGACCCAGCGACCTACGACGGCCTCTTCACGATGCACGGGACGACGATGATCTTCCTCTTCGCGACGCCCATGCTCTCCGGGTTCGGCAACTACCTCGTTCCGCTCATGATCGGCGCGCGCGACATGGCGTTCCCACGTCTCAACGCCTTCGGTTACTGGGTCTTCGTGCTCGCCGGTCTACTCATGTACCTGAGCTTCCCGGCCTCATCGCTACCGCAGAACGGCTGGTTCGCGTACACGCCGCTCAGCGGTCCGGCCTACTCGCCTGAAAGCGGCATCGACTTCTGGTCGCTCGGGCTGATCTTCCTGGGCATCGCGACGACGGTGGGCGGGATCAATTTCATCGTCACGATCGCGAAGCTGCGCGCCCCGGGCATGTCCGTGGATCGCATGCCGCTCTTCGTGTGGAACATCCTCGTCACCGCGATCGCGATGGTCTTCGCGATCCCCTCGCTCACCGTTGCCGCGGCCCTTCTCGAGCTCGATCGCTACATCGGCACGCACTTCTACGATCCCGCCGGCGGTGGCAATCCGCTGCTCTGGCAGCACCTCTTCTGGATCTTCGGCCATCCCGACGTCTACATCATCTTCATGCCCGCGGCGGGGATGGTGTCGTCGATCCTGCCGGTCTTCGTGCGGCGCCCGATCGTGGGCTATCCGGCGCTCGTGCTCGCGAGCGTCCTGACGATCGCGATCGGGTTCGGCGTGTGGGCGCATCACATGTTCGCGGTCGGTCTTCCCGTGCAGGCACTCGGGTTCTTCAGCGCGGCGAGCATGCTCATCGCGATCCCGGCCGGGCTTCAGATGGCCGCGTGGATCGCGACGATCTGGGCCGGCCGGGCGCTGTGGTCCACCGCGTTCCTCTTCGCCGTGGGCTTCATCGTCCTCTTCCTCCTTGGCGGGCTCACCGGCGTGATGCTCGGTGCGCTGCCATTCGACTGGCAGGTGACGGACTCGTACTTCGTCGTCGCGCACTTCCATTACGTGCTCTTCGGCGGGATGGTCTTCCCGCTCTTCGGCGCCTTCTACTACTGGTTCCCGAAGATGAGCGGGCAGCTCCTCGACGAGCGCCTCGGCGTCGCCAACTTCGTGACGATGTTCGTCGGCTTCAACCTCGCGTTCTTCCCGATGCACATTGCCGGGATGCTCGGCATGCCGCGACGCGTGTACACGTACCCGGGCGGGAGCGTGCTCGACGCGCTGAATCTCCTCTCGACCGCGGGGTCGTTCCTCATCGCGGTGTCCGTGGTCATCTTCATCGCGAACTGGGCGTGGGCGAGCCGGCGCGGCCATGTCGCGGGCGCCGACCCGTGGGCGTCCAACACGCTCGAGTGGGCGACCGCGTCGCCGCCTCCCGTCTACAACTTCGATCGCATCCCGATGGTCCGCTCGCGCGACCCCTTGTGGGACAAGCGGACGCCGCGGACAGCGAGCGAGCCGGCCGACCTCGCGACGTCGCGGCGCCAGACGTTCGGGACGTCTCCCATCGAAGCGCGCGCCGAGACCTATCTGCGCATGCCGATGGACTCGCTCGCGCCGGCGCTGGCCGCGGCGGCGCTCTTCGTGCTGTTCGCCGGTCTGCTCCTCAAGTTCCTCGTCGTCGTCGCGCTGGGTGCCGTGCTCGTCATCGCGGCGGTCGTCCTGTGGCTGTGGCCCACGCGCGAGGTCAGGGGCGCGCACCTGCCGATCGATGACGCGCCACGCGCGATCGAGCCCGGTCGCGCACCGGGCTGGTGGGGAGTCGCTCTTCTCGTCGGCACCG